>Ga0114938_1000598_pt1 | contig 26411 bp, 16 predicted proteins | sample AshMeaBigSpring_FD_88675 | JGI IMG/M metagenome (GOLD analysis project Ga0114938, IMG submission 88675) | Groundwater microbial communities from Big Spring, Nevada to study Microbial Dark Matter (Phase II) - Ash Meadows Big Spring | ecosystem: Environmental > Aquatic > Deep subsurface >... | reverse complement strand
CGGTGAGCGGGCCGCTGGCCGCCCGAGAGAACTACCACGAGCGGACCCCCGTCCACCGCATCGTAACGGGCCTGGGTGCGGCGGGGACAAGTCGGCTCTGCCGGCACCTGGTACCCCTCGTTTTCTGGCACCGGCCGGCGCGGCCGCCCAAGGCACGGTCCGATCGAACCTTGGGCGGCCGCACTGCTGACCCGGATATTTCCCGCGACGTTTTCTGACATTGACCCCCGCTCTGGTTTCACTAAAATCTTGCGATTCTTAGGGTTAACTTGGGTCCCGCCCGGACGGACCGCGATCCGGGCTGCCGGATCAAGTCAAACCTGGCGCACGTCCCACATCCGTGCCGACGGCTGACGGGGCCGCTTGCGGCCAGACACGATTCCGATGCACCACACGACAACGATGGCCGCGCGCGAACCTGTCTCGGCGATCCACGAAGCCTCCCGGCGCGAAAAGCTGCGGAGAATCGTCCAGCTGGGGATCGACCCCTGGGGCGGACGCTTCGAGGGTCGCGCCGAGATCGGCAGGGTGCGCGCGCGGCAAGACGAGATCCGGTTCCGCGGCTTGGACGGAACGGAACGCGAGCTGCCCGACTTGGAAGCCGAGGCGGCGAGCGATTTCCGGCAATGGCTCAGCGCCCAGGGGCCGGGCGAGTTGACCGGTCCCCAGGTCCGGGTCGCCGGCCGGATCGTGTTGAAGCGGGACGCCGGCAAGCTCCGCTTCGTCGACATCGAGGACTGGACCGGAGGGGTCCAGCTGTTCATCGGCCAGCAACAGGTCGGCCCGCGGAACTGGGAGCTGGCCGAACTGCTCGATCTGGGCGACCTGGTCGGTGCCGACGGCCAGTTGCGGCGGACAAAGACCGGTGAGTTGACGGTGTTCGTCGAGCAGCTGCACATGCTGTGCAAGTCGCTGGAGCCGCCGCCGGAGAAGTACCACGGTCTGACCGACCCGGAACTGCGCCAGCGCCTGCGGTACCTGGACCTGAACTATGGAGAAGGGGTGCGGGCCCGCTTTCAGCGGCGGACGCGGATCGTCCAGTCGCTGCGGCAGACCCTGGCGGAGCGTGGTTTCTGCGAGATCGAGGGCCCGACCTTGCACTCGATCGCGGGGGGCGCCGCGGCACGGCCGTTCACCACCCATCACAACGCGCTGGACATCGACCTGTTCCTGCGGATCGCCCTGGAGCTGCACCTGAAGCGGCTGCTGGTGGGCGGCCTGGAGCGGGTCTACGAACTGGGGCGCGTCTACCGCAACGAGGGGATCAGTCCACGGCACAATCCCGAGTTCACGATGCTCGAGGTCTACGAGGCCTACGGCAATTACGAGACGATGATGGAGCTGACCGAGCGACTGATCGTCCGGGCCCTGGACGCACTGGGCGGCGGCTACCGGCTGGAATGGGGCAGCCAGGCCATCGACTTCACTCCGCCCTTCGCCCGCAAGACATACCATGAGCTGTTCGCCGAGCAGACCGGGGTCGACCCGGACGACACGCCGGCCGTGGCCGCGCTGGCCCGCCGGTTGGGACTGGAGACGGCCAATCGCCACCCCGACGTGATCAAGAACGACGTGTTCGAGATGCAGGTCGAGGACGCGCTGGCGGGTCCCGTCTTCGTCCTCGACTACCCAGCCAGCATCTGTCCGCTGACCAGGCGGAAGGCGGATCAGCCCCAGATCGCGGAGCGGTTCGAACTGTTCGTCCAGGGAATGGAAATCGCCAATGCCTACACGGAGTTGAACGACCCCGATCTGCAGGAGGAGTTGTTCCGGACGCAGCTGGCCGGACTGCCGGAGGAGGACTCGATGGCCCGCATGGACCACGATTTTCTCCGCGCCTTGCGGCATGGCATGCCCCCGGCGGGAGGCCTGGGGATCGGCATCGATCGTCTGGTGATGCTGTTGACCAACACCCAGACGATTCGCGACGTGATCCTCTTTCCGCTGTTGCGCCCGGAAGCAGGCTAAGGCGTTCCGGAACAACGGGGACTTTCCAGGGGTAACCGTTCACGGCCCGGTTGCGCGGATTCGAGGGGGTCAGTTACATGTTTTCGGCCCGCGCGTCTTCGGGGGGTGGGGTTTACTGCCCGAAAAATGTACCAGACCCCGGCGTGTGAACGGTTGCTTCCAGGGAAGCACCGTGACCTCCGCCACGGCTTCCTTGCAAGGTCGGGCGTGAGGTCCTTCGACAGGAACCGTTCACACCGGGGTTCGCGATTTGCCTTGATTCCAGGGGGTCAGGTAGATGTTTTCGGCCATCGCATGTTCGCAGTAGGCAGCGTCTTTGCCGAAAAATGTACCAGACCCCGGCCTGTGAGCGGTTACCCTTCGACACGATGCCAAAGGAATGGCCATGTACAAGCTGCTGCTCTGCGGGCGCTATCTCCGCACACGCTACATTGCCCTGGCCTCGATCGTCAGCGTGACCCTGGGTGTGGCCACGATGATCGTGGTCAACAGCGTGATGGGCGGTTTCCGCGCCGAAATGCACCGGCGGCTGCACGATATCCTCTCGGACATCGTGGTCGAGTCCCACAGCCTGGAGGGGATTGAGGACCCGGAGTTCGTGCAGGCCGAGGTTCGCCGGATCGTCGGGGCGGACCTGGCCGGCATGACCTCCTCGGTCCACATCCCGGCCATGCTCAGCTTCCAGGTCCAGCAGCAGTGGGTCACCCGCCAGGTGAACCTGATTGGCGTCGACGAAGAGACCTATGCCCGCGTCAGCGATTTCGGCAAGTACCTGCTGCACCCGGAGAACCGCGGGCAACTGAATTTCCTGCTGCGCGAGGGCGGGTACGACGCGCGCTTGCAGGAGGCGGGCTGGACCCATCGGCGGCGGCGCGTGGCCTACCAGCGGGCGTACCGCCAGCAGCAGGAACAGGCCAGGCAGAGCTTCGAGGCGGCGCAGACCTCGTTTGGGGAGGAGCCTGCGCGTCCCGCCCCGCCCGGCCCGGGCCCACCGGCCGAGATGACGCCGCCCCCCGCCGTCCGTCCTGCGTCACCCGCGGCCGAGCCAACTCGATTCCAGCCGGCCCGCGACCCGTTCGCCGCGGCGACGGGCGGGGCCGAGCCGGTCTTCGACGAAATGACGCAGCAGCATACGGGGATCATCCTCGGCATCGCCATCGCCAGCGTCCGGCAGCACACGGCCGACGGCGGCGTGGCCGACTTCTTCCTCTGCCGGCCTGGCGACGACGTGAAGGCGACGTTTCCCACGGCCGGGACCCCGCCGCAAGCCGTCAGCGACGCGTTCACGGTCGTCGACCTGTACGAAAGCAAGATGAGCGAGTACGACTCGAGTTTCGCCTTCGTGCCGCTCCGCAAGCTGCAGCAGTTGCGGGGCATGATCGATCCTCGCACCGGGATGGCCAGCGTGACGGCGATCCAGATCAAGCTGCGCGACGGCGCCAACCTGGATGCCGTGCGCGACCGGCTGCGCGAGCGGTTTCCCCCGTACGAATACCGCTACCGGATCGAGACCTGGCGCGAACTGCAAGGCCCCCTGCTGGCCGCGGTGCAGATGGAGACCACGATCCTGAACATCCTGCTGTTCCTGATCATCGCCGTGGCCGGCTTCGGCATCCTGGCCACGTTCTTCATGATCGTCGTGGAAAAGACGCGCGACATCGGCATTCTCAAGTCGCTCGGTGCGCCCAGCGGCGGCATCCTCTCGATCTTCCTCGGCTACGGACTATCCCTGGGGGCCGTCGGTTCGGGCGTGGGCTTGATCCTGGGGCTGCTCTTCGTCACCCACATCAACCAGATCGCCGACCTGCTGGAACTGGTCACCGGGCAGGAGGTATTTGACCCGACGATCTACTATTTCTCGGAGATTCCCACCGTGATCCACCTGCCGACCCTGGGCTGGATCGTGGGCGGCGCCCTGCTGATCGCCGTGCTGGCCAGCGTGCTGCCGGCCCTCCGCGCGGCGCGGCTGCATCCCGTGGAGGCCCTGCGCTATGAGTAGCCTCGTACCGTTACGCCGCGCGTTGCCGGGGGGCGGAGTCGACGGCGGCCCGCACCTGCGAATCGACCAGCCCTGGCCCCCGGCCGGGCTGCCGGCCGACCCGTCGGCCGCCCTGTTGTCCGCCCGCGGGTTGCGCAAGAGCTACCGCAAGGGAAACGTGGTGATCCCGGTGCTCCGCGGCGTCGACTTCCACACCGCCGCCGGCGAGTTCACCGCGGTCGTGGGGCAGAGCGGATCGGGGAAGAGCACCCTGCTGCACCTGCTGGGTACGCTGGACGCCCCCGACACGGGCGAAATCCACTTCCAGCAGCGGCGGATCGACAACCTGCCGGCCGCCGCCCGCGACCAGCTGCGCAGCCGCCAGCTGGGAATGATCTTCCAGTTCTATCATCTCCTGCCGGAGCTCTCGACGCTGGAAAACGTGCTGGCACCGGTGATGATCTCGCACGGCGTCTGGCGTTACTGGAGGACCCGCAGCCACCACCGCCGGCGCGCCGTGGAACTGCTGGAGATGGTCGGCCTGGGACACCGCCTGCGGCATAAGCCGCGGGAACTCTCGGGCGGCGAAATGCAACGGGCGGCGATCGCCCGCGCGCTCGTGTGCCGTCCGCGGCTGCTGCTGGCCGATGAACCGACCGGCAATCTGGACCGCGCCAGCGGCCAGGAGATCCTGCATCTTCTGCGCTCCTTGAACGAGCGCGAGAACCTCACTATAGTCATGGTGACCCACGACGAGGGGATCGCGCGCCAGGCCCACCGCGTGGTGCGGCTGGTGGAGGGGCGGGTCGAGGAGACTTAGCGCTGGCGGCGGGCGAAGGTGTGAGATCTGCCCGCGCCGCGCGAGTCATCGAGCGTGACGTTTCAGTCCCCGTCCGTGCCGGTACCAGGGTCGGAATGGGGCCCCCGAGGAACGGGCGGTTCGGAGACCATCCGGTCACGTCCGGCTGCCGCGCCTGCATGGCACCTGCCCGTCCCGCGAGGCCCGACCACCTGTCGGACGGCCTGCGGCGTAGCGTCTCTGGCCTACAGGATGTCCAGCGTGTTCAAGGTTTATATCAACGGCCGCCTGTACAACAAGGAGGAGGCCCGGATCAGCGTCTACGACCACGGGCTGCTGTACGGAGACGGCGTCTTCGAGGGGATGCGCAGCTACCACGGCAAGGTGTTTCGCCTGGAGGCACACCTGCAGCGATTATGGGACTCGGCCAAGGCGATCTGGCTGGAGATCCCCATGTCCCGCGAGGCGCTCGCCGACGCCGTCCGCGACACGCTCAAGGCCAACGGTATCGACGACGGCTACATCCGGCTGGTCGTTACCCGGGGCGCCGGGACGCTGGGGTTGGATCCCAACCGGACCTGCGATCCGCAGGTGATCATCATCACCGACCACATCACGCTCTACCCCGAGGAGTTCTACCGGAACGGCCTGGAGATCGTCACCGTCAGCACCACGCGGAATCACCCGGCGGCACTCAGCCCCCGGATCAAGTCGCTGAACTACCTGAACAACATCCTGGCCAAGATCGAGGGGCTCCAGGCCGGTTGTGTCGAGGCGTTGATGCTCAACCACAAGGGCGAGGTGGCCGAGTGCACGGGCGACAACATCTTCCTCGTGCGCCGCGGTCAGCTGTACACGCCGCCGGTCGAGGCCGGCATCCTGGAGGGCATCACCCGCGACGCCGTGATCGAGTTGGCCCAGGAAGCCGGCCTCGCCGTGCACGAGGTCGCGCTCACCAAGCACGACGTGTACATCGCCGATGAGTGCTTTCTGACGGGCAGCGCGGCCGAGGTGATCCCGGTGGTCAAGGTCGACAGCCGCACGATCGGCGACGGCGCCCCCGGTCGCGTCACGCAGGATCTGACGCGGCGCTTTCGCGAGCTGACGCGCCGCTGAACCGCGTCGCTCGAGGGCCCGGGACGCGCGGGTTCATTTCGCGGGGGTCAGGTACATGTTTTCGGCCTGCGCGTCTGCGCTGGGTCGGGCGGATGGGCCGAAAAATGTACCAGACCCCGGCCCGTGAACGGTTACCGCCATCGCCACCGTTCACGCCACCGTGTAACCGTTCACACCCCGGCTGAGCATTTAGCCGGGTTCGAGGGGGTCAGGTACATGTTTTCGGCCTGCGCGTCTGCGCTGGGTCGGGCGGACTGGCCGAAAAATGTACCAGACCCCGGCCCCGACGCGCTGGCCGACAAGACCTGGACCGGACTCCTTGGATTCGGCCGATGTCCCGCGCCGCCAAAGCACGGAGACCCAGGATCACCACCGGCAAGGCAGTCAGGCAGGGTTCCGCCCCACGAGCGCTCGGACGACCTGGATCACCCGCTCGAGGTCGTCGTCGGTCAGGGCACTGCCGCTGGGCAGACAGAGACAGGTCTGGAACAGTTCGTCGGCCACGCCGCCGCCGCGGTAGCGGCAGCCCGCGAAGACCGGTTGCCGGTGCAACGGCTTCCAAACCGCCCGGGCCTCGATGTTCTCCGCCTCCAGGGCCAGGCGGATCTGCTCGCTCGTGGTTCCCGATCGTGCCGGGTCCACCTGAATCACGCTCAGCCAGCAGTTGGCGCGGCCGAACGGGGCCTCCGGCGCAAAACCGATCCCTGGCAGCCCACCCAGCCGCTGGCGGTACACCTGGTTGACCCGCCGCCGCGCGGCCACGCGCTGGTCAAGGACCTCCAGCTGGGCCAGGCCAACCGCTGCCAGAACGTTGCTCAAGCGGTAGTTGTAGCCGATCGTGGAGTGCTGGTAGTACGGCACGGGGTCGCGGGCCTGCGTGGCCAGCGACACGGCACGGCGGATCAGCGTTTCGTCCGTCGAACAGAGCATCCCGCCGCCGCTGGTCGTAATGATCTTGTTGCCGTTGAAGGAAAAGATGCTGGCCCAGCAGTCCGTGCCGACCTGTCGGCCGCGGTAGGTTGCGCCCAGGGCCTCGGCGGCATCTTCCATCACCGGCAGCTCGTAGCGCGCGGCGATCTGGTTGATTGCGTCCATGTCGGCGCTTTGGCCCAGGATGTCGACCACCACCACGGCCTTGGGCAACTGGCCCCGCTTGGCGCACGCGGCCAGTTCCTCCTCGAGCAACTGGGGGTCCATGTTCCAGCTGGTCCGCTCGGAATCCAGGAACACGGGCCGCGCCCCCTCGTAGACGATCGGGTTGGCCGAGGCGCAGAACGTGAACGTCGAGCAGAGCACCTCGTCGCCGGCGCTCAGGTCCAGACAGCGCAGGGCCAGATGCAAGGCCGCCGTGCCGCTCGCCACCGCGGCGGCGTACGGCAGGCCCAAATAGCGGGCGAACTGCTCCTCGAAGCGCGTCAGCTGCGGGCCGACCGGGGCCACCCAGTTGGAGGCGAAGACCTCGGCGATGTACTGCTGCTCGCGGCCCGACATGTGGGGCGGCGAAAGATACATGCGGGGTCGGTCGGGCACCGGTTCGCTCCCGGAAAGTCAGCTGCGCACCAGGGATGACGGTCGCCCATTATGCCAGCCGCCACCCGGCTCATCCAGGTGAACTGCCTGCTGCCAGTGGACTTCCGGCCGTCCCGGCCGCAACCTGGACTCCGCCCGGCCGAGACGGACGCGTAGGCGCTGCACGACAATTACCTGCCGGTTTTGTGAATCAGCCGCGGGGCGCTAGCCCGCGGTCTTTCGCGGATGAACCGCGGGCTAGCGCCCGGCGGCTGATGAGTGATTTCGGCAACTTATTGTTGAACAGCGCCTTACGCAACGGAGGCATATTGGCCCGAAGCGCAAGCGAGTGAATGCGTTGGGTCCCTCGCTCGCGCGTCGCTCTGGTATCCACATCGGCCGGGCGGAGTATATACTCAGTCCGCCGGATCCGCCGGATCGCGCGCCCTGGCCGCGAAGCGGCGGGCCGCTTGCACCGCAAGTCGCGCGACCGCACGGCCGCGAGATAAGGCAGGAAAGGGACGACGATGACCCGTTCGTCGGGCAGCGACCTCAAGCAGCACATCCGCGCGATTGCCGATTTCCCCAAGCCGGGGATTCTTTTTCGGGACATTACGCCCCTGCTGGCCACGCCCCACGCCTTCCGGCAGGCCATCGCGCAACTGGCGGATGCCTTCCGTACCCATCCGCTGGACGTGATCGTGGCAGCCGAGGCCCGCGGGTTCATCTTCGCCGCCCCGCTGGCACTGGAATTGAACGTGGCCTTTGTGCCCGTGCGGAAGCCCGGCAAGCTGCCCTGCGATACGCATGCGTTTCACTACGAGCTGGAATATGGGCAGGACGCCCTCGAAATGCATGTCGATGGAGTCGCCCCAGGTCAGAACGTGCTGGTGGTCGACGACCTGCTAGCCACGGGAGGCACGGTCGAGGCATGCTGCCGGCTGATCGAACAGACCGGAGCGCGGGTGGTCGGCTGCGCGTTTCTGATCGAGCTGGTCGAACTGGGCGGGGCGAAACGGATTGCCCCCCGCCCGACGTTCAGCCTGATCCAGTATTGATCGGCGGAACTTGTGCCATGCCACGCAAACACCGCCCCGCGCTCTTACTGGCGGTCGTCGGACCGCCACTCTGGTGGAGCCTGACCGCGGTGGGGTGCAGCCGTGACATTTCGCTCGTGCCGGTGCGCGGCACGGTGTCGCTGGACGGCGGTCCCATGCCCGGCCCGGGAACCATCTATTTCACGCCAATCACGGCCGACGATGGGATGCCCCTGCGTCCCAGCATGGCGGACTTCGGGCCGGATGGTCGGTATGTGGCCGGCACCTTTGGGGACGGGAAGGGTCTCATCCCGGGTCAATACCTGGTGGGGATCACGTGCTGGAAAGTGGCGCCATCGGAAGAAGAATCTGGCGTCAGCTTCATCCCCGAGCGGTACCGGAACCCAGCTTCCAGCGGATTGGACTTTACGGTGGCTGCGGGTCGTCGAATGACGCACGACTTTCCGCTCACCTCGAGCCCCCGGTAGCCGCCTGGACCTCGGCCAACTCTGCAACTCTGGGGTCAGACCCTGTTTACGGTTTACAACGGACGCGTGGTGTGTTGCACTCGCCGCATGGCGCGTCCGCTTCGCATTCAATACGCCGGCGCTGGCAACGAAGAACCTGGAAACTACTGATCCAGCGGAAGTTCAAGCCTCCCCAACACCCCGATCAAGTTCGCCAAGCCCGTCGACGAGGCTCGATGGCGCCCCGGGTCTTAGGCGCTGCACGACAATTACCTATCGGTTTTGTGGATCAGCCGCGGGGCGCTAGCCGCGGTCTTTCGCGGATGAACCGCGGGCTAGCGCCCGGCGGCTGATGAGTGATTTCGGTAACTTGTTGTTGAACAGCGCCTTCATCCAGGCGGTTGCGGAGCATTATGGTGTGGACGTCGACGCCTGCCGACAGCGGCGTTCCACGGCGGAGGGTCGCGATCTGGCCGCCGATCTGGCTCATCGACACACGACCGCCACGCTCCGTGACCTGGCCGCTCCGTTTGGCTTGAACCACCCGGACAGCGTGAGCAACCTGATCCGCCGCGCCGAAGAGCATTTGGCCGGTCTCCCCAAGACAGGACCTTGGCAGCCAGGATTGTCAACACGGTCGCTATACGGCACCCGCCGAGGATGGTCGCCTTTCGCTCCGCGAAAGTACGGTCTTTCGCGGAGCGAAAGACGACGATGATGTGACAAAGCCGACCGGCGGCAGCATAAAACCGAAAACAGGGTCTGCCCCCAAGCGACTGACCCCAAGCGACCGGATGGGGGCTTTTTCACCGGCGCAGGCTGTAGATGTCGACGTCGACACCCGCGGCATAGTGGGCCCAGGCCGGCGGTGCCTGGCAGCTCGGCAGGCCAGCGGCCTGGACCAGCTGGTCCTTGACCTCCAGCAACTCCACGCGTTGGGCCGGGTACGGACGGTGGTGAACCTGACCGGTGAGGATCGCTCCGCGCCAGGGGACGAACATCAGGTATCGCTCCAACAGGAAGAACTCGAGCGTGTCAGGAACGGCTGGCCCCAGCAGCTCACCCGGCCGATAGCGGACGAAGTGGCGCTGGCCTGTTTGCCGGCGGCGGGACTGGTATTGAATCTCGTCTCCCGCGCCGCGGACGTTCATGTCGGCATGGAAGTAGGGTAGCCCCCAGCACTGCCGCGCGGTCCAGACCGCGAGCCGCGAGGAGGCGTCGAGCGAGAAGAAGTAGACGCCCGGCTGGTTCCCGTACAGGACATACGTGCGGACGTTGGTTTCCAGGAACTCCCAGGCCAGGGCCGCGGGCAACCAGCGGGGCCGCACGCCCTGCATCACAAAGGACACGACACCCACAAAGGCCTGCCCGTGATGGAGGTCCAGCTCGAGGGAGGATGGCACCAGCGGCCGCAGGGCGGCGGCCGAGACCGGCCAGTGGAGAAACAACAGCGACCGCCACCGCTGATAGCCGCGCGTCGCGGTCGGCGGGCGGCGCGTTGGTCCGACACGGTCGACGGGGGGCGGCAGGGAGCCAGACATCATGATCCACCCAGGCAGTCCGGGACCGACGCGGACGCTTCCCGCGGGATGCCGCCTCGATCCCCGGCCTGCGGCACGCACGGACGTCCACGCATTCAGCGGGCGCGGTTCAGGCGGCTGCGCTGGTTCAGGTAGTCGACCAGCACCTGCCCGACGGGCTGGCTGGTGTCGACCGGGACCCGCTCGCAGCGGTTCCGCAGGCAGAGCTCTTCCAACGCGTCGCAGAACCGGGCCAGGGCCCGCAGGTAACCGCGGCGGAGGTCTTCCGGCTGGGCCAGCAGCTGGTCCGGCACCTCCAGTCCCACGAACTTCACCATGCCTTCCAGCGGGAAGTACAGCTCGTCGTGGTGCAGGACGTGGAACAGGACGACTTCATGCTGGTGGTAGCGCAAGCGCTGCAGGGCCTTTTCCAGCGGCGGGAGCGGCGTGAAGAAATCGCTGAAGATCATCACGATCTCCCGGCGCTTGATGCGGCCGGACAACTCGTTCAGGCAGTCGGCCAGGTTGGTCTTCTCGACCGCGCTAATTTCGCCCAGGTGGTCGGTCATCCGTACCACCTGGCTCATCGAATTGCTGGGCGGCACGAACCCGCGGAGCTTGTCGTCCAGCGTGGCCAGCGAAACCTTATCGGACTGCCGCACGATCGAGTAGCCCAGCGTCGTGGCCATCTGGGCGGCGTAGTGCAGCTTCTGCTGGTGGTCCTCGCCGTAGCGCATCGAGGCGCTGACGTCCAGCACCAGGTGGCAGACGAAATTCGTCTCCATCTGGTACTGCTTGATGAAATACTTGTCGCAATTGAAGTAGACCCGCCAGTCGACGTGCTTGGGATCGTCGCCCGGCACGTACTCGCGGTGCCCGGCGAATTCGACGGCGAACCCCGCCAGGGGCGACTTGTGAGCCCCGGCCAGGTTGCCGATGACCAGCCCCCGCGGCTCGATCGGCCGATCGGCGACGCGGCTGAGGATGTCCGGGTCGAGGTAGCGGGAGAGGATGCTGCGGGCCATGGTGTTGCCTGTCGCGGGTCAGGGAGTCGTTCCGCGTAATTCCAAGGGGATCAACTCCGTGTTTGCGGCCAGCCCGGATTCGCGCGGCGGGCGCCAAGAAGCCTTGCGTGATCCTGGGAGAGAAGGACGAGCAGCCCAGGGTGGCACGATCCGGGGAGGGCGAGGCCCCTGCCGAGCCGGCGCGTGCAGCGGGTTCTCGGCTCGGCAGGAGCCTCGCCTTCCCGGAAATACGAAACCCTGCTGAGCGGCCGAAACATGGACCGGACCCCGGTTGTGCGCGCGATCGTGATCCCCTCTCACCGTACCCTCGCCCAGCGGGAGTGGGTTCGCGGTTCCCGTCGGCGAGAGTTCGTGCAGGTTCTGTTTTCGCCGTGGATCAGGCGGCGGGGCGTTCGTATTTCTTGTCGGAGGGGACGGCGTCCAGCAGCATGTCGATCAACTGTTCGCTGCTGATGTTGTTGGCTTGCGCGGCGTAGTTACCCGCGATGCGATGCCGCAGGGCCGGCTTGACCACCGCCCGCACATCCCCGACGGTGGCATGGTAGCGCCCGTAGAGGATGGCGCGGGCCTTGGCGCAGGAGACCAAGGTCAGCACGCCGCGGGGCCCCGCCCCCCAGTTGACCCACTTGTTGACGAAGTCGGCCGCCTCGGGCGTCCCGGGACGGGAGGCGCGCACCAGGGCCCAGGCGTAGCCCAGCACCTGGTCGCTGACGGGAACGCGGGTCACGAGGCGCTGCATGTGGTTGATCTCTTCGCCCGACATGCAGGGCTCGATCCGCCCCAGCCCGCCGGTTGTGATACGGCGTGCGATCTCCCACTCCTCGGCGCCCGACGGGTAATCGACGCGGATGTACAGCAGGAACCGGTCCAGCTGGGCCTCAGGCAGCGGGTAAGTGCCCTCCTGCTCCAGCGGGTTCTGCGTCGCCAGCACAAAGAACGGATCGGGCAGCTTGTGCATCGTGCCGCCGGCGCTGACCTGGCGCTCCTGCATCGCCTCGAGCATCGCGGCCTGCGTCTTGGGCGGCGTGCGGTTGATTTCGTCCGCCAGGATCATGTTGGCAAAGATCGGACCGGGCAGGAACTTGTAGGCTCGCTGGCGGGTCTCGGGGTCCTCCTGGATGATCTCCGTGCCGGTGACGTCGCTGGGCATCAAGTCGGGTGTGAACTGGATCCGCTTGAAGGTCAGGTGCAGCGACTCGGCGATCGAGCTGACCAGCAGGGTCTTGGCCAGGCCGGGCACGCCCTCCAGCAAGGCATGTCCCCGGGCGAGCATCCCGACGAGCACCTGTTCGATGACTTCGTCCTGCCCGACGATCACCTTGGCCAACTCGTCGCGCAGGCGGTTGAAGGCCTGTTCGGCCTGTTGGACGGCGGCCACGTCGTGGGAGGATGCGTGGTCGGACATGTGAGGAGGCCTTTCGTAATGGAGGGAGGGGATGCCAAGGTGTTGTTCCGAGGGGGTCAGGTCGATGTTTTCGGCCAACCCGGACTCGCATGGCGGGCGCGCGCGGCCGAAAAATGGACCAGACCCCGGGGGCGGTGGTGGAAAATCAGTCGATGTTCTCGAAGTAGCGTCGCATGCGCTCCTCGTAACCGCGCGGCGCGCGGCGCGTGGTCTTGGCCTGGATGGCCTGGCGCAGTTCGGGCGGCAGCCGCGCAAACCAGGGCTCGGAAGCGAGGCCCCGCGCCCGCAGCTGAGCGTCTTCCTGGCTGGTGCCGGTCTGGCCTTCACCGGAGGCAGGGCCGGGGTGCAGCTGGAGCGCGGCTTGGGGGCCGGGCTGGTTGGCCTGCGAGTTGCCGCCGCGCGAGCTGCCACCGGTACCCGCCTGCGACGAGCTGCCGCCCGGCGCGGGCCGCTGGGCTGGGCCTTCACCCTGCCCCTGCCCCTGGCCCTGCCCCTGCCCCTGCCCTTGGCCCTGCCCCTGGCCTTGGCCCTGCCCCTGCCCTTGACCTTGTCCCTGATCTTGACCCTGGCCGGAACCCTCGCCTTGGCCTTGTCCCTCGCCTTCTCCCTCGCCTTGTCCCTCGCCTTGTCTCTCGCCTTGTCCCTCGCTCGGCCCCTGGCCTTCTCCCGGTGATGACGGGTCGCCGGGCTGGGATCCGGGCGAGCCGGCGGACGATCCCTGGCCCGGGCTCGGCTCCAGGTCGAGCGCGAGCCCAGCCTGCGCCAGGGCGTCGGGGCCGGCGATTGCCGCCGCGGTCAACTCGGGGGAATTGGGAACGAACCCGGTCCCCAGATCGGTGGGGGAAGGAGGCTGACCGGCTGCCGGCGATCCGGCGGACGGAGCCCCGGCACCACCCGTCGGCGACGAGCCGCTGTCCGTCGCCGGTTGACCACCGGCCTGCCCCTGACCACCCGCTTGTCCCTCACCGCCAGATTGTCCTTCACTGCTCCCCTGTCCCTCGCCCGAAGGTTGTCCTTCGCCGCTCGGCTGTCCCTCACCACTCGGTTGGCCTTCACCGCTCGGTTGGCCTTCACCGCTTGGCTGGCCTTCACCGCTTGGTTGTCCCTCACCACTCGGCCGTCCCTCACCGCTCGGTTGGCCTTCACCGCTCGGCTGGCCCGAGGCGCCGGATTGACCTTCACCGCTCGGTTGGCCTTCACCGCTCGGTTGGCCTTCACCGCTCGGTTGTCCCTCACCGCTCGGTTGGCCTTCACCGCTTGGTTGGCCTTCACCGCTTGGTTGGCCTTCACCGCTTGGTTGGCCTTCACCGCTCGGCTGTCCCTCGCCGCTCGGCTGGCCTTCACCGCTCGGTTGGCCTTCGCCCGCGGGTTCGTCTTGACCGGAGGGTTGTCTCTCTTGTGCGCGGTCGGCTGTTGGATCGGGCAGGCGGGATGCGGCTTCGAGCGCCTCACGAATGTCGGCGTTGGCTACCTCCTGCTGTCCGGAGATCTCGACCGCGCCCTGGCCGGTAGCTCGTTGAGCGTCGGCGAACTGGCGTGTGGCGGCCGCGAGGGCCTCGGCCGCGGCACGCTGGGCCGGTGAAACTGGCCGCGGAGCAGACGGCTGCCCCGGTCCGGTGGGCTGGCCCTCGCCAGCCGGTTGGCCTTCGCCGCTTGCCTGCCCATCGCCGTCCGGTTGTCCTTCGCCGGAGTTCTCTCCTTCACCCGAGGGCTGGCCTTCACCCGAGGGCTGGCCTTCACCCGAGGGCTCTCCTTCACCCGAGGGCTCTCCTTCACCCGAGGGCTCTCCTTCACCCGAGGGCTCTCCTTCACCCGAGGGCTCTCCTTCACCCGAGGGCTGGCCTTCACCCGAGGGCTGGCCTTCACCGGCGGGTTGGCCTTCGCCGGCGGGTTGGCCTTCGCCGGACGGTTGTGGCTGGTTGGCGGGTTGATCAGCGCGGGCGAGTTGGTTGAGCGTTTCGGCTTGGCGCACGATTTCCTCGCGTGCCGCCTGTTGCTGCTCGGCCAGGGCGGCGATGGTTTCGGCGACGGCCTTATCGCGCTCGATCTGCTGCTCGCGGGCCGCGAGGCTCGCCTCGGCTCGATCCAGGGCGCGCTGCGTCTGTCGCGCGGCCTGGGCGCCCTGTTGGGGTGCCGGCTGGTCGCTGGCCGCGGGTTGTTGTGCTGCGGCTTGAGCCTGGCGGAGTGCGGATGCCGCGTCGGTGTCGACATGGGCCGCGCGGTCTGCGAGGTTGCCTGCCTGTTCGGCCTGCTGGGCCAGCTCCGCCGTTTGTTCCTCGGCCGTTTGGCGGAGGGCCTGGTCAATCTGTTGTTCGGCCTGGTCGAGCGACTGCGCGACCTGTTGTTGGGACGGACGAGCCGCGTCGGTCCGTCCGCGTTCGATCTGTTGCGCGGCGGTTGCGGCCTGCTGGGTCGCCTGTTCGAGTGTCTGACTGGCCTGGGGTGCCGCTGTTTCGGTCTGCCGAGCGGCCTGGTCAGCGGCCTTTGCGACCTGTTGCTGGGCAGCGGGGTCGGGCGGTCCGGCCGGTTGCTGAGCGGCCTGCGCCGCGGCCTCGGCGGCCCGCTGCTGTGCCTGCTGGAGTGCCTCGGCCGCCCGTGCTTGCGCCGCTTGAGCACCGCTTGGGTTATCGGCCAGCAGCTGACGCGCGGCCTCGGCCGCCGCGGCCTGTGCCTGCTGGAGCGGCTGAGCGACGTCGGGCGGGGCATGAGCGGCGGCCTGGCCGGTCGAGTCGGCGATCGCCTGTTGCTGGTTGGCGGCTTCCACGGGCGTGTTGGCTTGACCAGCCGCGACGTCCTCCGCGGTTTGTTGGGCCTGCTGCTGATCGGTCGCGAGGTCGGAGACGCGGTCGGCCAGTTCCTGCGCGGCGGCGGCCTCGGGTTGACCGCCGGCCCGCAGCTGTTCGGCTTGGGCCTGGTCGATCTGCCGCGCGGCCTGCTGCAGTTGTTCCACACGGCTGGCGGCATCTTCCAGGTTGCGGGCGGAGACATCGGCCACGGCGTCGCGAGTCGCGCTTACCTGCTGGAGCTGCTGGTCGGCGACGTGCACGAGTTGTTCGGCCGACTGCTGAACCTGCTGCCGCAACTGGGCGGCCGCGGCGGCCAGTTTTTCGGCGGTCTGGCCGGCATTCACCGCCAGGGCCGCGGCGTCATGTGCCTGGTCCTGGGCCTGGGCGGCCTGAAGCTGTTCGGCTGTTTCCTGGATGTGCGGGGCGGCCTGGCGCAGCTGGTCAGCGGCCTTGGGCGCGGCGCGGGTGACGCCTTCGGCGACATGCTCGGCGACCTCCGCTACGTCGGCATGCTCTTGGGCAAGTCGCGCGGCCTGTTGCGCATCCAGCGGCTGTGTGCGCGCGTCGGCCTGCGTGGCGGCCTGCGCGATCTGCCGCTCGGTCGCGGCGGCCCGCTCGAGCGCCTCGGCGGCGCGTGCCAGTTCGCCGACCTCCACCGCCAGTTGCCGGCGGGTGGTATCGGCCAGTTCGACGGCCGTTTCGGCGGCGGCGCGGTCGAGCGCCTGCTGGGCGCTCTCGACCGCCTGCTTGCGCGTGGGGGCATCGGCCGCCGGGTCGGCCAGCGCCCGCGCGGCCTGGCTGGCCGCGTCCTGGGCGTCGGCCAGGCGGGTGCGGACGGTGGGCGGCAGTTCTTCCTGGTCGGTGGTGATCGCCGCCAGTTTCTGATCGACTTCCTTTTGGGCCTGGGCGGCCTGAGCTGCCTGCTGCTCGGCCTGCTGGGCCGCTTGCTGCTGGGACGGGGCTGCCTGCTCGAGCTGCGTGCCGACCTCGCGCAGCTGTTCGGCCGCGCGGGCCAGCTGGTCGGCACTTTGGTCCTGGCGCTGTTGTGCCAGTTCCCGCTCCAGGCGGGCTTCGAGTTCCGCCAGGTTGGCCAGCACCTCTGCCTGCTTGTCGAGGGCCGTCTCGCGGCTGGTCTCGAACAACCGCGCGGTGGCCTCGTAGGCCGCGGCCTTGGACTGTTGCAGCAGCGTCTCGGCGGCCGGCAGCTGGTCCAGCGGCTTGTCCAGCTGGCTCAGGTCGCGGTGCAGCTGCGACTGTTGTTCGACCAGTTGATCGGTGTCGGCGGGCCTTTCCGCCAGGTCGGTCTGCGCCGTGCGATCGCGCAGCTGCTGCTGACGTTCCATCAGTTCGCGGACCATGCGGAGTGCTGCTTCCCGGTCGGTGCCGATCAGCCCCTGGATTTCCTCGATCTTCTGCAGCACGGCCTGCAGCCCGCGGATCACCGCCTTTTGATTGGCGGCCGCCTCGGGGAAGCGGGCGGCCTGCAGGTTGGTCTCCGCGTGGTCCACCTCCTGGCCGACCTGGGCCGCGCGCAAAATGCGCAGGGCGTCCGCGGCCCCCGCCCCGCTCGGTCCGCCCCAGGTCGCGACGTCGCCGAGCAGCTGGACGAGTTGCTGGAACATCGTGGTCACGTCGCGTTGATCCTCCAGCGTGGCCAACGTCCGCGTGTCGCGCTGGCCCTGCGGCGTCTCCGGCAGCTTGACCGTCTGGTCGTAGGCGGCCGATTCCATGCGGATCAGCTCGCGCACGCTGGCCACGATGCGGGCGATCTGCAGCCGGCGGTCGAGCTTCTGCCGCTCGGCCACCAGCAGTACGACGACCTCGCGGATGGCGGCTCGTGCCTGGCGCAACGTCTCCTCGCGGGACGCGCGGGGAGCCAGTTGGGCCTGGACCAGCAACCGCACGACATCCCGCATCTGGTCGTCGACCAGCTGGTCGATGTTGTGGCGCATGCCGCGGATGTCCTGGTAGATCGGCAGTGTCGTGAGACCGTTCTCTTCCAGCTGTCGCAGCTGGATGTCGAGGATGCCCTGGACCAGTTCGCGAGCCATGGCCCGCGCCTTCTCCTGGGCCTGCTGGCGGGTTGCCAGCTGGCCTGTCTCCACGGCCCCCGCGGGTCGGTCCATCGTGGTGACGGCGGCCAGCAGGATCGCGGCCAGGAACGGAATCCGTGTGCGGTTCATGGCGATTCTCCAATCCCAAGTTGGCGATTGATGATCGAGGTCAGTCGCTGTTCGGCGTCTTCGTCCGCCGACGCGATGGCGGCCAACACGCCGCTCTCGTCGGAAACCTGCAGGACGATCGGTTCACTCATCGCGGAGCGCCCGGGCGTGCTGCCCCGGAAGTCGACCGCTTCGAGAACGCCCTTCAGCTGGTCGCCCTTGGCCAGCTGCAGCGGCGAAAGGTCGAGGGCATAGCGCTCGACCAGCGGCAGCTGCTCGCGGGAGCGCGGCGGGTCGGCATCCAGGATGGTGAGTGTCTGCCGCGTCGCGGAGCCATCCTCGCGGGTGCGCTCCAGGTGCAACAGCACCCGGCGGATGCCGTAATCGTCCAGCACGCGGAAGCGGATCTGGGGCCGGGCCGTGGGCAGCACGACCTTGTGGACGACCTGGGCCGACACGCTCGGCTCGCGATCGGCCCGCAGCCGCACCGTGCCGCGGAGCGGCGTTTCCAGGCTCAGACCGTCCAGGTCGGTCACCTGGATTTCGAACCGCACCGGCTGGGTGACACGCGCCAGCGGGGTGTCGGCCGCGGTCAGCCGCCACCGCTGCGTCTCGCCAGCGACCGGCGCGAGGGCCCGCCGCGCCGGCTGCGGCGGGTCGACCAGCGTGAGCGTGACCTGGCGCAGCGGCTTGTTCCGCGGCCAGACCTCGACCTCGACCCGCGAGCCTTCGAGCACCGCCAGCTGCAGGTTCCCTGGCGGCGGCGGCCGATCGTCGCCGGCCGACCGGGCATATTCGGGCGGGATCGCGGTCAGCCGCGGTTCGACCACGGGCAGGGGAATGACGTCGATCTCCGCGGGGTCCGTGAATGCGTCGCCCAGGTAGAGCTGGTAGCGGAGCGGCGTGCGCAGCCGCGGGAGCGATCCGGTGAAGAGCGCCGGGCGGCCGTCCGCGGGCTGCAGCGTGACCGCCAAAGGCTGCCCGTCGTCCGGTCCGCGCAGCTTGACCTCGCCCTGGCCAGGCATCACGCCCGCGCCGCGCACCTGAAACGCCAGTTCCTGGCCGTACGGAATCCTGACTGTCCGGGGACGAGCCGCATCGATCGGCAGCCGCTGATCGTTGATCCGCAGCTCCGCGATCACGGTTCGGGTGGGATAGTGGGGCGAGTCGAGCAGCAGGCGCTGCACGAAGACCTGCACATGTCCCGGGTAGCGATAGGCGCCCCACGCGACCGCCAGCAGTGCGGCGGCCGTGAGGACGAGGTTCCGGCGGAGCGGCGTGCCCGGCATGCCGGCCGATAGGTCCAAGCCCTGGCCCCATTCCGCCACGTGGCTGACGACTGCGTGCTCCAGTTCGGGGGAGCCCCACGCGCGGGCCTCCGGTTGCTCGAACTGGATCGCCGCCACGAGATCGCTGTCGATCCGCTGCTGACGCTCCACCAGCAGGGCCAGATCGATCAGCGACTCGCGAACCCCCAGCCAGGGTCCGGCGAAGCGGATCGCGGCCCACAGGAACGCCACCCCGGCCAGCAGCAGGACCGCAATGCGCTGGGCGACGCTCAGGTAGAAGGCCAGATCCAGGCAGAACACTGCGGTCAGGATCACGACCAGGGCCGTCACCAGCACCGTGCCGACCAGGGCCCGGCGCGTCCAGCGCCGGCGCCGGCGGAGCGTCTGCAGATCACGGCGAAGTTGGCCGAGCTGGGTCATGTGAGGGTCAACATCTTGCGTGCCAACCATTCCCCCAGCATCAGGCCCACGACGGCCAGGAACCAGAGGGGCGTGGTCCAGAGCGGTTGCTGCCGGTCCAGGCGTTCCACGCGCGGCTCCAGTTGCAGCTCGTCGGGCAAGCGCACGACCGACTGCAGGTCGTACGATCGGCCGCCCGTGGCCTGAGCCAGCGCCTCCTGCAGGTTCACGTCGCGCTCGCTGCTGCGCCGTTCCACCGACAGGTCGGCGACCTCAAATCGGACCTCGTGGGAGGCGCCGGTCACCGGATCGCGCAGCTGCACGCTGTACGGGCCGGCAGTCAGCACGGGAAAGCGGGCCTCGAACTCCCCCTCCCGCAGCTCGGAAAGGGTGATGCGGCGGGTAACCGGCGGTCCCCCGCCCGCTCCCGGCGCTTGCAGCTCGGCGGCCAGCTGCCCGCCGTCCAGCTGGTCGGGCCGCAGCGGCTCGAAGCTGGCGTCGTACGCCTCCACGCTCAGCACGACCTGCTGATCGGCCTGGTACTGCGGTCGGTCGGTGCGGACCACGAACCGCTTCTGGCTGCCCAGTGCGTGGCTCAGCCCCAGGCGGTTGATCAGTTGCGACCAGAACTGGCGGTAGTACAGTTCGCCATATTTCCGCCGCAAGCGCCACATCTCGTGGAATCCCAGGTAGACCACCTCGCCCCGCCCGTAGCGGCGGATCGCGATCAGCGGCTGCGGCGCCTGGCCGTCGGTGCATCTGTCCTGGGGGTGGACGGCCAGGGCGGTGGCCAGCGGATGCAGCCGCCGCACCGGCTGGTACCAGGGCAGCGGCCCCAGGTTCTCCCAGGCCCGTGCGTGCTCCGTGTCGCCCCCCTCGGTGCCCAGTTGCATGAAGTCGGTCTGCCAGCCCTCGGGCGTCAGCTGCAGGCGGAACTCCTGCTCGTCGCGCATCCCTCCCGCGGGGTCGACGATCACCGGCAGCATGTCGGCCAGCGGCGTGTCGGCCAGCGGCCCCGGGCCGTGGCGCGGCCCGGCAATCACCACCAGCCCGCCGCCGAAGCGGCTGACGAACTCGCGCGTGAGCTCGCAAAAACGCTGGCTGAGCGCCTCGGCCGGCATCTCGCCCAGGAAGATCACGTCGGTGGCAAAAAAGTCGGCCCGCGACGGTGTGAGCGAGGGCAGAAACAGCTCGTTCTTCTGCCGCACGATCGGATCCGACGAGCGGAGGTAGGTGCGGAAGCCGCGCATCCCGACCAGCTTGTCGCGGTGAAAGACCTCCTTCACGAACCGCCACTCCCACGTCGGTTCGTCCGCCACGAACATCAGCCGCAGGAAGTCGTCGATGATGTTCGTTTCGCGGGCCGAGACGTTGTTGTCTTCGAGCGTCTCGCCGTCCAGCGGCTCGGCCCGCGCCTCGAACTGGAACCGGCCGGCATCTTCCGGCGTGTAGGGAAAGTCGAGGTACTCGACCGGCTGCGCGAGATCGACCGTCTTTTCACCGACCAGGATCTCGCTGGCCTGCCCGAGGCTCGACCGTTGAAGCTCGAGTGGGCGCGCCACGACGCGGACCGTCGCCGGCTGTCCCTCGAGCGCCGTCTGGGTCACCTTGACGCGAATCGACGAGCGCTCGGCCCGTTTCATCTTGGGCGGCGGCTGGACCTCGACCGCCAGGTCCTTGGCCGCGGTGGCGCCGACGCCGACCGTGTAGATCGGCACGCCCAGCTGCGTGGCCGGGGCCCAGGGCTGGTCCGGCCCGCTGCCCAGCGGCGGGACCCCGGCGTTCTGCACGAAGTCGCTGACCAGCACAACACCCGCCAGTTGGCTGGAACCGTACTGCTGCCGCAACTCCTGCAGGGCCGAGCCGATCGCCGTCAACTGCCCATCGCTGGTCAGCTGGTCCGCGACCTCGGCCGGGGACATCCGCTGGCCGGCGCGATGGGAGCTGGACAACCTCCGCAGCCGCCCGTGGCTGAGGCCCTCCAGCACGAACGCCTCCAATTGGCAGCCGCGCTCGCGCGCGAGCCGCTCCAGCACGTTGCGGCTCGGATCCGGCTGCCGCAGCAGGGCCTCGACGTAGTCGACGCGCCGGCGGGTCGACTCCTGCGTCTCGCCCGCCAGCCCGACGGCCTGGTCCAGCTGCGTCCGCTCCGACTCGCTCAACTTGTCCTCGATCGCCATGCTCTCGGTTCCGTCCAGCACGACGTACACCAGCGGCGGCGGGCGGTTGGTGATGCTCAATCGCAGCACCGGATCGGCCAGCGTTACCAGCAGCAAGGCCAGCAACGCACCGCGGCTGAACCCCAGACCCAGCCGGGCCCAGGCCGGTCCGCGCCGCTGAGTCTTCAGGTAATAGGCCAGGGCCAGCACCCCCAGCCCGGCCGCGGCGAGCAGCACCCAGAACGCCTCGCCCTGGACCCAGGGGGCGGCCAACGCCGGCTCGACCTGGTCCACCGATACCAGGTTCTCCAGTCCGAGCAGCCAGCCGAATGACTTGATCCACATGGTTCAACCCACCGTCGCTTGTCGATCCGCCGGGGTCTGGCTCATTTTTCGGCGGGAAGACCGCTCGTCGTCGTGCAGCGCTGCCGCCGAAAAATGTGCCTGACCCCTTGGAGTGCCCAGGTGGGACCAGGCAAGAATGAGCATCTCCACCAGCAACATCCCCAGCACCGCCAGGACAAGGTACCACCAGCCGTCCTGCCCGCGGACCTGCGGGCCGGCCAGGCTGATCGTCTGACCCGGTCCAACCCAGCGCAGCGGGGCACTGCCGGCCCGCTCGCGGAACTCCGCCTCGCTGATGCTCGTCAAGTCCGATTCCTCGCCGAGCGGATCCCCGTTCACCGCCACGCTGGTCTCCCAGAGCGGCGCGCCGGGGCCCTGCGGCCGTTCGGCGCCCGCGGACATCCGCCGCGCCGCCAGGTGGTAAATGCCGCGCGTCAGCGCGCCGCAGATGACGACACCGCGCGTCTGCGTGCCGAGGTACCCGCCCTGGAGCAACTCCGACTGGCCGGCCATCTCCGGGCGCGTCAGGGCATAGACCACATCCGGCTCGTCGATCTCCACCGGCACGAGGATATTGTCCAGGGCCGGGAAGTTGCTCGGCGGCAGCGTGGCTTGGAGCATGCCGCGCAGCATCCGATCCAGGATCAGCATGGCGTTCGTCTTGGGCAGCGTATTCCAGCCGGACAATAACCCGCTGGCGACGAACACGACCCGCCCCTGGCCGATCGATCGTTCTACGATAAACGGCAGCTGGTTGTCGAACCGGGCCAGCACACGGGGCAGCGTGCCGCGGGCGGCGGTGTCCAGCTGCCCGGACCCCTCCCCGCCGACGGCGGGCGGCACGTCGCCGCGGGCAAGGTCGCGGGCGCCGCGGGCCCAAAGCAGCCAATCGGGTGCCAGCTCGCGCGAACGCTCCTCCCACTCCCCGCCGTCGACCGCCGCCGCTTCCGCGCTCACGTCCGTCGGCGGCGTGTCGCCAGGGGCCGTCGCTCGGCGGGCGTCCAGCAAGGTGCGAAGCTCCTTCAGCCGCTCGCGCTCGGCCGCCGCGGCGGCGTCCTCCACCGCCGGACCCAAGTCGATCCGGACGGCCTTGAAGAAGAACGGCTCCGCATAGAGGTCCGCCAGTTCCTCCTGGGCCACGCCGGCCAGCTGGAAACAGGCATGTTGTTTCATGCTGGCGTAGTTGAGAAAGAACGGCCGGAGCGTCCCGCGGCCCTCGTCCGGCAACGCCCCCACCGGTTCCGGGGCGAGCGGGGCCGGCAAAATGCCCCGCCCCTCCAGCCAGGCCCGCGCACTCCACGTATCCGGCTCGAACCCGGCCCCCGCCGCCACCAGCAGCTGGCCACCCTGCAGCACGAACTCGCGCAGCAGCGGCACCGCGCCGCCCGGGTCAGGCACCCCAGCCACCACCACCAGGCGCACGTCCTCCAACAACTGCGCCGTCAGCTGGTCGATCGTCACGTGCCGGATCTGCACCAGGGCCCGGCGGGTCTCGTCCCGCTGCGTGACCGGCACCAGCAACCGCCGCAGATGACGCGTCTCACCGTATCGACCCTGCGCCGGGTCCTCCCCCTGCCCGCCGAACTGGTCCACAAAAACGACCGGCAAGGCGGCCACCACGGGCACCACCAGCACCCGCTGGTCATCCGCCGGCAGGCGATCCGAGGGAATCGAGACGCGGGCCGGGACCATCACGCACTTGCCTGGCTCGGGCGCAACCATGTCCAGCACCTGGTGGAACGTCACCTGCCGCACGGCGTCACCCGGTTCCAGGCTGACCGTGCGCGTTGCCACCTCGGCGCCGTTGATCTCCAGCGTCACGGGCACGTCGCGCCGCGCGGTCGACCCCTGGTGCCTCAGTTCCGCCACCAGCGTGGTGGGCGTCTCCGCGTCGGCGATGCCGTCCTGCACGTAGAAGGACGACAACCAGATGTTCTCCGGTGACTCCGCGGCCACCGACACCAGCTGCATCTCGGGTAGACCCTGAAAGTCGCTGGCACGGCTCAGCCCGCGCCAGTTTGCCAACTGCTGGTCGCTGAACAGCACGATCCGCCAGGCCATGTTCGGCAGCCGTTCGCAGGCCCGGCGCGCCGCATTGGCCGCCAGCGTCAGGCTGCCGCCGCGGTCGACCACTTCGACCCGGTCCAGCGCCGCGCGTGCGTCCTGACGCGTGTGGTAAGGGTCGGGATGAAAGCCGCCCGGCAACCCGCAGAGGGGCACGACCGAGATGCGGCTGCCGCTGGGCAGCGTGTCCAGAAACTCGCGCGCCCGCTGCTTCGCACGATCCAGCAGCGTGACGCCCAGCGAGTCGTAGGCCATGCTCAGGCTGTTGTCGATCACCAGCACCGCGTGCAGCGGCTGGGAGGCGTCGAACGCCGTCCGCTCGGGGGACCAGTAGGGGCGGGCCAGGGCCAGGCCGAACAACAGCACCGCCGCCGTGCGGAGGATCATCAGCAGCAGGTCGCGCAGCTGCAGCATCCGTCGGCTCCGCTCGACCGCCTCGCGCAGAAAATCCATCGCCGCCCAGTGGACCACGCGGAACCGGCGGCGATTCAACAGGTGAATCACGATCGGTCCCAGCGCAAAGAGGGCCCCCGCGGCGGCAAACGTCCAGGCAGTCCAGCTGGGAATCATGGCGGGCGTGGGAACGGGGTAGAGGTCAGTGCGCCGCGTCGCGGCCGCTCAGGCTCTCAATTGCCGCGGGCCGGGGTCGGGTACATTTTTCGGCCAACCAAGCCGACCCAGCGAAGACGCGCGGACCGAAAACATGTACCTGACCCCCTCGGATGCGCCGCTCGGCGCGGGCCGGGGTCTGGTACATTTTTCGGCCAACCAAGCCGACCCCGCGAAGACGCGCGGACCGAAAACATGTACCTGACCCCCTCGGATGCGCCGCTCGGCGCGGGCCGGGGTCGGGTACATTTTTCGGCCAACCAAGCCGACCCAGCGAAGACGCGCGTGGGCCGAAAACATGTACCTGACCCCCTCGGATGCGCGGCTCGCTCGTCCTGTTCACTGCGCCGCGTCGCGGCCGCTCAGACTTTCAATCCTGCCCTCCTGCAGGATCGGCAGGTAACGGTTGGGCATCGCCAGGATGAAACAGGCCACGGCCGTGGCGTACAGGTCGCCCGGACGCCCGCCCACATGCCCGGAGGCCCGCCACATGCCGTGGCTGTCGCGCTCCTGCGGCCGGACGATCTGGGCGCGGAGCACGGCATCCCGCAGCTGCGGAAAGTGGCGCCGCCAGTCATCGCCGCCGACCTGATAGAGGGCCTGGCCCACGTAGTACAGCGTGTATGGATCGAACGGCAGCTGGCCCGAGCCGTCGCCGCCGCCGCGCTGGTGCTCGATCGCCGCCGTGATCACCTGCATGTTCTTGGGAATCCGCCAGTCGTCGTAACGGCCGAACTCCTGCAGACAGACCACGCCCGCGGCCGCCATCGCCACCGTGCCCCCGCCGCCCCACCGCGTGTAGGTGAACTGGCCGGGCTGCCGCCGCTGGTCGGCCTCCGGCGCATCGCGCCGACCGTCCTGGGGACAGTGGTGCTGCCGCACGCTGCGGATCGCCATCTCGATCACCTCCGGCGGCACCTGCAGGCCGCTGTCGACCGCGCTGCGGAGGGCCTTGGCCTGCATCACGGCCAGGCTCAGGTCGTGCCCGTTCTTCTGCCGCTGAGCCCGGTAGTCCCACCCGCCGTCCTCGCATTGCGTGTGCGCGATCAGTCTGAGCGCCCGGTCCAGCACCGCCGTGATCCGCGGATCGGACGTCATCCCGTGAGCCTGCCCCAACACGAACGTGGCCAGCCCGTGGTTGTACATGTCGCGCTGCGGATCGGCGATGTTCAACAGCCCCGACGGCTTCTCGTGACGCAGGATGTACTCGAGCGCACGATCCAGCACCTGCCCATACCGGCCGCGGCCCGGGGCGTGCCCGTCCGCCAGGAAGGCGAGCATGCCGGTGGCAACCAGCCCCAGGTCGTTGGACGTCCAGTTCCCCTCCGGACCCTGCTGGGCCACCAGCCACTCCAGCCCCCGCGCCAGCGCCTGCTCGCTCTGCGGCGTAACCTCCCAATCCCCCTCGGCCCCAGCCGGTACGGCTGCGACCGCCCACACCGCGGCGGCGAGCGCCGCACGCAACCCAAACAGTCCCTTCGGTTTACAGAGAACCATCGCCGCTCATCCTGGCCACCGCGCAGCCACCGGGCGAACCAACCCGCCTGCCGCACATCCTACTATGACCGCACCCGGCCGTTTGGTTACGGTTCCGGCGGATCTTTCTGACCGCAGACGTCCCGCTCGGGCGAACAGCGCGGGAGGGCGAGGCTCCCGCCGAACCGAAACCGCTCATCTCCCGCTCGGGCCAACATCGCGGGTGGGCCAACAGCGCGGGAGGGCGAGGCTCCCGCCGAGCCGAAACCGGTCATCTCCCGCTCGGGCCAACATCGCG
>Ga0114938_1000597_pt1 | contig 26434 bp, 24 predicted proteins | sample AshMeaBigSpring_FD_88675 | JGI IMG/M metagenome (GOLD analysis project Ga0114938, IMG submission 88675) | Groundwater microbial communities from Big Spring, Nevada to study Microbial Dark Matter (Phase II) - Ash Meadows Big Spring | ecosystem: Environmental > Aquatic > Deep subsurface >... | reverse complement strand
TTCATCTTCAACGGGCTCGGCGTCAAGACGTGGCCCGGTAAGTTTGACAAACCCACCCGCATCGCCTTCCACCGCTCCTGCCACAGCCGCGGCACCGAGACCGGCGCGGCGGTCCGCACGCTGCTCGCCTCCATCGGAAACGCCGAGGTCATCCCCTTCGGCCAGCAGGAACAATGCTGCGGCTTCGGCGGCACCTTCTCCGTCACCTTCCCGCACATCTCCGGCCAGATGGGAACGCTCAAGCTCGACAACATTCTCGACGCCAAACCCGACATGCTCGCCGGCATCGACATGTCCTGCCTCATGCACCTCAGCGGCCTCGCCACCACCCAGGGCCGCCCCGTCCCGCACAAGCACGTCATCCAGATCCTCCGCGACACGCTCCCGTCATGATCGGCAACCAACTCATCGACCAATACGCCCGCGCCATCTCCGACGAAAAGCAGCACTCGGTGCTCGATGGCGCGTCCGCGGGAACGGACAAACGCTACAAGGTCCTGCATCACGACTATCAGGATCCGGACGCGCTGCGAAAACTCGCCGCCTCCATCAAGGACCACACGCTCCACCACCTCGACGAATACCTCGCCAAGGCCGAGCAGGCTCTCGTTTCCCGCGGCGTGAACGTCCACTTCGCCGCCACCGGTGATGACGCGAAACAAACGATCCTCGACATCCTGCGCGGCCACGGCGTCACCAGCCTCACCAAGTCCAAGTCGATGGCGGCCGAGGAAATCCACCTCAATCCATTCCTGATAGAGAACGGCATCGAGTGCCTGGAGTCCGACCTCGGCGAGTTCATCATCCAGCTCGACGACGACATCCCGTCCCACATTGTCAAGCCGATCATCCACAAGAACCGCCGAGAGATCGCCCGCACCTTCCAGCGCGAGGGCATCGCCAAGGATTACAACGACGATCCGGAAACCATCACCCGCCGGGCGCGGGTTTACCTCCGGGAAAAATACTTCAAGGCCCAGGCCGGCATCACCGGCGCGAACTTCGTCTGCGCGGACAGCGGCCGCATGCTGCTCGTGACCAACGAAGGCAACTCGCGCTTCGGCATGGCCCCCGTGCCGGTGCACATCGCGCTCGTCGGCATCGAGAAGATCATCCCTCGCGAGAAGGACCTCGCGGTGTTCCTCAACTTGCTGGGCCGCTCCGCCACCGGCCAGCAACTCACCGTTTACACCGAGTTCATCAACGGTCCGAAGTCCGCCAACCAGCCGGACGGACCCGAGCACATGCACGTCGTCTTCATGGACAACGGCCGCAGCGACGTGCTCGCCTCGAACTGCAAGGAAATCCTCCGCTGCATCCGCTGCGGCGCCTGCCAGAACGTCTGCCCGGTCTATCGGCAGGCCTCCGGCCACGCCTACCGCTCCACCTACGGCGGCCCCGTCGGCGCGGTGCTCTCGCCCTTGCTCTTCGGCGATCGTTTCCCGGAACTCGCCGATCTTCCCAAGGCATCCTCGCTCTGCGGCGCCTGCAACGAAGTCTGCCCGGTGGACATCCCGATTCCCGACCTTCTCCTGCGTCTCCGCGACAAGGCCCACAAAGCCCACGTCCACTCGCCGGCAGCCATTCCCATGTCACCCTTCGCCACACTCGCCACCTCGCCCTCGCTCTGGCGCACGGCGATGACGATGTCCAAGGCGATGAACCACCTGCCGATCCAAGTGGCGCCCATCAAGCCACTGCAGGACTGGCTGGGCCAGCGCACGTTGCCGGAATCGCACGGCGGAGACTTCCGCAAGTGGTTCAAGTCGCGCAAGAAGGGTTGGCCCCCTCGCTGATTGTATGGGAAAGTAGGCGAGTTCCTCCCGCTGAATGGAGTGGCTGAGAACCCCCGGGGCGGCGACATCAGGGAGAGGAGCCGTTCGAGGCGGTCGGGACTGAGAGCGCTCTGCATACAGCTCGCGTTTGGACAGACCGTTGCGGCGATCTGGAATGGAGGCGGACGCCTCGAAACCTAGGGGGAAGCCGCCCGGACTGGATGATTTTGTTCCGATTTCCCGGCATTCCGGAATCGAATCCTGAACGCGCAAGGTGGGGAACGCAGGTCTGTTGGAGACCCGTAGGTGGCGGATTCCCCGGTGCATCCGCCCTGAAAGCGAGACGGCTTACTTTCAGCTTGCCACATGGGGTGCGAAATCCGCAGTTTGAAGATGTTCGCATGATTACCCGTCTGTTCTCAGCAGCGTTGCGCGGCGTGGATGCGCAGGAGGTGGAGGTCGAGGTCAACGCCCGCGGCGCGGACAAGCCTGTCGTCATCATCGTGGGGCTTCCGGATGCGGCGGTGCGGGAGTCCTCGCAACGGGTGATTTCCGCCATCGGGGCTTCGGCGTTGTATCTAGATGATGGAGTCAAGACGGTGAATCTCGCGCCAGCGGATTTGAAAAAGGAAGGTCCGTCGTTCGATCTGCCCATCGCCCTTGCAATGGTGGCTGCTAGCCGCACGCGGCCTTTTGAAGCCGAAGACTGTTGCGTGGTGGGCGAACTGGGGCTTGATGGCGCGGTGAGACCGGTGAAGGGTGTGTTGCCCATCGCGCTGGAGGCAAAGCGCCGCGGTCGGCTCCGCGTGCTGGTGCCGGACGCCAATGCGTCCGAAGCCGCCGTGATCGATGGCATCCAGGTCTTCCCGATCCGCAACCTGAAGGAGGCGTGGGATTTCCTCGAGGGAGACCTCATCATTCCGCCGTTCCATCTGGATCGGCGGGCGTTTTTCGATTCCCGCCGTACCTATGATGTGGACTTCGACGAGGTCCGCGGGCAGCACCATGTGAAGCGTGCTTTGGAGGTCGCGGCAGCCGGCAATCACAACCTGCTGATGATCGGCCCGCCCGGGACAGGCAAATCCATGCTGGCCAAACGCATCCCGACGATCATGCCGGACATGACCCAGGACGAGGCGATCGATGCCACGAAGATTCATTCGATCGCCGGCGTTCTGGATGCGAAGCGGGCCTTCCTGACCACCCGACCCTATCGCGCCCCGCATCACACGATCTCGGACGCGGGATTGCTGGGCGGCGGCACGAATCCTGGTCCAGGCGAGGTCTCTCTGGCCCATCATGGTGTGTTGTTTCTGGATGAACTGCCGGAATTCCGGAGGCAGACGCTCGAGGTGCTCCGACAGCCGCTGGAGGACAGGGAAGTCACGATATCCCGCGCGGCGGGTTCGCTGACCTTTCCGGCCAGCTTCATGCTGGTGGCGGCGATGAACCCTTGTCCGTGCGGTCACTGGGGAAATTCTGGGGAAATTGGAGCCCAGCAATGCCGCTGTTCGTTCCGCCAGATCGAAAACTACCGGCAGCGAATAAGCGGGCCATTGTTAGACCGCATCGACCTTCACGTAGAGGTTCCGCCAGTCACGTTCCGCGAGCTTTCCTCGGAGGGTGGTGGCGGAGAATCTTCCGCCGTGATCCGGGGCCGCGTCGTGGCTGCACGGGAAATCCAGGCCGCCCGCTTCCGGAAATCCGCCAATGCCACCAATTCCGCCATGGGTCCGCGACAGGTGAAAACCCACTGCAAGCTCGACTCGGAAAGCATGGGCTACCTCGAACACGCGATGGGGGAAATGAACTTCAGCGCCCGAGCACACGACCGCATCCTGAAAGTCGCCCGGACGCTCGCCGACCTGGCCGGGGCTGTGAACATCCGCCCAGCCGATGTGCTGGAGGCGATCCAATATCGTTCGTTGGATAGGAAATTGTTTTCGTGAGAAAGATTCGATAGCCGCGCCTGTGAATTCGATCCAGCCTTCGGTATCACATGGATCAAGTCGCATTCCTTTCCGAGTTCTTGCCAGGAATCCGCCATGGCATGCAGCTGGATTCCCCGCGGTTGACTGGAAGCCCGGGCCGGGGCGGAAAAGGCGTTGGGGGGTTTAGTGAGAGGTAGGCGAACCTTCCTCGTCGAAGTGTGCATCAATGTCATCGGCTGGAGTTGGGGTGACGTGTGATGACAGGGATTTGTCCCAACGCCACCATGCGCGCCTCATTTGGATCCCTTGCGGCGACTTTTCTCCCGGATGCCGGTGAGGACGTGCCACGCCAGCAGTGCCGGGAAAACAAAGCCGACGCTCGCATGGGCATAGCCGATGAACGCGTGGAAATCATCGCCTCCCACGTAATACAGGCCATACGCGGTCAATATCAGGAAGCCTTGCGCGGCGACCAAGGCGAGCCCGCAAAACCGCTGTCGGCGGCTTCGCAATCCAGCAGGGACATGAGAGGCGAGCATGTAGCCATAGCTGATCATCATGGCAAAGGCGGCAGCACCGTGGACTTTGAGAAACAGTGCCTGCGCGGGATGTTTCTCGGGACCGAATTCTCCCTCAAAGGTCACCCAGCGGTTCATGACGAAGAAGGTGACGCCCGTCAGCCAGCTCAACGCGAGGAATCCGAACAGGAATCCGCGATAGCGCCAGGGGATCTTGAGATTGATGCGAGCCATGAACCAGAACTTCCTAAAGCCGGACAATCGTTCCTTCAAGGTCGATGACAAGCCCTTGCGCGTCGAATCTCCGCAAAACAGGTGCGGGATCCGGCAGCAGCAGCACGACTTTGGTCAGCGCGTCCGCAGCCATGCAGGATGAGGCGAACACTGAGGCACTGTCCTTGCGCTCCAGCGGCTTGAGGTTTCCGGGGTGCAAAATCACGTGCTCACTTTCGAGATAATAGGCCGCGCTGGTGGCGAGCGCACGGTTTTCCATGGGCACGGAAAGGGTCGCGCGACCGTCCGAAGCGGGAGTGCGGATTTCCACGTCGCGTCCTCGCCAATGGGTCATCGCCAGATCCCCTCCGGCGTTCACGGTGGCTTCCACATCATCTCCGATCACGGCGAGCGCGAGATCGACGGCGTATCCCTTGGCGATGCCTCCGAGATCGAGCCGAAGCGCTTGATCGAAGCGCACGGACTCGTCACCGAGATGGATCGAACGCCAGTCGGCCGGGTTTTCCGGACAGCTCCCGTGGTCAGGCAAAACGCCACGCCTCACCAGCGCCGGGGCGATCGTCGGATCGAAGGCCCCGCCACTCGCCTCGGCGAGTGCCATGGCAAAGGACAGAACACGACGCATGTCCGGCGAAACCGGGATCTCAGCGAGATGGGCTGAAGCATTGATGCGTGAGAGTTCGCTTTCCGGATCGTGAAAACTCATCAGCCGCTGGATGCGGCTGATTTCCTCGAAGGCGGCGAGGCTGCGATCTAACAAGCAGTCGTCATCCTCATCCGCCGCAAGATGGATCTCCACATAGGTCCCTAACAAAGGGCGGCACTGGCGCAGGGAATTCACGCGCTACGCAGAACCTGCGCCCAGGTTTCCGTCAGGCGGTTGATTCCCTCGGTGATGTGGACGGACGAAAGTGTGGCACCGGAGATGTTGCGGATGTCCTTGTCGATTTCCAGGCGTTTGCCGGGGCCACGGCCGATGAATTGGGCGAGCCATTTGGGGTTGGCAACTTCATGGCCGTAGGATTCGCGGTATTCGAGCACCTCGATGCCTTTGACCTTGCCGCTTGGGGAAAGAGCCACCGCGATGTCGATGAACTCATGTTTGCCGATGATTTGATCGACAATGAACCAACCGCCATCGCCGGTTTTCCAGGTTTTCATGTCGCTGTTGCGCACTCGGACCTTGCAAGCGGCCTGGATGGATTTCATCTGTTCCTTGGTGAGCTTGACTGGGACGGGGCGGAGCGAGGCACCCTTGCAGAGGGATTTTTGCGCCTGTTCGACACTCAGATAGGTTTTCGCAAAAACCTGCCCACTCGTGACGCAGAATCCTCCGGCGGCAAGGAGGATGGTTTTGAGAAGTGATCGGCGTTGCATGGTTGAGCAATCGGTTAGAACTCCCATCCGACGGTGAGGCCGAGGTGGACACGCTCGTGTTCGTCGTAGTTTTTGCCGCCTTCGATGTTTGCATTCCGCCCCTCGCTGCCGCCACCCTTGACCTGGAAGAGGATACTGGCGGTGGCCCACCAACCTTCTTCCGCGTAGTGGATGCTGGGACCCATGTAGGTGCCGTATTGATATTGGCTGCCCCAGCGCCAGTCGGTGAGATCGAAGCTGGAGCGGTCATAGCCGTCTTCAAAACCCTGATCGTCGTAACCGGGGTTGCCCGCCTCGTCGGCCAACTGTGGATTTAGGAAGTCCGACTGATAGCGGACCTCGAATCCAGCGAACCATTTGGGGGCGAACCGGTAGGCAATGCCCGCCGCCAGATCGAGTGCGATTTCCTCCTCCAGCACGCCCGGAGTTTCGCGACGTTCAAACTCCATCTTGCCGGTGAACGAGGTGATCAGCGTGTTATCGAGGAAATTCTTCTGCATGTATAGGATCGGCACGAAGGAGTCCTGATCGATGTCAGCCCCATCCAGCCGATAGACCTCACGACGCTCGTATTTGAAACCCACCGACAAGCCCAGCGGATCCTTGTAGGGACTGAGAATGTTGTATTTCAATCCCAACTCGAAACCACCGAACTGGGTGTCATCGAAGTCTTCTCCCGCTCCGCCTTGGGTCTCGAACATCGGGTTCAAATCCGGATCGTCCACAGAGTAGTGGTGGTCGAAAATCAGCAACGCGGCCCCGACCGTCAATTTGTCGGTGATGCCGTATTCCAGTTCCGGCCGGATGTCATTGAACGTGTAGTCGCCGGATGCCTTATCCAGCCGGGTCACTTCCTTGATGTAGAACTCCCAGCTGTCCTTCGGCCGGGTGTCGGTACCTTTGACATACATCCAGAGGTTTTCATCCGCTTGGGCAACGCCGGTGAGCAAGCAGGCAGGCAGCAAGGCCGTGAGGGTTCGATAGAGAGCTGGAGTCGGAAGAATCATGGCATGGGGAATGAGATTGAACGCTCCGCGATCAATGCGGCGCGGGCGCTGGATTGCCGCTAATGAGAATCAATGTCAATAAATTTGACTTTGGGTGGAAGATTTCTACCCATCGCGCCGCCGTGAATCCCGCCGCCTTTCATCAAATTCTCCATATTTCACCGTGGCTGCTGGCCTGCGCTATGGCGGTCGGCCAGACCGCGCCAGAGGAAACCGAAGCACTTCCGCCCCTGGAAGTCTCCGCAGCGCGGATGGAAATCCCCCTGACGGAGGCACCGTTCTCCGCAGCTGTGGCGGACGCGGTGACCTTGGAGCAGAAATCCGTGCGCAGCCTGCCGGAGGCGCTGGCGGAAATGCCCGGCGTGGCAGTCCAGAAGACCGCGAATGGCCAAGGCTCGCCCTACCTGCGTGGGTTTACCGGTTACCGCACGCTCGCGCTCATCGATGGCGTGCGCTACAACAACTCGGTCTATCGCGACGGCCCGAACGAGTATTTTTCGCTGATCGACTTCCACACGCTGGACCGCATCGAGTTGCTGGAGGGCCCCGCATCCGTGCAATACGGCAGCGACGCGGTCGGTGGCACCCTCAATCTGCTCACGCGTTCCACGCGGTTCATGGAGGAAACGGAAGGGAAAACCTACGCCCACGGCTCCCAGTCCTACCGCTACTCCAGTGCGGAAAACAGCCACGTTTCCCGCAGCAGTGCGGAACTCGGCAGCGGCGGCAATTGGGGGCTCTTGTTAGGATTCACCCGCGAGGACTTCGGCGATGTGGATACGGCAAACATCGGCACGCAGCGCAAAACCGGCTACGATCAATACGGCATCGACGCCCGCTTCGACATGCGGATTTCCGATCAATGGCAACTCACGCTCAATCATCAGGATTCCGCCCAGGACGATGTCTGGCGGACTCACTCGACGATCTACGCGGAGAGCTTTTCCGGCACCGATGTGGGCACGGATTTGCGCCGCCTCAAGGATCAGGCGCACTCGCTCAATTACGCGAAACTCAGCGGCCGCGATCTCAACGGTGCCATCGACGAGGCGGAGCTGACTCTCTCCTTCCAGACTTGGGATGAAAACGGCAACCGCATCAAAAACGACGGCTCCCGCTCGCTGGAATCGTTCGATTCCCGGATGCTCGGCCTCGACCTGCAACTCAAGAGCGACGTCCCGCTCGGCCAACTCGTCTATGGCGTGGACGCCTATCAGGACCGTGTCGATTCCGCGCGCAGCGACTTCAACCCGGACGGCAGCCTCGACCAGATCCAGATCCAAGGCCCCGTCGGCGATGACTCGACTTACACGCTGTTAGGAGCCTACATTCAGGCCCTTTTCCCCTTGGGGAATCGCAGCGAACTCATCGCAGGCAGCCGGATCACCCGTGCGGAAGCGGAGATCGGAAAATTCGAGGATCCTGCCACCGGCGGAGCCGCTTCGTTTGACGATGCCTGGAACAACCTCGTTTCCTCTATACGCCTGAGTTATGATTTCGCAGATGATTCTCCATGGATGATCTGGGGCGGCATCAGCCAGTCGTTCCGCGCCCCGAATCTCGGCGATCTGAGCCGCTACGGTGACAGCCGCTCCAACGAGACGGAAATCGCCGCCACCGGTCTCGATCCCGAACGTTTCCTCACTTACGAACTCGGCATCAAGGGCGAAGACGGGCCCTTATCCGCATCCGCCACCGCTTACTACACCCACATCGACGACTACATCACCAGCACTCCCACCGGCAACATCGTCAATGGACTTACCGAAGTCACCAAGCGCAACAGCGGCAGTGGCGAGGTCTATGGCGTTGAATTCGCCGGAGCATGGCGCTTCGATAAACAATGGTCTGTCAAAGGCAACCTCACTTGGCTGCATGGGGATCTGGAAAGTTATGTGGACGCCTCGTCGTTTCAAACCGTCAACGAGCCGCTCAGCCGCGTGCAACCCCTCACCGTCAATCTCGCGCTGCGCTGGGACAGCCCGGACAAAAAGTGGTGGAGTGAGTTTGCCTGCACGTTGGCCGACGAGGCGGACCGCCTCAGCAGCGGCGACAAGGAAGACACCCAGCGCATCCCGCCCGGCGGCACTCCGGGATATGCTCTGTTAGGTCTTTATGGCGGCTACATCTTCAACGAACACCTGCGCGGCACCGTCGCCATGGAAAACCTGCTCGACCAAGCTTACCGAGTCCACGGTTCCGGCTCGAACGAACCGGGTTTCGGTGTCACGACCGGGATTACGGCGAGTTTCTAAGCGCCGCCCGGCGCGCCCGGCGAACCAACAGCGGTTTCGCAAACAGATAGATGCCGGTAACCCACAGCACCAGCAGCACCAGGGCGGAGGGCAGGAAGACCCAGAGTTTCGCTTTCTCGTGGAAGAAACTGCCGTCATGGATCGTCTCGATGAGGTCCGAGCGCCGGTAAGCCGTTTGCAGCACCGCTCCGGTCCGGTGGTCCACCTGGATTTCCCAACGGTTCTTCGTCACGACCTTGATCACGCCCTTGTCCGGCCGGACGTCGAGCCGCTCGATGTCATTCCACGAGTTCACGCCGGCCTGCGGCACCGCCGCCACCGCCTGATAGACCGCATCGAACTCCACCAGCGGCGCTCCCGCGGTTCCCTGGCTCGTCGGCGGTTGGATCCATGCGCTTTGTTTTTTCAGAAGCAGCAGGATGCCCGAAACAATGACCACCAGAACCGGCACGGCGCATAGGATCGCTCCCCAATAGTGGATTTTCCGATTCCACCTCGGCCAATTGAATTTCGCCATGTGCGGGAGGTAAAACCGTGGCCCACAGAGCGCGATCAAAAAAACGCTGTTGAGACGGCGTTGCAGCAGCAATTCGCATTCTGGTGTGAAGTCGGTTGCGTAGCCCGGTTTCTGCCGCTTGATTGCTCATGAATTCATTCCAATCCACCATCATGAGCCAAACCACCTCCCATTCCGCAACCGAAGTCTGTTCCGCATGCAAACACTGGAACAGCAAGGCATCCAACGAAGGCGAATGCCGCCGCCATTCCCCGCAGGCACTTGTGTTTGTCGTGGATGCAGAAACCAAGTTCGAATCCCGCTTCCCCGTCACTCAAGCTTCCGACTGGTGCGGCGAGTTCGAGAAAATCTAAATCGTCAGGTTTTGTCACACCGCTCCCGGCAAATGCCGGGGGCGGTTTTTTTGCCCTGAGATTCTACTTGCAATTGAGAATCGGTCGCAATAAAGAGAGCGGCATGGCACACGATCTTGAGTTGGATGCGATCCTCGCGTCGTTGGCGCGGGTGGAAATGGCAGCGTTTTCGGATCTCCTTCTTGATCTGAGGAATGGTGCGTTTCCCCCAGCCGAGGCGGGTTGCTGCGTGAGAATCTATTTTGAGCTTTTGGCGGCGGCCCCGGAAAACGGATCGCTTGACCAAGCGCTGGCGGACTTGCGCGGATGGCTGGAGCGGCAATTGAGCATCGAGGTGCTGGACGATGCCCAAATGCAGCGAATCGAACGCCTGCCGGTGAGATTTGAGGGGCAAAACGATCTCGAAACCTTTTGTCGGTCCACCATGCAGGATTTTTTCAATGATCGCTGTCATCCGTCGCCAAGCATCCGGATGCAATTCGCTTTTGTGAGCAACTCCTGACAGCGGCTTGAAGTGGATGAGTGATGAGCTTTGTCATTCCGGCAATGATTTCACGGACCAAGCCAGGGATTTCTGGCAGTTCCGAGGTGGTCGCCTGACATATGTGCGAAGGCTGATCTGTGAACGCACGGCGCTGAGTGAAACACCGTTCACTGCGGATGACCTGTGGAGTGAGACCCGCAGGACGGACCAGGGAATTTCCATCGCATCGGTGTATCGAACTCTCGCGGATCTGGTGGAGGCGGGTTTGCTGCGGGAAATTCCGCGTCCCGGCGAGCAGCGCATGTTCGTGCGGACGGGGAGTGGCAGCCAGGCCAAGGGGCATTTGATCTGCAAGGATTGCAAACGGGTGATTCCGCTGGATGACGACTGTCTCGCGCTGCGTGAGGGTGCCGCAGTGAAAACTCTCGGTTTTCATGCTTCCGGCATGAACCTCCGGATTGAAGCGCACTGTGAGAATTTGCGGCAGTCCGGGACTTGCGAACATTGCCACCGGGACGCAGAAGGAAAGACATCGCAATAACATGGGTTCCGGCTGTCTCGAACCCGATTGGTGGGGCGATGCCCAAGGCTTGCGCTATGCCCGTATCCAAGGGGAAGCATCACAAACTTGGAAATGGACCATATCCTCCAAAGAGACGGTCTGGCTGTGGCTCAACCGGGAAGGTGACGGCCTGATTTGGGGGGAGCGGGACCGGTTTTTTCTCAAGCCGGGAATGTATGCCATGACCGGTGGTGATCACGCGGGAAACTGGTCCTGTACACGCCAGACTGGTATGCATTTTCTCGAATTGGTGGTAATTTCCCGGGATTGGCTGACCCGGCGGCTTGGTCCCTGTCCCGCGAATCTTCATCCCGGTCTTGCAAAATGGATGCACTCGGGTGGACCGGTGGGATTTTGCGGTCTGATGGGAGTCTGGGAACGCGAGCTCTGTGATGCATTGGAGCGTGCTGGGCCGCATGCCGGCCCCGGCCGCTTGTTGGCGGAAGCCAGGGTGCTGGAGTGGTCGGCAGCGCGCCTGTTCCGATCCGTTCCCGAGACGGCAAATGCGGAGCTCCCCGCCGCGCCAGGCAGTCCGGTTGCGCGGGCGCTTCAGTACTTGGCATCCCACCTCGATCAACCACTGGATTTGGCTGCCCTCGCAAGGGAAGTCGGAGCATCCCCACACCATCTCTCGCGCAAGGTCAGCGCGGAAACCGGTCTCACCCTGCAACGTCACCTGCGCCGTTTCAGGATCGAACATGCATGCGAAACCCTCGATGCAAAGCGCATGAACGTAACCGAAGTGGCGCTTGAGGTCGGCTACCAGAGTCTCAGCCATTTCGCCAAGGCCTTCCGCGAGGAGACCGGCCGCACGCCCAGCGAGTGGCTGGGCCGGAAGCGGGACTGAAATCCGGCGGCAACTGCTTCAATGCCGCTCGAACACCCCGCGCGCGAACTCCAACAACTTCCCGACATTTTCCTCCGCCAAAAACCGCGGCACCGGGCTGCCCATATCACCGTGGCCAGCACCTTCGATTTTGTCGAAAGTCACCATCAAGCCGGCGGTCTTCAGCGCCTCAGCGAGAAGTTCGGATTGGGCGAATGGCACGAGACAATCGTCACTTCCCTTTTGCAGCAGGAAGGGAGGATCCTCTTTTGAAATGTAAGTGATGGGGTTTGCCTTGCGGACCAATTCAGGAACTCCGGCGATGGCCGCGCCGAGGTATTGGGATTCCGGAGAGTCCTCCGCCCCGTGGGATTGAGCACGATCCGGGCAACCCTGGGCTTTCGCCTGCGCGTCCATTTGTGAAAAATCCGTGGGCCCGAACCAGTCGATCACACCTTGCACGCTGCTTGAGGTCCCGGCATTGCCCAGCGCCGCATCCTCAAAGGCCGCCTCGCCGCCGCTGGTCCCGAGCAAGGACGCAAGATTTCCTCCCGCCGACTGGCCAAAGGCGATGATCCGTCCGTCCAACTGGTATTTCGCGCCATTCGCCCGCAGGAAGCGCACCGCCGCTTTCACGTCCTTGACTGCCGCCGGAAAGATGGCCTCGCCGGACAGACGGTAGTTCACGCTGGCCACCGCGATGCCTGCGGCCAGAAATTTGCGCGCCACCGGTGCGTCCAGCATTTCCTTCGAACCCATGCGGAAGGCACCGCCGTGGATGTTGAGCAGCAGAGGGAACGGCCCCTCGCCCTCCGGCAGAAAAACATCCAAGACCTGGCTCGGCGAGACCGTGGCGTAGGCGATGTTGGCATGGGTTGGCTTCAAATCCTCCGGATACCCCGCAGGCCCGCGCCGCATCCCGGGAGGTCCCGGCGGCTGGGCTTCGAGCGAATCAAGCCCCGCCAGCGAGACCAGAAAAATAAGGCAAGACTTTGGAACGTTCGAAATCATGATCGTAATGGGATTCAAAATGAGTGAAGTGGTATGGCGGCGGCTTCTTTACAGAAACTCAATGTTTGTCCAATCAAGCAGCCGACAACTTTCGATGGATTGCCTCACCAAGCAACGGTTTATTGCAGAATACGAACGAGGAGCAGCGGCGATCAGTGACTGGTGTCATCTTACCAAGGTCTTGCGCGTAGCCCCCCCCTGCAGGCACTTGGCTGGCAGGAGTTCGGCGTGCGGGACTGGGCTGGCTGTGACGCATTGCCCGCGCGCAGATCCGCAGGTGCCCGAGCCGCCATCCGTTGAACGGAGAGTTCGGCGATCCCTTTGACTCCGCATTATTTGCTGAAGCCTGCGTGGTAATTGCTCCGAGTCGTTTCTTAGTTGCGAATGGGTCGCAATAGCAACTTGCTGCGTCGTCCGCACCGGGAATAGCGGAAAGCGGGAATCACCAGACATCGCGCCATGTTGACCACGTCCGAGCCAGTTTCGACCATCGCCCTCGTTGGCAACCCCAATGCGGGAAAAACCACACTTTTCAATGCGCTGACCGGCGCGAACCAAAGGGTTGGCAACTACGCCGGAGTCACCGTGGAAGTAAAATCTGGGGAGGCGTTCACCCCGCACGGACGGAAGGTCCATGTGTTGGACTTGCCCGGCTGCTATTCGTTGCGGGCGAATTCTCCGGATGAAAAAGTCGCGCTAGACGCCCTCGGCGGACGACTCTCCGGTGAATGCAGGCCCGATCTCGTCGTCTGCGTGGTGGACGCCTCCGCGCTCGAACGCCACCTGCAACTTGTTTTGCAAGTCATCGAACTCGGTCTGCCGTGCGTCATCGCCCTGAACATGATCGATGTCGCCGAGCGCAGCGGCCTGCGGCTCGATCCGACGAAGCTTTCCGAAGAACTCGGCGTCCCTGTCGTGCCGATGCAGGCGAATGCGAGAAAAGGCATCGTCGAGTTGAAACAGGCGATGCGTCTGCCGTTGCCCGTGGCATCCAAGGCTGTGTGGACCACGGAGGCCGGAGATCTGGAAACCGCCAGGCGCGACTTCATCACCCGCCTTTGCGAACTGGCGGCACGCCGTCCTAACGCCCATCAACAAACGCGCTCTGATAGAATCGACGCCTTCCTGCTGCATCCTGTTTACGGCTGGATTTCGATGATCGGGATCTTCTTCGCCGTGTTCTGGGCGATCTTTTCCTTCGCTGAAATCCCGATGGGCTGGATCGAATCCGGCCAGGGCGCTCTCGGTGGCTGGATCGAATCGCTGATGCCGGATGGCGATCTGCGTTCGCTGGTGGTCGATGGCATCATCGGCGGAGTCGGCGGGGTGGTGATGTTCCTGCCGCAGATCGTCCTGTTGTTCCTGTTCATCGGCCTGTTGGAAAGCTCCGGCTACATGGCGCGGGCCGCCTATCTGATGGATGGCGTAATGGCCAAGGCCGGGCTCAGCGGTAAATCCTTCCTGCCGTTGTTCAGCTCGTTCGCTTGCGCGATTCCCGGAATCATGGCGACACGCACGATCGGCTCCGCCAAGGAGCGGATCGTCACGATTTTCGTTGCGCCGTGGATGAGCTGCTCGGCGCGGCTGCCGGTGTATTTTCTGATCATTCCGCTGCTGCTTCACGAAAACGAAGGCACTTGGAAGCAGGCGGCGGTGCTGTTTGCGATCTACGTGTTAGGAACGCTCACCGCCTTCATCGTCGCCCGCGTCTTGCGGGGAAAGCTGGGCGAGGACATCACGCCCGGCCATTTCCTGCTGGAACTTCCGCCTTACCGGATTCCGCAGTGGAGTTATATTTTCCGCCATGTGCTGGAACGGGCCTTTTCCTTCGTGAGAAAAGCGGGCACGCTCATCCTCGGTCTGTCCATTCTGCTGTGGGCGCTCAGCACCTATCCGAAATCTCCCGGTGGCGATGAGGCGGACGCGCTCGCCCACAGCGCGATGGGCCGCATCGGCGCGGTAATCGAGCCGCTGGTCAAACCGCTGGGATTCGACGGTCGGATGGGAACCGCGATCCTCACCTCGTTCGCCGCCCGCGAGGTCTTCGTTTCCTCGATGGCGATTCTCTATCGGGTCGAGGAGGAGGACAGCGAGGAGCAAACGCGCAGCGTCCTTCGTGAGCAGTTGGCCGCGTCCAAATGGCCGGATGGAAGTCCGATTTTCACGCCGCTTTCGTTGGTCTCGCTGCTCGTGCTCTTCATCTACGCGCTGCAATGCCTGCCGACCACGGCGGTTGTCGCCCGTGAATCGGGATCATGGAAATGGGCGGTCCGGCAGTTTCTCTTCATGGGCGGGTTCGCCTACGCCGCCTCGCTCGTCGTCTTCCAAATAGGAAAGCTCATCGGATTCTAACATGAAAACGCCATCCACCCTGCTCGCAGCCGTCACCCTGTCCACCGCCGTCACTTGTGCCGGTGTGGAAAGGGGAATCGAACCCTCGCTCACCCTCACCGGCGAAGCCTGGCGCAACATCGACGGCGGTGTGGAAACCGGCTCGGAGTGGAACTACCTGCTGGATCTGTCGGTGACTCTGGATCTCGCCGAACTCTGCGGCGGGCCGGAGGGCGGCTCGGTGGTGATCCAGGCGCTCAACGGAACAAACCGGGGAACGCACTGCTTTGGTGATTTCACCGGAGCGTTCAACCCCTCCAGCAACATCCACGCCGAGGACCACGTCCGGTTTTACAACCTGTTCTATCAGCAATCGTGGAACGACGACGCATTGGTGATGAAACTCGGCCAGCAGGCGGCGGACGATGATTTCATGGGTTCCGACTATTCCGGGCTGTTCATGAACTCCGCGTTTGGAGCGATGCCCTCGCAGGTCGCCACGGCATTGGCGGAGAATCGCTGCGGAACTTCCGCGTTTCCGATTTTCGCAGTTGCCGCACCTGGCGCGTTCATCTCATTCAGACCCAATGACGAATTTTTCCTCCAGACGGGAGCTTATGTCGGAAGCCCGGGTGAGGATGTCAGGGGCAACCATGGTTTCGACTGGAAAATCAATTCAGACGCAGGCGCGGCCTGCTTTTACGAGGGCGGCTGGCACTACCAATGGTCCTGCCTTCCCGGCACCCTGAAACTAGGCGGCACCTTGCACACCGGACTTTTCGAGGATCTGGAAACGCGTAACGACGGCTCGGTGGATGCGACCACCCGCGGGATTTACAGCTTCTATTTCATCGCCGATCAGGCACTGCTGGCCGATGACAAGGGCGAACCTGTCGTCGGCGCGTTCTGGCGTTGCGGGATCAGTCCGCAGGAGGACCGCAGCGTGGTTTCGAGCTACAACGACCTCGGCGTGGCATGGAATGGTCCCTTCGGCCGGGCCGATGACCAGTGCGGACTTGCCATCTCCCACACCCGCTTCGGCTCCGAGTTTCTGGCGCAAGACTGGGCCGAAAACCTGCCCAGTGGCGAGACCGTGATCGAAGTGACTTATCGTGCGCAGATCACCACCTGGTTGGCACTGCAGGGCGACGTGCAATGGCTGCTGAATCCCGCATTCAGCGAGACATCGGGCGGCAGCGACCACGCGACCGTCGTCGGCTTGCGGGCTGAACTCACCTTTTGATGACCCTCCAGGCCAGCGTAAGGGCTTAGCGACAAGGACTCCATACTCTCTTTGAAGATGAAAATCGCACTCCCTAAGATTAGCCTTGCGCATCTAAATTAGCCACGGCTAAATTTTGTCCGACATGAATTCGAAACACATCATCAAACTGCCCCTCGCCATCGGCTGCGGCATTCTACCCGCACTTGGTTCCGCTCCGCTGCGAGAACTCAGCACCGACCGCCCGGACACCACCGAAAGCGCTTACACCGTGGACAAAGGCCACTTCCAATTCGAGATGGAAATGGCCGCGTTCACCCGCGATGGCGGCGATTGGACGGAATACACCCTCGGCGAACTGAATGCCAAATTCGGCCTCACCGACTGCGCCGACCTGCAAGTGGTCATGCCCTTTTACACCCATGTCCGCGATGGCGACGAGGGCTACGGCGACACGGAAATCCGCTTGAAATACAACCTCTGGGGCAATGACGGCGAAGACACGGCCACGGCCCTCATGCCCTTCGTGAAAATCCCTACTGCCCGGGGCGACCTTGGAAACGAAGAGGTCGAGGGTGGTTTGATTGTTCCTTTAGCCTTTTCCGCCCTCGGCGATTGGTCCTGCGCGGTCATGGGAGAGGTGGACCTCGCCTCCGATGACGATGGCAGCGGCTATCACCTCGTGGGCCTGGCCTCAGCCACCGCCAGCCACTCCATCACGGAAACCACCGCCGGATTTCTCGAAATCGTCGGGATTTTCTCCGCCGAGACCTCAGACGACATCGAAGCCTACTTCAACACCGGCATGACCTGGGGAATCACGGATACCTGGCAACTTGATGGTGGAATTCGCGTCGGACTGACCAGCGCATCCACCGATCTCACCCCGTTTGTCGGGCTGAGCACCAAATTTTGACCTGAAATTTAGCCTTGGATAAGTTCCTAAACCTCACCAAATAAATGCCAAGTTTCATGAATCCAATCAATCCCCGCAAATCCCTGCTACTTTTCTCCGCCCTGCTAGGCTTGCTTGCAGCCGGGTGTGATCGCGGAAATTCGCCAGCCGACAACGGAAAAAAGAAGGTGGTCACCAGCTTCACCATCATCGCCGACATGGCGCGTGAAGTCGCCGGCGATGCCGCCATCGTGGAATCCATCACCAAGCCCGGCAGCGAAATCCACGGCTACGACCCAACGCCCAAGGACATCGTCAAGGCCCAAGGTGCGGACCTTGTGTTGTGGAACGGCATGAACCTCGAATTGTGGTTCGAGAAGTTCTTCGAAAACGTCAAGGACGTGCCGAGCGCGGTTCTAACTGAAGGCGTGACGCCGATGGGCATCACCGAGGGCCCCTATACCGGAAAACCCAATCCCCACGCATGGATGTCACCGGCCAACGCCGCCATCTATGTGGAAAACATCCGCAAGGCACTGGTGAAAATGGACCCCGCCAACGAGGCGACCTACAACAAGAACGCCGCCGACTACACCGCGAAGATCAAGGCGCTCGACCAACCGGTCCGCCAAAAACTCGCCGCCATCCCGGAGGAGCAGCGTTGGTTGGTAAGCAGCGAGGGTGCGTTTTCCTATCTCTGTGCCAACTACGGCCTGCGCCAGCTATACCTCTGGCCAATCAATGCCGACGCCCAAGGCACGCCCCAGCAGGTGCGCGCCGTCATTGATGGCGTGCGGACTAACAAAATCCCGGTGGTTTTTTCCGAGAGCACCGTGAGCGACAAGCCGGCCCGGCAGGTCGCCCAGGAAACCGGTGCCCGCTACGGCGGACTGCTCTATGTGGACTCGCTCACCGAAGCGGACGGCCCGGCACCTTCCTATCTGAAACTGTTGGAAGCCAACGCGGACACCATCGTCAAAGGATTCCTTCAGCCGTGATGAGATCTCCAAGACAAGCGCCCAGCCTCGCTGTGGAGGGCGTTTCGGTAGCCTATTCGAACGGCCACCTCGCCCTTCATGACGCCACATTCCACCTCGGCAGCGGCACGATCTGCGCGCTGGTGGGCGTGAATGGCAGCGGTAAATCCACGCTCTTCAAGAGCATCATGGGCTTCGTGAACCCGAAGTCCGGGACGGTCCGGATCTGCGGCCTGCCCGTGCGCGCTGTTTTGAAACAACATCTCGTGGCCTATGTGCCGCAGGCGGAGGAGGTGGACTGGCAGTTCCCCGTCAGCGTGTGGGATGTGGCGATGATGGGCCGTTACGGAGCGATGAATTTTCTCCGCATCCCGCGCGCGGCGGACAAGGAAATCGTCGAGGAAAGCCTGAAACGCGTCACGATGTGGGAATTCCGCGACCGCCAGATCGGCGAACTGAGCGGCGGCCAGAAAAAGCGCGTTTTTCTCGCCCGCGCACTGGCCCAGGGCGGCAGGGTGATTCTGCTGGATGAGCCCTTCACCGGAGTGGATGTGAAAACCGAGGAGGCGATCATCACGTTGCTGCGCGAACTCCGCGAATCCGGGGCGATCATCCTGGTTTCCACCCACAATCTCGGCAGCGTGCCCGAGTTCTGCGATCAGGTGGTGCTCGTCAACCGCACCGTGCTTGCCTACGGCCCGACCTCCGAGGTCTTCACCGAGCGAAACCTCGCGGCGGCTTTCGGCGGTGTGTTGCGGCAGTTCCAATTCGATCAATCCACGATCCAGGACCACGACGGCCGGACGGTCCGCGTGCTCACCGACGACGAGCGCCCGCTGGTCTTCGGCAAGGGCGGCCACCTCGAATACAAGGACCGTCAGGAGCACGAGGACTTGGTGAAACAACGCTCGGAGCAAGATGACTGAACTTTTCCAATCCCTGCTCACTCCGTTTCACTACGACTACATGCTGCGCGCCATCTGGGTCAGTGCGTTGATCGGCGGCGTATGCGGATTCCTCTCTTCGTTTGTCACCCTCAAGGGCTGGTCACTGATGGGCGACGCGCTCTCCCACGCGGTGGTTCCCGGTGTTTCCATCGCCTATATCCTGGGACTGCCATTCGCGCTCGGTGCATTCGTCGCCGGTCTGTTAGCAGCGGCGACGATGGTCTTCATCCGCGCGAAAAGCCGCATCCGCGAGGACGCGACCATCGGCATCGTCTTCACCGCATGGTTCGCGCTCGGCCTGCTGCTCATCTCGCTGTTCCCTGCGCGGGTGGATCTCAAAGTCATCATTCTCGGTAACATTCTTGGCATCTCCGATCCTGACATCACGCAGGTCATCATCATCAGCGCAGTCACCTTGCTGGTGCTTGGCCTAAAATGGAGGGATCTGATGCTGTTCTGCTTTGATCCGAACCAGGCCAGCACCCTCGGACTAAGCGCGGTAATGCTGCATGTCATCCTGCTTTCGCTGCTCGCTGCCACCGCCATCGCCGCGTTGCAGGCGGTGGGAGCCTGCCTGGTGGTGGCGATGCTCGTCACTCCAGGGGCCACCGCCTATCTGCTGACCGACCGTTTCGGCAGAATGCTCTGGCTGTCCTCCGGCATGGGCGTGGCCACTTCGCTGGCCGGGGCCTATGCGAGCTATTATTTCAACGGAGCCACCGGCGGATGCATCGTCACGTTGCAAACTCTCGTGTTTCTAGCAGCCTTCGTCTTCGCTCCGAAACACGGCATGCTCGCCTCCAGGCGCCGCACGATCATGGAAACCGCAGTGACAACGCCATGAACGAATTCCTCGATCCCCTGCAACATGCCTTCATGCGCGACGCGTTGCTTGTCGGCACCATGGTCGCCGCGATGTGCGCGGTGCTTTCATGCTTCCTGATTCTCAAAGGCTGGTCGCTGATGGGCGACGCGGTGTCCCACGCGGTGCTGCCGGGAATCGTGCTGGCATACATCATCGGCCTGCCACTCGCCATCGGCGCGTTCGTGGCAGGCCTGCTCTGCGCGGTGAGTGCCGGGTTCATCAAACGGAACAGCCGCATCAAGGAGGACACGGTGATGGGAGTCGTATTCACGGGACTGTTCGCGTTTGGTCTCGTGCTCTTCAGCCGCACCACCTCGGACATGCACCTCGACCACATCCTGGTGGGCAATATCCTCGGCATCACGCGCTCGCAAGTCTGGCAAACCCTCGGGCTCGGCACCGTGGTACTCGGCGTGACGCTCGTCCTGCGCCGCGACTTGCTGCTGATTTGCTTCGATCCAGGCCAGGCCCGGGTGATGGCACTGCCGGACCGCTTTCTGAACTATTTGCTGCTAGGGCTGCTGTCGCTCGCCATTGTGGTCGCCCTACAGGCCGTGGGCGTCATCCTCGTTGTCGCCATGTTGGTGACTCCCGGCAGCATCGCACAACTCTGGACAGACCGCTTTGATCGCATGCTGCTCATCGCCGTGCTCGCGGCAGTCAGTTCCACCTTCGCCGGGGTCATCATCAGCTTCCACATCGACGGTTCGACCGGAGCCTGCATCGTGCTGGTGCAGGCTTTGGTATTTCTGGGATCACTTTTGTTCGCTCCGAAATATGGAATCCTCCCCAAGCGCTTCAAAGCAAAGACTTCGTGAGATTGCGGCACGGCAAGCTTCCGGCTTTCCGCCCTCAATCCAGGACTCCACCAACCGTTGCTTCCTTGGGGCCAAACCAGCCAAGGGCGATTTCATGACTGTTCCCCCAGGCGGGTTCTCGCAGTGGGAACCTTCCTTGTTCTTGATGTCGGTCATATTGGTTAGTATTCGATTCCGGGTCTCGCGGTGATTCCCCGCACATAGTAGTGTTTGATCTCGCGCATTTCGGTCACGAGGTCCGCCCGCTCGATGATCCGGGCGTCCGCATTGCGGCCCGTGATGACAAGTTCCACATGATCCGGCTTTGCGTGAATCACATCGAGCAGATCCTCCACATCGAAGAGTTCATAGAACGTGGCGACGTTGGCTTCATCGAGAATCACCACTTCATAAGCTCCGGACAGGAGGATCTCCCGTGTTTCCCGAAGACCTGTGCGGGCAAGCTGCTCTGCATCGGCCTCCCTCTGCTCCCGGACGAATTGTTGTGTGCCGTATTGCCGGACGGTGATCCGATCCCGCATTGCCGCGCACGAGTGGAGTTCGGCATAATCCATTCCCTTGACGAACTGCGCGACATAGACTTTCAGACCGGCTCCCGCCGCGCGCATCGCCAAGCCCAGCGCTGCAGTCGTCTTTCCCTTGCCGTCACCGGTGTAAACCTGAACGTATCCTTTTTTCATGATGGTATGTGTGTTTGTATTGCAGACACGAGGGCGGGTCCGCGTGACAAGCACACGTCCATCTCTCGCCGATCCTCTTTCGCGGAGGACCAAGGTTATCCGTTTGCCGGAAATTCCCGATTCACGGTGACGAGCAACGAAGGTGCAAGTATTCGGACTTCCGGTTGTCGCTCCTCCCGCCTTCACCGCCCGATTCGGGGCGATTGGTCTGATGGGATTTGCAACCGGTTACCGCAGCGCGACTGTTCCGGATTTCCACCGGATTCCATGACGCCTTCGTAGTAGGTCGCGAAAAGGGTCCATGACTGCGGATGCCGGAGTCAATCGACAAACTCTTCAATGAATGCGGATAGGAAGATATGCGATGATTTTGTCAATCGACGCGCTTCTGAATCCAATGGACCGGCATCGCAGGGGGGGACGGAACAGGAATGCGGGACCGCACCGAGTGGCTTGCCGGGGAATCCGGCCCGGATCTCAACGGGGGCGAATCATGAACGACGGATCATTCGCCGTCTGTGCCTGGATGGACCAGCGGCGCATGTCCCGCAGTTCTTTTTCCGCCAGCAACTCGATGTTGCCGCCGAGCATGGCGCACACCGCCTTTCCATCCCAGCGAAGGTCCACGAAGCCGTGCGAAGACGGTGGGGTTTCTTCGGAAAACCTTGCGGCAGACCAGACCGGGCGATTGAGTTGTGGCGGGCGGATCTCAAAATAACCCGGCTCGTTCTCCCCGGACCTCGCGGAGGAGAAGACCAGCAGCTTTTCCGGCGAGGATGAGTCTGATAGGTGGGTGAGGTGGAACTTGCCGAACGCATCGAGCATCTTCGGCGATGGGGGCAGCGGGCTGCCGGTCCCGAAGTGACCGCCGACGAGCGTGGCGTTGAGTCCGAGGTTCGGATGCACGCTGACGAGATAGTCGCGGTTATCGGACTTCAGGGCGGACTCGTTGCCGTTGAATAACAGGACGCCTTCGATCTTGGGCACGCTCGGTGCGAGCCGCCACGGATAGCGGGCGTTCATTGGATAGTGCAGCGGTTCGCCTTCGAGATTGGTGACGTTTTCGTCCGTCTGATAACCGGGTAGCACCTTTCCGCCGTTTTCCGCGGCATGGGAAAGGTATGCAGACATCAAATTGCGAGCGGCATTGATTTCGAGGGCGCATTTCGCCTTGCGGCGCGCCGAACAGACGCCCGCCGTTCCTGCCGCGCCAAGGGTGGCGATGATCACGACAGTGACGAGTATCTCCATCAGGGTGAATCCACTGGACTTGAGTTTCATGGTGCGGGTGTCGGTGTCAGCGCGAGGCGGTAGAAGCGGGTTCCGGCGCTGGTGTTTTCAGAGAAGGTGCCAGTGCCATTGACTGCTGCGGCATGGGAGTGGATAGGCAGCCATGAACCGTTTGCTAGATCGGGGCTTGCCTGCAATGCATGGGTGAATCCGGCGAACTCAGGCCAGCTAACGGTCACTTGGTTTCCATTGCGCTGGATCGTGAGTTGCAGGTTGAGCGTGGCTTGCAAATCAAGTTGGGGAGCGAGTCCGCCGAAGAGTTGGTGATAGACGTCGTCCCTCGTGTACCAGGCTACGAACTCGCCGGCTTGCTGGGTGGCTGGATGCAGGGATGTGAGGGAAAACCAGACGCGCCCGGCGGCAAGGCCTTGCCGCAGATACTGGTTCACTCCGGGAAGCGAGGAGTCGATTTCAAATTCGAATGCGGTGTCGATGGGCACCCACTCACCCGCTGCGGGCGAGTGGGTTTTTCCGATCGCCCAAGGGACCGATTCAAACTGACCGGTGATGTTGTTGCTGACATCGCGGGGGGCTCCTGCGGTATCGAAGCCCAGCGGATAGGCGTTGCGGCTTCCTGGAACCGAAGATCCGTAAGGAGAGGTTTCCAGAAACGTCTGCGGTGCCCATGCGCCACGGAAACCTGCGCCGTGGAGTTCGAGAGGGCGGCCGCTGTCCGCATCGGCCACTGACGCTGGAACGGTGGGCGTGCCGTAGGTCATCCACGGATCGTAACTCGGATCATAACGGAACAAGTTGTCCTGACCAATGGTGGCGGTGACCTTGATCGATCGGATCTGATAGATCTCCGGCGGTAGTCCGGCGGGAACGGCGGCACCCGTGTCAAAGGCGAAGAGGAAGAAACCCCAGCGGTCGTCGAGACCGGCGGAACCCGGCAGCGCGCTGAAGGTTGATGCCTGCGAGCGGGTTCCGGGAGTGCTGTTGGACGGATACATCCACCGGTCCTGCGAAGGTTCGGCGATCACCGCCGGACTCCCTGCGGCGGATACTTCCACCGCAGAGAGCAGGGCAACCATTGTCAGACGAAAGTTCTTCATCGGCGGCGTCGGAACAAGGCGAGTGATGCAAAGGAGACGAGCAGGACCGAGGATGGCTCCGGGACCGCCTGGATGAATGAATCACCGGTTGTGAGGTTGATTTCATACTGGGTAAGATGGTTGTTTGGCACGCTACCCCATTTGATCTCGTAGGAAGTCACGCCAAGACCCGTCAGATCCCATTGCCACGCACGGTTCTGGGTCGGAAACGATTGGCCGGTTTGGAAATTGAAGGTCAGGTATTCACCATCCGTCTGGGCGAAGTAGTTCGGCGTGAGGGACTGCGAGCCGCCATTGTAATTGAGCACTGGCAGCACGCCGATGGACGTGCCGGCATCAATTTGGCAAACAATGGTGGAAAGCCCCGCGATGGGAGATGCGTCCGAAATTGAGAACAATCCGGCTCCGCCGGCATCGTAAAGCGATGATCCCGAGAAGTAGCCATTTCCAGAATTCTTCATGAAAACCGCACTCCCCTGCGAACCAGCCGCATTGGCTGCAACCGGTGATGGCCACGCAGCCGCACCCGGATAGGTGGTGGGATATCCATTGGCGGACCAATAGGTGTTGGAGACTTTCAGGTTGTCCCAGCCGGCGGACTCGGTGTTTCCAGGAAGACTGATGGAGATGGCGGCGTGGGTGGTGGCGGTGGCCGCGGATACTGCTGCTAGAAGGGATTTCATCGGATGTTTATTTGGAGACGACATAGGACTGGAGGGCGGAGGTGAGGACTTCCGGCGCGGGTTTTTCCTTTTCCAGACGCTCGATCAGTTTGGAGAGTCCCTCGCCGTTCTGGTGGGTGCTGTAGGTGAACGACGCGGGTGCTTTTTCACCGGACAGCAACCAGAAATTCCGCACGCCGTCCCAGAACGCGTGATTCTCCTTCCACCAGGCCAATGCGACTTCCGCTTCGGGGCTTTCGGTGCGGGTGTAGGAGTTGAGCCCGCTTTCAAAGCACAGGACTCGTTTTTCCTCTCCGTCCCGGTCCACGACCTTGCGGTTGTCCTGATAGTGGATCCATCCGCCGGGCGTCAACGTGTGGCGGTTGGTGACGACGAGGTAATCGTAGTCATCGCGCTTGCTGTATTCCCGGCGCGGCAGCGGCCTGCGGGTCGCTGCGCTCTGCCAGGACGATTCTCCGTCTTCGTGAACCCACTTTGCGTAGCCTTCGTAACGGGGCGTGTCGTCGATGTTGGTGACGAGCTGGCTCCAGGTGCCCGCCGCTTGTTCGGGAGTGAGATCAATTTTTTTCCAGAGGTGATCTTCTTCGGAGCCGCAATAGTCGAGCAACTCGGTGTCTTGCCAGGACCAGATCTGGGCCCAGTGTTTGATGACCTGGGGTTTTCCTTCCTTGCCTGGAACGATGAGTAGATGCTGGAGGGCGATGCGTTCCGGTTTGTCCTCGACCACGGTGACCACCTCGGTGGCGGTCTCATGGTAGGGCTTGGGATTGATCTTGTAACCCGTGGCGACGGCGGCGGTTTCCTGGAACTCGAAGGTGACGGCGTGGGTGCCCGCCATCGCGAGAATGGCTTGGCGGTCCTTGTCGGGTGGTGCGGCGGCGAGAACCAGCGGAGTGGTGGCGGTGATGAGTGCAATGACGCGTTTCATGAGGCCGCGGATCATGCATATGCCGCTTCCTGTCCGCTAACGGTGGAATGCTGGATTCTAGCGCCTGCTTGCCGTGCTCATCTGCCGGACCGGACCAGTTAAAATCGGGAGATTCAACGCAAGGTGTCGCATTCTCCGACGAGGTCCGGGCAGGCGATTCTCTGGTATCTGGAAACAGGGATTCTTCCTCACCCGCGCCTGCGCCCGCGGCGGCGACGAAAATGGCCACGACCACAATCCCGGAGGATAACACCGGGATTGCACGTTAGATTGATTCCGGTCCGGAGAAGCGTAAGATTTCCGGGCTTCCTCTCTACGGGATTGTTGCTCGTGAGGTGATTTTATTTCTCTACGGGCGTATTGTACGGCGGTATTTTGAAGGGGGCAAGCGGGGCAAGAGCCAGCCGTTGCCAGGCTGTGCCGAATCATCTCCCCACCTGCCTGAGCATCATGATCTCGGAAAGTAACGATTCAGATGCCTATATTCTGAACCAAACACCACCATCACACGAAGCACATACGTGTTTTATGCTGGCGTCACCTAAAACGAAACCCACACCCATGCGGTCACTGGGGAAATTCTGGGGAAATTGCGGCCCAGCAATGCCGCTGCTCGTTCCGCCAGATCGAGAACTACCGGCAGCGGATTTCGGGGCCGCTGCTGGATCGCATCGACCTTCACATAGAGGTTCCGCCAGTCACGTTCCGCGAGCTTTCCTCAGAGGGTGGTGGTGGCGAATCGTCCGCCGTGATCCGGGGCCGCGTCGTGGCTGCACGGGAAATCCAGGCCGCCCGCTTCCGGAAATCCGCCAACGCCACCAATTCCGCCATGGGACCGCGACAGGTGAAGACACACTGCAAGCTCGACTCGGAAAGCATGGGCTACCTCGAAC
>Ga0114938_1000596_pt1 | contig 26457 bp, 24 predicted proteins | sample AshMeaBigSpring_FD_88675 | JGI IMG/M metagenome (GOLD analysis project Ga0114938, IMG submission 88675) | Groundwater microbial communities from Big Spring, Nevada to study Microbial Dark Matter (Phase II) - Ash Meadows Big Spring | ecosystem: Environmental > Aquatic > Deep subsurface >... | reverse complement strand
CTTCGCCGGTTTGCAGGTGCGCGTCGGCTTTGCCCAGGTTCAGGACCGGCTGCGGCGCTACCTGCAGGCCCGCACCGGCCGGGCCCTGGCCATCCGGCCCTTCTCGGCCCTTCCGACGCCTTATGCCAGCGCCATCGGAGAGGATCGGATGGTCCTATCCGATGGCGAGGCTATTTATGTCCCAGATGAGATCGGCCGGTTCGAGACCCAGGCGGCGAACAGGGCCCTGGCGACCGCGCTGGTGCGCCTGGAAGCCTCTTTTCACGAGTTCGGCACGATCGATTTCGATCTGGAAAAGGCGATGGACGGCCACCCCTCCGTGCGCGCGCGGTTCGATCCGGGGAAGGATGTCGTTCCCCCGGAGGCCCCATCCGGGCCCGGGGCCGCAAGCCGCCGGTCCGGCGGCTCGCCCAACGACTCCGATCTCGAGAGGTTCCTCAACGGGTTTTCAGACAGTGCGCTCGCCGCCGACCTGTTCACGGTCTTCGAGCTCGGCCGCATCCGGCATTGCCTTCAGCGCCATTACCCCGGGCTCGTCCGCCGGTTGTACCCCATGCTGCGCGCGGAAGCGATCGAACGCTTGAGGCGGAGACCCTGCGTCTCATTCTGCGACGGGCTGCTGCTGCGGGTCGGCTTGGGGGTGCCGACGGGGGAATGGGCCCATCCGGTGGCAGCGGTCGATGCGGCGCTGGCGAGCGCGACCGAGGCCTTCGAGGCCGGGGTCCACCCGGCCAGCACCGTGGAAGCCGGCGCTGAACTGACCTTGCGGTTCTTCGAGACGGCCCGTGCGGCAGCTGGCGCGGCCGGGATCATGCCTCCCTTCGGCTGGCGGCCCTGGCCCAACCCGGCCTCGGACGGCACGGCCGCGTTCGGGCGGCAGGCGCGGCGGCTCAAGGCACTGTTCGCGGCCGCCGGACAGACCGCGTACGCGACGGACATCCGCCGGCGTCTGGAGGCGAGCGCCGGGACCCTGACGCCGGCGGACCTGCAGGCGCTGTTCGGGGACTCGCTGAGCGCGGTGCAGCTGGAGGATCTGCTGCGACGGGGGAACCTGGACGGCGCGGCCTACGGCGGGCTTCCGGCGGAGAACGGTCCGGCGTGGCGCTATCCGGAATGGGACCGCCGCATCGGGGATTATCTTCCAGGTCATGTGCATCTTCGGGAGCCGGCCTCGGCCGAGGACGGCGGCGGGTTTTACACGGACGTGCTGCAGCGGCACCAGGACCTCGTGCGCCGCACCCGGACCGCTTTCGAACGCTTGAGGCCCGAGGGCCTCACGCGGCTCAGGCGCTGGCGCGAGGGCGATGAGTTCGACTATCGGGAACTGGTCGACGCGTGGGTCGATCGGCGCATGGGAACGCCGCCATCGGATCGGCGGTTCATCAAGCATCTGAAAAACCGCCGCGACGTGGCCGTATTGCTGCTGGCCGATCTTTCCCGCTCCACCGCCAACCGCGTTCCGGGGACGGATGCCTCCGTTCTGGACGTTGAAAAGGAAGCCATCGTCCTGTTGTGCGAGGCCTTGTCCATGCTGGGGGACGGGTTTGCCGTGGCCGGCTTTTCCGGAAGCGGGCGGCGGGCGGTGGACTACTTTCGGATCAAGGATATCGCCGAGCCGCTTTCGGAGGCGGTGCGTCGGCGGATCGGAGCGCTGCGGCCGCAGCACAACACGCGCATGGGCGCGGCCATCCGCCATGCGGCCGGTCATCTGGCGGCGGCGCCCGCGCGCGTGCGGCTGCTGATTCTCCTCAGCGACGGGTTTCCCAACGACACCGGTTACAAGGGGCCGTATGCCGTGGCCGACACGCGCCGGGCCCTGCTCGAGCTGAATGCCCGCCAGATCCGCTTCCATGCCCTGACGGTCAATCTGCCCGCCGATCCCCAACTGGACGAGCTTTACGGCCGGGCGCGGCACCACGTAATTTCCGAGGTGCGGGAGTTGCCGGAGCGGTTGCTGCGGGTGTACGGCGTCCTGACCCGCTGAGGGGGGGCAGCGCCTCGCCATAGAACTTCGGCTTTGCGAGAAGAGGAAAGAGGAACGTCATGCGGATCTACGACGACTTCTATTCTTGGGAAGGGTTCGGGGGGAGGCTGAAGCTCTCCAGCGGGAGCTGCCGGCTGAGGCTTTACGATTTGAGCCGGGAGCGGCCGCACGGCGCGGCGCATCTGCGGCCCTTTATCGCCATCGTTTCCGATGTCCCGGAAAGCCGCATGTCGGCCCGCAGTTGCGCCGGCCATATCGCCACTTCGGTAGCCAGGGACTTCAAAATAGACCCGCAGCGCATGCTCTATATCGAATACTACCCGGAAAGCGTCTACGGGGAGCACCGCGAGCGCCGGATTCCCGAGAAGTACGATGCCGTCGATTTCAGCTGGGGCGAGGGCGGGGCCATCCGGCCCCGCTGGCGAACCCTGCAGCCGCCTCTGCTGGATGCGATCCGCAAGCTCGTGGAGTCGTGAACGAGCATGTGCTTTCAGGCGTTCCTGCCATTTAAAGGGGGTGAAAAAGATTATCGCAGAGGGAAAACGGCAAAAATGACCATGCTCCAGACGGAGTGCGAGAGGATGACCGGCGGCAGGTGTCCGAGGCGCGCGTACATGGCCCCCCAAAACGCGCCGGCCACCGCCGCGGCGCCTACCAGCATGAAGTTCCACGACCAGATGTGGACGCCGGCGTAGATGGCCGTGGCGGCCGCCCATCCGGGCCAACGGCCGAAGCGCTCCATCAGGCTGCGCTGCAGATAGCCCCTCCAGAAAATCTCCTCGCTCGGTCCGGTCACCAGGAAGAGCAGCAGGGCGATCGTCAGCAGGGAGGTTCCGGTGCCCTTGTGGTAGATCCCGCCGATCTGCCGGCCGGCAAAATCGAAAATCGCCGTCGAAACCGCCTTGCCAGCCCAGAAGATGAAGTAGAGCGCTGCGGCGGAGACGAGCCCCAAAAGAACGGCGCGGCCGTCGAAGCGGAAATCCTCGCGCCGCGGCGGCCGCAGGAGGAAGGAGATGGCGGCCAGCAGGGAAGCCGACAGCGAAATCTTGATCCAGAAGGAGGCCCACCCCAGCGCAAAGGTGACGAACCACAGCCCGGCGGCCAGAATCACGGTTGCGGTGATCGTGACGGGGTGAAAACGGTTCCGGGCTACCACCAGACCCTCACGACCAGCGAGAGCACCAGCAGCAATCCGAACGCCGTGTCGAGCTTGGCGGTCTGCGCGTCGGCGTCCAGTGGAATGTCGTGGGCCATCTGCCTCAACAGTTTCACCGCCAGCGGGGTCGACAGCAGGACGATCAGGGACCACATGGTCAGCGGCCCGAACACCGACATCAGGACCACCGCCAGATAGGCCGCCACGATCAGGGCCAGATAGACCGAGATGCCCCGGCGCTCGCCCAGCACGATCGCCAAGGTCCGGATGCCCTTGCTGCGGTCGTAGATTGCGTCGCGGATGTTGTTGGCGAGCAGGACCAGCGCCACCAGGACGCCGAAGGGGATGGAGATCAGCAGGGCGTCGGCGCTGACCGCCTGCTGCTGGACGTAATAGGCGCCGGTGACCATCAGCGGGCCCCACATCAGAAACACCGAGAATTCGCCCAGCGCCTTGTATTTGTAGTTGAGGGGCGCCGCCGTGTAGGTGATCCCCGCCGTCGTTCCGACCATCCCGAGGAAGAGGACCAGGATGCCGCGCGTGGCTGCCAGGAAGATGCCGATGGCGGCCGCGAGCAGATACAGAAGGTAGGCCGCCAGGCGCACCTGGTCGAGACGCATCCGGCCCTCCATTAACGGATGGGGGCGGTAGCGGGCCGTGGGGACGTCGGGGCTGTCCACGCCATGGCGCACGTCGTCGAAGTCGTTGATCAGATTGCTGGCCGCGTGCATCAGCACCGCCCCGATCAGGGTTAGAAAATACAGCGGCCAGGAGAAGGTGCCTTCGACCGCGGCCACCGTGCTGCCCACGCTGACGGAAATCGCCGTCATCGTGAACGACCATGGCCGGGCTGCCAAGAACCAGTCGCGATAAATATTTGCCATTATTTAGATTCTTGTTTGATGGGGGCTCGCGGCAATCGTGTTTACTGGTTTTCTGCCGTCGGCGGGTTGAGGGCGGTGCGGGCGCCTTCCGCCGCCGTCCGAGCCTGGTCGATGGCGCGCTGCGCTGCGGCCCGGGCTGCCTCGGCTCTTTCCTCCTCGGCGCGGATCTTGTACTTGAACTGCTCCCGCCGCGACGGCGTGTTGCCGAAGCGCTTGCGGTATTCGAGCGCCTGCTGGGTCAGCTCGTCCGCTTTCCGGACGGCTTCCTGAGCCCGCTCGTCGGCTTCGCGGGACAGGCGCAGGCGTTCTTCGATCTCGGAGCGGCGCTGCTCCTGCCGCCGCGCCTCTTCGCTCTGCTGGCGCCGGTGCTCCCGCTGCCGGGCATCGGCCGGCGTCACCACGGGGGCTTCCACGACCTCCTTGACGCTGGCCTCGGCCGGCGGAGCCTCGTCCGTGATGTGCAGCTTGCCCCGCGAGTCGGTCCAGGTGTAGACCTTGTTCTGGGCTTGGGCCGCCGAAAATGCGCTCAGTGCCAGAAGAAGCATGACGCCGATTGGAATGGATTTCATCTGGTCTCTCCTCGAAACCCATTTGTTTTCCGAACCCCTCAAAAAATAGGAGAAAACGTGAGGGATGTCAATTTAAAGCGGGGATTCACCAAAAACGTCCCAACTCGGCGGCCAGCTGGTCATGCTGCCGGACGCTCACCGGATTCCAGGCCCTGGGCAGCAGGGCGCGGTAGTGCTCGGAGGCGTAGCGCTGGTCGATCAGGAGCACGACGCCGCGGTCGGTCTCGGAGCGGATCACGCGGCCGGCGGCCTGCAGCACGCGGTTGAGGCCGGGATACATGTAGGCATACTCGAAGCCCTGCTCCAGGCGTTTTGCGAAGTGCTCGCGGATCAGTTCGCGCTCCAGGCCGACGGCGGGCAGCCCCACGCCGACGACGGCCGCGCCGGAGAGCCGCGAGCCGACCAGGTCGATCCCTTCCCCGAAGATACCGCCCATGACCGCGAAGCCCACCAGGGTGCGCGGGTTGTCGGATTCGAAGCGCGCCAGAAAGGACTCCCGCTGCCGTTCGCTCATGCCCGGCTCCTGAACGAGGATGTCGATGCCCGGGCCGAGCGCCTGGAAGTCCGCCAGTACCATGCGCATATACTGGTAGGAGGGGAAAAAGAGCAGGTAGTTGCCGGCGCGGGGCTGAACGAGGCGACGGAGGATCCAGGCCACCTCGGACTTGGTGCGATCGCGGTGGCGATAGTAGGTAGAGAGCCGGTCGGCGACGAACACGGCCAGGTTCTCGGCCGGGAACGGCGAGGGCAGCGACAGGGTCTCGGCGGATTCGCTGGCGAGCATGGTCTGGAAATAGTCGAGGGGGGTCAGGGTCGCCGAGAAGAACACGGTCGATCGGCAGCGGTTCAGGGCATCGCCCATCTGCCGCGACGGGTCGATGCAGAAGAGCCTGACCCGCAGGTCCTGGCCCATCGCCTCGTAACAGACGGCATAGGTCTCGTCGAACTGGTCGGCCACCCGCAGGAAGCCGCCGACCTCGAAATAGGACTCCAGAAGCTGCTCACGGAAAGCGGAGGCGAGGTTTTTCTCGAGCCACTTCTCGGCGGCGGCCATGAAATCGCGCAGCAGAGGATAAAGCGCCTCCGGCGCGCTGCGCTCGGCGGTTTCCGCGCCGGCCGCCTCGGTGCGTTTGCGGGCATCGAGCATCCAGGTGTTGACCCGGCCCAGGGCGCGGTGGACGGACGGAAGCGCGTCCTTCACCGCCCGCCGCAGATCGAGAAACGGCTGCTTGCGCAGCTCGGCTGAAAACATTTCGCGGGAGCGGTCCACCAGGTTGTGGGCTTCGTCCACGAGAAACACGTAGTCCCCGGATTGCTCCAGGAAGAAACGCCGCAGATAGGCCTTGGGGTCGAAGGCGTAGTTGTAGTCGCAGACGATCAGGTCGGCCCAGAGCGCAAGATCGAGCGAGAATTCGAAGGGACACACCCGAAATCGCCGGGCGGCGGCGGTGACTGCCGCGTGCGTCCAGGCATCTTCGGCAAACAGGGCGCGCCGCGCCGCCGGCAGTCGGTCGTAGTGGCCCTTGGCGAACTCGCATTCTTCGGGGCAGCAGGCCCGGTCGGGGTTAAAGCAGGCCTTTTCCTTGGCGGTCAGGGAAAGGTGCTTCAGGCGCAGGCCGCGGCCGCGCATTTCGTCCAGCGCTTTTTCAGCCGCCAAGCGGCCGGTGGTGCGGGCGGTCAGATAGAAAACCTTGGCGCAGTCGCGGTCGGCGATGGCGCCCACGGCGGGAAAGAGCACGGCCATGGTCTTGCCGATGCCGGTGGCGGCCTGGATGAAGATGCGTCCGGCATTTCGCGCGGTCTGGTGGACCGCCTCCACGATTTTGCGCTGGCCGGGGCGGTAGTCGTTGAAAGGAAACGCCAGGTCCCCGATCGCATCGTCGCGCCGGCGCTGCCATTCGGTCAGGAGCGTGGCCCATTCCAGGTAGCGCGCCACCAGCTCTTCGAAGAAAGGTCGAAGTTCGGCGGCGGCGAAATAGCGGCGCTCCTCCCCGGTGGCGCCCGTATCCAGCCGCGCGTAGGTCAGTTGAACGCCGATGTCGGTCAGCCCGCGTTCGGCGGCGTAAAGAAAGGCATAGACCTTGGCCTGTCCCCAGTGCAGCGGGTTCTCCTCGCGCAGGCATTCCTCCGGTTTGCGGCGGGTGGTTTTGATCTCCTCGATGACCGGGACGCCGGTGCCTTCAAACACGCCGTCGATCCGGCCGCCGATGGTCAGCACCGCCTCCGGTGTCTGCACCTCGCGGGAGATGGCGACTTCCGGAGAATATTCCGGCGGCCGCGCATACTGGATCCTCTGGTGGAGCCGAATGGCGTCGGCCGCACGGGAGGCTCCCGCGAACTCGACCTTCAGATCGCCGCTGCGCAGCACGAACTCGACCAGCTCGCGCACGCCTATGGACAAACAGGTTTTCATCCGAGAGGGGAGAATGCCGATCATCCAACTCCGCAATTGCGAATTACGGGAAAACCTGCTATCAGAAAAGCGCCGAAGAATCCACCCGCCGCCTGATGGAGGCGCGACCTTGGAAAGAGATCCATGAGCAGCTCCAACCCCACGTCGAACAAGATCATCTCGATCGGCCCTTCTTCAGCCAGCCCGTTCAAAGACATCGTCGGCCAAAGCCCTGCCATGCAAAAGATCTTCCGCATGATCGAAAAGGTGGCCGGCAGCGATACCACCATCATGCTCAACGGCGAGACCGGCACGGGCAAGGGGATGATCGCCCGGGCCATTCACGAGAGCTCGCCGCGCCGCGGCAGGCCGCTCGTTCAGATCAACTGCGGAGCAACGCCGGAGGGGCTGCTGGAAAGCGAGTTTTTCGGATACCGGCGCGGCGCTTTCACGGGTGCCGTGTCGGACAAGCCCGGGAAGTTCGAAATGGCCAACGGCGGCACCATTTTTCTGGACGAGATCGGCGACATGAGCGCGGATCTGCAGGTGAAGGTGCTGCGCGTTCTGGAAGAGGGGGAGTTCGAGCGCGTCGGCGGCCGCGAGACCATCAAGGTGGACGCGCGCATCATCGCGGCGACGCACCGGGACCTGGAAGAAGAGGTTCAGAAAGGCCAGTTCAGGGAAGACCTTTTCTACCGGCTGTATGTGATCCCCATCATGCTGCCCGCCTTGCGGGAGCGCAAGAGCGATATTCCCTTTCTGGTGTACCATTTTTTGGGGGAATTCGCGCGCAAAAACCAGAAGAGCGTCATGGCCGTCGCTCCCGAGGCCATGCAGCTGCTGATGAACTGCCCATGGTACGGCAACGTGCGTGAGCTCAAAAACCTGATCGAACGCATCGTGGTCCTCAAGGACGGGGATACCCTGCGGGCGGAGGACCTGCCGGAAAAAGTCCGGACCAACGCGCAGTCGTCCGGGCGGCGGAGGGAGGGGGCCGGCGAGGAGGGCATTTCGTTTCAAACGGCAGTCTCGGAGTTCGAAAAGGCGCTCATCCTGACGGCGCTCGAAAAAGCCAACTGGGTCAAGAACCGTGCGGCGGACCTGCTTCAGATCAAGCGAACCACGCTGGTGGAAAAGATCAAGCGCTATCAGCTCGATAAACCTCCGGGGGATTCATGATGTCGTCGAACGACGCGGAAATCCTGTTTGTGGACGATGACCGTGCGATTCTGGAGTTGGTCCGCGAATATCTCACGGAAACCGGTTACCGGGTGGAGGTGGTCGACAACGGCGTCAGCGCCCTGGAGCTGATCAAGGCCCATCCGTATGCCATCGTCTTTACCGACATCAAGATGCCCGATATCGACGGACTGGAACTGCTGGCGGCCATCAAGGATCAGCGCCCAGAAACCGAAGTGATCATCGTCACCGGCCACGGGTCGATGGAATCGGCCATCAAGGCCATGAAACATGGAAGCTACGACTATCTTCAGAAGCCCTTCAAGCTGGATGTGCTGAAGGTCATCGTCGACCGCATCCTCGACGCAAAGAAACTGAAACAGGAAAAAGTCGTTCTGAGGAAGCGAGCCAAGGAGCGGCACCATTTCGAGGGGCTGGTGGGCATCAGCCTCAAGATGCAGGAGATCTACGCCACGCTCGACCGCCTGCGAGGGGTTGAATCGAATGTCCTGATCGAAGGCGAAAGCGGAACGGGCAAAGAGCTCACCGCCCATGTCATCCATCGTTTGAGTGCGCACCGCCAGGACCCCTTCGTGAGTGTCGGCTGCCAGGGCTTCCTCAAGGGCGCTGCCACCGACGACACGGAGGAACGCATGCGGGAAGCGCTTCACAGCGCCGGGAAGGGCACCCTGTTTCTGGATGACATCTGCGAGCTTCCATTGCCGGCACAGGCCGTCCTGGCGGGTCTCCTGGCCGAATTCCGTTCAGCGGCGGAGGCCGGCGGGGCGCCCGTCGCGCGGCTCGTCGCGGCTACCAACCGGATCGTCAAGAAGGCGCTCGCCAAGGCCGCCCTTGACCCGAGGCTGCATGCCGCTCTCGCGGAGGTCTTCATTCAGATGCCGCCGTTGAAGAACCGCAAGGAGGACATCTGCCTGCTCATCAATCACTTCCTGGAGCAGTTCAACGCCAGGAGCGCCAAAAAGGTGCTTGCCGTGGCGCCCGAAGCCATGGATTACCTCCTGAGCTACCACTGGCCGGGAAACGTCATTCAGCTGGAGAACGTGATTGAGCGGGCCTTCGCGCTCGGCGTAGAACTCGTGATCCAGATCGATGACCTGCCGGCGGAGATCAAGACCGCCGGTCAGATCGCTCGGATGCACTGACAGGACTCTCGCCACAGGCTGGTTGACCGCGGAGCCTCAGGCAGCGATCCTTTAATCCTCGAGCCGCGGGTCCACGCGCACAGCGACGTGCAGTCGAACGTCGCGCAAACCGATATCGTCCAGGGCCAGGGTCACCTCGGTTCCGTCGGTGGTGTGGGGCGGAATGCTCAGCGAAAATTCGCGCTCGGTGTGGACGCAGCCGCGGGCGCTGCAGACCGGGCAGAAGAACGGCTCAAGTATGCCGGTGCGATGGCACTGGGGGCAGGGCTCCACGACCGGGAAGCGTACCGGGAAAAGCCCGCCATCACGCGACTCGCGGGAGGACAGGATGACCTCCAGATAGATGTCTTTCTCAAAACCGTGCCGGCGCGGACGGGGGTAGAAACCGGGCAGCCATCCTTCGAAGAATTCATCCACCAGGGACTCGCGCTGCGCCCACTCGGCGTAGGGCCGGCTGCGGTCCCGGACGATCGGCGGCATTTTGCTCAGCCGCGGGGAGGACTCGCGGCGGGTCAACTCGTCGTCATAACGCCGCCGCCGGTCGGCGTCCGCCAGGGTTTCATAGGCTTCCTTGACCTCCAGGAATCTCTCAGCGTCTGCCGACGGAACGCGCCTGTCGGGGTGGAGCTGTTTGGCGATGCGCCGATAGGCATGCTTGATCTGACTGACGTCAGCACAGCGGTCTATTCCCAGCAGGATGTAGTGATTTCTGGCCATGCCTCACCGCCTCCGGTCAACTGGCGACTTCCCGTGAATTGCCGGGATGAAGCGTCGTCCAGCGATAGCCGGAACTCCGCGATGTTCGAATCACAGGAGTTCCGGCTTCAGCCGCATTACGCCGCCTTTATGGCAATTTTACGCGGGGTGGCTTTTTCGACCTTGGGAAGTGTCAGGCGCAGAACGCCATCCCCCAGCTTGGCATCGATCCTGTTCTGATCGATTACTTCCGAGAGAGTGAACTGGCGATAGAACCGCCCGGTCTCGTATTCGATGAGGACGTCTTCCTCGCCGGAGCCCTCCGCCGGATCGATGTCGGCGGTAATGGTAAGGATGTTGTCCCGCAAGTCGATGTTGAGCTTCTCGGACTTCACTCCGGGGATGTCGGCCAGCAGGGTGAGTTCCTTCTCTGTTTCGAAGATATCCACCTGCGGCGTGAACACCATTCCGGGAGTCGTCTGCTCGGCCGGCGTCGTCACCTCTTGCTTTTCGCGCACCTTGATGTCTTTGCTGTCTGCCATTTTGTCCGCCTCCTTTCACACCTATCGAACGGCGATCTGCCGTGGCTTGGTAACTTCCGCCTTGGGGACGGTAACGGTGAGAATGCCGTTGACCAAGCTGGCGTCAACCTTGTTGGAATCGATCTCGCTCGGCAAAGCGACCATCCTGGAAAATTTACCGGCTTCGCGCTCGCGGCGGTGCCAGCGGGCATCCTTGTTTTCGGCCGGTAATTTGCGCTCGCCGCTGATGGAGAGACTGTTCGAGGTCGCCTGGATGTCGAGATCGCCGGCGACCACTCCCGGCAGCTCGGCCCGGACGTAATACGCGTTCTTGTCTTCCGTCAGATTGATCAGCGGAAAAACGCCAGCGTAGGGACGCTGGTAGGTGCCGGAAAAACCCTCCATCAGCCGGTCCATCTGCCGCTTCATGCGTTCAAGCTCCGCAAACGGGCTCCTTGCTTCCCAATTCGGAAATCCCCACAACCTTCTGTAAATCATACGGAACCTCCTTCTGTGATGTTGTCTAAGATCGAATTGCTTATGGGCGAAAATTTAAAATCGAGAAGCGATATGTCAAGATAGAACTTTTATAATTTTCAAAAATTACTAAAACAGAATAAAAAAAAATAATAATGTAATGCGTTTGGTTTCAGGTGAATTTACACAAGCGGAAGGCGGTGGGTCGGCAGTGCGGGCCGGTAGCGAGACATGGGTCGCCCCGGCGTTCAGAAAGCTTCATTGCGCAGAAAGAGGCGGCAGCGCGGCGGGCGGGGGTAAGCTGGGGCGTTGGGTCGAAAAAAGAGCCGGGGCAGCGCCAGGCCAGGCCTCAGCTGGCCTTGGCCGGCCCGACCACCAACTGCTGACCCGGCTTGATGGGATCGTTGGGGCCGAGCTTGTTCATCTTCATCAGCTGATCGGTGGCAACCCCATACTTGCGGCTGATTCCATAGATGGTGTCGCCTTTTTGGACCGTGTGCGACCTCGCTTTGGAGCTTTTCTCGGCCTTTGCGGGTGGGGCGGGCTTCGGGGCTGCAGCCTCGGGCTTCAGGGCGGCAGCTTCCGCCCTGGGCGCAGCAGGCTCTGGCGGTTTGGGCGCAGGTTTGGTCATGTCTTTGGCCAGCTGGTCGACTCTTCGGTTCAAATTGGCCTCCAGCTGGGCGATACGATCGCTGATCGAGGCGATTTCCTTTTCCTTGCGTTCCAGCCGGGCCATGCCGGTATCGATCCATTCCAGCTTGGCAAGCTTTTCCTCCATGGCTTTCAGCCGCGTTTCAAGTCCCTTGAGCAGGTCCCTTTCAGCGGTTTTGGGGGCGCCAGAAAGAAACATCAAAATGACGATGACGGCTACGAGGAGGGCGCCGCCTCCGATCAGGACAGGCTTCAAGGATTTCTGCCGGCCGCCGTCTTCTGCCTGGGAATAGCGATAAGTATCCTCACGTTCCTCCCCGCCAGCCGATTTGCCGCTCATTACGAAATTTTCTTTGGGGGTGCCGTCGTGGTCCTGCATGGTGTACCTCATCTATGGTTGGCTATGAGAAACAATCGTGCTCCCGGAAGGGTCAGGCCAGATTCAGAGGGATTTTTCCGTCGGCTTGCAATGGAATCCCGGCTTCAAGCGGAAAGCACGCCACCCCCGTCCTTAGATAGGGGTAGCCACGAACACTATACACTATATATAGGCGCTTTTGGGAATAAAGGCAACGAAAAAATTAGGGGTTTTTAACAGGGGTCTTGATGTTGCCTTCGAAAGGCTCAGGGTTGCTGAAATAATCGTCAGGGTTGGCCATCAGGGTTTCCAAGCGGTATTGGTAGTATCCAATCCGCACGCGTTTGTTTTTCTGAGAGCCGAAATGATCAAGCGGCAGCGCTTCGAGTTCTTTGATTTTATTCTCTATTTTAGCACGCTCGAGCGCAATCAGCTCCTCCCGGCCGAGAGGCGCACCCGGCGCGCCAGGCCCGGCCTCCGCGCTGGGCTCTTCCAAGCCTTTTTTTTCTTCATCGGCCTCACGCGGAATCGCCTCGACGCCGCTCGAATTGTCAGGCCGGTCCGATCGGGCGGTTTCGGGGCTGGCGGGTATCTCGCGAAATATCACTTGCGCGTCGCGGGCGTTTGATGGGGGCCGGTTGCCGAACACCACCCTGCCGCTCGAATCAGTCCAGCGGTAAACGTCCGCGCTGAGATAAGACAGACTCGGGATGATAAAAAATACAGCGGCGATCAGAATTCGTAATTTCATTTGGTTCCAATCAGTTCTGCTATGGTTGATCCATTAAGCGCTGTGCCCTCGGCCGGAGCGCAACCGACGGTGCCCGCATCGCTCATTCGGTCGCAACGTACTCTTTGATGGCGCTCCCCTGGGAGTTGGGGACGCTTTCAAATTTGACCCCAAAGCCTTGAGGACCGCTCCAGGCAATTTTCCCGGACATCGTCAGTGGTTGCGACAGGCTCGGCAGGCTGAAATTGAGCATGATATTTTCACCCACGGGGACGCGTTCGTTGGTTTCGATGAAAACCCCCCCGATGCTGATGTCCAGAATGTAGCTTTTAAAATTGTTGCCCTGGATGCTGTAATTGGCGTTGATGAGACAGGACTTGCGAGGCTTCTCGCGCATCAAAGGCTCGGTGCCCTCGAGGCTGATGGTTGTCTCGGGCGCCTCGTACTCCAGGGGATGGCCCATCTGATCCAGGAGGAGCAACTGCTGCTCTTCGGACATGTCCACGATCAGCTTGAACAGCTGCTCGGTGACCCTGTCGCCCGCCAACTGGTTCAACAATACCAGCTGCTGATTCTTGGGCAGAAGACCGATCAGGCTGAAGAGCCTAACCGTGATGCCGTATTTACCCAGCTGGGGCTCAGCGTTCGGCATGAAGAGCGTTTCCCTCGGATGAGTGCTCGCGGCAGTCGCCACGGCGGGTTTCAATGCGTCAGGGACGCAGGCGATTTGAAATGATTTTATTTTACCAGCATCGGCTGAGATAGTCAAATCTAGAAATAGCCGAATTTTTACTTAATTTAAGTGGTTATAGATTTGCCGGGACGGATCGAGTGCTTCCTGTCCGGCGACGCCCGGATGAGGCCATGCCAACGCTGTGCGCCAATGGGGGCCTCAGCAAGCGAGGGTCAGGCCGCCGAGACGATCTCGTACTCGGTGGTGATCTGGGCCACCCCGCGGACCGTAGCGGCCACGGAGCAGTATTTCTCCTGGGAAAGGGTGATGGCCTGTTCCACGGCCTTCGGATTCAACCCTGTCCCGGACAGACGATACTTCAGATGAATTTTGCGGTAGGGCCACGGCGGCTCCGGGTCGCGCTCGCCGGTGGTCACCACCTCAAGCTGGCTGAGTTTCAGGCGCTTTTTAGCGAGAATCTCGACCACGTCCACCGACGAGCAGGAGGCGAGGGCGATCAGGAGCATTTCCGACGGTTTCACGCCGATGCCGTCCGCCTGTCCGGAGAGCACCACCGAGTGATTTCCGGAGTCGATGCCTACGAAATGCATGCCGTCCAACCAGCGCAGGGTTGTCGTGACTGCCATGAGCGAACCTCCTTTTACGCAATACTGGATTTGGCTTCTCGATTAGCTCAAATCGCATGGAAAGTCGAGCCAAGGGAATCGATTGACACCCAAGGGGGTTTCAGGGTTAAATGCGCGCACACTCGGCGGGCATCTGCTGCGCCTTAGCAACCAGCGGAAGGAGCAAGCCATGGCAGAGCTGTTGCGGACCGTGCTGCACGATCGTCATGCGCGCCTGGGCGCGACGCTAGTGGAATTCGGAGGGTGGGAAATGCCGGTGCAGTATCCGACGGGCATTGTGCAGGAGCACTTGGCGACCCGCCGATGCGCAGGTCTTTTCGATGTGTCCCACATGGGGCGTTTCCGGCTGCGCGGCGCAGGCGCCTTGCCGCTGCTGCAGCACGCGCTCAGCAACAACGCCGCGGCGCTGGAGGTCGGCGAAGCGCAGTACACCATGATCCCAGACGCCGGCGGCGGCGCGATCGACGATGCCTATCTTTACCGGTTTGTGGAGGAGGAATTTCTTCTGGTGGTCAACGCCTCCAACCGGCCGCGGGACTGGGAGCACCTGAACGCGCTGCGCCGCCGCTTCCCTTCGGCGGAGCTGACGGACCTCACCGCGGATCTCGCGATGATCAGTCTTCAGGGCCCGGCCGCCAAGGACCTTCTCGCCGCAGTTCTTAAGACCGACCGGCTGCCGGAGCCGATGCGCAATCGCTTGGGAAGCGCCGTCTTCGACGGTGTGCCGCTGCGCATGGGCCGCACCGGCTATACCGGCGAGCCGATCGGCTTCGAGCTGTTCCTGGAAGCCTCCCGGGCGCCGGCCTTGTGGGACCGGTTGGTCGCGGCCGGCGCGCTGCCAGTCGGGTTGGGGGCGCGGGACACCCTGCGCCTCGAAGCCGGCCTGCCGCTTTACGGGCACGAACTGGGGCGGGACCCCGAGGGACGCGACATACCGATTTTTGCCTGCAGCCTGGCGCGCTTTGCCGTCAGCTTTTCCGAGCTGAAGGGCGACTTCATCGGCCGGCCGGCGCTGGCTCGCCAATTCGAATCGTTCCGGCGTATCCTGGACCGCGATTTCAGCCGCCGCGGCGATCTTCCCCGTCTCGTGCAGCCCTTCGCCTTGCTGGACAAAGGCATCGCCCGAGCCGGCCTGCGGGTTGCGCGCGCCGGCAAGCCGGTGGGCTTCGTCACCAGCGGCACCATGGTGCCCTACTGGCTGGGAAGGGGCGAGGGCATCGATTCGCTGCAGACCGAAGAGAAGGGCATGCGTGCCATCGGGCTGGCGCTTTTGGACAGCGACCTTGGCGACAACGACGAAGTCGAGATCGACATCCGCGGCAAGCCGGCCCGCGCGGTGATCGTGCCCTATCACCTGCGCAACGAGGCCCCGCCGCGAGCCTGGCCGATTCTGTGGAGCGAGCTGCGCAGCGGCCGGCGCCCGGCCCAGGCGGTTGCCGACCCGCTGCCCAAGGTGCGGGCGCTGGTGGATAAGGCCGCGCGCAACCATGCCTGGCGGCAGACCGAGTGCATCAACCTCATTCCCTCCGAGCAGACCGCCTCGCCCATGGTGCGGCTGCTTTCGATCATGGACCCGGCCGGCCGCTACGCCGAGCACAAGGCAGTCAAGGCGTTCAAGGAGGCCGAGGTGTTTTACTACCAGGGGACGGATTTCATCGCCGAGTGCGAACAGCTGCTGGCGGCCGAGCTGAAAGCCTACCTGGAGTGCAGCGCCGTTGAGGCTCGGGCCATCTCCGGCCAGATGGCCAATACGGCCGTGTTTAGTGGCCTGGTGGATTACCTCAACCGGGCCGATCGCAAGCGCGAGCAGGACCGCCTGCGCAGGGTGATGAATCACCACATCATCCGCGGCGGGCATCTCAGCGCCCAGCCCATGGGCGCGCTGCGGGATTTCGTCAGCCGCGACCCGCGCTGGGAGAAGCCGGCGGTCGTGAATTTCCCGGTGCTGCCGGAAAACCCTTACCAGATCGACATCACCGCGACCCGGACGCTGCTGGCCGAGCACCGCCCCGAGCTGATCATCCTCGGCAAGAGCATGACCCTGCACCGTGAGCCGGTCGCCGCGATCCGTACGGCGCTGACCGAGCTGAACCTCGACGCGGTCGTGATGTACGACATGGCGCACGTGCTCGGGCTGGTGGGCCCCCACTTCCAGCGCCCGTTCCAGGAGGGCGCCGACCTCGTCACCGGCTCGACGCACAAAACCTATTTCGGGACCCAGCGCGGCGTCATTGCGGCGAACGTGGCGCCCGAGCACCCGCGCTATCCGTTCTGGGAGGCCATTCAGCGCCGGACGTTCCCGGGCAGCCTCAGCAACCACCATCTCGGGACGCTGCTGGGGCTTCTGCTGGCGGCCTTCGAGATGAACCATTTCAAGGATGCCTATCAACCGGCGGTCATCGCCAACGCCAAGGCCTTCGCGCGGGCACTCACGGAGGCCGGGCTCGACGTGGCCGGCGACCCTGCCATCGGCTTCACCGAAACCCACCAGGTCATCGTTCGGGTCGGTTACGCCAGGGGCGCCGCCGTCGCCCGGCGGCTCGAAGACAACCACATCATTCTCAACTACCAGGCGGCGCCGGACGAGGAAGGGTTCACGGCCTCCGGCGCGCTGCGCATGGGCGTGCAGGAGATGACGCGCTTCGGCATGCAGCCGGCCGATTTCGCCGAACTGGCGCAGCTCATGGCCGACTGCATCCTTCGCGCAACGCCGGTGAAGGATGCGGCCATCCGTCTGCGCCGGGGCTTCCTGGAGATGCGGTACTGCTTCAGCGGAGGTGAAGCCGGTGAATTGATGCAGAAGCTGCAGGCCTTGATTTAAGGGCGAGAGGAAATCGGGAGAAAGCGATGTCCGACATCAGAATGACGGGGGAACTGCGGACGGATTACGACTGCGAAGCCAGCGGCCTGCCGGCCGAGCGCTGGGCCGAGGCGGTTTTCAAGGTGGGCGGCGAGGAAATCGTCCTGGAGATCAGCGTGGAAAAGGACGTGATCGTGGCGATCATGGCCGGTGAGGACGCCGCTTGGAAGGGCACGCTGGCGGGGCTGAAGCAGATCCTGCGCGGGGAGATCAAGGCAAAGCAATGAAGCCCCGGCGACGTAACGCCGCCGGGGCTTCATTGCTTTTTTTGATCAAGAACATAGGCCCGGTGGGTTAAGCCTCAGTTCATCTTGATGCCCAGTTTTTCGACGGTCTCGTACGTCAGCGCGCCGACGCTCAGACCGTTCTTCTTCTGGAACGCCTGGATGGCAATCTGGGTCTGACCCCCGATCTCGCCGTCGACCGGGCCCGGATTTAACCCGGCCTTGGCCAGCGCTTCCTGCACGCGTTTGACGAAGTCCGGCGTGGTGTTGGTCTCGCACAGGATTCGGGCCCATTCCGAGCGCGCCTCGCTGACTTTCTCGTTGCGGGTGACCATCTGGTATTCCTCGGGAATGGGGGTTCGCTTTTCCTGCGGCGGGGCGACCATCTTTCTAACCGTCATGGTCTTGTAGACGGCTGGAACCTCGATCTTTTTCACCGTTGGCGGCGTTACCAGCACCTTTTTCTTGACGGTGCCGTATTCGGCCGGGATGTCTACCTTGACCGTCTTGGCCGGCTCGGCGACCACCTGCTTCTTTACGGTCTTGTAGACTGCCGGCTCTTCGACCAGGCAGAGGATTTCGCCGGTGGAGCCATCGAGCTTTTCGATCGGACCGCGGCCCTTCTTCCATTTGGTTTCGGCCGGTTTGACAAGGACCTGCTCCTCTTTATACGCATACTTTACCGGGATGGTCTCCATGCGGCTCGAAGCTTCTTTAAGGACGACTTTCTCTTCAACCCACTTGTACTCGGCCGGAACGACTTCCCAACGCTCCGAAGCCGGCTCGACCATCACCTTTTCTTCGACCATCTCATATTTCGCGGGGATGATCTCGACCTTCTCGGTTGCGGCCTTCATCAAAACCCTTTCGGTCACTGTCTTGTACTTCGCCGGAATGAGCACTTTCGCGTAACATTCCCCCGGCTTCGCATCGGGTGGAACCAAGGCCAGGGTGTTGCTTTGGCCGGCCGTGCCGGTTTGGGCGAACGCAGCACCAGTTCCCATCGCATTCAGAAGCAACAGGCCCCCGACTAAGGCAATCATTGGAAGAATCCTGCTTTGTGACATGGTTTGGACCTCCTTCCTCTCCTTAGGTATGGTAGTGTGGCGTGATAGGAATCAATGCATGCTGATTTCTATGCGCACCAAATTAAACAGAAAGATGCACTATTGTTCTCAGAAAAGCTTCGTAAGGGCCATATCATCGCAGTAAAATGATGTCAAGCGGCCAAGATGGTGGGCGCGGCAGCGCCGAGGGCGGGAGTTCAAGCGAGGTGCGCCGCAATGGTATCTTCGAGAGTCTTGAGGCAGCCGGTGTAGAAGTGGTCAGCGTCGGGGAGCACCTCGAAGGCGGCGGCGGGGTTCCAGCGGCCCTTGTAGGCCGTTATCGTGCGGGCCGGGGCGATGTCGTCGCGGCCGCCGGTGACGATCAGGCCCAGGGCCGGGATCGGAGCGGGAGGATCAAAACTCATGAGGGCGACCGGCGGAGACACCATCACCATGCGCCGGATGCCTGCGTCCAGGCCGGCATTGACCCAGGCGCCGAAGGAATAGCCGGCAAGATCGATCGCCGTCATTCCGCGGCCGGCAAGGAAGGCCATGGCCGCATTGGCGTCCCGGCGTTCACCGGGGCCGTCGTCGTATTGGCCTTCGCTGCGGCCCACCCCCCGGAAATTGAAGCGCAGGGTGTTGAACCCCTGGCGAAGGTAGGCGCGCTGCACGGCGATGACCACGGGGTTGTGCATGTCGCCGCCGTAGAGCGGGTGAGGGTGGCTGATGACCGCGCCGCGGGCGGACGCCGTGCTCGCCAGCATCCCTTCGATGCGCAGACGGCCCGAGGTGAAGACGACCCGTTCTTCCATGCCCCCCTCAGCGCTCCTTCTGCAGGGCGGCGACGATGTCCCGGCCGAAACTTTTGCGCTGCCAGGCGCGCAGTTCGGGGATGTCGGCGAGGTCCTCCGGCTTCGCGGGCTGGCGTTCGGCGATGGAGGCCATGGCCGCCTTGGAGCAGATCAGCGAGGGTTCGATTTTCAGCCGCCGGGCCTGGGTTTCGCGCCAACGGCGCAAGACCCGGATGCGTTCCGACACGGCCGCGGGCACCGCTTTCGGCTTCTTGAACGGATAATGCGGTAGCTCGGCGGCCGTCAGGGACATGGCCTTTTGAATGGCCGCCAGAATCTCACCGCCGTGGCGCTCGACCTGGACCGGGCTCAGCGCCCCTGTCTTTTCCAGCTCGCCGAGGTTGGCCGGACGGCTCTCGGCCAGCCGCAGCAGGGCCTCATGGTTGAAGACCTTGAACAAAGGACGGTCCTTGCGCTGGGCGATCTTCCGACGCAGCTTCAGCAGCTGTTCGAGCGCCGCCAGGCTGCGGCCGTCCAGTTTCCCGGCCCCCTTGCAGGCCAGAAACAGGGGGCCGTTGTCGCCCATCGAGGGTCGCACTTTGCTCAACAGGCGGCACTCCTCCCCCAGCCACGAGAGACGGTTCTGGGCGGCCAGCTCCGCCTCCAGCTTCTGGGCAAGGGGCAGGAGGTAAAATACGTCGGTCGCGGCGTAAGCCAGCATCTCCTTCGGCAGCGGCCGCCGGGACCAGTCTTTGCGCTGGTATTTCTTGTCCAGCACCACGCCGAAGAGCTGCCTGACGACCGACTCGAGGCTGGTCTCCTTGAACCCGAGAAAGCGGCAGGCGCATTGGGTGTCGAAGAGGTTGCTGATGCGGATATCGAAATCCCGGTAAAGGCAGCGCACGTCGTAGTCGGCGCCATGGAGAACTTTGCGGATGTCGGCGCTGCGAAAGGCGGGTTTCAGGGGGGAGAGGTCGGTGAGCGCGATGGTGTCTACGACCACGTTCCGCTCGCCGGTGGCCAGCTGCAGCAGGCAGACCTTTTCCCGGAAGTGATACATGGAGTCGGCCTCCACGTCGACGCCGAAAACGGGTCCGGCCTCAAGCTCTGCGGCCAGGGATTGGAGGTCCGCCGGAGTGGCAACAATATCGTAGCGAAGGGATCCCTCGGGAGGCATTTTTTCTACTTGACCCGCTCGTTCCTTTTTCTTAAGTGGTTAGATTCCCTAAGCGAAACCACCGATTCGCGGCGGCCGTTGTGCCATCCGGCGAATCGGTGTACCATAAAAAAGCTGCCCACAGGAGAACATCTGATTATGATCAGCATAACACTTCCGGATGGGAACATAAAGGTTTTTGACCAGGCGGTTACCGGTCAGGCGCTAGCGGCCAGCATCTCCGAAGGGCTGGCCCGCAACTGCGTCGCCATGGAGCTCGACCACCGCCTGGTGGACCTGAACACGCCGATCGAGCGGGATGCGACCGTGAGACTGGTCACCACCCGGGACCCCGAAGCGCTCGAGATCATGCGCCACAGCGCGGCCCATGTCATGGCCCAGGCCATCCTGCGGCTTCACAAGGGAGCGAAGCTGACCATCGGCCCGGTGGTCGCAGAAGGGTTTTATTACGACATCGACATGCCGCCGGTCTCCGAGGAGGACTTCCCGAAAATCGAGGCCGAGATCCAGAAGATCGTCAAGGCCAAGATCCCCATCCGGCGGCGCGAGGTGTCCAAGGCCGAGGCACTGGAGGTCTACCGTGAGGAACCCTACAAGCTGGAGATGATTCGGGATCTGGCCGAAGGCACCATCTCGGTCTACGAGCAGGGCGAGTTCGCCGATCTCTGCCGGGGCCCGCACGTGCCGCACACCGGCTTCGTCAAGGCCATCAAGCTGCTCAAAGTTTCCGGCGCCTACTGGCGGGCCGATCCCACCCGCGCCCAGCTGCAACGCATCTACGGCACGGCCTATTTCGAAAAGAAGGAGCTCGATGCCTACCTGCATTTTCTGGAAGAGGCCAAACGCCGCAACCACCGCAAGATCGGCCAGGCCCTGGACCTGTTCAGCTTTCACGACGAGGCGCCCGGCATGCCCTTCTTCCACCCCAAGGGCATGGTGCTCTGGAACGCGCTTCTGGACTACTGGCGCCGCGAACACCGGGCGGCCGGCTACGTGGAGACCAAGACCCCGATCATCCTCAACCGCACGCTTTGGGAGCGCTCCGGCCACTGGGCGAACTACCGCGAGAACATGTACACCACCACCATCGACGAGACCGAATACGCCATCAAGCCCATGAACTGCCCCGGCGGGATGCTGCTCTACAACCGCAAGCCGCATTCCTACCGCGACCTGCCCCTGCGGGCCTCCGAAATCGGACTGGTGCACCGCCACGAGCTGTCCGGGGTGCTCTCGGGCCTGTTCCGGGTGCGGGCCTTCCACCAGGACGATGCCCACATCTTCATGACGCCGGAGCAGATCGAGCAGGAGATCCTGGGCGTGCTGCGGCTGGTGGAGCGCATTTACGGGACCTTCGGCCTGGGCTTCCACCTGGAGCTCTCCACGCGGCCCAAGAAGTCCATCGGCACGGACGAGCAGTGGGAGCTGGCCACCGGCGGCCTGAAATCGGCGCTGGCCGCCTACGGCCAGGCTTATAAGCTGAACGAGGGCGACGGCGCTTTTTACGGGCCCAAGATCGATGTGCACATCAAGGATGCGCTCAACCGGACCTGGCAGTGCGGCACCATCCAGCTCGACATGTCCCTGCCCGAGCGCTTCAACCTGCACTTCGTGGACAAGGACAATGAGCGCAAGCGGCCGATCATGATCCACCGCGTGATTTACGGCTCCATCGAACGCTTCCTGGGGATCCTGGTGGAGCACTTCGCCGGGCGGTTCCCGCTGTGGATGGCGCCGGTTCAGGCGATGCTCCTACCCATGAACGACGACCTGGCGGCTTACGCCGATGCGGTCAAGGTGCGCTTCGACGCCGCCGGCCTGCGCGCCGAGGTGGACAGCCGCACCGAGAGCCTGAACCGCAAAGTGCGCGAAGCCCAGCTGAGCCAGATCCCGCTGACGCTCACCATCGGGCCGAAGGAAAAGGAGAACGGCACGCTGGCGGTGCGCACCCTCGACGGCAAGGTCGCCTACGGAGTTGCCCAGGAGCGCTTCGTCGACGCGGTGCGCCAAAACGTCGGCCGCCGCGCGCTGGTCTTCGAAGGCTTCAACACTGAGGCGCGCGCATGAAGAACCAGGCCGCCCGCACCCCTTCCCGGCCGACGGCCAACGCCGGCGTTTCGACCAGCCGCATCACCTTCTGCGACCTGCGCTGCGCCAGCGCGGGCTTCGCCCGGACCGCCGCCCTGGACGGCAGCTGCCGCACCTTCACGTCGCTCTGGTGCCGCAAGCTGCGGCGGCATGTCACCAAAAACGCCCCCTGCGAGGCGCGCTTCGGCCGGCGCCGGCCGACGACGGGGTTTTGAAGGCGGAAGGTGGAAGAAATGAATGGGGAAGGTGGAAGGTGGAAGTCGGAGAAGAAAAATTAGCGGGTGACCGTGATGGTCGCTCCTCTGTTTTCCGCCTTCCGCCTTCCGCCTTCCGCCTTTTCCTTTCTCACTGGCTGCCGCTGATCGCCTACGGTGCCTTCATCGCGATCCAGTCTCATTTCCCGGCGCCCGATTCGGTCCCACGCCTGCCGTTTTTCGACAAGCTGCTGCACGCCGGCGGATACGGGCTGCTGGGTCTTTTGTTCTGCCGGGCCTATCGGTCGGGCTGGCCGGCGGCCTCCGCACGCTCCCTGGCTCGCGCGGCGGTTCTTTCGGCCGTCTTGTTCGGTTTGACCGACGAGATCCACCAGTCCTACGTTCCGTCGCGAACGGCGGACGGATGGGACCTTCTGGCCGACGCCCTCGGCGCCGCCGTAGGCGTCGGTTTCTATTTCGCGCTGATCTCGTTGTCCGGCCTGCGCCCCGGCGCCCAAGCGGATTGACAAAGAGGATGCGTTCGGATAGAAAAATCTCGGCCGGAGCGGGGCCTCCGGTGCGTCGCCAAACAGAAATCGTTCTTCCGATGAACGCCGTGAACCCTTTCTTCCAACCCTGATTTCACTCCGAAGGACTTATGACCAACCCAACCGATGCGATCATCCTCATCAATGGCAACCGGTTCGCTTTCGAGCCGGGTGAGACGATCTTGGAAGTGGCTCGCCGCAATTCCATCGACATCCCGACGCTGTGCCATCTCAAGGGCGCCTCCCCGACCGGCGCCTGCCGCGTCTGCGTGGTCGAGGTCCAGGGCGCCCGGTCGTTGGTGGCCTCCTGCGCCATGCCGGCGGCGCCCAAGATGGTGGTCCTGACCGAATCCCCGAAAGTGGTCGCCGCGCGCCGCATGGTGATTCAGCTGCTGCTGGCCTCGGGCAACCACAACTGTGCGGTTCGCGGCTCGGACGGTAAAAACTGGACGGATTTCCAGATGGCCGTCCAGCGCGCGGACAGCAGCCAGGAGCTCTGCCCGGTGTGGGGGGACTGCCGGCTGCAGGACCTGGCCTACCGCTACCAGGTCAACGGCGAGCGCTTCGAGCCCACGCCGGCGCGCTATCCCCTCGAAGCGGTCAACCCCTTCATCGTGAGGGATTTTTCACGCTGCATCCAATGCGGACGCTGCGTTCAGGCCTGCAACGAGGTCCAGGTCAACCAGGCGATTCATTTCGGCTACCGCGGCGCCCGGAGCAAGATCATCGCTGCGGGCGACCGACCCTATCGGGACTCGGACTGCGTTTTCTGCGGGGAATGCGTCCAGGTGTGCCCGGTGGGCGCTCTGGTTGAAAAAGAGGTGCGCTATAAGGTGCGGCCATGGGAGCAGCGCAGCGTGCGCACCACCTGCTCCTATTGCGGGGTCGGATGCCAGATCGATCTGCACGTTAAGGACAACCGGGTGATGCAGGTGACCGGAGCGGAGGAGACCCCTCCGAACTTCGGCAGCCTCTGCGTCAAGGGCCGTTTCGGGTTCGACTTCATCGGTTCCCCCGAGCGCCTCACCCGACCGCTCATCCGTGAAAACGGGGTGTTCCGAGAATCCACCTGGGAGGAGGCCACGACCCTTGTCGCCAGTCGACTGGGCGAGATCAAGGCCGCCCATGGCCCCGACAGCATCGGCGTTCTGACTTCGGCGCGCATCACCAACGAGGAGAACTACGTCGCCCAGAAATTCACGCGGGCGGTGCTGCAGACCAACAACATCGACCATTGCGCCCGTCTCTGACATTCTTCCACTGTGGCCGGTCTGGCCGCAGCCTTCGGAAGCGGTGCAATGACCAACACCATCGCCGACATCGGAGAAGCCGACCTGATCCTGATCACGGGCTCCAACACCAGCGAAAACCATCCGGTCATCTCCAGCGTCGTCAAGCGGGCCGTGCATCTGAAGGGCAAGCAGCTGATCGTGGTCGATCCGCGGCGCATCACGATGACGCGCTACGCCCGCAAGTGGCTGCGGCCGCATCTGGGAACCGATGTGGCCTGGATCAACGGCCTGATGCACGTGATCATCGCCGAGAACCTGCACGACAAGGAATACATTGAAAACCGCACGGTCGGCTTCGAGGCCCTGCGCACCACGGTCGAATCCTACACGCCCGAGCGCGTCGCCGGCATCACCGGCATCCCGGCAGCCGACATCATCGAGGCCGCCCGCCTGTATGCCCGTGCCGAGCGGGCGAGCATTCTCTATTGCATGGGCATCACCCAGCACACCACCGGCACCGATAATGTCAAATCGCTTGCCAACCTGGCCATGCTCTGCGGCCACATCGGCCGGCCCGGCACCGGAGTGAACCCCCTGCGCGGCCAGAACAACGTCCAGGGCGCCTGCGACATGGGGGGGCTTCCGGATGTTTTCTCCGGATATCAGAAGGTGACGGACGAGGCTGCGCGCCAGAAGATGGCGGCGGCCTGGAAGGTGGACCGCCTGCCCGCCATGGCCGGCATGAAGGTGACTCAGATGATACCGGCGGCCCACGACGGCAAGCTCAAGGCCATGTACATCATCGGCGAGAACCCGCTCGTGTCCGATGCCGATCTGAACCACGCCGAAAAAAGCCTGCGCCACCTGGATTTTTTGGTGGTCCAGGACCTCTTCCTGACCGAAACCGCCAAGCTCGCACACGTCGTGCTGCCGTCGGCGTGCTTCGCCGAAAAGGAGGGGACCTTCGCCAACACCGAGCGGCGGGTGCAGCGGGTGCGCAAGGCGGTCGAGCCGCCGGGTGAGGCCCGCGAGGACTGGAAGATCGTCTGCGAGATCGCCGGCCGCATGGGCTACCCCATGGCCTACGCGGACAGCCGCGAGATCATGAACGAACTGCGCACGGTGACCCCCTCCTACGCGGGGATCAGCTACGAACGGATCGAGCAGCAGGGCATCCACTGGCCCTGCCCCAATGAGGAGCACCCCGGCACCCCAATCCTGCACCGCGAGCAGTTCACCATCGGCAAGGGCGTTTTCAGCGCCATCGAATACATTCCGCCGGCGGAGACGGCCGACCGCGACTTTCCGTACTTCCTTACGACCGGCCGTCTGCTCTACCACTACCACACCGGCACCATGACCATGAAGAGCGGCGGCTTGAACGAGATCGCCCCCGAATGCTTCGTTGAGATTTCGCCCCAGGACGCGCGGGACCTTGCCGTCCAGGACGGCGCGCTGGTACGCATCGCCTCGCGCCGCGGCAGCATCCAGGCGCGGCTCAAGGTTTCGCCCAAGGCGGTGCGCGGGACGGTCTTCCTGCCCTTCCACTACGCCCAGGCCGCCGCCAACCGGCTGACCAACGCGGCCCTGGACCCGGTCTGCGGCATTCCCGAACTGAAGGTGTGTGCGGTCAGATTGGAGAAGGCGGCCTAACGCATCGGGCATAGCGCAAAGCGCATAGGGTTAAACACCAATAAAAAAGCAGAGCCGGATTCCGGCTCTGCTTTTTTTGCTCCTTACCCTAAACTCTATGCGCTATGCCGCTTCTTATTCGTCGGCTTCCCGGGTCTCCGGCATCAGCAGTTCCGCCAAGTCCTCGCCGAGGTAGGCGCGTTCATTCGGACCGAGAACGCCCATCGAGAGGCAGATCAGGGTCCACAGGTGAACCGTGTGCCAGTGGCCTTCGAAATGCTCGCTCAGATCGTGGATCTGCGAATGGCAATTATGGCAGGGGGCGATGCAGTAGGCCGCCCCCGTGGCAAGAATCTGGTCGGCCTTGACCTTGCCGAACGTGCGGCGGGCGTCCGTGTAGCCCGCCTGCAGCGCACCGCCTCCACCGCCGCAGCAGTAGTTGTTGGAGCGGTTGGGCGTCATGTCGACGAAGTTCTCCTCGCCGACCACGGCTTTGGTCACGAAGCGCAGGTCTTCGGCGTAGGCGTCGCCGAAGGTCTTGCGCACCTGGTTGCAGGGGTCCTGGACCGTGAACTTGACCTT
>Ga0114938_1000595_pt1 | contig 26470 bp, 22 predicted proteins | sample AshMeaBigSpring_FD_88675 | JGI IMG/M metagenome (GOLD analysis project Ga0114938, IMG submission 88675) | Groundwater microbial communities from Big Spring, Nevada to study Microbial Dark Matter (Phase II) - Ash Meadows Big Spring | ecosystem: Environmental > Aquatic > Deep subsurface >... | reverse complement strand
TTCATCCTGAGCCAGGATCAAACTCTTCATTGTAAAAGTATTTTTATCATCCGTAAAGGATGGTTTTTGCTCTGTTCAGGATGCCATACAATTTATTGACGTCTATTTTTTTAATACCTATATTATAAGTATTGACGGTTCTTGTATTTCTTGTACTACTTGTATTGTTTATCAATATGTCAAAGAACTTTGTTTTCTGTTTTCACCACCGTTTGAGTAGGAAAGCGGATGCAAAGATAATAACTTTTAATAATAACTTCCAATTTTTTTTGAAGTTTTTTTTTAAAAAATATTTCTTTGTTTTTCTTTCAAAAATCATCCACCACAGAAAGTCAATCATTAAGCTTTGTTTCTCTTTCAAAGCGAGTGCAAAATTAGTTCCTTTGACTTAAAGCGCCAAATATATCTAACTCTTTTTTTAATAAAAATTGAAACAAAAAAGTTAATACACTAATTAGTAACATTATACCCCATATGAGTGAATAGTCATCCAATACGAACCGTAAGAAATGAACACATTATTATATTCGCACGCACATTTGCACGCGCGTTTCGCGCGCGATTATTATTCATTCATACATATTTTATTTAGATTATGTGGGATAACCCTCAACAGCAAAAAATTTAATTCTGCTTTAAAATTTGAATAAGTTAGCATCGGTTGTAAGTTAAAGGATTATTAGCAGATAAATAGGCTTATTCGAAGTAGATCATGAAGAGACTAAGAATAAAGCATTCACCTAAATGAATACATACGATATTAGTATCAAAATTATTAAAAAAACTTAGTATTTATAGGCAAGCTAATTGATTAGAGAAAATCGAATTAAAAGAATACTTTACACCTCCAGGAAAGTGCCCTCGTACTATCCCGATTCGTTATCTGATATTCAAAGACAAAAGCAATCGACTGTATTGGTTTAGTTTGTAGAATAACATCGGTTGATCCAATCCCCCATGCTTATTGCATCAATAAAGCCTATGGCACATAATGGGAGCAACAAACGCATTTAGCTCAGCACTAGTAACACTCTAATGGGGAGCAAAGCAAGGAGGCCTTACGTCAAATCGAGGGGAAGTCTCCAATTAAAATCAGAAAAGAGTCTCACATCAAGGTCGAAGAATGCCTATACGATGGCTTCCATCTCCAAAAAGAATTGCGGTATTAACAAGAGCCAAATGAGAGTAAGCTTGCGGAAAATTTCCTAATTGCTCCTTTGTGTCAAAATCCAAGTCCTCACTAAAAAGCCCCACATGATTGGAACATTTCAGAATTTCATCAAACAGTTTTTTAGCATCATCTTTCTCACCAATCACATACAAGGCACGTACCAACCAGAAAGTACAAATTGTAAAAGCAGAACCCGGCACGCCAAAATCATCTTCATTATTATAGCGATACATCAGTCCTTTGTGCAAAAGAGCTTCTTTTACAGCAAGTACAGTTTGACGATAACGTATATCGTCAGCATTAATAAAGCCATAAGGCTCCATTAACAACAAAGAGGAATCCATATACTCATTATCATATGTTTGAGTAAAACTGTGTCTATTCTCTTTCCATCCATAACGAAACACATCTTTTTTAATTTTATCAGCTTCGTTTTGCCAAACTTTCTTATAGTCGTTTTTATGAAGAAGTTGAGCGATTCGCACTCCCCGATCCAAAGCTACCCAACACATTACTTTAGAAGAGACAAAATGTTGTCCTTCACCTCTAATCTCCCAAATGCCTTTATCTACTTTCTTCCAGTCGACTATTACTTTACCCAATATTTTTTTCACCATCCCCCACATGTCTTCTATTTCATCTAATGTACCTGAAAATAAACGATAATATTGATAAATTAGATCCATTAAATAGCCCAAAGAGTCGTTTTGTTTTTGTCGATAAGCATCATTGCCAATCCTGACAGGTCTCGAATCCTTATAACCGCATAAATGATCGAGCACATGCTCCGTTAGTTGCCTTTCACCTCGTATGCCGTACATGATTTGATAAGATTGTCTACGCGACACGAATGTATTGCCAATAAATTTCATAAAACGCTGTGCTGATCCTACGTGCCCCACCTCAAAAAGAGTCCTAATGGACATTGAAGCATCACGCAGCCAACAGAAACGATAATCCCAATTGCGTACCTCTCCAACTTTCTCAGGCAGACTAGTTGTGAGGGCTGCTAAAACAGCACCGTTATAGTAAGACATCAGTTTCAGCACTAACAAGCTACGCTCAATTGATTCATTGTATGAAGTGTATTTCTTAGTTCTGTTTGTCCAATTTTGCCAATATACCAACGTACGGCAATATTCCAGTTTCTCCCGTTCCAAGTTTACAGGGATCACCTTCTCATTATACGATAAAAGAAAAAACTCATCTTTCTCCAAGATAATTTCCTTTTCTTCTAGCACTTTATCCAAAGGGATAGATGAGTACAAATACTGTTTATTGGAGTTATCGGTATTGGAATACGTCATTAAAAACTCTGCAGTAAGCATATAAACTGTCCGTCCCTTTGCATAATTAGGAGCCGGGTTGTAATGAATAGTTACACAAGGATTACCTTTTAATATATGGATATAACGATAGATCTCCGCTGGATGATAATATTCATTTTCATTATCTCCATGAGCTCGATAACAAGGCATAAAGTCATAAACCATAAATTCAGCATTCTCAGAGCAGAAATGAGTAGATAAGATATTTGTTTGTGGGATGTATTTTTGAGAGAAGCGATAATTATCGGCTACTTGAAAATAAAAAGCCCCACCTTTCTCTTTATCTAGAATCTTAGCAAAAACCGATGGAGAATCGAAATCTGGGAAGCAAAGCCAATCAAGACTTCCTTTCTCAGAAATAAATGCTGCTGTACGACAATTACCTATCACTCCATAATTTAAATTATTCATTTGCTTTATAGTTTATTTATTAGTTATTATTGATTCTTATCTGTGATTAAATATTGTAAAAAAGGGAGCACATCTGCCTGATAAGGAAAATGATAAGTGGCAAGTTCAGAAGCTAGACCCACCTTTATAGTCACGGCATTCGAGGGAAGTGCCGAAAACATATCCTCATCAGTGGTATCATCACCCATAGCTAATATAAAATCGTATGATTGATCCTCCAACAAACGCTTCACTTCCGTTCCTTTCGTATAATTGGCAGATTTAATCTCCACCACTTTATTTCCTTGAAGAATTTGAAGATTCAGTTGGGCACATCTAGATATCAAGCTCTTTTCCAACTGTTCGCTTCGCAACGTACCTAACCAAGAATCAACTTCTCGATAATGCCACGCAAGGGCAGTATCTTTAACCTCAAGATGAGAACCGGGAGTCCTGTCAACAAACAGACTGAGGGTCTCAAGCAACTTATCGTCCCAACAGATTGTCTCAAGATTGTTGTGCCATACACCCTTCGTTTTGTAAAAAGCTCCATGTTCGGCAGCCATTGCAATAGGAAGTTTACCCAGCCAAGCCTCAAGTGTTTTATAATCGCGCCCACTGTTTATAACTATACAATTGGCAGGATCAAGAGCTAGATTCTTAAGAATGTTGATCAGTTGTTCGGTAGGAAGAGCTTGTTCGGGTCGTTTTTTTATCCCAACAAGTGTACCATCATAATCGAGTAGTAATAGTCTTTTTGAAGCGGACAGATACTTTTCACGGATATTCCGTTGCATGTTGGTCGAGATCTTTTTTTGCTGAAAATTTAAGTTCTTCTGATGAACGTCCTCAAGTTCCCTGACAAAGTCGGCTGCCCATTTATTCACAGTTTGTTTAGACAGTACCTTTTGCATTTCATAAATACGGTTCTTTTGCTCCTCTTCCGACATCTCGAGAGATTCCATTAGACGTTCCTCAACCTGTTCCAAATCATTTGGGTTAACCAGCAAAGCCTCTGTCAATTCAGCAGAAGCACCTGCCAATTCACTAAGAATCAATACTCCTTTATTATCTCTTTTCGTTGCAACATACTCTTTAGCCACTAAGTTCATCCCATCGCGTAACGAATTAACCATCATAATATCTGCCTCGTAATACATTGCACTCAACTGCCCAAATGAAAGCGTATGATACAAATAACGAATAGGTGCCCAATTAAAAGTAGAATATTTACCGTTGATGGTACTAACTTGTTCATTAATTATTCCTTTCAGTTTAGCATACGATCCCACACGGTCTCGTGATGGCACGACCTGCATGATAAAAACAACTTTCCCATGATACTCCGGATGATGTTCCAAAAAGGCTGCAAAAGCCGACAGACGTTGCAGTATCCCTTTGCTGTAATCCAATCGATCGACAGAAAAGATTAATCTATAACCTTCATAGTACCTCTTTATTTTAGAGATGCTTTTTCGTATTTTATCATTTAAGGATGCCTCGTGATACAGCTGATAGTTAACTCCCATCGGCAAAGCATTCACTCTTACTACCCTATCGGAAAGGCGAGCCTCATCCAAGGTAAACTCGACACGAAGTACGCGTTCCACAGCACTAATAAAATGCCTCATATAACTATGTGTATGAAAAGCTATTAAATCTGCTCCCAATAATCCTTTCAATATTTCCCCGCGCTGAGGCAAAATGCGGAAAAGTTCATAGGATGGAAATGGAATGTGATGGAAATAACCGATGCAGGCGTTAGGCAATGTTTCTCTGATTAAAGCAGGAAGTAGCATCAACTGATAATCTTGTACCCAAACAACATCCTCGGAAGCAATTAGGTGTATTGCTTGGTCATGAAACAGACGGTTGACTTCTTTATAAGCCATCCAGAAGATGTCCTTATGTAAGGTATAAGCACAAAAGTAATGGCAAAGTGGCCAGAGAGTACTGTTGCTATAACCCTCATAGTAATTCTTAATCTGCTCCTTAGTTAAAAATACAGGATGAAAGTTCATCTTTTCGAGTTCAGCAGTGATTGTTTTTTTTTCGTTTTCTTCCTCAACATAGATTCCGGGCCAACCAATCCAATGTTTTTCAGATGAGCCTTCAAGAGATGCCAAACCAGTAGCGAGCCCTCCTTCACTCCTTTCGAACAAAAGTTTATTACCTTTTCTTACAATTTTGACAGGAAGTCGATTGGAAATAATATAAAGTTTCATAAGCGTATTTATAAATAGACAATAGTTATGCTGCATCGAAAGGATACAGTCACAAGGAGCTAGCAAGCATATTGCATAGATACTCCAAAGAAGAAAAATTTATAATAAATTATACCGAAAAGAATAGATGAAACGGCATTCAGAATGGCGTTAAGAATAACGGAACCAATATTTACTTTTCACAAAAGTAATAAAAAACAAACATGTATACAAGGAAAAACGTATAAGAAAAGATTTCAGCAATGACTTACACAGGAATTTTATTAGAAAAAGCCGGATTCAATTTATCAAAAAGATCGCAACACAAAATTTCGTAACAAGTGAAAAAGTCCGTTTATTTACAAACAGACAAAAAAGAAAGGGAGTATTGACAGAGGTACTTATAAAAAAAGCCGGAGTAAATTGCTCCGGCTTTTTTATGATAGGCGATTAATTAATATCTTCTTGGATTGAATCCACCACCTCTGTTACCACCACCACGGTTGCGGTTGAAGCTACCTCTTTCTTCGCGAGGTTTAGCTACATTAACAGAAATAGTTTTTCCATCGTATTCAGCACCATTCAATTCGTCGATAGCCTTTTGTCCCAATTGGTCATCAGACATTTCAACGAAGCCAAAGCCTCTTGAACGACCTGTTTCGCGATCTGTTATTACTTTACTTGAAGTCACCTCGCCATATTCGGCAAATAAATCTCTTAAGTCAGCGTCAGTTACGCTGTAGCTTAAATTTGAAATGTAAATGTTCATTTTCTTTTATTTTTAATATTAAAATAATGAGGTGATTATGCCTCAAGTTTTATGTTCACTGCGTTTAAATCACGTTTTCCACGTTCTAGATCAAATCTGACGACTGATCCTTCTTTTATATTTTTGGGGGCGGCACTAATATGGAAGAAGTACTTTCGTACACTATTCATATCCTTAATAAAGCCATATCCCTTCGATTCATTAAAGAACTCTACTCTTCCTTGATAAGCTTCCTCTTCTTGTGAGTGATCTTTTTTAGGAGTAGAAATCACAATATCCTCTAATTCTACATCATCTTTCTTGTCAGTCGGAGGAGGAGGAGTAGATGTTATCTGTCCGTTCTCATCGACATAAGCTAGCATATCTTCCAATGCAGCACCTTTATTGTTATTTGTCTTTCTCTCTTCTTTGCGTTTCAGTTTTTCCAAACGCTTTGACTCTCTTTTTTTTTCGTTATCCCGTTTACTTGTAGAAATCGGTCTTGCCATATTTGTTTTTTTTATTAATACTATATTCCTCTAAGCAGAAAGAACATTAATTTTCTTTCCTATCAACTTCTGTATATCTTTCAAAGATGAATGTTCCTCTTTCGAACAAAAGCTTAGCGCAGTTCCACCATTACCAGCTCTTCCGGTACGTCCGATACGATGTACATACGTTTCGGGCACATCAGGGAGATCATAGTTGATCACCAGTTTCAGTTCAATCAGATCAATTCCTCGAGCAGCAATATCGGTAGCAATCAGAACCCTAATCTTTCCACATTTAAAATTATTAAGTGTCTCTTGTCTTTTGTTTTGGGATTTATTTCCATGAATCGCCCCACTACTTATTCCAGCTTTCGAAAGCAACTTCGAAATTTTATCCGCACCATATTTAGTTTTTGAGAATACCAATACTGAATCATTAGAGTCCTCTTTGAGAATATCAAGAAGCAAGTTTTTCTTCTCTTCCTTCTCCACATAGTAAATATGTTGACTAATTGCATCAACCGTTATCTGTTTAGGTGTAACCGATATACGTATCGGTTTTTCCTGCAAACTACGAGACAACGATTCAATGGTCGGTGGCATTGTTGCCGAAAACAACAGAGTCTGTCTCTGTTTAGGCAATTTTACAATCACTTTTTTTATATCATGTATAAAACCCATATCAAGCATTTGATCAGCCTCATCAAGTACAAAGTGGCGGATCGAATTCAGTACAATATAACCTTGTCCTATAAGATCGAGCAATCTGCCAGGCGTAGCAATCAAAACATCCACTCCTTTGCGCAACTGGTCAATCTGTTGTTTCGGTTTAACTCCTCCATAAATCACTCCATGCCGAATGCCTGTATATTTTCCATATTCTGTAAAGCATTCACTTATTTGGATAGCGAGTTCACGTGTAGGAGTCAGTATGAGGGCTCTAATTCTTCGACTATCCTTTTTCACAGCCTCACCTGCCAAACTTTGCAATAAAGGTACTGCAAATGCAGCCGTCTTACCAGTTCCCGTTTGCGCAAGTGCCAACACATCTTGATTATTGAGAATAACCGGGATTGTTTTTTCTTGTATAGGAGTTGGACATTGATACCCTTTTTCCTCCAAAGCCTTTAAAATAGAATTACTAATTTTTAAATCTTTAAATGTCATAAATGTTTTGGTTGCAAATAGCAACCCACGAATTAATTAATAAAAATGATGATGTATTATACATCTCTGCCTAATCGCAAAAAAACTATCGATAATTCGTTGGAAATATGACATTCATAGTTCAGCACTAAGGAATAACCGTTTCAACACCAAAGATCTATTTGGCAACGAAGGACTGTAGCTATATCTATACAACAGATATTATTATTTTCTATGATAGCAAAAGAGTGATCTCATCTAAATTGGATTATATACTGCATTGCTTCAGCAAGATACTTCCATCAACAAAAAGTTTAGAAGGTCTATTTCTACGATGAAACGATCCGGTATACTGTATAGTACGGGGGAAGATTGCATTGGAGAGAAAGATCAAATTGAACTTACTTGTCTCTTCTGCGACAAAGATAGATTATTTATTTTGATTTGCAATCATAAAGCACTGATTAATACATAAAAAAACTAAATATAACTTCTGTATGCTAATTGCAAATATGCCGCTGGAAGTGAGTAAAAGTAACTTAAAAGCATCCCAGCTCTATAATTTACGAACTTTCAGGTTTTTTATTTCACTTTTAAAAGTGCCTGCTTTCTCTAAAGGAAAGACAAGCGTACGGACATTATTCATAGAATCCTTTCCTCCATTAAAGCTCCTTTTTCCAATATTCATCTGCTCCACCATCTTGCCATTTACCCATAGACTGGTTGAAGTACGGTCGCCGGTAATGCCAATCGTAGCATGTTCACCGGGTAACACCCGATAATTGAACGTATTTAAATATCCATCACGTGAGAAACCTAACATTCCTCTGATAGGATCCGATAAATAGAAGTTTGCATCCGGAGAGGAAAACAATATAGCACCTTTCTCTTCTGTTCTTCCTACGATATCGAAAGTCACCTGATAATTGTACCCGATCTCGCGATAGGGTAATCTATCACCCGAGGTTACAAGTAGCTGTTGATAAACAATGCCGGGTGCCTTACCTATTCGTCCTGCCTGATTCACTCCCGGAGCCTCACTCAATAAAAGACGCGATTGATCGAACGTTTCAAAAGATGTTTCGAGTTGCTTACCTGTCCACATCTTCACAGCTAACGTTTGCAAAGCCGGATAACAACGATCATGAATGTCCTTCGTTGAAATGCCATTGCCCACGTGATCATTCCATACCGCGAACATTCCCCCTAAAATAGAAGGATGTTTTTCTTCAAAAACCGCTTTACCGATCACTGCCGGAGTCCATCCTTCATAAAGTTTACGTATATTCAGATAATCGTAATAATACCCCGCTTGAGGTACAATATAAACCCATCCATCAGGGATGCTAACCAGTTTATAACCCTGCTTTATCATTTCCTCGGGATCGGCATAACCATTATACCAAGCATCCATAATGACGTTCTCCGATTTTACTGGAGTATTTCCCTTCGCATGAGTCAAGGCACCCCAGACACATGCCTGCTTACCAAAACTTTCAACATAACGAATATAATGATCGGTAAATGCACGGAACTTTTCAACAACTTCTTTCTTTGCATTCGAATATTCATCCGTGCCAATATGAACTCTTTTCCCCCTAAAAACGGGGTTTTCACCTTCCAGATATTCTTTAAAAAGACCATCCACAAAAGCATAGGTCTCGGGGTTAAATAAATCCAGATGATCCATTCCATACTCTTTACTTCCTATCTCTGGTTTGTAATGAGTGAAGGCCAACGAATGAGCAGGTACATCAATCTCCGGTATGATCTCAACATAGTTACCCTCGGCTAACTTCTGCAAGTCGATAAACTCACTCTTTGTATAGTGTCCGTCACGAGCTGTTAGTCCCGGATAAGTATCCGACTCTAAACGAAAAGCAGCATAAGTTTTCGACCAGTCATTTTCAAAAAACTGCTTGAAGCCGTTATCATTGAGATGAATCTGCAACGTGTTCATTTTATAATATGCCATGATCTTCACATAATCCTGCAAGAAAGAAAGAGGAATGAACTTCCGGCCGCAATCAATCATAAAGCCTCGCATGGCATAATCAGGGTAATCCCTCACCGATCCATTAGGCAGTTGGTGGTTATCCGACTGTTCTGATATTTGAAGCAACGTGCGCGTTCCCCAAAAAACACCCATAGAGTAAGGTGCAGACAGAGTAACCCGATCGGTGACTTTTATCTCGTATCCCTCTTCTCCCAATTTCTTATCTAAACGTTGAGAGATAATAATATCTCCGGCAGTACCCTTTCCTTTCACTACTTCCATAGATACACCAAACATAGTTTGATAATCTTTGGAGAAAACATGTGCGATTCTCTCTAATTCCGGATGATCGGAGTTATACACAATTCTACTCTTTGCAGTAGGCACAAAGAACCCTGTGCCACCTTTCCACACTTTTAGCTCTGGAATAACAAACGGCTTTGGATTGACAACAGCCTGCGCGAGAGTAGGGAAAAGTAATAATATAAAAATCAATGGATAAAAACGATAAAAAAGTCTCATGTCGTATTAGTATTTAAATAGTGGTTAAACAAAAACGAAATCGTACAAATATAATACTTAATCAATAAAGATCGATCATTTATTAAATATCTTTATTAATTACCCAACTTTCAAATCATTTTGTTACTTGTTCCAGCAAAAGGGTATCACCTTTTTGGACCGTAATACATAAATCGTTATTTTTGTCCATTGAAACCAAAACGACTCATACAATGCATTATAAATTGTCTGCCCCTTCTTCTGTAAAGGCTGTTATTCAGCTACCGGCTTCTAAAAGTATCAGCAACCGTGCTTTGATAATCAACGCATTGGGAAATGGAATCTTTATTCCTAAGAACCTATCCGATTGTGACGACACACGTGTGATGATCAAAGCTTTAACAGAGAAGAACAAGGTAATCGACATCATGGCTGCAGGAACAGCAATGCGGTTCCTGACTGCTTATTTAAGCGTAACACCGGGTGAACGGATCATTACCGGTACAGAGCGAATGCAACAACGTCCCATACAAATATTAGTCAATGCCCTTCGGGAACTTGGGGCCGACATTGAATATGCTGGCATTGAAGGTTTCCCACCCTTACGAATAAAAGGAGCCTCTTTGATTAAAAATGAGATTACATTAAAAGGAAACGTAAGTTCGCAATACATCTCTGCATTATTGATGATTGGTCCTGTACTTACAAACGGACTCATCTTGCACCTTTCAGGAGAAATTATCTCGCGCCCTTATATTCATCTGACCTTGCAATTGATGAAAGAGTTTGGAGCGAAAGCCTCATGGACGACCGAAAACACGATCATCGTGGCATCACACCCCTACACCAGTACCCCTTTCACTGTTGAGAGCGACTGGAGTGCAGCTTCGTATTGGTATCAGATTGCAACTCTATCGGAAAATGCTGAAATAGAACTAATCGGGTTATTTGAAAAAAGTGATCAGGGTGATAGCAAAGGTGCAGCTATCTTTGCACGTTTAGGAGTCGATACTATTTGCACGGAACGGGGTGTCCGACTTGTCAAGCGAAAGATTCAGGCTACCCAGATTGAAGAAAACTTAATTGAAATTCCCGATCTAGCCCAAACCTTTGTAGTCACTTGTGCACTATTGAATATTCCTTTTCGTTTCACAGGTCTGCAAAGCCTTAAAATAAAAGAGACCGACCGCATAGAAGCTTTAAAGACAGAGTTGAAGAAGCTCGGATATCTTTTGCGGGAAGAGAACGGAAATGTATTATCTTGGGATGGAGAACGATGTGAACCGGAAGCTACTCCTGAGATCAGGACTTACGAAGACCATCGCATGGCAATGGCCTTCGCTCCTGCTGTAATCAAAATCCCCACACTGCAGATTGCCGACCCTCAAGTTGTATCAAAGTCATATCCCAAATATTGGCAAGATTTGATCCAAGCAGGGTTTAAGGTAGAGGAAGTTTAATAATTCTTTTCGTTCGCTAAGTTCCACACATTGAGGAATGAAGCTTTCGATATCTCGATCACTTTCTCCCAGTTTAACCGTTCTGTATGATCAGAGGGCTGATGGTAATCTGGATGCCCTCCGGTATGATACCAGATGATAGGTACTCCTGCTTTGGCAAAAGGTCCGTTATCACTTCCACCAACAGGATTATCCCAAGGGCGGTAGTCAGGTTTAAGTTTTAAGTTATATTTGCGGATATCTTCCTTTAGCCAGTCTCCAAATGCAGAATGCGATTCCGTATAGAAATAAGCTACATTCTGTGGATTTTCGGGTTGACTATTGCGTCCGATCATATCAAAGTTTAAGTAACCTTTCACCTGACCGATAAACGAACAGGTCTGAACAAAATATTTAGAACCAAGCAACCCTTTTTCTTCACCATCCCAAAAAGCAAAGATCACATTTCTCTCCGGTTGTTTGCCACTTACAAGGAAAGCTTTCGCTATCTGTAGAACAGCTGAAACACCCGAAGCATTATCATCAGCACCATTGTAGATTTGATCACCATTCAAAGCTGGATCAATGCCCAAATGATCGTAATGAGCACCAACAATCACATATTCGTTGCTCTTTTTTCCGGGAATCATTCCCAAAACATTACTCATGGAGAGTTTTTGATGTACTTTGCTTTTGATTATTGCCACCGAATCGGGGTGTACCTCAAAACGTCCCGGCTGCTGACGTTCTTTACGATAGGCTTCAAAGGGTTGAAGATACGAAGCTTGCAAAGGTCGGATACCCATATTCTGAAGTAAGGATGAGATATAGCAAGCCGCTATTCGCGAACCGACATAACCCGCCTCACGTCCCTGTAACTCATCACTCGCCAAAAAGCCGATATATGCTTCCGCTGAAGAGCGATTAATACTATTAAGTCCTTTTTCAAGAGGAGATTGAGCACAAACGGTCGCTGCAAAGCAACCTAAAAAGAGAGTTAAAAATACATTTTTAGTCATCAGATTCATGTTTAGTTGGGTTGCAAATGTAGGAAATATAATCCAAAACTCTGTAACTATTATTTCATTCATCAGTTTGAAGAGGAAAAGTAGATATTCTACCAAAGAGCTCCGCTGAATTGTGACCAGTTCTATACTAAATATACAAATTAATAAGTAACTTTGCGAAAAATTGAATCGAATTATCAACCATGTGGATTTTATTAATTGGATTAATATTGTTGGGTATCGTTGCATTAACAGCTGGCTATATCCGCAATAAACGTCTTCAAAAGAAAATAGAACGGGGAGAGCTAGACCGCATGCCTGAAGTGGTAGAAGTTGATGCAGAGTGTTGCGGTCAGCACGAAGTTTGCGAAAAGGATAGTCTTTTGGCAGCCGTAAGCAAGAAAATAGAATATTACGATGACGAAGAGCTAGATTCTTTTGCCGGTCGTGAAGCCGACAGTTACACCCATGAGGAAGCTGAACTTTTTCGGGATGTGCTTTATACGATGCAAGAGATTGAAGTAGCCGGTTGGGTACGCAGTTTGCAACTTCGAGGCATCGAGCTCCCTGATGAATTGAAAGACGAGGTATTTTTAATTATCGGAGAAAGACGAACGAATATTCACTAATCCCATAAGAACGTGGATTTATTACAGTATACATTCTTCCAACACGCACTATTGGGAAGCCTGCTTGCCAGTATCGCTTGCGGCATTATCGGCACCTATATCGTGACCCGTCGGCTAGTCTTTATCAGCGGTGGAATTACTCATGCTTCCTTCGGTGGAGTAGGACTAGGTTTGTATACTGGTATCTCCCCTATTCTTTCGGCAGCCGTCTTTTCTGTCCTTTCAGCTTTCGGAGTGGAATGGCTGAGCAAACGACAAGACATGCGTGAAGACTCTGCCATTGCTGTGCTCTGGACATTAGGGATGGCATTAGGTATCATGTTCAGTTTCCTATCACCGGGATTTGCGCCCGACCTATCGGCTTATCTTTTTGGGAACATATTAACGATCAATGCCTTGGATCTTTGGATGCTGGCAATCTTGGCTGTTCTTTTATCGATCTTTTTCTATCTCTTTATCACCCCAATCATCTCGATTGCTTTTGATAGAGAATTTGCCCGTTCGCAAGGAATACCCGTTATTTTATTCGAATATATATTGATGATGTTTATTGCCTTAACCATTGTTGCCAGTTTACGGATGATTGGCATTGTATTGGCAATCTCATTGCTGACTATTCCACAAATGACGGCCAACCTGTTCACTTTCAATTTCAAGAAAATCATCGGGTTATCCATTGTCATTGCTTTTTTAGGATGTTTAGGAGGATTATTCATCTCTTATCATCTCAAGGTACCTTCAGGTGCCTCAATTATATTCTTCTCAATACTGATTTATGCAATATGCAAGTTGGGAAGACATCTTTTAAAAAAATAATCATCATAGCATCATAGTTTATGGAAATCAAGATTCAATCACTAGAGAACATTAATGAAGCTGCCCGCGAGTTTATAAAAGCGATGGGCGACAATACCGTCTTTGCTCTTTATGGTAAGATGGGTGCAGGAAAAACAACTTTTGTCAAGGCTCTTTGCGAGGAACTGGGAGTAACAGATGTGATTACTTCTCCTACTTTTGCTATTGTCAACGAATACCGTTCGGATGAAACAGGAGAGTTGATCTATCATTTTGACTTTTATCGTATCAAAAAACTAGACGAAGTATACGACATGGGGTATGAGGATTACTTCTACAGCGGAGCACTTTGTTTCATCGAATGGCCGGAACTAGTAGAAGAACTTTTGCCGGGAGATGCGATAAAGGTAACAATTGAAGAGTCGGAAGACGGCAGTAGAATCATCAAGCTATGACAGGACAGTACATCGTACAAGGTATATTTGCACTAGCAGGGATCACCTCCTTGCTAGCTGCACTGTTAAACTGGAACTGGTTCTTTACAACACGCAATGCTCAGACGATCATTCGTAATGTCGGTCGCCCACGTGCCCGATTATTCTACGGAGTGTTAGGAATCATCATTATTGGTATGGCTATCTTCTTCTTTATTGAGACCCAGAAAGCAATCACCGTGTAGATAAGAAACTACAGCAACTGCCGAGCTTTCATTTCCAGATATTTATTAATCACATCAATGGAAAGATTATCAGGAGTCGTAAGTAGCGAATAGATGCCATGTTGCTTAAGGGTAGACACGATCAGTTGTTTTTCATATATAAACTTTTCCCCAATCACTTGCCGGTAGTATCCTTCGGTATCTTTCGGCTTAGATCCCACATATTCTTTCAGTTCTTCATCTTCGAAAAAGACAACGAGTAAACGATGCTGTCGGTTCAATTGTTTTAGATAGGCGAGTTGTCGGTTCAGACTACTAATAGAAGAGAAGTTTGTATAAAGAATTAAAAGACTACGTCGATTCAGCAGTTTCCCTAAATGTATACAAAGCGCCGAATAATCTGTTTCACCGAAAGAAGTATGCTGACTATACAGGTTTTCCAACAAGATCTGTAACTGCCCGGAATGTTTTGATGCAGGAACAAATGTTTCAAAATTCTCTGCAAAAGTCACCAGTCCTGCTTTATCCTCCTTTTTCATGGCCACATACGAGATAACCAAAGAAGCATTAATAGCATAGTCGAGTAAAGTCATACCTCGGAAAGTTTGTTGCATCACCCGCCCCTTGTCAATCACGCTATAAATCTGTTGCGAACGCTCATCTTGATAGACATTGACCATCAGCAGATGCTTACGTGCACTCGCTTTCCAGTTTATAGTACGGTAATCATCCCCTTTCACGTACTCTTTAATCTGCTCAAATTCGGTATGATGCCCCACACGCCGTACCCGTTTGATGCCCAACTCCGTCAAATTGTCGCTCATAGCAAGCAGTTCATAACGGTGAAGCATTAAAAAAGAGGGATAAACCGTTACTTCTTGATTCTCTCCACACGTAAATCGCTTCGAGACAAAGCCGATACGACTGGTTACAAACACACGAATCCGACCAAAAGAATATACTCCCCTAGAGGTCGGTCGTAAAGAATAAGTAATCGTTTTATCTGTTTCAGTAGGCAGACAAGCCTTAAAACTAATATCCCGTCGCTGAAAGACAAACGGAATCTCATCAATCACTTCAATACGAATGGTGAAAGGATATTTATTTTCAATGTGTAGATCAACCGTATTCTCATCTCCGTTAGAAAATCGCTCCGCACATTTTCGGTTAGCATTTATTTTCCCGCTTTTAAAAAGTAAATAAGTCTCAACCAATGTCAGGATAACAAAGACAAGAAGCAATATCTTTGCAAGAGCAAACAAAGGAGCATAAACATATGCACTACCCAAGAACAGGACAATGAATGCTAAGACAATATAGAAACGACGATTCAGATACATATCATTTATTTAGGAACTTCTACTTTATCTATCAGGCGTTGAGTAACTTTTACCGGAGAATAACCTTCCATTTCAGCTTCAGCCGTTAAGATCAAACGATGTTGAAGCACATAAGGTGCCACAAATTTAATATCATCAGGAGTAATAAAGTCGCGTCCTTGAAGGAGAGCATAGCCTTTAGATGCCTGAAGCATAGCAACCGAGGCACGAGGTGAAGCACCTAAATAAACAGCTTTACTCGTACGCGTTTGCTGCACGATCTGCGCAATATAAGTCAGCAAAGTAACATCCACAAACACCTTATCCATCAAGCGACGGAGAGAAAGAAGTTCTTCTTTAGTGATCACAGGAAGAATAGACTCTAGCTTTACAAAAGCCGAATTAGCTTGATGAAGCTGCAAAATATGAACTTCTTCTTCCAACGAAGGATAATCGACCGTAATCTTCATTAAGAAGCGGTCGAGTTGAGCTTCAGGAAGTCGGTAAGTTCCTTCTTGTTCCACCGGATTCTGAGTAGCGAGGATCGTATAAAACTCCCCCATCCGATGAGTCGTTCCGTCAATACTTGCCTGGCGTTCCTCCATCACTTCAAAAAGAGCAGACTGAGTTTTAGCCGGTGCTCTATTGATCTCATCCACCAAAACCAGATCAGCGAAGATCGGTCCTTGATGAAAGTCGAACTCATTCGTCTTCATATTGAACACGGTTGTTCCCAATACATCGCTAGGCATGAGGTCGGGTGTGAACTGAATACGGCTGAACTTCGCATCAATCAAGCGGGCAACTAGGCGAGCCAATAATGTTTTAGCCACTCCGGGTACCCCTTCAATGAGCACATGTCCATTTGCCAAAATAGCCGCAAGGAGTAAGTCGACTGTTGTCTCCTGCCCGACTATCACTTTTGCGATCTGTTGTTTAAGGGTCTGTATCTTCTCGGAAAAGAGAGTTAAATCCAAACGCTGTTCCATATTCTCTTCCATAATTGTATGCATTAAATTTGATTGATTATTTCATTCATTTTATCAATATAATATTTCATCTGTTTGCTGGTGACTGTCGATCCATCCGAAAGAGTACTTCTCAGTTCATCAAAAAAACGACGCAACTCTTCTTGTTCCATACCCGTTTTCTTCGATAGACGATCGAGCATTCGTCCTTGCTCCACCTGATTGTCGATATCCACTCGAACCTCTTTACGTATGAATTCAGAAAAATAGATATATTTTTTCCTTACCAAATCAGCATGATCCTTTTTCTGAAAATAAAGTGTTCCGATCAGTTCGATAAATTCCAACGTCTTATTTTCCGGAGCAGAGACAACTGGGATCACTCTTTGCTTCCTTCGAGCAGTGAAGAACATAAATAGGATAATGCCCATCATCGTCAAGTAAAGTGCCCATTGCAAAGGAGGCTTGGTAAGGAAATACCGAAAAGGAGATTGCTGAAACATCATTTCTTTCTTTCTATCCATATATGCCTCTGTACGTACGATAGGCAAATCGCCCATTTGTGAAAGCAAACGGAAAATATAATCATGCCCATCTTTCTCTAAAATACCATAATTAGTAAAGAGTAAGGGAGTGGAAACCAAAATGATTTCCCCTTCACCAAACGACCGGACAAAAGCAACTCCCGGATGATAATTCCGATAAGCTTCACCGTCGGGTCCTGCGACAATATCATAGTTTACACTTTGCTGTTTATCTTTTTGCATCAAAGTAAGAGTAGGTAACGAATCATATCGTAAAAAGTTTGAGATACAGAACGATGAATAGAATCTAAACATTCGTGGCGCATAAGCCGTTGAATCACCCACCCAATATATAGAATCTTGTTCAATCAAATCACTAGATAACTGCTCCTTTAGTACACTGAAATCAAACTTAGAATGCGTACAATAAAAACGCAAAGAATCGTACAGTTCTTCATTAAAATCACTGGCAACAAGCATAAACTTATTGCCTTTTCTTGCCATTTTCAACAAAAGATTGACATCTAGAAACTTAAAATCAACATCCGTTGAAAGAATTAATATTCCTTTCTTATGTACAGAGTCCTCCTGATGAAGTTGGTAAAGTGTTTTATCAACGACCTTGTATCCTTCAGGCAAAGAAGACGATAGCATACTGTCGAAAAGCATACAGCCCAAAGGCTGTTTGTCAAGATGAGAAAATGTTGGTTTCCAAACAAACTTTTTGGGAATATTATACTCTACAACGAACATTACACCCAGAAATATCACAATAAACAGGATGAACCTTTTGTTGCTTTTCATACATTTACTCCTTTCTCTATTTCCTTTTGAAGAGACTGCATCTCATGAAAAAGATCAGAGGTAGCATCAAAATTCCCATAACGCACTCGTAAGAAACCGTTCGTTAACTGTTGAAAAGCTTTCATACGAACTTCATAGATATATTGAGTTGGCGTTTTATAAAGTTGCCAATCTATCCGTTTATTATCACTCAGCTGTTTCAAGGTCTGCAGATAAACGAAACGCACCGCCTCCCGATAGTTATTTTGTTGAAGTGCTTCAGCAATCTTGCAATTAAAATCTATTCCGTAAATGTTATCCTCACTAGCCCCATAAGCCAAAGGACTTTTACGGGAGCGGATAAAGAATCCGGGACGTTTCACATAGATAGTCCAACCGATAAAGATCAATAGCACTACAGCAATGATGAGCATGACCAACCAAGAATCCTCAAATTCAAAAAAAGATTTCCAAAAAGATCTTAGTAATCGCCCAACCTCCCTAACAAGCCACTCAAACAAGTTCGTGTCGGGGGCGCTCAACTCATTCCTATAAGCATACGCAGGGTTCGACTGAAACAGAGCGACCCTAGCCGTATCACAAACCAATGTATCAGTCGGATTATTCAACATTTCGACAGTGCTAATCAGAGTTTATCAAAATTATCAATATCACTTTCTATAGTAATACTATCCACTACTTCGGATGCATGTCCGTATTGGAAAGTTAATCCAATATAATAGAAAATAGAAGACACATAACCACCAAAAAGAAGAACTACCATCAGCAAGTATTGCAAAAAACTGTAGCCAAAAGAGATTGTAGCCTCCGTTCCTCCTTCACTCATGAAAAATATCATCCGGACCATATAAGTCACATACCAAGGAATTCCTAAAACTGTTTGTATGACGTTAGCAATAATAGACATAATCAACACAATGAGAAAGACACCTCCCCAAGTGGCAAAACCCAAACGAAAACTTTTCTTAATCGACTGCCATACGGATATCTCTTCAAGCATATAAGCAGAAGGCACAAGGAGTAAAGGAAATATAAGAGCTACAAAAAGAGGAATCGTGATGATCAAAGTATACAAAGATACCAATGTTAAACTAACCAAAAGGATAGACAAGATAATAACAAACAACAGGTACCATAAGAATAGAACGAATGACCGTTTAAGATTTCGAATAAACAATGGCTTCATGTCATTAAAGTGAAGATTCTTTAGTCTCTCTTCTCTATCCAAATAGGTTCTAAAAAAAGTAAATAGTAAAGCCGTAATAACAATTCCAGCCAATAAAGATAAAACTAAAAACAGCGAACTATTGATGATCATGGAAATACCACTTGCTACAGCGCGATTTGCAGAGGCTGCTACTAACGAATTAAAATCGTACATATGACCCATCATGCTATTAAAGTTAACAGCTTGAATCAAACAAAGTGGCAACACAAAATAAGTGATATATTTCAGCATCACTTTCCAGTTCTCTTTAATAAAGTCGAATGTTACATTTAACTTTTCACCGAATGAACGCTTTGCGTACAATACGATTTTAGGTTTTTGAGATTCCATGAGATTTTTTATTTGGTAAATAAATATAATAATAAAGTACAAATAACAAAGACAACAAAATAACGGATAGCCTCAACAAGTCTGGCAAGTGAGTATGGCGCGTCAAGAAACCTTCAATAAAACCTGCTAATATAAAAACAGGAACCGTTCCTACTACAATTTTCAATCCGCGTTTAGCAGATGTTCGAAGGGATTCTAAACGAGAATAGGTTCCGGGGAAGAGCCATCCGTTTCCTAAAGCTACTCCCGCTGCACCCGCGATAATAATTGCCGAGATCTCTAGAGTCCCATGAAGCCATACAGCTAAAAACGATTCTTTAATCAGACCTTGCTGGAAAAAGAATGTCTGAAAAGCCCCGAGCATAATGCCATTTTTAAATAAGAGATAACCTGTTCCAAAACTAGTAAACATCCCCATGACGAAACAGAAAAAGGAGACCTGTATATTATTCAATGTGATATATAAAAACATAGGAAGTTCGGGGTTACCATTATAAACAGCCATCGGCTCTCCCTTTGCAATGTTATTCAAAGTCATATCCACATAGTAGTCACCCAGAATTAGTCTGAGGAAGTTGCTATCGTTATGTGTAGAAACTACACCAACCAATACACTAGCGGCAAAAATTAAAAAAGAGATCAGCAATTCTTTACGAGCATCATACATCGTCAAAGGGACTTCTTTCGTCCAGAAAGTAATCAGACGACTCCACTTCTCCCGTTTATTACGATATAAAATGCGATGAAGAGCTGAAGATAGATTATTGAGATAAATAGTAATGCGTGAGCGAGGGAAATGAGTCTGAGCGAAAGCCAGATCGGCCGTCAGTTCGATATACGTCCCGGCAAGCTGATCAGGCGTCAAGTCTTCAGCTTGTTCAATCATCTTTTCAGTGTTTTTCCACTTTTCTATGTTCTGACGAATAAACGTTACCTCTTTCATATATTTTATTAGATCTCAGCACAATATTTCTTGTACATCGCAGGCAAAAGTAAGTTATTTATAATATATTTGCAATAAATTCATAAAAATATTTAACCAACAATGGCAGATTCGACTATTATAACCGGACAATTTGTACGTATAGAACAAACGCCCGCCAGTATCGGTGAACGTATTTTAGCATTACTCGTAGATTATGTACTAATTATTTTGTATTCATTCTCTACCGCTTATATTTTATATGAGACAAAGCTGTTGCGTGATGCAACTTTTTATATCTATATCCTCTGCATTTATCTTCCAGTCTTTTTTTATTTTTTTCTATGTGAGGTTTTCAACCATGGGCAGAGTGTAGGAAAGAAACTTATGAACATACGAGTGGTAAAAGCCGACGGTTCAATGCCCGACATCAGCGCCTATCTGTTGCGATGGCTTTTATTTATCGTCGATGGTCCTTTGACTGGAGGTTTAGGTTTTATTGTTATCCTACTAACAAAAAACAACCAACGTTTGGGCGATCTTGCTGCCGGAACAATGGTAATTAAAGAGAGAAACTACCGAAAGATACATGTCGGTCTGGACGAATTTGATTATTTGTCGAAAGACTATCAGCCTACTTATCCGCAAGTCACCGACTTATCCTTAGAACAGATAGATGTAATCACCCGCACATTGGCATCCAATGAGAAAGATAAGTCATACAGAGTTGCCGCACTGGCTCAAAAAGTACAGCAACTTTTAGATGTCCAACCAACAGATCGCAATCAAGAAAGCTTTTTGACTCTGATTTTAAGAGATTATCAATACTATGCGATGGAAGAGCTGATCAATTGATTGAAAAGACAGTGCAGAGAGCATTGGAATGAAAATGGAAACGTAGAACAATGTATCAATAGCAACAAAAAAGTGACTCCGGGCAAACAGACATGCTGCTTACTCGGAGTCACTTTATTAGTTAAAGAAACCGGAAATTATTCCACTTGTCCCAAAGAATTGCCGTATTCCATCTCTCCTTGGACTACGAAAAGGATTTCTTCTGGATCGTACTCACCCATTTCATCCTTTTTTGATTCTTTGATAATGTAAGCCACGATTTCTTCCAAATCGATATTCACATAGCCTTCATCATCAGGCTGTGCATCCAAAATACCACTCTCAGAATAGTACTCATCGATTAAATCTAAAAAGTACAGAAACTCATCATTTGAGAACTTATCTTTTAATTCTTGAGGCAGATAGTTTTTGATGAACTCGATGGTCTTTTCATCATCGGCATCATTTAATAGAAAATCGTCTTCCAGTCCCATAATATTTCATTTATAAAAGTTTATTCACTTTCTCAACAAATACAGATTTTGCAACTGCACCTACCTGTTTGTCAACGACTTCTCCATCTTTAAAGAACAAGACAGTAGGAATATTGCGAATACCATATTCAGCAGCCATATCGCCACTTTCATCAACATCACATTTGCCGATGATCACTTTACCTTCATACTCAGCAGCGAGCTCTTCAATAATTGGAGCTACCATTTTACAAGGGCCACACCAAGGTGCCCAAAAATCTACTACAACCGGCTTCCCTTCTGCAAGGAGCTCTTTATAGTTGCCATCTGTAATTTCTAAAGCCATTTTCTTTTAATGATTAATTATTTTAAATGTATGTGTTAAAGACATCTCACTTTCTTGCGACAAAGATAATTAATTTATCTTGAATGCAAGTTCTGGACGTTCCTTTAAATATGTTATTAAGTCTTTACTTACTGAAAGTTTGATCGGCCTTGAGAGTAAGTCGACCGACATCATATTATCTGGGTCGGTCACCTTAAAATAAAGTTCGGTATTCCCCGGGTGACTTTTGGTTAGAATAGACAGTTCCGTGATCATCTCCGAGTTTAATTCAGGAAGAGGAATAGAGATCGTCATTTTCTGTACCAACTGCTCTTTGATATCTGGAAGAAGTTCCATAGAAGTCACTTTTAATTCCAACTCATCTTGCTTCCATTGTTTAGGTTGGCAACGAGCTCGAATAAAGAGAAAAGTTCCTTCGAACAGATAGCCTTGATAAGTTACCCAATCATTTCCCCAAAAAGGAATTTCTGTAGATCCCGAATAGTCTTCGATCTTAGCAATTCCATAAGGATTACCATTCTTACTCACTCCCTTACGAACCCCCGTAACAATACCTCCCATTGTGATCTCTCTACCAACCAAAGCCGTTTTGTTTTCAAGTTCAGACAAGCGAGTATTACAAACATGCTCCAAAACAATAGCAAACTCATCCAGAGGATGGGCCGAAAGATAGATACCTACCAAATCGCGTTCTTTATTTAAACGTTCCAGATCACTCCAGCGTTCGAACTCTTGTGGAATTTCCGGAGTTGCAATCTCCACCAGATTCGCTCCTCCAAATAATGAGTTCACTGCAGCTGCTTGGTCCGCTTGATAACGGTTACCATAACGCATCAATGTTTCCAAGAAGATTTCGCCCTTAGAATTAACCGCAAAGTACTGTTCGCGTCGTAGTTCAGGGAAACTATCAAAGCCACCACCCAAGGCAAGACATTCCATATTTTTCTTATTGCAGGCATTAAGATTCACTCGCTGCACAAAATCGAAAATACTTTTATAAGGTCCGTTTGCTCTACGCTCGTCAATAATACTCTGCACGGCAGCTTCTCCTACCCCCTTGACTGCCCCCAGACCAAAACGTATATTTCCGTCGTGATTAGCAGTAAATTTCAAGTTACTCTCATTCACATCAGGCCCCAAAGTCTCAATCCCCATCGCTTTACACTCATCCATCAGTTTGGTGATATCAGTGATGTTCGACAAACTTCGGCTCATCACTGCCGCCATATATTCAGGAGGATAGTTTGCTTTCAGATAAGCAGTCTGATACGCCACCCACGAATAGCAAGTCGCATGCGACTTATTGAATGCATACGAGGCAAATTTCTCCCAATCACCCCAAATCTTTTCAAGTATTTTGGGGTCGTGTCCGTTTTTCTGTCCGCCCGCAATAAACTTAGGTTTCATATGATCTAGTTTATCACGTAGCTTTTTACCCATCGCCTTACGAAGGGCATCCGATTCACCACGAGTAAAATCAGCCAGCAAGCGAGAGAGGAGCATCACCTGTTCCTGATACACCGTAATACCATACGTATCTTTGAGGTACTTTTCCATCACCGGAATATCGTACTCAATCGGTTTACGTCCATGTTTACGATCGATAAAATCCGGAATATAATCCATCGGACCCGGTCGATAAAGAGCATTCATGGCAATCAAGTCCTCGAAAGTAGAAGGCTGCAATTCACGCAGATATTTCTGCATACCTGCCGACTCAAACTGGAAAGTACCAATCGTACGTCCGTCACTGTAGAGTTTATAGGTGGCAGGATCTTCAATATCGATCAGGTCAATATCAACGATCACTCCTTTACTTAACCGGATGTTCTCAACAGCTTCTTTAATAATCGACAATGTCTTCAGACCCAGGAAGTCCATCTTGATCAACCCCGTATCCTCAATAACCGAACCTTCGTACTGAGTGACCAACATCTTTTCACCAGTCTCTTTATCGTCGGCCGTACTTACAGGTACCCAGTCGGTAATATCATCCCGGCAGATGATGGTACCACAAGCATGAACGCCCGTACCACGGACATTGCCTTCAAGTATCTTTGCATATTTGATTGTATCACGAACCAATGGATCGGGAGATGTTTCGGCTGCTTGCAGCTCGGGAACATAATCAATCGCATTGCGAAGGTTTAATTTCTTATCGGGTATTTTATCAGGAACCAACTTAGCCAATCGATCGGACTCAGAGAGGGGCAACTTCTGCACGCGTGCCACATCTTTGATAGCAAGTTTCGTAGCCATAGTACCATAAGTAATGATATGTGCTACCTTTTCCTGTCCATATTTGCTGGTAACCCATCGAAGGACTTCTCCACGGCCATCATCATCGAAATCCACATCGATATCAGGCAAAGAGATACGATCCGGATTCAAGAAACGCTCGAACAGCAAATCATATTTGATTGGGTCAATACGAGTAATACCCAAGCAATAAGCCACAGCCGACCCGGCAGCCGATCCACGTCCGGGACCAACAGATACCCCCAACTCATTACGAGCAGCATTGATAAAGTCCTGTACAATCAAGAAGTATCCTGGGAAACCCATTGTCTTCATGATATAAAGCTCAAAGTTTATCCGCTCTCTAACCTCATCCGACAAAGGATCACCATACATCTTTTTAGCACCGTCGAATGCCAGTTTAGCTAAGTAGTCTCCTTCCAGTTTGATACGATACAATTTATCATATCCCCCCAAACCTTTTATTTTTTCATTTGCCTGGTCAAGTGAAAGTACCACCTTCCCATTTTCATTCTGAGTAAACTCATCGAAAAGATCCTTCTCCGAATATTTCTTCCGATACTCCTCTTCCGTTCCAAATTCTTCAGGAATATTGAAAGTAGGCATGATCGGTGGGTGATCGATAGAATAGAACTCAACCTTATTTAATATCTCAAGAGTATTACTCAGAGCCTCGGGAACATCCGCAAAAATCTCATTCATCTCCTCCCGAGTTTTCATCCACTCTTGCTTGGTATAGAGCATACGTGCCGGATCATCCAGATCCCTACCGGTGCTCAGACAAATCAGACGATCGTGTGCTTCCGCATGTTCTTCCTCTACGAAATGGACATCATTGGTACAGATCAGTTTTACATCGTACTTTTTGGCATACTCAATGAGATGCTTATTGACATTCATCTGCAAAGGATAACACTCATGATTGGCCCGTGCCTTCGTAGCCTTATGGCGTTGCAATTCGAGATAGTAATCGTCACCGAACAAATTCTTATACCATCTAATGGCTTCTTCGGCTCCTTCGAAATCACCTGCAGTGATCTTTTTGGGAACCTCACCACCCAAACAAGCCGTACAGATGATTAATCCTTCGTGATATTTCTCCAATTCCGAGCGATCAGTACGCGGACGCATATAATATCCGTCCACCCAAGCATGAGAAACCAACTTGATAAGATTATGATAGCCCTTTTCATTTTTAGCAAGCACGATCAAGTGATAGCCACTCTGATCGGGTTTACCCTCTTTTTTATCCATCGATCGGCGCGCAACATACATTTCGCATCCGATGATTGGTTTAAACAGTTTATTTTCTACCTCTATTATTTTAGCCTTACAGTTGGCTATCTCTGCCTCTTTATCCTCACACTCTATTTTTCCTGTTTCAATACCTGATAGGCGTTTTTTGAGATCTTTTATTTCTCCTTTCGGACCGCTATTTTTCTTATTGACATAGTTTGTGAATTCCTTTATACCGAACATGTTACCATGATCGGTCACTGCAATTCCCTTCATCCCATTCTTGATAGCCTTATCCACCAACGCACTAACGCTGGCTTGCCCATCTAGTAGAGAATAATGAGTATGCACGTGCAAATGAACGAAATCCTGCATATTAAAAGTAATTTGTTTGATGGCATAAAATTACTATCTAGAGTCTTACAAACAAAAATTATCTACGAAAAGTTATCAACATTCACAATTCTATTCACAATTACTTGCTGGATTTTTAAAATAAGTATATTTTTGCAGTCAATTATCATTAAAATAAAGACATGAGTCGACTAAAAAAACTAAAGAAAATACGAATTCACCGTGAAGGGACGCATATTTTATGGGGCAGTTTCATTCTTTTGATGGCAATTAATGCTGTTTTATATTGGGGAATTGAATGCAAAATACCTTTTTATGTAGTTGCCGTAGCGAGTATCGTAACTTACTGCCTAATGGTTAATTTCTTCCG
>Ga0114938_1000593_pt1 | contig 26477 bp, 29 predicted proteins | sample AshMeaBigSpring_FD_88675 | JGI IMG/M metagenome (GOLD analysis project Ga0114938, IMG submission 88675) | Groundwater microbial communities from Big Spring, Nevada to study Microbial Dark Matter (Phase II) - Ash Meadows Big Spring | ecosystem: Environmental > Aquatic > Deep subsurface >... | reverse complement strand
GTGTCGGCGATGACGTTGGTGCCGGGGTGGACCCGTCGAGCGTCACCCCGTACAGCGGTGGTTCCACTTGCCCTTGGGGGGTGACGGTGCGGCCGTCGATGGTGGCGTGGATCGACTCGACCCGCCAGATACCGGCGGTGATCGGCCACCGCACCTGACACCCGTCGGCGATGGTGGGGGCGGTGGCCTCGGCGTGTAGGTACGCCGCCAACACGACGGGAGGGATGCCGGTTGCTTGGGCGGTGGCTTGGGTGGGTGCGGCGGCGAGGACGGCGGCGACCGCCAGCGCCACGACCGCCGCCACACCAACCCACCCGGCACCGACGGCGGAGCCAACCGCAACGACGACACGCCACCGCCCACCGGCCCGGCGGCCGCCCCCGGCGGTGTGGCCGATTCGGGTGGCCGGGTGGTGCCTCATCGGGTCGCATCCCACGGCATGGGCCTCGGGGTGGGTGTCTTGTGGGTGGACGGTTTGGGGTTGCGCCACGGGGTGGCGGTACGGAACCGGGGCGGCACCTCGGCGACGGCTTGTTGGGTGGTGTGGGTGACACCGAGCCCGGTGAGCCCCCCGGCCTGGTAGGGGCGTATCCAGGTGGCGCCGTGACCGCCGCCGAGACGGGCGGTGTCGAGACGCTGCAGGGTGGAGTCGGCGAACCGCCCGGACATGTCGACGAGTTGGCGGCGACCGACCGCCATCACCGCCATGAAGAACGTCACCAGCAGGAACCGTTGCCACAGGCCACCGGGGACGGCGAGCAGCCCGGAGAGACCGGCGACGAGGAGGGCGAGGAACACGCCGAGGGCGACGACGAGGGCCAGGATGCGGATAAGGGCGGCGACCCAGTGCCACAGCAGGCTGCGCCCGGCCCCGGGGAACAACCCGCCGTACAGGGCTATGGGGAGGAGAGCGACGAGGAACATCGCCATGCCCTTGACCACCACCAGGGTGAAGGCGGTGACGACGAACAGGGCCAGCGCCGCAACCGCCACCACCAGGTACAGGAGGGAGGCGACGAGACGCCCGGCGGTGGCTTCGGCGTTGAACACCGCCTCGGCGCCGCACCCTGCGGTGTGGAGGAGGGTGCGGGGCTCATCGGAGGTGCCGTGCGGGCCGGTGAGGAGCGCTTGGTTGCGGGACGCCTCGCATGCGGTGTCGGTGAGGGGATGTCCCCAGTTGATGGTGTCGTACGGGTCGCGCACGAACCCGGCGGTCAGCGCCCCACCGACCCGCTCCGACACCGTGTCGCCGGTGTTGGTGTCGGCGGCGAGCGACACGATCTCCCCGGACAGGCCACCAGCGGTTGCCATGGCGCCGGTCACGGCGGCGCCGAACCCGCCGGTGGTGGTGACGGTGACGAGGGCGGCGAACACCGCCAGGGTGAGGGTGAACTCGCCGGCGCCGGCCCCGTACCGGCCCCGCAGGAACTGCCACCCCATGTACAGCGCCGAGACGACAAGCCCGAGGTGTGAAATGCGGGTGGGTCCCAGGATGCGGGTGTCGAGGACGTCGGCGATGGAGGCGGCAGCGTCGGCGAGGGCGTCCTCCAGGGTGAACCCGGTGGCGGCCTCCAGGAGCCACACGGCGACGGTGACGAGGATCTTGGCGAGGGAGAACACCAGGTTGGTGGCGGTACCGACGGTGAGGCAGCCGGCGTCGCCGACGATCCCGGCGTTGGAGCACCCGATGTCGTAGTTCCCGATGGGGACGATCCCGTGGTCGGGGTCGAGGTGGTACCCGATCGGTGGGTACAGGTCGTCACCCAACTCCCCGCCCCGGTCCTCCTGGTCGCTGGTGGCGGCGTCCGCCGGTGGGGCGGTGGCGGCGCCACCGAGGATGAGCAGCACGACGAGGAGGGCGGTGACGATCCAGGCGGCCCCGTCGAGGACGTGACGGCGGGGATTCACTGATCGGCCCAGAAGGTGCTGGTCGATGCGCTGCGGTGACCGTTACCGGCCTCGGTGGCGGTGGTGTGCAGTGACGGCCACGGCCCCCACGTCGGGTGCTGGTCGGTGCCGGTGGGGGTGGTGGTGAGGGCGGCGAGCAGCGCCGGGTCGTCGGGTGCGGCGATACGGACCACCCCGAGCCGTCCGGTGGGGTCACGGAGGAGGCATTCGCCGGTGCCGAACCCGCAGATGGTGTCGATGTTGGCTTCACGGTCGTCTGAGCCGAGGAAGGCGAGGGCGTCGGCGGCGGTGTGGCGGGGTTGGCGGAACACCACCCGGTACCCCAATAAGGCGTCGAGACCGGCGGGGTCGTCGGTGTCTGTGGTGTGGGTCAGGTCGGTGGCGAGTTGAGTGAACGCCCACACCGCAGCGAAGTGTTTGCGGCCGTCGCGGATCAGTTCGGTGACGAGGGCCCGTCCCTGCGGGTTGGCGGTGACGGCGTGCGACTCGTCCAACAACAGGGCAGCGAACCGGTGGGGGTGGGTGAACAGGACACGTCGGGAGAACGCCGCGATCAGGTAGAGGACGGCTTGGCCGATCAGCTCCTCCGGTAACAGTTCGCTGCGGGGGACGCCGCGGCGGGGGAGCCGCAGACCGGGGGCGTGGAAACACACGTAATCGGCGGCCAGGTCGACGGGGGGTCCCGGGTCGCCGAACACGAGCCGGGCCTCGGCGACACCGGCCATGGCGGCCAGCTGATCGGCCAACTCGATCCCGGCGCCACCGGCTGCCGCCAGGTCGTCGATCATGTCGGCGAGACGTGGGGGGCGGCCCCCGGTGGCGGCGTCGGTGAGGGCGGCGTGGGTGGCGCGGTGGCACAACGCCCCCGCCGCCGAACCCGGCGCCGTCCCCGTGACGAGGGTGACAAACCCGACGCCGTAGCGGAGCCGCAGCTCGTCGGTGTCGAACACCCGGAACGGGTCGAGACACACTCGGGCGTCGCCGCTGATCTCCACCACCTGGGCGGTGCCGGGGACCACGGTGGCGAGGGCGGCGTACTCGCCGCGTTCGGTGCGGTCAACCGCCACTACCTGCCCGCCCATCGCCACGGTGGCGTGGGTGAGGGTCTTGGCGAGGAAGCTCTTCCCCGAACCGAGCTCACCGACCGCCGCCAGGGACCCGGAGCGGTTCAGGTCACGGGGAGGATGCGCCGGGTCGAGGAACACCGGCCGGGCGGTGGGAGTATCGAGACAGACGCCGAGCAGCAACCCGCCCGGGTCGCCCACCCCGCACCCGGCGAACGGCATCGCCGACGCCAACCCATCCGGTAACAGGTCCTGGCCGTACTCGGCGACGACCGGGGCGGGGGCGGCGCCGGGGAGCATGGCGGCCAGGCAGGCGAGCTGCCCGCCGGTGGGGCGGTAGAAGTTGAACTCCGCTGCCCGGAACACGGTCTCCACCATCGCTGCCCGCCGCTCCACCACCTCCAGGTCCCGGTGGGCGACAGCGACGATGGTGGTCGCCCTGAAGATGGGGAGCTGCGGGTTGGCTTCGAGACGGGAACGCACCTCGTCGACGGCGTCGGAGGCGGCACCGATGGTGGTGGACGGTCCGGCGGGGTCGCCGCCGGGTTCGTCGAGCTGGCCGGTGAGGTTGCGCCGTGCCCGCATCACCCGCCGGCGTGCCGTCTCGTTGTCGACCCGCTCCACCGTCACCGCCCAGTCGACGGGGAACGGGAGCTGGTCATCGAGATGCCACAGCCACTCACCCGACCCGTACGGGAACGACCACGACCCGGGTAGCTCACCCAGACACAGGAACGTCTGGTACCCGACCCCCAGGTCCGGGTGCTCGACGGTCAGGTAGCGCCAGTGGCGGGGCCGCCCCGGGTCGCGGCGGCGCCCACCCTCGACATACACGCAGTCGCGATCCAACCGCCGCACCGACACCGCCCTCTCGTCGCCAGCGGCTGGGAGGGGCATGTCGGTGAGGCCGCGGGTCACGGTATGTTCGAACAGCCACCGCACCCGCCGGGAGCTCATCGGAGCCACGTCGATGTGGGCGGCGAGCCGCTCCTCGAGGGCCGCTGCCCGTTGCAAGGCACGGGTGACCGCAGCCCGCGTCGGTGGGGTGGCGGCACCACCGAACCCGGCCGTTGTGGTGTGCGACGCCGCCACCCGAAGCCGGTCCAGCCATCCCCGGCGGCGGTCATCGTCGGGGAGACGCACCGCCAACACCCACATCCGCTCGTGGGTCACGGCGCCGGCGGCGGTGCCGGTGGCGTACGCCGCCCACGCCGGTGACGACCCCGAGGCGGATGCGATGCGGCGGGTCACCTCGGTTGGTGACAGGCGGTGCGTCACCGACACGATCAGGGACCTGTCTGGGAGCGCCAGGAGCGCCGCCTGGGTGCGGGCGTGGATGTCGGTGGCGTCACCCACCGACCGGTGCGGGTACGAGAACGGCTCCACCGCCAGACACGCCCACACCGACCCGTCACCGGCCCACACCAGATGACCGGTGATCGCCTGCGGAACCACCCCACCACCCATCACCCACCCCCCCGGGCCGGCGGATGGTCGATGACGAGGATCGGGGTGCCGTGGCTCCGCACCGGACGGGGCGCGACGGCGGCGGAGCCGTTGCGAACCCCGAACCGGCACCCCGGGCTCGACACCACCGTGACCATCGAGGCGGCGACCCGCAGCGGGGAGCGGCCCTCGACACGCCACCGCCGCACCCCCCACCCCACCCCAACCACCGTCACACAGAACACGGTCAGGTTGCCGACACCGCCAAGATGCGCCCACACCGGCCGCCCCGTCACCAACAACAGCGACGTGGCAGCGACCGCGCCGAGCTGGGTGGCCGACATCGCCCACGGCAACGACCACCCCGCCACCCGACCGATGATCACCGGGTGCCGCAACGCTTGGGTGTAGGAGCTGAACACCACCCCACCCGAACCGGGACCGGGTAGCCCGGTCACGCCGGCACCCCCTGCGGTGACCACACCACGACGGTGGGGAGCGGGGTGTAGGCGCCGACGTCGTCGGCGACCTTGTCCTGCAGCCAGTCGGTGGCGTTGACCGCAAACAAGACGATGGCGGCCAGGATGATCACACCGATCACCGCCGACACCGTCCGCTTGATCAACCAGGCCCACAGGATCATCCCGATGGCGATCAGCACCGCCGCCGCCACCGCCACCGCCGTCAACCGCTCAACCAGGGACTGCGCCGTTTCGATCACGAGACTCCTCCTCCACTCGACATGTCAACTCTCAGCGACTCGGCGGGTGGGGCGGGGAGCAGGTCGGTGACCTCCCACCGGCCGCCGCGCTCCGCCACCACCAGCCAATACGAGAGCACCAGTTCCCGGCCGGCAACATCCACAGCCGTCACCGTGGCCGCCACCCGACCCGACCCGTCAGCCAGTTCCGTTGACGTGGCGGCGGTCAGGTCCACCGAGACGAACGGTGGCGGTGTCACCGCGGTGATGTCGGCGCCGGGCGCGGTGTAGCGGGCCAGCTCACCGTCCCCCGTCAACAAGGCGGCCAGGAACCGGGTCACGGTGCCCTCCACCTCCGGGAACGACTCGACCCGGTCACCCGCCGCACCGGCCGCTTCGGGGAGCGGCGCCACCCTGGGGGTGGCGATCAGCGACGGGGGCCCGGTCACCACCCAACCGGTGCCGGTGGCGGCCACACCAACCGTGAACACAACCAACCGCGGCAGCGCCACCTGGTCCACGTCGTGGCCAAGGGTTCCGAGGTCGGTTGGCGTGACGCGGGCGGCGACAGTCACCGCCACATACCCGGCATCGACCTCGACGGCGCCCAGCGAAACCGTCCCCTCCACCCGCCAACCCGATGCCTCGTCGCCGCCGGTGAGGAACTCGGTGACCGCCAGCTCCGCCGCCCCCTCAGCCGGCGACGTGTCAACCCGAGTCTCCACCACCACGGGTGAGGCGGTGAGGTGGCGGCGCAGCGTCGACACCTCGACGACGGCGACGACGGCGACGAGCGGCGCCGCCACCACCAACAACCACAGCAACCCTTGCAGCACACGCACCGCCAAGAGCGGGCTCCACCGCCTCCCAGCCGTCTGCGACGTGTCGGCACCGGGGACAAGCTCAGCGGCCATCGACACCTCGCCGCCACCCCAACGGACGGGAGCCGGGCGCCGCCTCGGTGACAAGCCACCGGCGCAGCAGTTCGGTGTGAGCCGCCTCCGCCCGGGGAAGCTCCACCTCAAAGAACGAGATGACCTGATCCGCCAACCCAACCGGCGGCAACATCCCCGAAGCCGTCAGTTGTTCGACCAGCTCCTCCCACACCGAGGCGGTGGTGCGTACCCGCCGGTCCAACTCGGCGTCGGGGACCCGGACCACGCTGTCACCACCCTCCTGCCGCCTGGCGTCGACGCCGCTCCGGTCACTCACCTGTGGTCGTGCGTTCACCGCACACCTCCCCTCCTGTTGATTGCCTGCCGTCGTTGTAAGGGGCGGCCCGGGACGCCGAACGCCACAACCTTTCGTGGAAGCTGCCAGGCGATGGCGGGATGCGTCGTCCACTGCGGGCACGCTCAGCGGCCGATGGCGAGGGAGCGTTGGAGGCGTTGCTCGGCGCGGCGACGCCGTTCCCGCAGCGTCGCCGGGTTCACCCCAAGGGCGTCGGCCAGCTCAACCACGTCGACCCGGCCGGTGCGGGTCAACACCACCTCACGAGCGGTGCGGTCACCCACCCCACCGGTGGTGGCGACCCACTCCACCAGGTCCCGTAGCTCGCCGGCCTCACCACGGATGTCGGCGTGGGGTGCGATCGGGTCGATCACCGACGCAACATCCCCAACCGGGGTCACCGGTTCGGATCGATCCCTAGCCGCGGCACGCAGCACCCGCCGCCTGACATTGGCGTACACCCTGAAGTTGGGGGACGTGCCCGCCTCAACCCTGGCGCATCGGGCCAGCACCTCGATCGCCTCGGTGACCACCCGCGACACACGCTCCTCGGCGTCCCACCCCCGCACCCCGCCGATCAGGCTCCTGACCCCCGGCAGCACCACCTGCAGCGCCACCCGCCGGGCCACCTGATCCCTGTCGATGCGTTCCAGCAATGCCGCCAACACCTTGTCGCGGTCATGCCAGTCCGCCACGTCTCGTCGCTGCGCCTCAGCCACCAAAGCGTTCCCGTCGGGGAACACCAAACGGGGATCCTCCGCCCCCCACTGGCGGAGCCGCTCACGGAACCGCCGCGACGACGCCACATGCCGCCACTCGGCGTCGAGGCGGTCGATCAGCTCGGCACCGACCGGTGCCCGGACAGCTCCACGAGGTGTGACGTTTCCCATAACGCCGGGCAGCGTCCATCACCCAGGTTGCCAAAACATGTCCGAAACGCTTGCCAAACTATGTTCGGAACCCTTGCCGCATGCCCGAACCGGTTGCCAAACCATGTTCGAACCGGTTGCCACCCGGCGCGCCGCCGGACCTCCGGGCGGCCGGCCGGTTCGGTTTGGTCACCGTGTTGGCATGCCCGGCGAACATGATGTGGCAACCGTTTCGTACATGAAGTGGCAAGCGGTCAGGTGCACGGTTGCCGTCATGGCCACCAGCGACGCCGCTGCCCAGCTCCACGCCCAGCTCGAAGCATCGCTAAGGGAGCTGGTCACCTCCGAGGATTGGATGGCGGCGCTCGAGGTGGCGTCACGGTTCCACGACTACTCGTTCGCCAACACCCAGCTCATCGCCCACGAGGCACGGAGAAGGGGGTTCACCCCCACCAGGGTCGCCGGTTACCGCAAGTGGCAGGAGCTCGGCAGGCAGGTCCGTCGCGGTGAGCAGGGCATCCCCATCCTCGCCCCCCTCATCCGCACCACCCGCGGCAGCGGAGAGCCCGAACGGCCCGGCACGCCGGAAGCCGACGGCACCGAGGGGGCGCGGCGGCTGGTCGGGTTCCGGGTGGTGCACGTGTTCGACGTCACCCAAACCGACGGGGAACCTCTCCCCGAGATCCGACCCCGGCAGCTCACCGGTGCCCTCCCCCACCAGTGGCGGCACCTCGTCGACCTCATCGCAAGTGAAGGGTTCACCCTCTCGTTCGGCGACCCGACAGTCCCCGGCGCTAACGGTGTCACCTCATGGGACGACCGGCGTGTCGTGGTACGCGGCGACCTGTCGGGGGCGCAGCGGTTCAAGACCGCCGCCCACGAACTGGCCCACATCCGCCTCCACGACCCCCACAGCGGTACCCGCCCCGAATGCCGCGGCGTCATCGAGGTCGAAGCCGAGTCCGTCGCCTACATCGTCTCCGCCGCCTCCGGGATCGACACCACCGTCTACAGCCTCCCCTACGTCGCCACCTGGTCAAACGGCGACCCCCTCGTCGTCGCCCGCACCGCCCAACGTGTCCTCGACTGCGCCCGCGGCATCCTCCCCTCCCTCGAACCCCAACAGAACATTCAACCCGCCGAACCGGCCCGGACACCCAGCGTCGAGCCGGGGACAGTTCGAGAGCCGGTCGACGCCGACGGCGGCACGCGCAGCTCGCAGCCGGTAAGCGACGGTGGGTCGATGTACACGATCCACACACCGGACCACGGGGCGATCCTCACCCAAGACGGGGGATGCGCCACCTGCGGAAACGACGCCACGCACCTCGTCGTTCACGATGGACCCGGACGCCCCGGCAGCAACAGCGCCGCCTACAACGAACTGGCCTGCCCGCAGCACGCCGAACGGGCCCGACGCGGCGGCGCCATGACCTACCCGGCGTCCCTCGTCGGGGGCGCGCTTCGACGACGATCAGCCAGGGATCCCGACCCCCGGATCGAAGAGGTGCTCCAGGCCGCCGTCGGCCACTACCAGACATGGCTCAACGGGCCACCGGGTGAACCAGCCCGCCGCCACCTCACCGACCGCAACCTCACCGGCGACACCATCGAACGGTTCCAACTCGGATACGCCCCACCCGAATGGCGGACCCTCACCGACGCCCTCCACCACGACGGGTTCACCCAGTACGACATGCTCGCCGCCGGGGTTGCCGCCACTGCCCGCACCGGACGCCTCTACGACACCATGCGGGGCCGGCTCGTCTTTCCCATCCACGACCACCACGGCCACCCCGCCGGCATGGCCGGACGCCGCATCGACGGCGAAGGCCCCAAGTACCTCAACACCGCCGCCACCACCCTCTACCGCAAAGGCGAGCTGCTGTACGGGTACCACCACGCCCAACCGGGCATCACCACCACCGGGTGCGCCGTCATCGTTGAGGGCTACCTCGACACCGTCGCCTGCCACCAAGCCGGCATCACCAACACCGTCGCCCTCGGCGGCACCACCCTCACCGCCCACCACCTCGCCACCCTCCGTCGCAACACCCGCACCATCACCCTCGCCCTCGACGGCGACCAAGCCGGCGCCGCCGCCACCCAACGCATCCACAACCTCACCGGCAGCGCCGACCCTGACCTCAACATCCGCATCGCCACCCTCCCAGAAGGCCGCGACCCCGCCGACCTCATCACCCACCACCACACCGACATACTCCGCCAAGCCCTCACCGACGCCGTGCCCCTCCCCATCCACCTCATCGACCAGGCCATCGACCGCCCAGGCCTCGACGACACCGAAACCGCCTGGCAGGCCATCCGCGACACCACAGCCATCCTCTACGGCATCACCGACCCCCAGATCCGAGCCGCCGCCACCCAACACATCGCACACCGACTCGGCTGGGCCACCGACTCCATCCAACGAGGCCTCGCCTACCACCACAGCGAAACTCGGACTCGGGCCGTCGGCAACGGCCGAGAGGCCTCCCCGCAGTCGCTCGGACTAGACAGATGACCGTCACGAGCGCGACCCGGTACGCGCTTTCCGATTCCGCTGCGCAGGTCGCCGGGCCTTTCGTAGGGGGATGGCGTTGCACTATTAGTGGCGAGCCCAGTACTGGAGTCCGTCCGTCTGATGCGGCCTGCCGCGCCGCCGCCAAACTACTGATCGAGGCCATTGAACGCCATCGCAGCCGGCCGCCGTCCTCGGCGTAAGACGCACGGTCGGAACCCGGCGAGATCGCGAACAGGGCCTTGTGCGACGGCCGTGGCATGATCACTACACGCGACCAATCCGGGAAGCCGGGGGAAGTCCAGTACCGCCTTCGCCGCTTGCGGTTAGAGCACGTCGCGGAGGATGATGGCGCCGTTGGGGAGGCGGATGGTGGGGTCGCAGATGCAGAAGTCGCCTTCGGCGATGGTGTCGTCCCGTAGTTGGGTGAGGAGGGTGATGTCGCCGGAGAGGAGATCTCGGCCTTGCCCGAAGGACAGTGAGATGTTGGCTTCGTCGTCGAGGGAGATCTTGATGTCGCCGACGACCTTGCAAGAGATGCGCGACACGCTTGGGATGGTGAACTCGCTGGGGTCGACGCTCAGCCCGCAGGCGGTGTTGGGGAGCTCGACTCTGATGGTGAAGTCGTCGGGCCACCAGAGGTCGTTGCTGGCGTCGAGGAGTATCCCGAGGTCGGAGCCGGGTCCTCCCTGGGCGATGGTGCCACTGTCGAGCGGGTTCGCGAGAGGGTTGCTGACCCCGTACAGCACATCGTTGCCGTCGCCGGCGGTGAGGTGATTACGGCCTTCGCTCCCGATGAGGATATCGTCGCCACCGTGGGTCGCGACGAAGTCGATCCCAGGTCCGGCGGTGACGATGTCGTTGCCGGCGCCGCTATCAACGATGTCGCTGCCTGGTCCGAGGTCGATCGTGTCGTTCCCGGCATCGTCGTCGTACTCTTGCTCGTAGGAGGCTCCCCAGCTGCTGACCTTGTCGTTGCCGGGACCTGCGTTCACGGTATCGTCGCCAGGGCCGGGAAAGACTGAGTCGTTGCCACCTCGAGCGTCGATGACGTCGTCGCCGGCGCCGCCACAGATCACATCGTCCCCGTCGGTCCCGCTAATCACGTCGGGGCCGTGGGTACCGAAGATGGTGCACTCGTCGACGGATCCCCACCCATGCCACGCCGCTAACAACCGCCTCATGGCGCTACGGAACTCCTCACACTCTCTGTTGGCCCGGTCATCAAGCGTCGCTGCGACCTCTGGGTCGAGCTCGAAGGACTGACCCCCGATCACCCGCCTACTCCCATTGGCCGCAAAGCGGAGCCTGCTGCAGATCTGGTCGGGGTCCTCGCCGGCTTTGGGGGACACCGGGTGGGCCGGATCGCCGTAGACGATCGAGCTGCGGGTAACGTCGCGAACTTCTCTCTCCGCCAACTCGGCGCACCGATCCGCATATTCCCGTTTCAGGTGCCGAACCAGATCCATGGGGAGCGGTCCATCCCAGTCGCCAAGTACGACCTCGACGCTGTCGAGCAGTTCCACACACGACCGTCCGGTGATCGATGGGAACGAAGCCACAGCATCGCTCGTCCCTCGACTCAGCTCGGTCGTCACCGGACCCGAACCAGGGGTTGGCGGAACAACCCCACTCGCGAACGTAGGCGTCGCGGACGCTGAGGCGTCCTCTGGGGAAGGCGACACGGAACACGACGCAACCACAAGCCCGACCCCGAGGACCATCATCTGCCCATGTCGCAAGCGCCGCAAGGGGATCACGGTTGGTCTGCTACGGCGTTGGAGAGCGTCCTGACGATGGTATTTCGTCCCTTCACGGTGGGAGCGATCTCCTCAGGGTGGACCTTGAGGGCCTTCTGAACCATCCTGACGAGGGCGGGGACGTCAGACTTGTCGTCGTAGGCGGCGCCGACCTCCTCGAGCACATGCTTGCATGTGGCCTCGACGAGTGCTGTGGCGGAGCTGATCGCCAGGCCAGGGTCAGTATCACGAGTGGTCTGGAGGCGACGGAGATGCTCCTCGATTGCCTCCGGATCTCGCAACGTGTCAAGTGGTAGCTCGGTGAGCGGCCGCGTTGCGGTGCGGCGAATGCGACCATCATCAAGAAGCGCGTACCCATCGTCGTGCAAGGTCTTGATCCGCTCCTCGGACTCCTGGGTCTCGATTGGCCCTGACTCGAGGGGAAGAGCTGGTTGGGTCTCGGGGATCCAGCTGAGAATCGTCTCCAGTATCCGCAGTAGCCGCTGGGCCTGTGCGGAGTCGGTACGGTCGACGCACGACACGTAGTCGTCGAAGGTGCCGAGCCGGGTAACTGCTGGCTTGTAGTCGGGCAGCCCCCGGCGATCGGGACACACCTCAAACCCTTCGTCTTCGAACGCGGCAACGATCTTGGCGATCGTGCCATACGATGCGCAGGCATCCTCGAAGGGACGCAATAGACGACGGCTAAGGAGCTCGGCCATGCGCCTCCACTATGGCAGTTGGTCCGCTAATGCGGAGGTGTGAACAGCGGAGGGGGATTGGCGTCGCGGCCGTTGCGCCCCAGGTCGCTCCTGCGACGCATCTGTATCGAGCCGGCTCGACCGGCTTCCGGCGGAGGCGCTTGTCGCCGAGGCACGCAGGCCCTCCGTGTCGACACCGTTGACATGTACGTGATTGGCGCCGGTTGCTAGAGGGCGACCGCATCTCCTTCATCGGCGGGTCGGGCCGGCTGGAGGCGCTGCTCGTCCCCACCACCGAGGTTGAGAATCGTCAGATCGTCGACCGGCTGCTGGCAGGGACGAACCGCAGGCTCGACGCCTCGTCGGCCATCCAGCAGGCCAGGGTGCTCGACGGCAAGGCGCGGCTCACCGCGGTGATCCCACCGGTGTCCGACCGGCTGTCGGTGACGCTGCGAAAGTACACCATCGCCGACGAGACGCTGGCGACGCTCGTCGAGCGCCAGTCGATGCCGGCGGCAGCGGCCGCCTTCCTGTGGGCGCTCGCCCAGATCGGCGCCTCGACGCTCTTCTCGGGGCCGACAGGAGCCGGCAAGACCACGGCCATGAGCGCCTACCTGCGCGCCGTCCCAGACGACATGTGCATCCGGATGGTCGAGGACGTGCGCGAGTTGCACGTCCCGTTGTCGCTCCACTCGTCGTTCTACGAGGCGTCGAGCGTCGCCATGGACGGTGGCAGGCGGTACTCGCTCCGCGACCTGATCAAGGTGTGTCTGGCCCAGCGGGTCGACCTCCTCTGCGTCGGCGAGGTGCGTGGCGAGGAGGCATACGAGTTGACCCGGGCGGTGAATGCGGGCTGTGGGTTCACCTGCACGGTGCATGCCAACTCGGCGCGTGAGGCGCTCTCGGCGTTGGTGGAGAACTCGTTGAAGGCGGGGGAGAACATCCCCGAGTCGGTGGCAAGGCGGAGCTTTGCCAGGGGCATCGATGTCGTCGTCCATCTGGACCGGCGTATCGGCGCTGGCGGGTATGGCCCGACCCGCAAGGTTGCTGAGGTCGTGTCGATCGCTCCTTCGATGGCGACAGACGACTTCACGACGGAGGCGGTGTTCGCCCGCGAGGTACGCGACGCCCCAATGGAGTGGACGGGTGCGTTGCCGCAGCCTGACGTGGGGCGGCGTATCGAGGAGATCCTGCCGCAGGGGGTCACCGTGAAGGACGTCCTCGCCGGGGAGTGGAGGCCGCACCTGTGAGGCTCCTGGCCGCACTACTTGGGGGCGTCGCCATGTATGTGGTGATGGCGTCGTTTCTCGGTGTCGCTCCCCGTCTCGAGCTGCCGGTGCGGGCCAAGCCGCAGATCGGCAAACGGCAGCTGTGGCTGATCCAGGCGGGGTCGGAGCTCACACCCCGCCAGTTCGTTGCTGGTTCGGTGGCGGCGGGAGCCGGCGCCTTCGTCCTGATGTGGGTGGTCACCCAGAGCATGCTCATCGCCTTGGTTCCCGCCGTTGCGGTCGGGTTGCTGCCCCGCACGTACTACGCCAGACAGCGCCAGCAGCGGATCGTCGCCATCCAACAGGCGTGGCCGGACGGGATCCGCGACATCCTGGCCCATGTGTCGTCTGGGGCGACGTTGGCTCGTGCCATCGAGGCGCTGGCCACCGGCGGCCCGGCGCCATTGCAGCTGGCGTTCAGTCGCTTCCCGCTGCAGGCGCGGATGTTCGGGCTGGTGTCTGCGCTCGAGATCGTCAAGGAGGAGCTCGCCGACCCGACGTCTGACAAGGTGATCGAGGTGATGATCCTGGCCCACGAGTACGGCGGTGGCTTGGTGCAGGACGTGCTGCGGGACCTGGTCGATACCATCACAGACGACTTGCGGGTGCTGGAGGAGATCCGCACGGCCGGGTTGGAGCAGCGCATCGAGGGTGTCCTGGTTGTGGTGGTGCCGTGGGCGGTGCTGGTGTTCCTGGCAACGGTCCCTGACGACTACCGGGCGTTCTACAGGACCGGCACCGGCCAAGGGGTGGTGGTGATCGGTGCGGTGTGGTCGCTTGTCGGGTTGGTGTTGATGCGTGTCATCGCCCGTGACCGCGGCGAGGGCCGTGTCCTCGGTGGCGGCGCCGCCGCAACCCGCCGGCCAGGTGGCGTGCTGCGATGAGCCAGGTGGAGCTGACCGGGGCGTTGCTCGGCGGCATCGCCGTCGCAGCCCTCGTCTGGGTGGTGCTCGACCCGTACCGCCGGCTGGCGCCACGGCTGCGGCCATACGCCGCCGTTGCCAGAAGCCGGCTGTCCCGTTCCTACGACGTTGGTGGGCAGGCGGCTGCCTCGTGGTCCGGCGAGACGACGATGCGCCGTCTCTTCGGGCCGATCGTCGACGCCATGGTCGCCTGGTTTGCCCAGCTCATCGGGGCCGGCAACGACGAGCAGCTTGCGCTGCGGCTGCGTCACGCCGGGTTGTACCCCGGGATCCCGATCGACCAGCGCGTGCGCGAGTACCGGGTGCGTTCGCTGGCGAGGTCGCTGCTGCTCACTGGCGGGTTGGCGGCGTTCGGAGTGACCTTCGGTGGGCCGCGGGCGATGCTGCTCATGGGCGGCCTCGGTTTCGCGCTCGGCGTCGCCCTGGCCCGCAGCCGGGTCGACAGCGCAATCAAGATGCGGCGAGAGCGGCTGCGGGGTGAGCTGTACACCTTCAACCAGCTCATCGCCATGCGGATCCGTGTCGGGGGCGGGGTCGTCGATGCGCTGCGTCACGCCGTCGACAGGGGCAACGGGGTGTTTGTCGACGAGCTGGACGAGATCCTCCGTCTCCAGGCGTCCGGTGTGACGATGGCCGAGGCGTTGCGCCGTGCCGCCTCCATGACCGCCGAGCCTGAGGCGCAACGCACCTACAACGTGCTCGCCACCGCCCAGGACCGAGGCGCCGACCTTGGCGATGCCCTGCTCGATCTGTCAACGGATCTGCGGTCGCAGCGGCGGGAGGACCTCAAGCGGCAGGCGGCGCAACGCCGGCTGTGGCTGATCATCCCGATCGTGATCATCCTTGCACCTGTGCTGCTCCTGTTCATCGGGGCGCCGGTGCCGTCGCTGATCTTCGGTTCATGACAACGGAAGGAGAAGGCATGCATGTGGCGAGGCAGTGGTTGGCGATGTGGCAGAGCGCCGGGGAGGGAGGCGAGGTCAACACGGCGGCGATCCTGGCGTGGACCGTCCTCGCCGTTGTGGCGATCGCCGGGATCAACATCCTGTTCGACGATCTCGTCACCACGGTGTTCAACGACGTGAAGGAGCGGATCCTCGGGATCGGAGGCTGATGACCCGGCGCTCAACAAACGGGGACGAGCGTGGCGAGATCGGTCTCGGCATCCTGCTGGCGGTGACGCTGACGCTGGTCGTCGCCGTCGGCATCGTCAACATCTTCATGTTTCTCTATGGCCAGTCGGTGGTGCGGGCCGCCCTGGACGAGGGGGTGCGAGCCGGGTCCCGTGTCGGGGCCGGGGTGGCGGTGTGCCAGGACCGCGCCCGGCAGGTGCTCGACGACCTGTTGGCCGGAGACCTCGGCGGCGATGTTGTCGTGGTCTGTGCCCCTGGGGCGACGGCGGGGGAGCTGGTAGCGATCGGTGATGCCACGTTCGACAGCCCGATGTCCGGGGTGCTGTCGTGGACGGTCCACCTGGAGGCCAGGGCCACCCAGGAGTTGGCGGCGACCCCGTGAGGTGGCGGCAGTGTCTCCGGGTGGCGGGCGGCGACGAGCGGGGTGAGGCCGCCGTCCTCGAGATGATGTTCGTCATCGGGGTGCTGCTGCTCCCCACCGTGATCGGGTTGGCGCAGGTCCCCCGCTGGGTCGATGCCCGCTCCACCGCTGAGCTGGCGGCTCAGGAAGCGGCTCGCCAGATGGTGCTGGCCCCGGACGAGGCGACGGGGAGGGCGGCCGGTGCGGCGATGGCACGCCAGATCGTCGTCAACCATGGCTGGCCGGAGTCGGCATTGCTCTCGGTGGAGTTCACCGGGGCGCTGGTGCGGGGCGGGGAGGTCACCGCCCACGTCACCATCGAGTTCCCCGCCATCGTCGTCCCACCGCTCGGTTCTGTCGGTGGGGGGACGGCGCACACGTGGTCGCACACAGAACGTGTCGACGACTACCGGGAGCTGTGATGCGGGGGGGCGGCGAGCGGGGGGCGGTGGCCATGTGGGGGCTGGGTGTCGTCCTCGTGCTCTTCGGGTTCGCCGGGTTGGCGGTCGACACCTGGCGGGTGTTCGCCGAGCGCCAGGCGCTTGCCGGGCTGGCCGACTCGGCGTCGATCGCCGGGGCGACCGCCATCGACGTCGCCGTCTTCCGCACCACAGGGATCGTCGAGCTCGACGAGACGCTCGCCACCGATCGTGCCTTCGCCTACCTGGCCGCCAACGCCCCCGCCCTCGACGACGACATCAGCGCCGCCATCGCCTTCCCCGCCGGGGGCATCGAGGTGACCCTCGATCGTGACGTGTCCCCGACCCTGATCAGCTTCTTCGTCGGCAACGACCCGATCCACCTGCGGGTCAGCGCCTACTCGATACCAGGGCAACGGGCGGCGCCATAGCGGCCCACCCGACCGTACGGCGTGCCGCCGCCGCGACCACCGCTATCCCGCCGGCAGGATGTTGTGCACCCGGCGTACGGTCACGCTCGGGGGAGCCATCACACCCACCTGCCGGAGTCCCGGCACGAGCGCAGCTCGGCGCCGGGCCCCTGCCACCAATCGCCACCATCATGGTCGGTAAGGTGCGGCCCATGAGCGCACACGGGACGACCTGGACGAACTGGGTTGGCAACCAGACGTTTGCACCGCTTCAGATCCTTGCGGTCGATGACGAGGAGGCGGTGGCGACCGCGGTCCGGTCGGCGGGAACCGGCGTACGGACGTTCGGCACCGGGCACTCGTTCACGCCGATCGTCGAGACCGCAGGCGTGTTGCTCGACACGAGTGCGCTGCGCGGCATACGGGACGTCGACCACGGAGCGATGACCGTGACGGTTGGTCCGAAGACGGCCATAGGCGAGTTGGGCGAGCCGCTGTGGGCTGAGGGCCTCGCCCTCGCCAACCAGGGCGACATCGACACCCAGGCCATCGCCGGCGCCATCGCCACGGCCACCCACGGCTCCGGGGTTCGCTTCTCCAGCTTCTCCGGAATGCTCGAGGGGGCTCGGTATGTGGACGGCACCGGCGCCATTGTCGAGGTGAACAAGGCCACGGACCCCGACGTCCTCGCCGCGCTGCAGACGTCGATCGGCCTGCTCGGCATCATGACCTCGGTGACGATCGGGGTCGTGCCCGCTTACCGGCTCTACGCCACGGTTGACGTCATGAGCTATGCCGAGATGATCGAGCGCTTCGAGGAAGACGTGACGGCATGGCGGCACTACGGATTCTTCTGGATGCCGACCGAGGAGTCGGCCGCCCTCTACAACCTCAAAAGGGCCGAGGCCGACACATGCGTTGTCAAGCGCTACCGGGAGGCCGATCCCGGAGACGACCGACCGCTTGGACCCAACGAACGCCTCGATCGTTCGTACCGCGTATACCCGATGGTGTATGACCCCAACTTCCACGAGATGGAGTACTTCCTCCCCCTCGAAACCGCCCGCAGCGCGCTCGGCGAGATGCGGAAGCTGATGAGACGCTGGCACCCGTCAAGCGTGTACCCGATGGAGGTGAGGGTGGTGGGTCCCGAGGATGCCTGGATGAGCCCCAATCACGATCGGGCGAACCTGGTGGTCTCGATCTCCGGCCAGCCCGGCACCGATTACTGGCCGTATCTGAGGGCATGCGACTCGCTGTTCGCCGAGTTCCACGGTCGACCCCACTGGGGAAAGCTCCACTTCATGACGGCGGATCGGCTTGACCGGTTGTTTCCCCGCTACCAGGATTTTGTTGCCATGCGGCGTCGCTTCGACCCGGCCGGGATCTTCCTCAACGACCACACCCGCCCGCTGTTCGAGTGAGACGTGTCAACCGCACCCGAACCGCTCGTCGGCCGTGCACGGGTCGTGACAAATGGGTGATCAGGATTGGCTGGATTAGCGGGTCGAGCGTCATCGTCCCCGCCTGCGGAGGCGCGTGCAGGCGGGGGAGGTCGCAGGGCTTTCAGGAGGTCGACCTCGTCCCTCTCGACGAGGAGGCGAGCACGTAGCTCACGGCACCAGCGAGCAGCCCGAACTTGGCGAGTGCGCAACGGCGGGCCCACGCCGTGGTGAGCGGCGCCGGCCCGTCGAGCACACGAAGCAGCAGCACGTTCTCGGCGACGTCTGCCATCGCCGCAGCGATGACAACCACGAGTGCTACCCGGCCCACCGCCCTCCACCACGCCCGCTCCTTGCGGGCCATGGCCCACCGCACCCACATCGCCAGCGTCGCCGTGTACAGCACGATGAACCCGAAGTCCATCCACAGCGAGCTACGCGCCGCACCGACGACGCCGCCTGCCGTCCACAGCTCGATGATCTCCCCGGCCCTCTCGGCTGTGCCCGCCAGCTCGAGCGACACGATGCCGTTCGGCGCCACCAGCGGGTTGCCGAGCGCCTCGCCCCGCAGCCCCCTCCCGGCCAGGATCAGCACGGCGGCGACGGCGGCGGTGAGCGCCGCCCGTACGGGCCAGCCGCCGGCTGCGGAGATGAGGGGGCGCCCCCGGCGCATCGGGGATTCGCTGATTTCGCCTCGCACAACGGTCGGTCATGATGGCAGGATGGGGTGGGGGAGGAAGGAGTCACCTCCATGCGCAGGCTGATCAAGGTCCTTGTGTTCATTGCCGTCGTCAACGTCGTGGCGGCAGCGATCGGCCGGGTCATCTCGCGGCAGAACTCGTCCGGCGACGAGGACTCTGCCGACTTCAGGCGGATGGTGATGTTTGGTGGCGAGGAGTTCAAGAGTCGGGCGGTGGCGCTGCGCTCCGGGGCGGTGACGGTCCGTGGCGGCGGCATCTCGCTCGACCTGCGCAACGCCGGGCTCGACCCTCAGGGTGCCGAGCTTGACCTCGACGTGAAGGGGGGAGGGGCGTTGGTCCTGGTGCCTGACACGTGGCGGGTGATGGTCGAGCAACAGGCTGCCATGGGTGGGGTCGACACCGACCTCGCCCCCCCTGAGACGTTGCCGGAGGCGGCGCCGCAGCTCACCATCCATGCCGCCGCCCGCGGCGGCGGCATCGCCATCAAGACCCGCACCTCCTGAACGGACGCACCATGCAACCTGCGGGGTGAGACCGCCGGCGGCCCTATACGCTGAGGCGGTGACGTCTGCAGATGTAGCGGGGCCATCGCGGTGGCGGGTGGCGGTTGCGCTGGCGGTGATCGCCGGGCTCGCTTTCGCCCTCGTGCTCGTCACCCGCCGACCTGACGCCACCGACGCCGCAGATGCCGCCGAGCCGTCGGCGGCATCGGTGTCGTTGCCCGCATCGGCCGCCGTGCTGGCCGATCTCGACGCCGCCTTGACCGCATGGGGAGAGTTCGCCGTCTCCGGTGACCTCAGCGTGCTCGACGCCACCTTCGCCGGAGACGGCCCGCAGCGGGCGCAACTCGCCACCGAGGCGGCCGCCATCGCCGCCGACCCACCCGGCCCGCCGCCCTACCTGTTCACCGTCGTCGACCACGACCAGCCGGTGGTTGAGGCCGGCGTCGCCGTGGTGGTCGCCACGATCGAGCTCGTGCAGCCAGGGTCGGCGACGTCGTCGTTCCGCTGGCGGATCGAGCTGCGCTGGGACTCCGCCGCCATCCGCTGGCAACTGTGGACCGTGGCCTCGGTCGACGACAATCGGTAGTGTGATCGCCGCGGGCGGTTGCTGCCGCCAAACGAGGGTCCGATGGGGGGAGGAGAGCGATGCGGGCCGGAAACCTCATCGTCGTCGTGATGGGCGTTGTAGCTGCAGTAGCGGCGCTTGCGGTCACCATCTCGTGGTGGAGGGTTTCCACGGTTCCCGGACCAGCCATGGCGCCCCCAACCGAGCGGCGCCCGGCCGCCCTCGATGCGGTGCGCACGGTTGCGGTGATGGCGACCACGGGTGTCGTCGCCGGGTTGGCGTGCGCTGGGCTGGTGGGGCGTCTGGTGATGCGGGTCCTGGCCGCCACCTCGGGTGCGTCAGCTCAGGGCAGCAGAACCGAGGCGGGGGAGATCGTCGGGCGGATCAGCCGTGACGGCACGGTCGGGTTCATCCTGTTTGTCGGGCTGTCTGCCGGGTTGCTTGCCGCCGTGGGTTTCCTGGCGCTGCGCCGGCTGCTCCCGGCCCAGGCGGGCCCTACCGGGCTGGTCCTCGGCCTCATCCTTCTCGGGACCATCGGCGTCGCCGACCCGCTGTCGCCCGACAACGTTGACTTCCGGGTGCTCACCCCCACCTGGCTTGCCGTCCTCCTCGTCGTCGCCACGGCACTGCTGTTGGGCACCACCTTCGCCACCCTCGCCGCCCGGCTCGAAGCGATCTCGTTCGGGGAGGGGCGCAGCAGGTACCTCGCATGGCTCGGGGTGCCCATCGTTGTGATTGCGCTGCCGCTTCTGGCTGTGGTGGCCGGCTACGTCGGGGCCCGCAGCGCCTGGCCGGGCGTCATGACCCGGGCCCTCCAGGTGCCGGCCGTGCGCCGGATCGGCGTGGCGCTCGTCGTGGCAGGCGCCGGCATCACCGCCGCCATCACGGCTGCGGCCACCGTCGAGATCCTCCGCACCTGACCCGGGCGGTCACGGCGAGATCCCGACATCGGCAAGCGGCGGGCACGTCACGATCTCGCCTGGGAAGATGAGGTTGGGGTCGCCGGAGCGCAGCCGCCCGCGATTGACGTCGACGAGGTGCGCCCAATAGGTGGCGAGCTCGCCGTCCGACGGAGTTCGAGACAACACCGCCCGCATATGGTCCTCGGCGATGCTCCACAGGTGGTCACCTGACCGCACGGTGCGCTCGGTGGTCGCGGTGAGGGCGCCGCCGGTGCGGAGAACGAGGTCGGGGCCGACCCCGGCCCGCTCCGGCGATGCGTGCGGATCGAGGGCGCCGGCGAGGATCGGGCCGGGCGCCCGGGGCGAGACGGTTGCAGCGGTCGAGACGGCCGCCGGGGCGGGCATCACGTGGTCGCCGGCCGGGATGGGGACGTAGTGCGGGGCCGGCTCGACGTCGACCACCGTCACCACCGCCGTTCCGTCAGGGGGCGCCGGCTCCTCGGTTGCGGCGAGGGCCGCACCGGTGGGGGCAAGCGTCGACAACGTGAGGGTGACCGCCGCCACCCGCTCGGCGGTCCGGCGCACGATGGGAAGCGTCAGCCAATCGATGCGGCGGACGAGACCGGGGAGCCGGGCGATGCGAGCCGCCGTTGCCAGCACCGCCGACCCGCCGAGCCAGTAGGCCAGCACCAGCGCCACCATCCGGCCGAGCCCGAGAAGGACCCGCTCCACCGGGGTGTCGCCGAGCCATCCCCACAGCCTTCCCCACTCGACGGCGAACGCGGGTTCCGACCCGAGACGATGCAGGAGCACGATGGTCAAGACCGCACCGCCGACGAGCGCGGTCCACACGCCGGCGGCCCTGAGGCGGTTCGACGTGTGTGCCGGGATGGCTGTCATGGTCGGCATCATACTCCGGTGGAGCGGCGATAGCAATCTGAACAACCTGAAAATATCGCTAACTACGCTTGTATCCCCGACGTTGGCTGCGGTTGACTGCCACGGCGGTCGGGTAGCCTTGTGCCGTGGCATCACCCGTCGTCGACCCGGGTAGAGCGGTCCGCCGCCTGGCGTGGGCCAGCCTTGTCTTCACCGTGGCCGTCATCCTGGGGGGCGCCATCGTCCGCGCCACCGACTCTGGCGCCGGATGTGGAGAGTCGTGGCCGCGATGCCAGGGCCACATCCTCCCGTTCACAGCCCGGGGCGCCACGCTGATCGAGTTCACCCACCGCACCATGACGGCCGCCCTCGGGATTGCGTTGGCGCTGCTCGTCGTCCTCGCCATACGCCACTACCCGAAGCGGCATGCCGTGCGTCGCAGCGTGGCGTGGAGCATCGCCTTCTTCTCGGGCGAGGTGATCATCGGCGCCGTGCTCGTCGTCTTCGGATGGGTGGAGGACGATGCATCGGTGGGGCGGATCGTTGCCGTCGGTGTGCACCTCATGAACACCTTTCTCCTCCTGGGGGCGCTCGCCCTCACCTCCCATCTCGCCGCTGGTGGGGCGCCGGTCCGCATCGACCGCACCCGCCATCGCGATCGGGCGATCCTCGCCGGCGTGGCGATCCTGTTCGTCGTCGGGGCGAGCGGCGCCCTCAACGCCCTGAGCGACAGCCTGTTCCCTGCCGGCACCCTGCTCGAGGGCATCAGAGCCGAGTTCGGGGCCGCCGCACCCTTCCTGCTGCGCATCCGCACCGTGCACCCCGTGCTCGCCATCCTCGGCGGCGCCATCGTCTTCGTGCTGGCCCGATCCCCTGTGTTGGACACCCCGGGTCGTCCTTCCCGCCTCGCCGGATGGGTGCAGGCGCTGGTGGGGGCGCAACTGGTGATGGGGCTGCTCAACGTCGCCCTGCTCACACCGGTGGAGACCCAGGTGCTGCACCTCCTGTTGGCCGACGCCGTGTGGGTGGTGTGGGTGTTGCTCGGCGCCGAGCTGCTCGGCGTGCGCCAGACCGAGCTCGAACCGGTTGGCGAACCCAGATGAGCGCTCCCTCCGTCCGCATCATCGATCCGGCGGCGCCCGGTGCGAAGAGCACGCTGCGGGCCTACGTCGAGCTCACCAAACCGCGCATCATCGAGCTGCTGCTGGTGACAACGGTGCCGGCGATGGTCGTGGCGGATGGCGGCTGGCCGGGCACCGGTCTCGTGCTGGCGACCCTCGCCGGGGGGACGCTGTCGGCGGCCGGCGCCAACACCCTCAACCAGGTCGCCGACCGGGACATCGACGAGCTGATGCACCGCACCCGTCGCCGTCCGGTGCCCGCCCGTCGCATCCCGCCGCAGCACGCCACCGTCTTTGGGATAGCCCTCGGGCTCGCCGGCTTCCTCGTGCTGTGGGCGGCGGCGACCCTTCTGGCGGCGACACTGGCGACGGCGGGGCTCCTCTTCTACGTCTTGGTGTACACCCTGTACCTGAAGCGGACCTCGGTGCAGAACATCGTGATCGGCGGCGCCGCCGGGGCCGTGCCACCCCTGGTCGGGTGCGCGGCGGTGACCGACTCGCTGGTGCTGCCGGCATGGCTGATGTTCGCCATCGTCTTCTACTGGACCCCGCCCCACTTCTGGGCGCTGTCTCTGCGTTACGCAGATGACTACGCCGCCGCCGGGGTGCCGATGCTCCCGGTGGTGGTCGGCCCCGCCCGCACCCTCGACCACATCTTCGCCTATACGGTCGTCGTCACCGGGGTTTCGCTGATGCTGGCGACGACGGACGTCGTCGGCGGCCTGTACCTCGTCGTCGCCGCCTTGCTCGGCGCCGGGCTGATCGCAGGCGCCTGGTGGCTGCGCCGCCACCCGGACAACGCCATGCGATTCTTCGGGTGGTCGAACCTGTACCTCGCCACGCTGTTCCTGGCGATGATGATCGACGTCCTCGCCGGTTGAGCGACGGCCCGAGCTGCCCGGTCGCCTGTCCCGGCGCCCAACGCCGAAGCCGACCACGCCGAACCGATCGTCGATGGTGACCGGCCGGACCATCAGCCAGTCAAGGGCGATGCGGCTGTCGACCACGACGCCGTCGAGCGTGTTCTCCAAGAACGGCTGCCTGCTGTCACCCGACCCTCTCCGACCCTCCGCGCCGCACCGCTCCACTGCGAGCGCCCGGTAGATTCGCCGTATGCCATCGCCGGGAGCCGTGCCCATCGGTCTCGTCGGGTACGGCCGCATGGGTCGCTTCCACGGACGCACCCTGCAGGCGGTGCCCGAGGTCGAGATCGTCGCCGTCGCCGACTCCAGCCCAGAGGCTCTCGCCGCGGCGCACGCCGATCTTGGCGACATCGTGACCGTCGACTCGGCCGGGGAGCTGGTTGCGGTAGACGGGATCGCCGCCTGGCTCATCGCCACCTCCACGCCAAGCCATCCCGCACTGGTGCGGATGGCGCTCACCGCAGGGCTCCACGTCCTGTGCGAGAAGCCGCTGGCGCTCGATCCTGCGGAGGCGGGGAGGCTTGCCGAGCGTGCCGCCGCAGCCGGGCGCATCCTCCAGGTCGGGTTCTGGAGGCGGTTCTCTCCGCCCTGGATGGAGGCGAAGCGTCTGGTGCGCGGTGGCGCCATCGGCCGGCCGTTGCTGGTCCGTCTCTCCCAGTGGGACGCCAACCCCCCGCCGCCCCAGTTCTGCGACCCGGCGGTGAGCGGTGGGCTAACTGTCGACTGCGGGGTCCACGAGTTCGATCTCGTCCCGTGGCTCACCGGGCTCGACGTCGTTGCAGTCAGGGGGCACCATCTCCCGCTTGTCGACGCCGCTGTCGAGGCGGCGGGCGACGTTGACAACATGGTCGCTGTTCTCGAGCTGACCGGCGGGGCGCTGGCGACCGTCGATCTCAGCCGCAACGCCCGCTACGGAGACGATGTCAGGACCGAGATCCTCGGCTCAGACGGCGCCGTGTTCGTCGACATCCTCCCGACGGGGCGGACCCGTCTCGCCGACGCCAACGGGGTGCGGGTGGTGGCCGGGTCCGAAGTGGCGGACGCCACCGCCGCCGGTGTGGCCAACCAGGCCAGGGTCTTCGCCGCCGCAGTGGGCGGAGCCGCCGCCGACTACCCGAGTGCCGCGGCGAGCACCGCTGCGGTTCGGGTGGCCAGAGCGGTGGAGGCGGCTGCGGCGAGCGGCGATGCGGTGCCCATCGCCTGACCGGCACCGTCGTCACCTGGGATGCGACCGGCACCACAGGTCGCCGGTCACGGCCGGTTGCGGCACCACTCGTCACGGCGGGTCGCGGTCCGGGGCAGGATCTCCATCCCGTCGTGAGCTCGTGCCGGACGACCGTCCTGTGGCGCCCGATGGTTGCGTCAGCGGTAGCGTCTCGACCGATGATGAACGTCGCCACGACCACCCGCTCGGCGCGGTGAGGGCAACCGTGCTGCTCGGTGTCGCAACGGTCCTCGCCGGCGCCGGTGCGATGGCGATCTTCGCTCGCGACCTCGTCCAGGACACCCGGTCCCGTCGCAGGGTCGTCGCCGAGGCGGCCATCCCGCTGCTGCTGATCGCCGTGCTCGTGTGGTGGTCGTGGAGCGCCCTGTAGGGTTTGGCCGTGTCCAACGACACCGCCCCGATCCGCCCCGAGGAGGCGTTCGACGAGGCCAGGCTCGCCGGCTACCTGCGGCAGCACCTCCCAGACGTCGTCGGTGACGCACCGCTGCGCTTCGACCAATTCCCCGGCGGCGCCGCCAACCTCACGTACCGGGCCGTCGCCGGCGATGTCGAGCTTGTGGTGCGGCGCGCCCCTCTGGGGGAGGTGGCGCCAGGCAGCCACGACATGGAGCGCGAGTATCGGGTGCTGTCCCGGCTGTGGCGCACCTACCCAAAGGCGCCAAGGGCGTACCTCTACTGTTCCGACCCCGACATCCTGGGGAAGCCGTTCTTCGTGATGGAACGCCGCCACGGCTGGGTCATCCGTGCCGCATGGCCCCCGGGCTTTGGCGACGACGATGCCCTGCGGCGCCATCTCGCCAGCAACCTCGTCGTGTCCCTCGCCGAGCTGCACATGGTTGACCCCGCCGCCGTCGACCTCGGCGATCTGGGCAGCCCAGACGGGTTCGTGCGACGCCAGATCGACGGGTGGGCCCGCCGTTGGGAGCGGGCCAAGACCCGTGACGTGGCAGCCATGGACCAGGCGATGCGGCTTCTCGACCGGGCGATCCCTACCCCGCAGCGCACCGCCATCCTCCACAACGACTACAAGCTCGACAACACCATGGTGTCGGCCAGCGGAGACGTGGTGGCGGTATTCGACTGGGACATGGCGACCCGAGGTGACCCCCTCGTCGATCTCGGCACGTTTCTCGCCTACTGGGCCGACCCGGAGAGCCCCACCTACCCGGTGTTCGGCGAGCAGGCGGTCACACTCGCCCCGTACCTGTCGAAGACCGAGCTTGTGGCGATCTACGCCGACCACACCGCGATGGATGTCGACGCTGTCCGCTACTACGAAGGGCTCGCCCTTTACCGAATCGCCGTGATCATCGAGCAGATATACGCCCGCTATGCGGCGGGCCAGACCACCGATCACCGGTTCGCCGGGTTCGAGCCGCTCGCCCCCCTTCTCGCCGCGGCAGCGGTCGACGTCCTCGCCGGTTGAGACACAGGCGTTTCGCTGGTGATGATCGGCCATTCGGCGCCCGCAGACTGGCGAGCGGG
>Ga0114938_1000592_pt1 | contig 26508 bp, 23 predicted proteins | sample AshMeaBigSpring_FD_88675 | JGI IMG/M metagenome (GOLD analysis project Ga0114938, IMG submission 88675) | Groundwater microbial communities from Big Spring, Nevada to study Microbial Dark Matter (Phase II) - Ash Meadows Big Spring | ecosystem: Environmental > Aquatic > Deep subsurface >... | reverse complement strand
TGGTTTGCTCCCCCTGCAATTCTCTATGCTACGAAGGAGACGAGGGCAACAGACCGTGGATCAGTTGCCACCCGCCGCCGCCGCCGCACCACTCGCCATGCACTGCCGTACGCGGAATCTAACGAATCTTGGCTATGCAGCGCCCGCAGCCGCGCGCCACGATTAACTCTGCGCGACGAGCACCCGAAATATCGCATCCGAATTGCGAACCCGATGTCCGATGCCGGAAAAAGTAGAAGTCACGGGAAAAGGTCGTTGAGATGGACGGTCCTGACCTGTTGCCTCCGTGTCTCACTTTGACGCCACAATCAGAAGCAGACCCGGCGAGGCCGCGCAAGCACTGCTGTCGTCACTTCACCTTCAGCTCTCTCCCATCGTCGTCCCCAATCGGGCTCGTTCGGGCCCTATAGATGGCAGCTTGTCCTCAGTTTGCGACCATTGCCAGCCGATGATCCGAGGAGGCGGCTGTCCCCGCCCTCGGGCCCTTCGCCCTCGAGGGCGGAGAAGGGAACAGCATGGATGACGGAAAGATTCTTTTGCACATGTGATTGAGGTCTGGCGGCCCCGACTTGGGCTCGTGCAGGTGAACCGACGCGTACGGGCCACGCGCCGGAGTGCTTCCACTTCGAGCCGAAAAACTCTAGTAGGGACGTATCGAGCGCGGGGGCGGATCGGGCTCGACCAGCAAGCGACGGGGGCGAACGATCGAACATGCAGATAGTGAAGCACGCGCTCATTCCGACCACGCTGATCGGCATGCTGCTGGCGCCACTGCCGGCCGCCGGCAACGGCCCGCCGCCGACGGTCTCGACCGAGATGTTCGACCAGATCATCGCACTCAACAACGAGCGCCCCGACATACCGCCCGAGCTGCTTCCTGCCACGACACCGCCCGCCACGGCGCCGGCCGTTGCGTCGGGCGACGCCCGGGACGCGGCGCGGCGCCTGTGCGGCCTCACGCGGCGCGAAATCTCATTCAGCGTGCCGAAGTCGATCCCGGATCCCGCGCTCGGCCCCGACCGGTCGCGCTACGAGATCACGAAGTCGCTGCTGCCCGTGCTGCTCGGCCCCGAAGGCGAGACCGCGCGCGCCTCCCCGCTCTTCGTCGTCACCGACGTGATGGCGGTCAACGTCGACGGATCGCCGCGCGCCTACCACCCGCGCGACATCTTCGGCACGTCCTGTGCGGTGCCGGCCGGCGCCGCCGGCGCCAAGGTCGCGACGAACGGTACGCAGCCGGCCTGTGCGCTGAATTTCCTCTGCTACGCGGGCGTCAGGCTCTACGATGGCGCCCGTCCGATCCGCTGCTCGAACCGCGAGGAGTACCAGCGCTACTGGGACGAGATGTGGTCGCTGATCGAGACCGGGCGTGCCATGCGGATCCCTGAGCAGTACTGGGCCCGCGACCCGAGCCGTGCGGTCGACCGCCGCTACGGCTTCTTCCACCCCGAGAAGCCGGTGACCGTGCTGTTCAAGGATACGATCATCCCGCGCGACACGGAGCGCCTGCCCTGCATTCGCGACGTGGCGGGGGCCAGATACTATGGCTTCTTCGTCGGCGCGACGTCGCTCAAGGGCCGCGAGCGCAAGGACGAGCCGGAGGGCCAGGTCGCCTCCGAGATCGCCTCGGACCGGCGCTGCAACCCGATCCCCTACGTCAACGCCGAGACGCTGCCGAACCTCGTGATCCCGAAGGGCGGCTTCGCCGGCGCCAAGGTCGGCGACCTCGTCGTCGCCTATCGCAAGGCGCGCGACGGCCAGGAGCGCTGGGTGTTCGCGATCGTCGGCGACGAGGGACCGAACGACAAGTTCGGCGAGGGCAGCATGGCGTTCAATGCCGCTCTGAAGGGCATTTCCAAGACCTGGTCGAGCTACCGCGAGCTTGCGCGCGACCTCCACATCGGCGAGCGTGGCGCCAAGCAGGAGACGATCGGAATCCTGCTCTTCCGCAATACGGCAGGGGCGACGGCCGGCGACCTCTCCGCCGGCAACGTCGCCAGCAAGGCCGAGCAGGCGTTCCGGGGCTGGGGCGCAGGCTCGCTCGACGCCGCCAAGCGCCGGTTCCTAGCCTGCATGAGCGCCTTGGACTAGGCCGTCACTGGCATTTTGCACCCGCGATCTCTCCTGCCACTGTGCAACTGGGCTGATGGTTTGCACGGCCCGCTCCTCGATCCCTCCCCCGCGTAGCGCGGACGCGCGCGGGGCGCGCGAAGGGGAGGGAAGTGGATCTCGGGACGTAACGGCGGGCCGAAAAATTCGTCGGTCAGTACAATTCGCCTGCGCGGACCATCCGCGCCTCGGGCGCGACACACCCGTCGAAGTGACCTTGCGGGGCTATGCCGCCGGCTCCGCCAGCGCCTCGCCAACGGGGCGGCCATTGCGCGGCACGCCGAGGCGGATGATCTCCCACCCGAGCGTCACGCCGCTCGCGGCCTTCACACGCGCGCGCACCGTCTCGCCGAGCCTTTCGACGTCCTCGCCCGAGGCGCCCTTGTCGTTGATGAGGAAGTTGCAGTGCATGTCGGAGACCTTGGCGCCACCGACCCGGTAGCCGCGCATGCCCGCGGCGTCGATCAGCTTCCAGGCGCTGGCGCCGGGCGGGTTCTTGAACGTCGAGCCGCCGGTGCGCTCCTTGATCGGCTGGTTCGCTTCGCGGTACTCGGCGACCTCCTCCATCTCTTTGGCGATATCGGCCGGATCCCCGGGCGAGCCCGCAAAGGTCGCCTCGGTGAAGATCCAGTCATCCGGCACGCCGCAGTGGCGATAGGTGAAGCCCATGTCGGCGAGCGAGAGCACGTGGATACGCCCGGAGGGATCGACCGCGCGCGCGCCGACAAGACAATCCTTCGTCTCGCGGCCGTGCGCGCCGGCGTTCATGCGCAGCGCGCCGCCGATGGAGCCCGGGATGCCGCGATAAAACGCGAGCCCTGCAATGCCGGCGTCCGCCGCGGCGCGCGCGACCTTGACGTCGGGCAAGGCCGTGCCGGCGCGCAGGCGATGACCGGGCTCGGCTGCGATCTCCGCGAAGCCGCGCCCAAGCCGGATCACGACGCCCGGAACGCCTCCGTCACGCACCAGCAGATTCGAGCCGAGGCCGACGACGGTCGCCGGCAGGCCGGGCGGCCTGTGCTCGAGGAAGTAGGCGAGGTCCGCCTCGTCAGCGGGCGAGAACAGCACCTGCGCCGGCCCGCCGACGCGGAACCACGTAATGGCGGCGAGCGAGACGTTCGCCGCGAGCTGTCCGCGCAGCCCGGGAAGGCCCGCTTTCAGATCGGCGACGACGTCGGGGAAGCTCACCGCGCGCCTCCGGCCGCGACCTTGATCTCCGCCGACGCCAGCTCGTCCGGCAGCGCGTGCGCCCACTCCGTCGAGTGGCCGGCGCCGAGATAGATCACCATGTCGCCCGCGCGGGCGTGGCGGCGCACCAGGCCCGCGACATCGCGGTAGCTGTCGACCGCGACGACGTTGGCCATGCCGGATCGGCGAATGCCCTCGGCGAGCGCCGTGCCGTCGATGCCCGCGATCGGCGGCTCGCCCGCCGCATAGAGCGGCAGCACGATGACGATATCGGCCTTCGCGAAGCAGGCGCAGAACTCGTCGAAAAGATCGCGCACGCGCGTATAGCGATGCGGCTCGACGACCGCGATCACGCGCCCGCGTGCGCCGGCACGGGCTGCCGCCAGCACCGCGGCGATCTCGACCGGGTGGTGGCCGTAGTCGTCGTAGATGGCGATGCCGTTCCACGTGCCGGTCGGCTGGAACCGGCGCTTGACGCCGGAAAAGCTCGCGAGCGCGGCACGGATCACGTCGTCCGAGATGCCGGCCTCGGCCGCAACCGCAATCGCTGCGAGTGCATTGAGCGCATTGTGCTCGCCCGGCACCGGAACCCGCCAGCCGCTCAGCCGACGGGGACCGCCGGCAACACGAGCGCCGAGATCGGCGTCGAATACCGTCGTATGGCCATCGAGTGCGATTCTGCGCAGCACCATGTCGGCGTCTTCCGACACGCCGTAGGTGACCAGCCGGCGGCCGTCACGACGAAGCTCCAACCTCTCGACCATCGCCGCCACGACCGGGTGATCGATGCATGTCACCGCGAGGCCGTAGAACGGCACGTTGCGATAGAACGCCTCGAACTCGCGGTGCATGTTCGCGACCGTCTTGAAGTAGTCGAGGTGCTCGGGATCGATGTTGGTGACGACGCCGATCTCGGTCGGGATCTTGATGAAGGTGCCGTCGGACTCGTCTGCCTCGACGACCATCCATCGGCCCTTGCCGAGCCGCGCGTTCGAGCCCCAGGCGTTGATGATGCCGCCGGTGATGACGGTCGGGTCGGCGCCGGCCTCGGCGAGCACGTGGGCGATGAGCGATGTCGTCGTGGTCTTGCCGTGCGTGCCGGTCACCGAGATCGTCGCATAGAGCCGCATCAGCTCGGCGAGCATCTCGGCACGGCGGATGATCGGCAGGCCCTTCGCGCGGGCCGCCTCGAGCTCGGGGTTGGCGGGCTTCACCGCCGTCGAGATGACGACAAAGCGTGCGCCGACCAGGTTGATCGGATCGTGGCCGACGAAGATGCGCAGCCCGAGCGCGCGCAGCCGCTTGACGTTGGCGCTGTCCTTCTGGTCGCTGCCCTGCACCGTGAAGCCCTTGGCGTGCAGGATCTCGGCGATGGCGCTCATGCCGATGCCGCCGATGCCGATGATATGGATCGTCCCGATCTCGCGGGGCATATGCATGTGAGGTGTCCTAAGCCGTTCCGTCTGCCCTTCGGGTCCGCGCGCCGGGCCGCATCAGCTCGACCACCAGATCGGCGAGCCGCACTACCGCATCGGGCCGGCCCTGCGCCTTGGCGGCGGCGGCCGCGCGCGCCAGGACTTCCGGCGCCGCGAGCAGCCGCCCGACCTCGGCCAAAAGCCGTTCTACTGACAAATCAGACTGTTGGATACACCAGCCGCCACCCGATTCGGCAAGAGTGTTGGCGTTCTGCAACTGGTCGTTGTCGATTGCGTGCGGCAGCGGCACCAGCATCGACGGGCGGCCCATGACCGCGAGCTCGGCGACCGAGGAGGCGCCGGCGCGGCCGATCACCAGATGGGCACCGGCCATGACTTCCGGCAGGTTCGGGAAGAAGGTCGCGAGCTCGGCGGCGATGCCGGCCGCAGCGTAGGCCGCGCGCACCCGTTCGATATCCTCCGCGCGGCATTGCTGGACGACGCGCAGCCGGGCCCGCGCCGCGGTCTCGAGCCGCGCCAGCGCGGGCGGCACGCTGTCGGAGAAGAAGCGCGCACCCTGGCTGCCGCCGAACACCAGCAGCACGAACGGACCGTTCAGGTCCGGCGCGTGGTAAGGACGCGCCGACCAGTCGATCACCGCATCGCGCACCGGATTGCCGGTCAACCGTGCCTTGGCCTGCATGCCGGCATCGAGAAACTTCACCCTCTCGAAGGACGTGGCGATACGGGTTACGCGCTTCGCCAACATGCGATTGGCACGGCCGAGCACGGCATTCTGCTCGTGCAGCACGGTCGGAATGCCGCGCAGGCGGGCGGCGGCCAGCGGCGGGAAGCTCGGATAGCCGCCGAACCCGACGACGCAGCCGGGTCGCACCTTGCCGAGCAGCGTGTGCGCCGCCTTGACGCCGCGCGCGAGCGTGATGCCCGTCTTCGCGAGAGCCACGGGCGACCGGCCGGCAAGCGTTGCCGACGGAATGCGATAGGTCGCCCGCGCCGGAAAGCCGGCGCCATATCCCTCCGTACGCATGTCGGTCGCAAGGTCGACAGCGATGCCGCGACGGCCGAGCTCCTCGGCGAGCGCGAACGCGGGAAAGAGGTGACCGCCGGTCCCCCCGGCAGCGAGCATCACGGATCGATCGGTCACGTCCGGCGGGGTCCCACGTTGGCGAGCTGCCGAGGTGTGCCGGTGAAACGCGGCATTTTCAAGCGCGCCGCGTCGGCCCGCTGCCGGGTGAGCGCCAGCAGCAGCCCGACGGTGATGGCGATGGCGACCGTCGACGAGCCGCCGGCCGAGATGAACGGCAGCGTCATGCCCTTGGCCGGCGCGAGGCCGACATTCACGCTCATGTTGATCAGCGCCTGCAGCCCGAAGATCGCGGCGAGGCCGGTGATCGCGAGCCGCAGGAACGGGTCGGGCTCGCGAGCGGCGTGCGCGAGCGCGCGCAACACGACGAAGCCGAACAGGGCCAGCAGCGCGAGACAGGCGACGATGCCGAACTCCTCGGCGACCACCGCGAAGATGAAGTCGGTGTGGGCATCCGGCAGCACGCTCTTGATCGTCCCCTCGCCCGGCCCGCGCCCCAGGAACCCGCCTTCGCCGAACGACTGCATCGCCCGCTCGGTCTGCGAGTTGTCGCCGCTTACCGGCGCAAGGAACCGGTCAATGCGCTGCCGCACGTGCGGATAGGAGAGATAGGCGGCAGCGATGCCCGCGCCGCCGGCGCCAGCGAGCCCGATCGCCGCCAGCAGCGATTGCCCCGAGACGAAGAACAGCGCCCCCCACACGGCGCTGACGAGCAGCGTCTGGCCGACATCCGGCTGCAGCACCAGCAGCGTCGCGAGGGCGAGATAGAGCGCGAGCGCGATGCTCCGCGCCGGCATCTCGCGCCGCCGTCCGGCCTCCGCAAGAGCCCATGCGGCGAGCACGACGAATGCCGGTTTGGCGAACTCCGAGGGCTGCAGCGAGAAACCCGCCAGTCTCAGCCAGCGCCGCGCGCCATTGATCTCGTCGCCGACGAGGAGTACGCCCGTCATGGCGGCCAGCGCCGACGCAAACAGAAGCAGCGACAGGCGGCGAACCGAGCGTGGCGTCAGCATCGAGACGGCGATCAGCACGGCCGCGCCGATCGCCGCATAGACGAGATGGCGCTCGAAGAAATGGAACGGTGCCAGCCCTTTCTTCACGGCGACCGCCGGGCTCGCGGCGAGCGACAGCACCACGCCCGCGCCGATCAGGACGAGGACGGAGCCGAGCAGCGCGCGGTCGACCGTGAACCACCAGCGGGCGAGCAGGCTGCCGTCGGCGCGGGAGATCTGCATGCGGCTCACTCGCTCCGCTCGTGCATGACGGCGCCTGCGAGCGCGGCGACCAGCTCGCAGAACGTGCGGCCGCGATGCTCGAAGCTCTTGAACTGGTCGTAGCTCGCGCACGCCGGCGAGAGCAGCACCACCGGCTCCGCGCCCCTGCAGGCGGCGGCATCGGCGGCCGCGCGGCCAACCGCGGCGTCGAGCGTACCGCAATGCTCATGAGCGACCTTGCCGGCGAGCGTCGCGGCAAAGGCATCACTCGCCTCGCCGATCAGATAGGCCTTGGCGATGCGCGGGAAGTAGGCTGCGAGCGGCGCGATGCCGCCCTCCTTCGGCTTGCCGCCGAGGATCCAGTAGATGTCGCGGTCCCATGCGGCGAGCGCTCTTGCGGTGCTGTCGGCGTTGGTCGCCTTGCTGTCGTTGACGAAAGCAACGCGGCCGAGACGCCCGGCCTCTTCCATGCGGTGCGGAAGGCCGGGGAAGGTCTTCAGCGCGGTGCCGATCTCGTCGTGCGGCAAGCCGAGAATCTCGCAGACCAGGAAGGCGGCCGCGGCGTTCTCGGCGTTGTGGGCGCCGCGCAGCGCCCTCGCCTTGGCGAGGTCGACCAGCACCTCCTCGTAGCCACTGTAATTCGGCAGGCCGTGGAGGCGGCACAGCCGTCCATTCTCGAGGTAGACCATCTCGGCGAAGCCCGGCTTGCCGCGGATGAATGCCCTGTCGAGACGCGACGGGTGCTCGACGGCGTGAAAGATCGGCTCACAGAAGTCGCCCTCCCGCCGAAAACCGTCCTCCATGCCGACGACGGAGCTCTCCGCGTTTTCGACGATGCGTGCCTTGATCGCCGCGTAGTACTTCATGGCAAGCGCCGGATCGTCCCGCGGTCCGTGCCGCTCGAGGTGATCGGGCGTGATGTTCAAGAGCACGCCGATGGAAGGGGCGAGCGAGGGCGTCAAGTCGATCTGGAACGAGCTCATCTCGACGACGGTGATGCGGCCGCGCTCGGGCGGCGCGAGCGCCAGGATCGGCACGCCGATGTTGCCGCCCATCTGCACGTCGCGGCCGGTGGACTTCAGGATGTGCGCGATCAGCGCCGTCGTCGTCGACTTGCCGTTGGTGCCGGTGACGGCGACGACCGGTGTATCGGGGCAATGCTTTGCCCGTTCCCTGAAGAACAGCTCGATGTCGCCGACGACCTCGACCCCGGCTTCGCGGGCCTTCCGCACCGTCCAGTGTGGCTCGGGGTGGCTCAGCGGCACGCCCGGCGCGAGCACCAGCGCGGCGAAGCGGCGCCAGTCCGCGGCCGCCAGATCGACCAGGTCGATGCCCGCCGTCGCCGCCGCCTCCCGGCTACCCGCGCTGTCGTCCCAGGCCGCGACGCGGGCACCGCCCGCCACGAGCGACCTGGCTGTCGCGATGCCGGACCCGCCGAGCCCGAATACGGCGACCTCCTTGCCGGCGAGTGTGGTGACCGGAATCATGCGATCACTGTAGCTGATTTGCGCGCCGTCCAGCGAGGCCCGCCGAACGCCCGCCAGGCCTTTTGCACCGGCCGATCGCCGCCGATGTCGCAGCGTTCTCGCCCTGCTCTGGCGCTCACTCGGCCGCGTGCTTCACCGGGCCGGCAGGGCGCCACCTCAGCTTCGGCTCGCGCGCCGCTCTGGTCTCGTCCAGCCGCCGGCGCGGCGCGAGGCGCGGCGCCTGCTTGAATCGCGACTTGTCGCCGTTGCTCTTGGCCGCCGCGGCGAGCGCGCGCATGGTCTCGATGAACTGGTCGAGGGACTGCTTCGATTCCGACTCGGTCGGCTCGATCAGCATCGCCCCGTGGACCACCAGCGGAAAGTACATGGTCATCGGGTGGTAGCCCTCGTCGATCATCGCCTTGGCGAAGTCGAGCGTGGTGACGCCCGTGCCCTCGAGCCAGCCGTCGTCGAACAGCACCTCGTGCATGCATGGCTTGTCGCCGAACGGCTGGCTCATCACGTCGCGCAAGCCCGCGCGGATGTAGTTGGCGGCGAGCACGGCATCCTCGCTTGCCTGACGCATGCCGTCGGCGCCATGCGAGAGCATGTAGGCGAGCGCGCGCACGAACATGCCCATCTGGCCGTGGAAGGCGGTGAGCCGCCCGAACGGCGTCTCGCCGAGGCGCTCGGCCTCGCCCTGGCTCTCGGCGAGCCGCCACTGCGACGGTGCCGGCCCGGTATTGGTCACGATGTACCGCGTCGGCAGCGGCGCGAAGGGGGCGAGCGCCGCCGACAGCACGACGGGGCCCGAGCCCGGACCGCCGCCGCCATGCGGCGTCGAGAACGTCTTGTGTAGGTTGATGTGCATGGCATCGACGCCGAGGTCGCCAGGGCGGACCTTGCCGACGATGGCGTTGAAGTTGGCGCCGTCGCAATAGAAATAGGCACCCGCCTCGTGCACCACACGCGCGATCTCGGCGACCTCCGGCTCGAACAGGCCACAGGTGTTGGGATTGGTCAGCATGATCGCCGCGACGTCGGAGGAAAGGGCGGCCTTCACCGCGTCGGCTGCGACCGTGCCGTCGTCGCGCGCCGGGACCGGCTTCACCGCATAGCCCATGAACGCCGCGGTCGCGGGATTGGTGCCGTGCGCCGACTCCGGCACCAGGACGATGCTCCGGTCGGCGCCGCCCTTGGCCGCGTGCGCCGCCTTGATCGCCAGCATGCCACACAGCTCGCCGTGCGCACCGGCCTTGGGTGACAGCGCAACCGCCGCCATGCCGGTCAGCTCCAGCAGATAGCGTGCGAGGAGCTGCATCGCCTCGATTGCGCCCTCGACTGTCGACTGCGGCTGCAGCGGGTGGATGTCGCCGAAACCCGGCAGCCGCGCCATCTTCTCATTGAGCCGCGCGTTGTGCTTCATCGTGCACGAGCCGAGCGGATACATGCCGCTGTCGATTGCGTAGTTCTTGCGGGAAAGCCGCACGTAGTGGCGCATTGTCTCGGGCTCGGAGAGCCCGGGGAGCCCGATCCCGCCGGTGCGCTCGAGCCCGCCGAGCCGTGGCTCGACCGGCTTGGGCTTCGGCAGATCGACGCCCGTCCGCGTCGCCGAGCCGATCTCGAAGATCAGGCCCTCCTCGTGATCGAGGCCGCGGTTGCCGGTATAGGTTTCGACAGGGGTCGAACCCATGGGTCTTTCCCCTTGCCCGGACGGCGCAGTCGGCCGGCCCTGGTTGTTCATGGTCATGCCAGCACCTCCCCGAGCGCTTTGGCGTAGGCTGCGCGATCCGCGTCGGTGTTGATCTCGGTCGAAGCCACGATGATGAGGCCGGCGAGCGCCTTGTTGCCCGGCTCGAGCCGCGACGCCGGCACGCCGCCCATGATGCCGCGGGCCGCGAGATTCTCGATCACCTCGGCCGCATCGCCGTTCACGCGGATCGTGAACTCGTTGAAGAACGCGCGACCCAGCACCTCGACGCCCTTCACCCTGGCGAGCCGGTCGGCCAAGTCGCAGGCGTTGGCATGGTTGATCGCGGCCAGCCGTTTGAGCCCCGCCTCGCCGAGCAGCGTCATGTGGATCGTGAATGCGAGCGCACATAGACCCGAGTTCGTGCAGATGTTGCTCGTCGCCTTCTCGCGGCGGATGTGCTGCTCGCGCGTCGAGAGCGTGAGCACGAAGCCGCGCCGGCCTTCCGCGTCGACCGTCTCGCCGCAAAGCCGCCCCGGCATCTGGCGGACGTACTTGTCGCGCGTTGCGAAAAGCCCGACATAGGGCCCGCCGAAGCTGAGGCCGTTGCCGATCGACTGGCCTTCAGCGGCGACGATGTCGGCGCCCATCTCGCCGGGCGAGCGGATCAGCCCGAGCGCGACGATCTCGGTCACCACGACGACGAGCAGCGCGCCCTTGGCGTGCGCAGCATCGGCAATCGGCCTGAGATCGCGGATCGTGCCATAGACGCCCGGGTACTGCACCACGACGCACGAGGTGTCGCCATCGATGCGCGCGGCGATGTCCTCCTCGCCCGTGGGATCGGGCGCAAGTGCCTCGACCTGCTGGCCGCCCCAGCGCGACAGCGTCTCGATGACCCCGCGGTAGTGGGCGTTGAGCCCGCCCGAGACGAGCGCCTTCCTGCGTCGGGTGATCCGGTGCGCCATGAGCACCGCCTCCGCCGAGGCGGTCGAGCCGTCATACATGGAGGCGTTTGCGACATCCATGCCGGTCAGGTTGGCGACCTGGGTCTGGAACTCGAAGAGGTATTGCAGCGTGCCCTGCGTGATCTCGGGCTGGTAGGGGGTGTAGCTCGTCAGGAACTCCGAGCGCTGGATCAGGTGGTCGACGCTCGCCGGGACGTGATGGCGGTAGGCGCCGCAGCCGACGAAGAACGGCACGGACCCGGCCGGCGTGTTCCTCGCCGCGAGCCGACCGAGCTCGCGTTCGACCTCGAGCTCGCCCTTGGTCAGCGCGAGATCGGGCAGCCGGCCGAGCAGCTTGCCCTTCGGCACATCGGCGAACAGATCGTCGACCGAGGCGACGCCGATCCTGGCGAGCATCGCCTTGCGGTCGGCGGGCTCGAGCGGCAGGTAGCGCATCAGGCGTTCTCCTTCACGAAGAGTTCGTAGGCCTTGCGGTCCATCAGCCTGGCGAGCTCGGACTTGTCGGCGAGCTTCAGCTTGAAGAACCAGGCTTTGCCCTCGGCGTCCTCGTTGACGGCCGCCGGTGTCGTGGCGAGATCGGCGTTGGCGGCGACGACCTCGCCCGAGACCGGAGCGTAGACGTCGCTCGCCGCCTTCACGCTTTCGACGACGGCGCAGGCCTCGCCCGCCCTCACCTTGCGTCCGACCGCCGGGACCTCGACGAACACGACGTCACCGAGCTGCTCGGCGGCGTGTTTCGTGATGCCGATGGCCGCGGTGTCGCCGTCGAGGCGGACCCACTCGTGATCCTTGGAGAAATGCTCGGTTGCCATGGGCGGTCCTCTGGTTGAGCTGCGGTCAGGATTTCTTGGCATAGCGGTGCGCGACGAACGGCAGCGGCACGATCGACGCGGGCAGCGGCTTGCCGCGCACGACGAGCTGAACGTTGACGCCGGGGCGCGCGATGCTCGCATCAACGTAGCCCATGGCGATCGGCCCGTTGACGCTCGGACCAAAGCCGCCGGACGTGACGATGCCGATGCGATCTCCGAACATCGACTGGATCTCCGTCCCCTCGCGCGCCGGGGCGCGGCCGTCCGGTCTGATGCCGACGCGCCGTCGCTTCGGGCCTTCCTTCAGCTCGCGCTCGATGCGCGCCGCGCCGGGGAACCCGCCTCCCTCGCGCCGTCGCTTCTGGATGGACCAGGCGAGGTTGGCCTCCACCGGCGAGGTCGTCTCGTCGAGCTCGTGGCCGTAGAGGCAGAGCCCGGCCTCGAGGCGGAGGCTGTCGCGCGCACCGAGCCCGATCGGCTGCACCCCGGAATCGGCCGTGAGCGCGGCCCACAGCTCCGCCGCCCGGTCGCGATGCACGGAGATCTCGAAACCGTCCTCGCCGGTGTAACCCGAGCGCGAGACGTGCAGCAGGGCTCCCGGCTTCCACTCGAAAGTTGCGGCAGTCATGAAGACAAGGTTGCCGACAGCCGGCACGAGCTTGCCGAGTGCAGCCGCGGCGCCTGGTCCCTGCAGCGCAATGAGCGCCTGCGCGTCGAGGACGTCGAGCTTCGTCATCAACGGCAACTTCGCCCGCAGCAGCGCGTAGTCCTTGTCCTTGCAGCCGGCGTTGACGACGAGCATCAGCGTGCCGTCGGCGCGCACGGGTTCGGCGGGACGCGTGACCATCAGGTCGTCGATGGTTGCGCCGGCGTCGTTCAAGAGTTGCGAGTAGCGCTGCTGGCCAGGCATGATGTTCACGAAGTCTGCGGGGCAGAGCGTCTCCAGCGCGGCGGCGGTAGTTGCGTGATCCGGTCCGACGAGCAGCGCCTGGCCCATGTGGCTCACGTCGAACAGCCCCGCCTTCTCACGCGTCCACAGGTGCTCCTTGAGGACGCCGGTCGGGTACTGCACCGGCATCTGGTAGCCGGCGAACGGAACCATCTTCGCACCCGCGGCGAGATGGGCGGCGTGGAGCGGTGTCCGCTTCAGGTCGGCAACAGGAGCTTGCGACATGCGATGGTCTCGCCGGCTCAGCGCCCGGTGCGCGGACTGCGCCCGGGTGAGAGCCCCCTCTGTCGCGAGACCTGAGAGATTCGGCACGGGTTCCACGCATCGGCTGCGCGTAGACGTGCCTTGACCCCTTCGGTGGGCGCCGGGATCAAACCCCTCGCGCCGCTTTCCAGAGTACCAGCGATCGGCCTGCGGTCCTTTTGCCTGAGAGGTTCCGGGGCGGTTGCTCCTTCGGCGCCGTCACTCGAAGCGAAGAAGGACGATCTCTTCCGCAGGCCTCAAGTGGCGAAGCGCATCAAATAGGAACGCCCGGCCACCCGTCAATGGCCCGGCCACAACAATTCTGCCGACGACTTGGGGGTAAGTCAGGCTGTTCCGGAACGGCGTCGAGCCAGGGCCGCGGCTTCAGCCCGCGTTCGGCACATTGCGCTCGAAGCCGACGAACAGCTCGAACTCGCCGGGGCGCGCGCCCTCGGGAATGTTGAAAGTGACCGTCTTTACGAACGAGAAGTAGCCGATCGGCTTGTCGACGGCGACCTGCACGTCGACCTTCATTTTCTCGGCTGCGATCCGCTCGCGCTTGGCGTCGGTCACGAATACGTTGAGCGGCAGGCTGACCGTGCCGTCCTTGCCGCGCGGGCCGAGCAGCACGCGGCCCGAGAAGCCGTATTTGACCGTCACGCGGCCCGGCTCCACTGCGCACTCGCGCGCGGTCCTGGTGATCTCGCCGCGGTGCATCACGGCGAGGCCGTCGCCGACCTTGCCGGGCTCATAAATCGTAACCGTGTGGTCGCGCGGCCACACGATGAACCGCGGGCACCCATGGGCAACGTCGCCGCCGACACCACTCACGTCGCCGAGATCGGCCTTGGCGGCCGAGAGCAGCGTCTCCTCGTTCACCGATCGAGTTTGAGACTTCGACTCCGCGCTTCCGAACATGCCGCCGCCGATTCCCGACGTGATGCTGGAGAGCCCGCAGCCGGAAATTCCCGGCGCAACAGCAATCATCACCGCCAGCAGCGTTACACGTGCGCCCGATCGGACCAGCTGAGCCACGACGCCTCTTCGATTGTCATGCCGGCCGGACCAGTGCGCGCCGGCAGCCCAGTCCCCCGCATTCCCTTGCCCGGGAATGCCCCACTTCCGATTCGACTGTAGCACCCTCGACAGGACGGGGCCAAGCGCGTAGCACAACGAGAAACAGCTATTGCGCCTCGGTTCCGCCATGCTGCAACCTTCCCCCACTGCGTCACGCCCGCCATTAACCCTGCTGATGGCGGCACCGCGCGGCTTCTGCGCGGGTGTCGACCGGGCGATCCAGATCGTCGAGCTGGCGCTCGCCAAGTACGGTCCGCCGGTCTACGTGCGTCACGAGATCGTGCACAATCGGTTCGTGGTCGATGATCTGAAGTCAAAAGGCGCCGTTTTTGTGGAGGAGCTCGACGAGATCCCCGCGACCGACGCGCCGGTGATCTTTTCTGCCCATGGCGTGCCGAAGTCCGTCCCGGCGGCGGCCCGGCTGCGCAACCTGAATTTTCTCGATGCGACCTGCCCGCTCGTCTCCAAGGTGCACAAGGAGGCCGAGCTGCACCACCAGGCCGGTCGCGAGATCGTGATGATCGGCCATGCCGGCCACCCCGAGGTCATCGGCACGATGGGCCAGCTGCCGGCCGGCACCGTCAGCCTGATCGAGACGGTTGCCGATGCGCGGGCCTTCGCGCCGAACGATCCGGCGAAACTCGCCTACATCACGCAGACGACGCTCTCGATCGACGACACCGCCCAGATCATCGCGGTCCTGCGCGGGCGCTTTCCGGCCATTGCCGAGCCGCGCAAGGAGGACATCTGCTACGCGACGACCAACCGGCAGACCGCGGTCAAGGCTATCGCGGCCCGCTGCGACCGGCTGATCGTCGTCGGTGCGCCGCAGAGCTCGAACTCGATGCGGCTGGTGGAGGTCGCGCTCAAGGCCGGATGCCCGGACGCATGGCTCGTCGAGCGCGCCGCCGACATCGACTGGCACCGGCTCGAGGGCGCCGAGCGGGTCGGCATCACCGCGGGAGCGTCCGCACCCGAGACGCTCGTCGACGAGATCGTCGCGGCCATGCGCGAGCGCTTCGCCGTGACCGTCGAGCCGGTCGTCACGGCGGAGGAGCGCATCGCCTTCAACGTGCCGCGCGCGCTACGTTCCGCCGAGCCCGCCGCGCCACCCGCCGCCTCCTGATCAAGCCCGCCCGCCATGGCAGTCTACACCGAAGTCGCCGACGATGACCTCGCCCGCTTCGTCGCGAGCTACGGCTTCGGCGAGGTCGTCTCCTGCAAAGGCATCGCGGAAGGCGTCGAGAACACCAACTACCTCGTCGAAACGGTCGCAGGTCGGTTCATCCTCACGCTGTATGAACGGCGCGTGGCGCGCGCCGACCTTCCGTTTTTTCTCGGTCTGATGGAGCACCTCGCCCGGGCCGGTATCGACTGCCCGACGCCACTGCACGACCTCGATGGCGCCAACCTGCGCGAGCTCAACGGCCGGCCGGCGGCGCTGGTGACTTATCTCGACGGTCTGTCGGTGCGCCGGCCGCAGCCGCACCATTGCGGCGCGGCGGGGGAGGCGCTGGCGCGGCTGCATCTCGCCGGCCGGGGCTTCGCGCTCAGACGAGCCAACGCGCTCGGACCGGCGGGCTGGCGGCCACTGTTCGACCGGTTCGCGGCCGACGCGGATCGGGTGCAGCCGGGCCTTGCCGGCACGATCGCGCGCGAGCTCGACGACATCCTGCCGCGCTGGCCGCGCGACCTGCCGGCCGGTGTGATCCACGCCGACCTCTTCCCGGACAACGTGTTCTTCCGGGGAAACCGCGTCTCGGGCCTTATCGATTTCTACTTCGCCTGTGACGACGCGTTCGCCTACGACCTCGCGGTGTGCCTCAATGCCTGGTGCTTCGAGCCGGATTTCGCCTTCAACATCACCAAGGGCCGCGCGCTCATCGCCGGCTATCAGCGCATCCGCCGGCTCGAAGCGCGCGAAGCAGATGCACTCGTCGTGATGGCGCGCGGCGCGGCGCTGCGCTTCCTGCTGACGCGCGCCTACGACTGGCTGCACACGCCGCGGGATGCGCTCGTCAAGCCGCACGACCCGAACGCCTACCTGCGCCGCCTGCGCTTCCACCAGCGCGTGAGCTCGCCGGGCGAGTTCGGCCTCGAGGCGGCTCCATGACCGCAGGCAAGGCGCAGGTGGTGATCTACACGGACGGCGCCTGCTCGGGAAATCCGGGGCCTGGCGGCTGGGGCGCGATCCTCGTGTGGGGACCCTACCGCAAGGAGATCAAGGGCGGCGAGGCGGGAACGACCAACAACCGCATGGAGCTGCTCGCGGCGATCAGCGCGCTCGAGGCGCTGAAGCGGCCGTCACGGGTGCAGCTCCATACGGATTCCAACTATCTCAAGGATGGCATCACCAAGTGGATCTTCGGCTGGAAGAAGAACGGCTGGCGGACCGCCGACAAGAAGCCGGTCAAGAACCGGGAGCTGTGGCAGCGGCTCGATGCGGCGCGGACGCGTCACGAGATCGACTGGCACTGGGTGAAAGGCCATGCCGGCCACCCCGAGAACGAGCGCGCCGACGAGCTTGCACGCGAGGGTCTCTCCGAACACAAGGCTCGCCGCCCGCGGGTGTGACAGGCTGACCGAGCCCTCGGACTTTCATCGGCTTTGTAAAGCCGCTATGAGGCTTCCCGGAACGCAAGAAGATGCCTGTTCGGTGCTGCTGGCGATACCGCGCCGATCGCTGAAAGGCCTGCACACCCATGAAATTCACGTTCGCCTGGCTCAAGGACCACCTGGATACGACCGCGCCGCTCGATGCGATCACGGCCAAGCTGGCGTCGATCGGACTCGAGGTCGAAGGCGTCGAGGACCGCGGCGCGCGGCTCGCGGCGTTCACGCTCGCCCGCGTGGTCGACGCAAAGCAGCATCCGAACGCCGACCGGCTCCGCGTCGCCCAAGTCGAGATCGCCAAGGGCCAGCCGCCGGTCGAGGTCGTCTGCGGCGCACCGAACTGCCGGACCGGCATGATCGGCGTGTTCGCCCCGCTCGGTACGCTGATACCCGGCACCGGGCTGACGCTCGAGAAGAAGCCGGTGCGCGGTGTCGTCTCCAACGGCATGCTCTGCTCCGAGCGCGAGCTCGAGCTCTCCGACGAGCACGACGGCATCATCGAGCTCGACCAGAGCCTCGCCGGCCGCATCGGCGAGCGCTACGTCGACGTGATGGGACTCGGCGATCCGGTGATCGAGGTGAAGCTCACGCCGAACCGGCCCGATTGCACAGGAGTGCGCGGCATCGCCCGCGACCTCGCCGCAGCCGGCCTCGGCAAGCTCAAGCCCGAGCCGCAGCTCGGCAAGATCGAAGGCGACTACGATTGCCCGGTCCCGATCCGCCTGTCGTTCCCGCCGGGTGAGGAGCACGCCTGCTCGTGCTTCGCCGGCCGCGTCATCCAGGGCATCAGGAACGGTCCGTCACCGGCCTGGCTGCAGGGCCGCCTGAAGGCGATCGGCCAGCGGCCGATCAACGCCGTCGTCGACATCACCAACTACATCCAGTTCGACCGTGGCCGGCCGCTGCACGTCTACGATGCCAACAAGATCAACGGCGGGATCACCGCGCGCTTCGCCAGGCCGGGAGAGAAATTCCTTGCGCTCGACAACAAGGAGTACGTCTGCGACGGCGAGATGACCGTGATCGCCGACGACGGCGGCCATGTGCACCTCGGCGGCATCATCGGCAGCTACGACACAGGCTCCACCGAGGCGACAACCAACGTCTTCATCGAATGCGCGTTCTTCGATCCGCTGCGGACTGCAGCCACCGGCCGGCGCGCCGGCGTTCAGACCGATGCGCGCTACCGGTTCGAGCGCGGCGTCGACCCGGCCTACGTCCGCCCCGGTCTCGACCTCGCGACGAGCATGATGCTGGAGATCGTCGGCGGCAAGCCGTCGAAGGCACGAGTGGCCGGCGCGCCGCCGAGCGCCAGGACCGTGATCGCGTTCGATTTCGGTCACGTCCCCAAGCTCGCCGGGCTCGACGTGAAGGAGGCCGACGCGCGCCGCATCCTGGAGGCACTCGGCTTCGCGATCGAGGGCAAGGGCCCGGCGGTGAAGGTCACCGCGCCGTCGTGGCGGCCCGACGTTCACGGCGCCGCCGATCTCGTCGAGGAGGTGGCGCGCATCGTCGGGCTCGAGACCGTGCCGCCGGCCGCGATGCCGCGCGCGCGCGGCGTGACCGGCATGGTGCTCACCGAGACGCAACGGCGTGCTCGCCGCGTTCGCCGGCTGCTCGCGGCGCGCGGCTTCACCGAAGCGGTGATCTGGTCGTTCATTCCGCAGCCTCAAGCCGAGCACTTCGGCGGCGGCGAGGCGGCGCTCGAGCTCGACAACCCGATCTCGTCGGAGATGACGACGATGCGGCCGAGCCTGCTGCCGGGTCTGCTGACGGCGGCGCAGCGCAACCGCAACCGCGGCTTCCGCGAGGTCGCGCTGTTCGAGCTGGGGCAGGTCTACCGCGGCGACCGGCCGGAGGATCAGCTCCTGATCGCGGGCGGCGTGCGCGACGGCGCGGCACTGACGTCCGGCCACGGCCGCCACTGGGACGGGAGCGCAGCCGACGCCGGGTTCTTCGATGTGAAGGCCGATGTGGTGGCCGCGCTCTCGGCGCTCGGCATCGATGCCTCGAAGGCGCAAATGACGCGCGACGCACCGGGCTGGTACCACCCGGGCCGATCGGCGACGCTGCGGCTCGGACCCAAGACCGTGCTCGCGCAGCTCGGCGAGGTGCATCCGGAGACCCTGCGCATGCTCGATGTCGCCGGGCCGGTTGCCGCGTTCGAGATCTTTCTCGATGCGCTGCCGGCGGAGAAGCGCAAGACCTCCAAGGCACGGCCCGCGCTCGTCGCGCAGGACCTGCCGGCCGTGCGCCGCGATTTCGCATTTGTCGTCGACGACGCGGTAGCGGCGGGGGACCTGATCAAGGCCGCGGTGGGGGCAGAAAGAGCGCTCATCACCGGCGCCACCGTGTTTGACGTGTTCACGGGCGCGAGCGTTGGTACCGGCAAGAAGTCGATCGCCATCGAGGTGACGATTCAGCCCAGGGAAAAGACACTGACGGATCCCGAGATCGAGGCCGTCGCTGGAAAGATCGTGGCGGAGGTCGCCAGGGCGACCGGGGGCGTCATTCGTGGCTGACCGCCTCGCGGCTCACCGCGGCGACGAACTGGTCAATCTGCTTGCGTAGCGCGATCGAGGACTTGCGGCTGGCTGCCGCGAGAACCGGATCGGCGGCAATGCGGCCGATCGCGGCGTAAGGCGCGGCCATCAGCTCCTCGTAGAGCGTCGTCGTCTCGCGCACGGCAGCGAGGCCCTCATCTGCGGCGCCGCCGCCCGCGAGCTTGCGCCGCGCGCGCTCGATATCGCTCGCGAGCCGCCAAGCTGCGTGCGCGCTCGGGGACGCGCCAGGCTCCCGCACCGCGCGCGGAACGTCGCGCGGCTCGACCTGCGGCGCGAGCGACGGCTGGCCGCGCTCGGCAAATCCCGCGGCGGCGGCGCCGATGCCGAACAGCTCATTCGGCGTTACCTCGAGCACGTCGCAGATCTGCGCGATCAGGCTGAAGTCGGGCTCCGCCGCGCCGCGCTCGAAGCGCGTGTACCTGTTCTCCTGAATCCCGAGCCGGATCGCGAGGCTGCGCGCGGTCTTGTAGCCGGCCCGCACGCGCGCCAGCCTGAGCCCAGCCGCAAAGGCCGCAATCGCCGAGCGCTTCCTGGACTTCGCCATGCCCGCCGTGGTCGCAGAGCAGGCGCCGAAAGTAATCGTCAAAAATCGACGAATTACAAACAAGGTGAACCAAAATCATCAATATTCAGAAATAATCTTTGATTTCTGCGTTTCCGTCATGGCATGCCTCAGGCGCTGCCGATCAGAATGCCGGTCGCGAACACGATCAAGCCGCCGACCACCACCTCGAATGCCGCCTGCAGGAACTTGGTGTCCATGTAGCGCGAACGGATCCACGCGATGACCCAGAGCTCGATCATCACCACCGCGATCGCCAGCATCGTCGCGATGCGGAAATCGGGGATGAGATAGGGCAGCGTGTGGCCGATGCCGCCGATCGCGGTCATCAGTCCGGTGATCGTGCCGCGCAGCCAGGGATGCCCGCGGCCGGTGAGCGCACCGTCGTCCGACATTGCCTCGGCCATGCCCATCGAGATGCCGGCGCCGACCGACGCCGCGGTGCCGACGAGAAACGTCTGCCAAGGGTCGTGCGTCGCGAATGCGGCGGCGAACAGCGGCGCCAGCGTCGACACCGATCCGTCCATCAGGCCGGCGAGGCCCGGCTGCACGACCTGCAGCACGAACATGCGGTTCTGCGCATCGGCCTCCTCCGCCTTGGCATCGCCGGTGAGGTGCTCGTCTCCGAGCTTCTGGGCGAGGCTCACGTGGCCGGCCTCGGCGGCGGCCAGGTCGCCGACCAGCTTGCGGATCGAGGCGTCGGAGATGCGCTCGAGCGCGCGCTCGTAGAAATTGCGCGTCTCGTACTCGATCGTCACGGCCTGCTTGCGCACCTTGTCGAGACCGAGCGGGCGCACCATCCACAGCGCCTCGTGCTTCACGAAGCCCTTCACGTCGTGCCGGCGGATCAGCGGGATGTGCTCGCCGAACTTCTCGCGGAAGAGTTCGATCAGCCAGCGGCGATGCGTGTTCTCCTCTTCCGCCATCTCGGCGAAGACCTTGGCGGAGGCCGGAAAGCTCTCGCGCAGCCCATCGGCGTAGTCGGCGTAGATGCGCCCGTGCTCCTCCTCGAGCCCAATCGCGAGGGCAAGGATCTCCCGCTCGGTCAGATCGGAAAAGGCTTTCACGGGGTCCGCTCCGGATGGGACAGAATTTTAGAACCATTCCAAAGTTGGCTGCGCCTGGCAAGCCGGTCGCGCGCCCGGCCGACATGCGATATGCCGCAGCCGGGGCCCTCGGCATGACAGCGGTCCGGGCGCGTGCTCATGTCGAAGGGCGCATAACGCAGGACACGAGCCGGATGTCGAGGAAGATCGCCGGACCCGAGATCGAGCGGGTGATCCAGCTGCTGTCGCGGCTGCCGGGTCTCGGGCCCCGCTCGGCCCGCAAGGCCGCGCTCGCGCTGCTGAAGCGGCGCCAGGAGCTGCTCATGCCGCTCGCCCATGCGCTGGCGACCGCCGCCGACAAGCTGCACGAGTGTGCCGAATGCGGCAACATAGATACGCTCTCGCCCTGCACGATCTGCCAGGACCCGCGCCGGGATCCGTCGCTGATCGTCGTGGTCGAGGAGGTGGGCGACCTGTGGGCCCTCGAGCGGGCGGGCGTCGTGACATCGCGCTATCACGTGCTCGGCGGGCACCTGTCGCCGCTCGATGGCATCGGTCCCGAGCAGCTCAACATCGCGCAGCTCGTCACACGCTTGCAGGGCGGCGCCGTGAAGGAGGTGCTGCTGGCGCTCAACGCGACCGTCGAGGGACAGTCGACGGCCCACTATGTCACCGAGCAGATCGCCGGCCTCGACGTGGCCGTCTCGCGGCTGGCGCAGGGAGTGCCGGTGGGCGGCGAGCTCGACTACCTCGACGAGGGCACGCTCGCCGCCGCGATCATGTCGCGCCGGCGGCTGTGAGGGGGCGGGCGAACACTCCGATCGCGACACGAAACGTATTGGCATAGGCCGTTACGCTGTCGGATATCGGGTCTGCGTAGCCGCCACCGACGGCGATTGAGATGGGAATCCTCTCGCGCCGCGCAAGCTCGAGCACCAGACGATCGCGCGCAATCAATCCATCGAACGTCAGCGCAAGCCGGCCGAGCGTGTCGGTTGCGAGCGGATCGGCGCCGGAAAGATAGAGGATCAACTCCGGCTCGAACCGTGCGACGGCCGCCAGCCCTTCGCCGAGCGCACGGAGATAGCGGTCGTCATCGGTGCCGTCGGCGAGCGCGATGTCGAGCGTGGAGGCGACCTTGCGGAACGGAAAATTCCTCTCGCCGTGCAGGCTCAACACGAAGACGTCGGGCCGGCCGCCGAGAATGGCCGCGTTGCCGTCACCCTGGTGGACGTCGAGATCGACGATGGCGATCCGCCGCACGCGCCGCTCGGCCAGCATCGCCAGAGCTGCAACGGCGAGGTCGTTGAACACGCAATATCCCGAGCCGAAGTCGCGGTGCGCATGATGCGTGCCGCCGGCGAGCTGACCGGAGAGGCCGTCTGCGAGCGCCGCGCGCGCCGCCGCGACGGCCCCGCCGACGGTCGCGCGCGATCGCGCGACCAGCGTCGGGCTCCACGGCAGGCCGATACGGCGCATGATATCGGGCGATGCGGCTCCCGTAAGTATGGCCGCGACATAGTCGGGCGCGTGCGCGAGCTCGAGCTCGGCGACGCTTGCGGCCGGAGAGGCGATGAGCCGGGCTCTGCCGAGCACCGCATCCCCAGCCACCAGATCGCGCAGCATGCGATACTTGCCCGCGGGAAACCGGTGTCCCGCGGGCAGCGGCAGATCGGGCACATCGGGAAAATAAAGGCGCAAGGGATGGACCGGGAACGTTGGGGAGACGGAACCGAACTCTACCTCGCCCTGGTCGTCGGCGCATCGAGACACTTGGGCTCCGGGGCGCAGGTGCATCCGCCGTCGCATTTGAGCACGACACGGTTGCAGCCGAGGCTTGGAGCGCACTGCCCGGTCGAGATGCGCATGGTGCTGCCGCGGCAGACGCAGGACGGCTCGCAGACATCACGCTCGGTGCGCTCGACGCAGCGACCGAGCAGGGCATCGCAACGCGCGATGGTGCGCTGGAACACGCCGGTATTGCAGCTCGACCGCTCGCCCGATCGGCAGGTCTCGCGCCGCTCCTCCTGCTCGCGGCACTGGCCCCCGAGGCAGATGCTCCGCTTGACCACCAGCGTATCGCCGATGCAGGTCGCCTGCGGACCATAACCACGGCTGCATTGGCTGTCGGCGGTGCACGGCTGCGCCGGTGCCGGCCCCGGCCAAGCCATGGCGATCCCCGCAACAGTCACGAGCAAAAATAACCGCATGTCCATTTACCGTCGAAAAGGCCACCTGGAAGCCTTGACGTGCCGACCCAACCGTCCGACCTTCCCGATCACTAGTACCCGGAATCACAAATGGCTGGTACGCATGACGATCGAGGACAATCGCCGGCCAGGAGCGGCGCGACGGCCGATGCCGTCGCATCGGACGAGCGTCGCGGCTCCGCAATCAGGCGTGCCAGCCATTTGTGATTCCGGGTACTAGCACTGCATTTGCAACGGGACACCAAGCATGACCAGGACTTTTCATTCCGCCGCCATCGCCATTGCGCTCCTCGCCACCGCATCGGGGCCTGCTGCGGCACAGTCGCGCATCGAGATCGGCGTGCTCAACTGCACAGTCGCAGGCGGGACGGGCTTCGTGTTCGGCTCGACGAAGAGCCTGTCCTGTGTGCTGAACCGGCCGGGCCGCGACGAGCGCTACTCCGGTACGATCTCCAAGTTCGGCATAGACATCGGCAAGACGACGACATCGGTGATCTCGTGGGCGGTGTTTGCGCCGACCGCCAACCTGCCGACCGGTGCACTCGACGGCGACTACGCGGGCATCGCGGGCGAGGCGACGGTCGGTGCCGGCCTCGGCGCCAACGCGCTGGTCGGCGGCTCGAACAAGACGATCTCGCTGCAGCCCCTCAGCGTACAGGCGCAGCAGGGTCTCAACATCGCCGCCGGCGTCGCGTCGCTGCAGCTCAAGGCGATCAAGTAGCCGGCTCGGGACATCCCGATCAGATGCGCAGAATGCGCAGCCAGCGCATCACGTCGAGCAGGCTCATTGCCGCGGCGGCGACGTAGGTGAGCGCCGCCGCACGCAGCAGCTTGCGCGCTGAGACCATGTCCTCGGGTTTCACGTAGCGGCCGGCTTCCAGCACCGGCAACGCCCGGCGGAAGCTCGCGTCGAACTCCGTCGGCAGTGTGACCGCGTGAATGAGCACCGTCATGCCGATGATGAGGACGCCGATCATCACCTGCAGCAGCAGGACCGCCGGCGACTTCGACAGGATCATTACGATCGGCGCCGCCAGCATCACGATGGCGCCGAGCTGCTCGAAGCGCCGAGCCTGCTTGGCGAGCCGCGTGCGTGCGTGCAAGGGCGCATAGCCGGTCGCGTCCTGCATCGCATGACCGACCTCGTGCGCGGCGATGACCACGGCCGACAGCGAGCGCCCGCTGTAGTGGGCCGGAAGCAGCCGCACGGCCTTGATCTCGGGGTCGTAGTGGTCGCCGAGGGCGGTCTCCTCGACCTTCACGCCGGTGAGCTTCATCTCGTCGAGCAGGTGGCGCGCGAACTCCCCACCGGTCCCGGGAAAGTCCGCGCGCTCGCGGCCGTGCTCTTTGATGATGCGCTTCACCCACAATCCCGGCAGGACGGCGAGGGCGAAAATGCTGCAGAGCAGGACGAGCACATAGCCCATGCGGGTCTCCGGCCCATTGCGCCGCCCACGCGGGTCGCGTCACGGCGCGCCACTCGCCTCGCGAAGGCGATCCCTCTAGTCTCGCCCGGGAAACAGGCGGAAGGAGGATCGGCCCATGGTAGCGATTGCGCTGCTGGATGACTATCAGAACGTCGCGCTGGAGATGGCCGACTGGGCGCGGCTGCGCGAGGACCATCGGCTGACGGTCTTCAACCAGCCGCTCGGCGATGAGCCGGCCGTGGCCAATGCGCTTGCCGGATTCGACGTTGTTTGCCTCGTACGCGAGCGCACGCCATTCCCGCGGAGCCTGATCGAGCGCCTGCCGAACCTGCGGCTGATCGTGACCGCCGGCGAGCGCAACGCCGCAATCGACGTCAAGGCCGCCGCCGAGCGCAAGATCCTGGTCTGCGGCACACGCTCGCCGGGACACGCCACCGCCGAGCTGGCGATGGGCTTGATCCTCGCCCTCGCCCGCAACATCCCGCTCGAGGCCGCCGCGATGCGCACCGGCGGCTGGCAGAGCACCATCGGCATCGATCTCAACGGCCGCACGTTGGGCCTCGTCGGCCTCGGCCGGCTCGGCGGCAGGATGGCGAAGCTCGGTCGCGCCTTCGGCATGAAGGTCATCGCCTGGAGCGCAAACCTGACGCAGCAGGTCGCCTATGAGCAGGGCGCCGAGCGCGTCGACAAGGATGCACTGTTCCGCGTCGCCGATATCGTCTCGATCCACACGCGGCTGTCGGACCGCACCCGCGGGCTGGTCGGCGCGCGCGAGCTCGCACTGATGAAGCCGTCGGCGCTGCTGGTCAACACCTCGCGCGGCCCGATCATCGACCTCGCGGCTCTGCTCGAGATACTTCGGGCGGGGCGCATCGCCGGCTGCGCGCTCGATGTCTATGACGTCGAGCCGCTGCCGGCCGGCCATCCGCTGCGATCCTCGCCACGCGTCCTGCTGACGCCCCATCTCGGCTACGTGACCGAGGAGACCTACCGGGCGTTCTACGGCGGCAAGGTAGCAGCGATCGAAGCCTGGCTCGCCGGCAAGCCGATCCACGTCATCAGCCCGTGATGAAGCGACACGCTTTCCCGCCAGATAACGAGCCCCGGCCGTGAAGCCGGGGCCCGACGCAGAACATCCGTGGCGCGATGGCGACTGCGCGTAGAGAGGGCCGCCGATCGCACGATGGCTCAGGTCAGCTTCAAGACCTGGATGATCGCGGGTCCGAGAATGACGATGAACAGCACCGGCAGGAAGAAGATGATCATCGGCACCGTGAGCTTCGGCGGCAGGGCGGCAGCCTTCTTTTCGGCTTCCAGCATGCGCATGTCGCGGTTTTCCTTGGCCATCACGCGCAGCGCCTGACCGACCGGCGTTCCGTAGCGCTCGGCCTGGATCAGCGCGGTCGAGACCGCCTTGATGCCGGCGATGCCGGTGCGCTTGCCGAGGTTCTCGAAGGCGATGCGGCGATCCTGCAGATAGGAGAGCTCCGCTGTTGTCAGGCTGAACTCCTCGGCGAGCTCGAGCGACTGGCTGGTGATCTCCTTGGCGACCTTGCCGAAGGCGGCCTCGATCGACATGCCGGCCTGAACGCAGATCAAGAGCATGTCGAGGGCGTCGGGGAACACGTTCTTGATCGAAACCTGGCGGCGCTGCACGATGTTCTCGAGGAACATGTTCGGCAGATAGAAGCCGAGGAAGCCGGCACCGAGCGACATCAGGAACTTGATGATCGGCGGATAGGGCATGTTGCGGCTGATCACGAACAGATAGATCAGCGCAATGAAGGTCACCGCGATCGGCAGCACCAGGCGGAAGAACGCATAGGTATAGATCGTGGAGTTGCCGCGGT
>Ga0114938_1000591_pt1 | contig 26577 bp, 29 predicted proteins | sample AshMeaBigSpring_FD_88675 | JGI IMG/M metagenome (GOLD analysis project Ga0114938, IMG submission 88675) | Groundwater microbial communities from Big Spring, Nevada to study Microbial Dark Matter (Phase II) - Ash Meadows Big Spring | ecosystem: Environmental > Aquatic > Deep subsurface >... | reverse complement strand
TCGAAGATCGGCTGGGTGCTGGTGGGCATGTGGTGGACACGGCGTTTGGCGCGGCGCGAGATTTTCCCGGCGATCTGGCGGATCATCTCGGTGGTCTCGGCATCATCGCAGAGGATCTGGTTGACTTCGTCGGTGAGGAAATCGCGCGCGGTGCGTTCGATGAGGCCGGGTTCCTGGAAGATGCAGGCGGGGGCGGGGTTGCCGGCGCGGCGGGCCTCGATCTCGTTCCATTGTTCAAGGAGCATGGCGAGGTCGCGCACGAAGTGGCGGGCGCGGGTGCCCTGGGCGACGGTGCGCATGATGATGCCCATGCCCTCGGGGACGGAGAGTTTCTGGACGATCTTGCGGAGGCGGGCGCGTTCCTTGGGATCGTCGATCTTGCGGGAGATGCCGAACTGTTCGGTGTAGGGCATGAGGACGAGGTAGCGGCCGGCGAGCGAGATGTTGGTGGTGACGCGCGGGCCCTTGGTGCCGATGGGGCCCTTGGAGACCTGGATGACGATCTCCGAGCCAATCGGATAGATGTCCGGTATGTCCTTGGAGGTGATTTTCTTCTGCTGCTTCTTTTTGCCCTCGCGCTGGATCTCCTCCAGTCCGGCGTCGAGCGCGGCGGGGATGGCGTCCCAGAAGTGGAGGAAGGCGTTCTTGTCGAGGCCGATGTCCACGAACATCGCCTTGAGGCCGGGCTCGATGTTCTTGACGCGGCCCTTGAAGATGCCGCCGACGATGTTCTGGTCGCCCTCGCGTTCGACGGTGTATTCCTCCAGGACGCCTTCCTCGAGGAGGGCGACGCGGCGTTCGAGTTTCTCGACGTTGACGATGATGCTGTTGCCGCGCATGGGGTCGGGCTTGCCGATGCCGAGGAGTCTTTTGATGTGTTGGATCATGATGGGGAGTGGTGGGGTAAGGTTTTCGTGGTTGGAGTGATGGGAATCAGGGTTCGGTGACAGGCACGGCTTTTGGGATGACGGTGCCTTCGGCGTCGATTTCCGGGGTGAGCGTGGGGGTGGGGGTGATGGAGTTGTCCGCGGGTGGCGGGGAGGGTTCGGCGGCGACCTCGCCGATTTCCTCGCCGGTTTCGCCGAGGTCCTGGAATTCGGTGGCGCTGATGGCGGCGAGCACGTCCTCGGGGAGTTCGATGGCTTCGATGCGGTCGGTATTTCCGGCGAATTCGGCCTGGGTTTTGAGCGGGAGCTTGAGTCCCTGCTCCTGGGCGAAGAGGCCGCGGTAGATGAGATGGACGAGCGGGCCGCAGACGCCGCCGCCGGAGCCGGCGTTCTGGGCGAGGACGCAGACGGCGTATTTCGGGTTTTCGTAGGGTGCGAAGCTGATGACCCAGGAGTTGTTGGATTTCTGGCCGTTGTCGATGGTCTGGGCGGTGCCGGTCTTGGCGGCGACCTCCATGTCCGGCATTTTGACTTTTCCTGCGGTGCCGCCGGGGACGTTGACGGCCATCCACATGCCCTTGCGGATGAGTTCGAAGTCGGCGGGTTTGATGCCGGCCTCGATGAGGTCGACGACGAGGTGGGGTTTGTCCGCGATGAGAACCTTGCCCTCCTCGGAGACGGCTTTGCGGACGAGGCGGGGTTTGAAATATTTGCCGCCGTTTGCGACGCAGGCGACCATGGCGCAGAGCTGGAGCGGGGTGGCCATGGTGTCGCCCTGGCCGATGGAGAGGAAGGCGGTGAGGACGGGGGTCATGACGGCTCCGGGGTTTGCAGAGCGCCAGGCGCGGCTGCCGGGGAGGATGCCGGGGTTCTCGCCGGGCAGTTCGATGCCGGTGCGCGTGCCGATGCCGACCATCTGGCAGCCCTCGACCATGGCTTTCCAGCCGATGGTGTTGGCGAGCTTGTTGAAGTAGGGGTTGCAGGATTGTTGGAGGGCCTTGGAAAGGGTGAGGGAGCCGTGGCTTCCCTTGCTTTTGTTCCAGAGCCAGCAGCCGACCTTGTGGTTGCCGTAGGCCACGTAGCCGTCGCAGGAGAAGGATCTGGAGGCCATGCCCTGGAGCGCGCCGGAGATGGCGGTGGGGACCTTCATGGTGGAGCCCGGGGTGAAGGGCGAGATGGCTCGGTTGGTGAGTGGGGAAAGGGATTTGTTGGACTGATAGGTTTTCCAACGGGCGGGATCGATGCTCGGGATGAAGGCGTTCGGATCATAGTCCGGGACGGAGGCCAGGGCGAGCACCTCGCCGGTGTTGACGTCCATGACGACGCCGGCGGCGCGTCCGGCGCGGCGGAGGACGTTTTCGACGAGGAGCTGTTTGCGGGCGTCGATGGCGAGCTGGAGTTTCGCGCCGGCTCCGGGTTTCGTGTAGTCGGTCATCCGGATGGTGCGGCCTTTCTCATCCTTGACGATGGTTTTGCGTCCCTCGGGGCCCCTGAGGATGGCATCCATGCTGGCCTCGACGCCGGCGATGCCCTTGTCATCGCCGATGTAGTGGTTGAAGAGTCTTGTGGCGCTCTCGGGGACGTCGCCTTTCTCCCATTGTTTGAGGTATCCGAGGACGTGGCTGGCGAGGGCTCCGAAGGGGTATTGGCGCTGGGGGCGGATGCCGACATAGACGCCGGGCAGGGCGAGGTTGTGCTCGGCGATTTTCGAGAACTCTTCGTAGGTGAGGTCCGCGCGGTAGCTGTAGGGGATGAGGCCGCCGTGGGTGAGGTAGTGGGTGCGCAGGGCGCTGGCCTTGAAGTTCTTGGCGAGCCCGAGCTTGCGAAGGCGTCCGATGGTGCTTCCCTCGCCGTCCTTGACGATGGAGACGATGTCCATTTCCTCGCGTTTGCGGGGCAGGCCGTTTTCCTTGGTGAGGCGTTCGACGGTGGGATCGCCCTCGTGTTGGGCGAGGTAGCTGTCGCGGATTTCCTCGAGGTTGAAGGTGACCTCATACCGGCGGAGGTTGCGGGCCAGGGTGACGCCGTTGCGGTCGGTGATTTCACCGCGGATGCCGGGTTCGCGCACGGTGACGGTGCGGTTGCCGGGAACCTGGTTGAGGAATTCGGCGCGGCGCACGATCTGGAACTCGTGGAGGCGGGTCAACAGGACTCCGAAACCCACGAGCACGAGGGCCGTGAGAAGGTAGAGCCTGAGCCGGTAGCCGGGTTCCATGGGTCAGCGGGCGCGCCGGCGGCGGCCGGCTTCGGGGTTGATGGAGTGGTGGCAGGCCTTGGCGACGCGGAACAGCATCCAGAAGATGACCGGGGAGAAGATCATGGTCAGGATGGAGGTGTAGAGCATCTGGAGGACGGTCGGGCGGGTGAGCATGAACTCGCCGCGGACGAAGTTGATGATGGCGTATTCCGCGGACAGGTAGAGGAAGACGGCGATGCCGGAGAGCAGGGCTGAGAACTGCCACTTGCCCTGTTTGAATAGCGGCTGGATGCCCTGCATCAGGAAGCCCATGCCGCCGAAGAGCAGGATGGAGTAGCCGAAGCGCAGGGACTCCACCTGTTGGGTGTAAACCTCGGGATCGCCGCCGTGGGGGCCGAGCGCGCATTGCGCATCCCAGAAAAACCCGCCGATGAAGGCGAGGGTGAGCATGGTGGGCTGGCCGACGGTGACCGCGCAGCAGAGGAAGACGAGCTGGACAAGGAGGACCCGCGAGTCGAACAAGCCCGTGAAGGCGGGCAGGAACTGCTGCACGATGAAGGCGGCGAGCAGCAGCAGGATGGTGATGACGGAATAGCGGATCACGGGGTTTTCAGGAATCGGCGGAGAGGACGACGAATACGGCTCCGAGGTCCGAGAAATTCACCGACGGGCGGACGAGAGCTTCGGAATCCAGAGCGCCTTTTTCGACGGAGTCGATGGTTCCGAGGAGGATGTTGGGCTGGAAGATGCCGCCCCGGCCGGTGGTGAAGACGCGCTGGCCCGGGCGGACGGCGGCGTTGGCTGATAGAAACCGGAGGCGCAGCATGGGATCGCCGTTGAAACCGCCGCGCTGGCCGCTGAGGATGCCGACTTCCGGCGAGCCTTCGACGCGCGCGGCGACCTGGCATTTCTCGTCGGTGAGAAGGAGGACGGACGAGCGCTCGCCGGCGTTGTCGATGCGGTCGATCTTTCCGACGAGTCCCTCGTTGGAGAGCACGGCGAGCTGGGTGCCGATGCCGCGTTTGGAGCCGGCGTCGATTTCCACGGTCTGCCACCAGGTGGTCGGGTTGCGACGGATGACGCGGGCGGCGACGACGTCGAATTTCGAGGCCTTTTTGAACTCCAGCGAGTGGCGGAGTTGTTCGTTCTCGTATTCGAGCGAGCGGAAGCGGGATTCGATGAGGCGGAGGCGTTCAAGCTGGGCGCGGGTGGCTTCGAGCTCGGCTTCGAGTTCCTTGGAGTGGCGGGTTTCCTCGAGGAAGGCGCGGGCCCGGGTTTCCATGTCCGATCCCGACTTCAGGAAGGGTGCCATGGCCGAGTAATAGGCGTTCTGGATCTCGCGCACGCTGCGGTCGCTGCGGGTGAGCGCCCAGACGGCACCCCCGAGGAAAAGCAACAGCGCGATGAGGTTGAGCGGCTTCATGGCCGGGTATCATGCCAACGGGCCGCTCAGCGGTCCGTGTTGGTGACCCGCTTCAGGAGGGAGAGTTCCTGAAGCGCCTTCCCGGTTCCCTCGGCCACGGCGCTGAGGGGGTCCTCGGCGATGTGGACGGGCAGCCCGGTTTCCTCGCGAAGGAGGCGGTCCAGCCCCTTGAGCAACGCGCCGCCGCCGGCTAGGACGATGCCGCGGTCCACAAGGTCGGCGGCGAGTTCCGGCGGGCAGCGTTCGAGAGTGGTGCGGACGGCGTCCACAATGGTGCTGAGCGGGTCCGCCATGGCCTCGCGGATTTCCTGCGAGGTGATGGTGATGGTTTTGGGAAGTCCTGCGACGAGGTCGCGGCCCTTGACCTCCATGGTCATTTCCTTGGGCAGCGGCGCGGCCGAGCCGAGGCGGATCTTGATTTCCTCGGAGGTGCGCTCGCCGATCATCAGGTTGTAGGCGCGCTTCATGTATTGGATGATCGCCTCGTCCAGTTCATCGCCGGCGGTGCGCACGCTGCGGGCGTAAACGATGCCGGAAAGCGAGATCAGCGCCACCTCCGTGGTGCCGCCGCCGATATCGACGATCATGTTGCCGGAGGCGTCCTGGACGGGCAGGCCCACGCCGATCGCCGCGGCCATCGGCTCCTCGATCAGGTAAACCTCGCGGGCCCCGGCCTGTTCGGCGGATTCGCGGACGGCGCGGCGCTCCACCTCGGTGATGCCGGAAGGGATGGCGATGAGCACCCGGGGATTCGAGCGGCGGCCCTTGTTCACCTTGCGGATGAAGTGGCGGAGCATCGCCTCGGTGACTTCGAAGTCCGCGATGACGCCGTCTTTCAGCGGCCGGATCGCGACGATGTTGCCCGGCGTGCGGCCGAGCATGCGTTTGGCATCATCGCCGACGGCGAGCACCTCGTTGGTGCCGGCCTTCACCGCGACGACCGATGGTTCGCGCAGGACGATGCCGTGGTCCTTGACGTTGATCAGTGTGTTCGCGGTGCCCAGGTCGATGCCGATGTCATTGGAAAACAGATTTCCGAAAAGCTTTTTGAACATGGAAGGTGTTGAAAATGAGAGAATGGTAGGGAAATTCAGGTAGTCCGACCGGGCCCTTGGGCCGCCTCGTTCCGGCGGGCAGACCTGAAGAGAACGAAGCGATGGCGGGAAACCGTCGGCAAAAGCGGGCGAATTTCCTCATTCGCCGCCCGCAGGTCAAGCCGTAATCCGTGTTCCCCGCGGTCCATGACGGCGTTCCACGCGCTGATTTTCAGGGTGTCACGCAGTGCCAGGCCGACGGACTGCAGGATCCACATTCCGCTTGAGCGGTCCCTTCCCGCCGTGAAGACTCGCGCCGATCCCGAACTCCGACGCGTTTTTCCGAATGGCCCGATTCCGGCTTGGAATCCATGGCTCCCGGAATTTCGCGAAATACGGGACGCGGCTTGGCCGTAAACCGAACCCACATCATGAAGCAGCCCTCAAGCACCGACCGTCGCAGCGTTCTCAAACTCCTCGCCGCCTCGGCGGCCGCGCCCCTCATTCTCCCGAACCGCCTGTTCGGAGCGGACGCGCCTTCCAACAAGATCACCGTCGGCTGCATCGGCGTCGGCTGGCAGGGCGGGGGAAATCTCGACGGCTTTCTCGCGATCGACGATTGCCGGGTGGTCGCCATCTGTGATGTGGACGAGAAGCACCTCAAGGCGGCGGTGGACAAGGTCAACGCGCGCTACGGAAACCAGGACTGCAAGGGCTACAAGGACTTCCGCGAGTTGATCGCCCGCAAGGACATTGATGCGGTCGCGATTTCCACGCCCGACCACTGGCATTCGATCCCGGCGATCATGGCGGCGAACGCGGGCAAGGACATTTTCTGCGAGAAGCCCCTCTCCCACACGCTCTCCGAGGGCATCGCCATGGTGGAGGCCGCGCAGAAGAACAAGATCATCTGGCAGACCGGATCCTGGCAGCGCAGCGTGGGCTCCTTCCGCTGGGCCGTCGAGCTGGTCCAGAACGGCTACCTCGGCAAGGTTTCCCGCGTGGAGGTCGGTCTGCCTTCCGGCCATGCCGATTTCGCCAAGACCGGCAGGGACCAGCCGGACGGCCCCGTGCCCGCCGGCGTGGACTACGATATGTGGACCGGCCCCGCGAAGATGATGCCCTTCAACCCCTGCCGCTTCCACAAGAACTGGCGCTGGAACTACAACACCGGCGGCGGCCAACTCATGGACTGGATCGGCCACCACTGCGACATCGCCCATTGGGGTCTCGCCAACCCGAAATACGGCTGCGGCCCGGACGACGCCGTCGGCCCGCTCGAGGTTGCCGGCACCGCGGACTTTCCCGATGCGAACGCCATTTGGAACACCGCACCCAAATACCGCATCGAATGCAAATATCCCAATGCCGTGGACGTCGTCATCGCCGGCGGCTACCCGGAAATCGAGGGAGGCGCGAAATGGATCGGCCAGAACGGCTGGGTCAGCGTCACCCGCGGGAAATTCAAGGCCTCCAACGTCGAGTGGATCCGTGAGATCCAGAAACGCGACAAGGCGGGCGATCTGGAAATCCAGCTTTACAAGAGCCCCGGCCATTTCCGCGAGTTCATCGATTGCATCAAGTCCCGCAAGCGCACGCTCACCCCGGTGGAGATCGCCCATCGCTCGCAGACACCCGGCCACCTCGGCCACATCTCCGCGCGCACCGGCCGCACCCTGAAGTGGGATGCGGTGAAGCAGGAGATCATCGGCGACCCGGAAGCCAGCAAGCTCATGGTGCCGGTGATGCGCGAGCCTTGGAAGCTGTGAGAGCGCCGGTCGTGCGTTTCAAAACACCGCGGCATTTTCCACCCTTCCATCAGGGCGATGCCGTGGTGAAACCTCAGCTCCCCGCGAGCAGGGGCCCGCAGACCGCGTGGCGCGTCAGGAATTCATCCGCCAGCGCGCCGTAGGCCTCGGCCCCCTGGCCGCTTCGGTCATGCTCGAAGATGGTCTTCCCGTGGCTCGGTGCCTCGCCGATGCGGATGGTCCGCGGGATCATCGTGCGGTAGATCTGATCCGGGAAAAACTTCGAAACCTCGTCCACCACCTGCCGTGAGAGCAGCGTCCGGCCGTCGAACATGGTCATCACGATGCCCTCCAGCCGGATATCCGGATTGGCATCCGAGCCGCGGATCTGGTCGATGACGTGGACGATCTTCGCCAAGCCCTCGAGGCCGAACCATTCGCATTGCAGCGGGATGAGGATCTCATCAGCTGCGGCCAGCGCGGAGGTCATCAGCACGCCCAGCGAGGGAGGCGTGTCGAGGATGCAGAATTCAAAAAGGTCGTTGGGTTTCAGCCCCTGGAGGATGCGGCGAAGGCGGGTGAGGTGGTCGTCGCTGCGGGCGAGTTCGATTTCCACCCCGGCGAGGTCCATCTCCGAGGGCACCAGCGAGAGGTTTTCACGGCCGGTCGCGAGGATCTGCTGGTGCACCGTCGCCTCGCCCATGAGCACGGGGTACATGCTGCCGTTCTCCGGCGGTTCGATGCCGAGGCCGCTGGTGCAGTTCGCCTGTGGATCGAGGTCCACCAGAAGCACCCGCTGGCCGCGCAGCGCGAGCGCGGCGGACAGATTCAGGGCGGTGGTGGTTTTTCCCACTCCTCCCTTCTGGTTGGCGACGGCGATGACTTTCATGCGGGCGGGGCTTTCCGGAACGGGCGCACTTTCCGGGGAACCCGCCCCGCATGCAATCAAAACCGCAGGTTGGGGGAAAATGCGCGTGTCCGATGAAATTCCGAGCCTGTCGCTATTCGGCCCCGACGCCTGAGCGCCGTCGACAGGCCATTGGACCGCTCCTCGGCATCGACGAGCGAAGAGTGCTGCAAGCGGTCCATGCGCTGGATCACTTCTCGAAAAACGCGCGCTTGCCCGGTGGCAGGAGCACCGGGATGGTGTCCACGGGAACGGCAATCTCGTCGCCCGTGACAAACACATTCGCCGGACGCATGTCGAAAACGACCGCGTCGGCCCTGAGAAAGGCATAGGAATCCTCGTAACCGATGCCGTGATTGTGGCGGAGCTTGGTGAATCCGAGATGATCCATCATGCGGACAATCTCTTCCCATCGGGCGGGTCTGCCTTTCACCAGGTCCTGGCGGGTCACGATGCGTCGTTGGTTGGCGGTTCCAGCAATCCCGACGAAGCGCAGGTTGTCGCCGAAGATCCTGTTTTGAAGCCTCAGCCGCTCGAATACTCCAATGGCAGGGCCGGTGCCATTCCAGGTGTTCCAAGATCGAAATTGACCGCGTAGGCGGCCCTGTCCGGCTTGGTGAATTTCAGGACGGTTCCGTTGCCGGTATCGAAAATCAGATCATGCTCCACTCCTCCCCGCAGATCCGGAATCAAATCTCGATAGAGGAATCCTTCCGTGGCCGCTCCATTTTCGAGGCTAGCGATCTGCCGTAAGATGAGATCGGGATGATCTTCGTTCCCATCGAGCGTTCCATCTGCGCGTAGAATTCTGCGGAAGTCATCGATGGTCGCCTCGAGCGGGCGATCCTGATCCTCTCCAGGCAGCTTTCGCGCCTTTGATTCGGGTCTTCTTTCGCTTCGGGAGTCATCGGACAACGGGTCGACGATGCCAGATCGGGGGCGTTTCTCAAGAAGGATTTCGCCGCCGGTATCCCGGCGCGGGGAAAGCCAATTCATTGGCTTCAATGATATGCCTGCCTGCCCGGACTCCGACCAAGACATTTCCCGTGACGATCCATCGATGGGCCGCCAGCGATCCTCAATCCGCCTCGTCCGCCAGCTTCGGCGGGATGAGATACTTCAGCAGCCCGTGGCGGGAGGGCGGGCTGACCTTGAGACAGGCGATGCCGCCTTTCTTCATCCTCACGCCACCGCTCGCGGTTCCCAGCGCCCATTCGATGAATCCCGAGAAGTCCGGCTCGTGGCCGACGATGGCGACCCGCTTGAACTCCGTGAAACCGGCGAGTTCGCGCATCGCCGTTTCCGGAGCCATGCCGCAGGCCAGCCAGCCCTGGATGACGGCTCCTGGCACGCCGGACACCTCGCAGAATGCATCCGCCGTCTGGCGTGCGCGGACCAGCGGGCTGGTGAGTACGATCTCCGGCAGCAGCTTCGCGTGCCTGAGCATCTTCGCCGCGCGGCGCGCTTGCTCGCGGCCCTTTTCGACCAGCTCGCGTGCGGCGTCGCCACCGGGATTGAAGTCCTCGGCCTTGCCATGGCGGATGAGAATGAGGTCCATGCTCGGGTAAATGCTGGGATGCTGGAAACGGAAATGCTGAAATGAGAATCACATCGTCATGCCTCCGTCCACGGCGATGACCTGACCGGTGATGTAGCGGGCCTCCTTGCTGGCGAGGAAGGCGACCATGGCGGCGATGTCCTTGGTTTCCCCGAAGCTGGCCAGCGGGATTTTCGCGATCACCGCATCCTTCACCGCCTGGGGCAGTTCGTCGGTCATGTCGGTGGTGATGAAGCCGGGTGCCACGGCGTTGCAGGTCACGGCGCGTCCCGCGAGTTCGCGGGCGACGGCCTTGGTGAACCCGATGAGCCCGGCCTTGCTGGCGGAGTAGTTCGCCTGGCCGGCGTTGCCGATCAGGCCGATGACCGAGGCGATGTTGATGATGCGCGGGTCCTCGGCTTTCATCAGCGGGCGCATGAAGGCCTTCACGGTGTTGAAGGCTCCCTTGAGATTGGTATCGAGCACGGTGTCCCAATCCTCCTCCTTCATCCGCATGAGCAGCGTGTCGCGGGTGACGCCGGCGTTGTTGACGAGGATGTTCACGGCTCCCATTTCCTCGCCGATCTTCTTGGCGAGTTCCTGCACCGCCTCATGGTCGGCCACGTCCACGGCGTAGGCGGTGGCGGCTCCGGGGAACTCGGCGTTGATCTCCTCCGCGGCTTTCCCGCAGCTTGAGATGCTGCGGCTCACCACCGCGACCCTGGCCCCCTCCGCGGCGAGCGTGCGGGCGATTTCCTGGCCGATCCCACGGCCTCCTCCGGTGACGACGGCGATCTTGTTGGCGAAACGTGACATGCCCGGACCGTGGCGGCGGAACGCCCCGGGTGTCAATCCGGGGATTGGCGGGAGGATGATCCGGGATTGAGGGCGGTTTGACAAAACGCAAGCGGGATGGATCCATCGGTTATGGCCTTGTCCCCGACGATGTATCCCCATCTCCGTCTCGACTCAAGCGGTCGGGCTTGGGTGGAGGGAGCGAACGTCAAGGTCAGCGAAGTGGCCGCAGACTATCTCACCCATGGTTCCTCTGTGGAGGAAATGGCGATCCAGTTTCCCCATCTCACTCCTTCCATGATCCACGCCGCGCTGGCGTATTCCCACGACCATCGCGAGGCGTTTGAGGAAGCGCTTGCCGCCGGGTTGGAATCCAGCCGGGTGAGAGCCGCGGCGACGATGGATTCCCCGCTGCGCCGTCCTTCGGGCAAGGCTTCGGAAAAGCCATGACCATCGCGCTTCACATGGATGTCCATGTGATAAGAGCGGTCGTAACTTTCCCGTTTCATCCCGGCGCTTGTCAGCAACGAGCGCATGAGCTAGGTTCCCGTCCATGGCTGCAAATACGATGCTGGAAGTCACAGTGCCAATGCCGACGCGGCTGGCGTCGCTCCGTTTCCCCAAGGCGCTGGATGATCGTTTGCATCACCTGCTCGACGAGCAGGGCCGCCGGGGACGGCTGAGCGCCGCCGAACGCCGCGAGGCCGAAGCGCTGGCGAACATCGCCACCACGCTTTCGATTCTCAAGCTGGGTGCCCAGGTGAAAGCCCTGAAATCCTGAAAAGGTATGGCCGTTTCCGCGAAATTGAGGCGGGTGGTGACGGTGCGGGCGCAAGGCCCTTGCGAATACTGCGGACTCTCGGCGGAAGGTCAGGCCGCGACTTTCCACGTGGATCACATCTTGCCGCAAGTGGCGGGCGGTTTGACAGTTTCCGAAAACCTGACGCTGGCCTGCATTCACTGCTCGCTCCGCAAAGGTTCCCGAAGAACTGCGTCCGATCCCTTGTCAGGTGCAACCGTGCCGCTGTTTCATCCAAGGCTCGATACGTGGGCAGGAAACTTTCGCTGGGCTGGAGTGAAACTCATCGGGCGCACTCCGACCGGCCGCGCGTCCGTGGCGGCTCTCGATCTCGACAGCGCCAAGCATCTGGTGATCCGGGGATTTGAAAGCCGCTTGGATCGGCATACGCCACCGGCGGATTGAGTTGGTGAATGTGGGGTAAACACGGCTCAAGCGCCTTGCTTGGCCCGTCGCACAACGCACAAGCTCTTACGAACTCATCTACCGTCTGATGCTTGCCCGGCCATGTGGCCGGACGACCGCATGCTCGACCGGGCCAGCGAACTGGGGCGGATCCTCTCTAGCCAGGACGACGACCTGGTTGCCGAAGCGGAACTCGGGCAGCGGGAAGCCCGCGCTTTCGCCGCGGTCATCTACGCCCATCAACTTTCCATCACCATCGGCCAGTGCGTCCGCGATCTTGAACTCATCGCCAAGGCCGCGGAACCGGAGGATCTGGGAAACCGGGTGGAGTTTCTGCCGCTGTGAACGGAACGTTGTTCGTGAGGGCGGGCTTCAGCCATGGGCCCACGAAGTAAAGCCGAAGGGAAGATTGATCACTCCACGCCCATCCGGTACCGCATAGTCATCGGCAGGCTCTAACAAGAATAGAGAGCCGGGAGGATGGCGGATTGGATGGGTTCATGGCGCCACCCTGCTTACGGCTCCAAGGTTGGCTCCAGTCATTTCCCGGCCGCAGCTGCGCGCGCCACGATTTCCTCCATCGCCGGCAGGTTTTGCTCGATGGCCCTGACGAAGGCGAACTGGTTGCGGCAGCGGTCGAGATTGTGGCTGGGGCGGCTGGTCTTGAAGTAAACGTCACCCTGGAGATGGTCGGTGAGAAAGCGGATGCCGCATTCGAGGGTGAGGAGCTTACCGGAAAACGCGAGGTGCGCGCGCTCGGCCGCGTTGAGGAAGGTGGCGGCGGAGAGGTAGCCCTTGACGAGGGCCTCGAAGCGGTCGAGGCGGATGCCGATGGTTTCCACACGCGCGTCGTCCTCGCGAGTGGTGGGCGTGGCGGTGCGGACCATGTCGCCGAAGTCGTAGAGGGCGCAGCCGGGCATTGTGGTGTCCAGATCGATTACGCAGACGCCCTCGGCGGTGGAGTCATCGAGCAGGACGTTGTTGAGTTTGGTGTCGTTGTGGGTCACGCGTTCGGGGATCTCGCCGGCGGCGATGAGGTCGGTGATGCGCGGGCAGTCGGAGGCGCGGGCGCGGGCGAAGGAGATTTCGGCCTCCACGTCCGCGGCGCGGCCCGCCACGTCCGCGGCGATGGCGGCTTCCAGCGCCTCGAGGCGCCTGGGCGTGTGGTGGAAATCCGGGATGGTCTCGTGGAGGCGCGCGCCGCCGAGCGTGGCGGCGAGGTTCTGGAACTCCCCGAACGCGCGGGCGACCTGATAGGCCTGAGCGTTGGTGTCGAGTTCGTCGTGTCCGCGGGCCCGCTCGATGAACGGATAGACGCGCCAGAAGTTTCCATCGGTATCATTGACCCATGGCCTGCCGTCGAGCGCCGGGATGCAGGTGAGCGTGCGGCGGTGAGCTTCCGGATGCTTCGCCGCGACAAGCGTCTCCAGCGCGTGGCGGGTGACGCGGTGGACGTTTTCCATCAGCTCGACCGGGTTCCTGAAGACGTGGTGGTTGATGCGCTGGACGATGAAGCGGACCGGCTGGCCCGCTTGGTCGAAGAGTGCGTGATAGGTGTCGTTGATGTGGCCCGAGCCATAGGAGCGGGCGCGGACGAAGTCGGCCCGGATGTCGAAGCGCGCGGCGATGGCGCGGATGTCGTGGGCTGTGGGATGTGCGGACACGCGCGGATGGGAAATCGGCTTCTGCGGGTGGCTCAACCGAGTTTCTCCGGGTATTCGCCATCCGCGATGAGCTTGCGGATGGACTCGACGACGAAGGGCTTGTCTTCCGGATAGGTGACGCCGAACCACTGGCTGGTGGTGCGCAGCACCGGGCACTGGGCATGGCCGCCGTGGATCAGATGATCGACCACCGTCGGGATGTAGCACTCGGATTTCAACTGGTCTCCGGACTCATGGAGGAAACGGGTGAAGGCCTCCTCGAGCTGGCCGAAGAAGGCCGGCCCGAAGGCCCAGAAATTCATCGACACCAGCGAGCCGGCGGGCACGACGTGGCGCTTGCCGTCGAGGGCGTTGCCGCGCACGAAGCCGTCGTCCTCGCGCTCGATGTTGAGGTATTCCTCGACGTTGGTGAGGAAGCCGCTCTCGTCGATCTGGCAAATGCCGCGGTTGACGTGGCCGTGATCCGAGAGGGTGTTTTCCAGCGGATATCCGACCATGGCGATGGCGTTGGTGGCTCCCACCGGGAGGCTGTCGAAAAACGCCGCGGCGCGCAGATAGGCGTCGTGTCCGTAAAAGTCGTCGGCATTGATCACCGCGAAGTGTCCCTTCACGGCGTGACGCGCGGCGCGGACCGCGTGGGAGGTGCCCCAGGGTTTCTGGCGGCCCTCCGGCACGGAGAATCCCTCCGGCAGGTCATCGAGTTTCTGGAACACGTAGTCCACCTCGATGCGGTCGGCGAAACGGGCTCCCACACCCTGGCGGAAGGCCTCCGCGAAATCCTCGCGGATGATGAAGACCACGCGGCCGAAGCCGGCGCGGATGGCGTCATAGACGGAGTAGTCGAGCACGGTTTCGCCATTGGGCCCCATGGGATCCATTTGCTTGAGGCCGCCGTATCGGCTGCCCATTCCGGCTGCCAGAACAAGAAGGGTGGGTTTCATGGTGGATGAGGGAGCGTGGTGTGGCCGTCGGCGGGGACGTCACTCCGCCCGGTCGGCGCGCGAGCAATGCCAATTCCCGGGCGGGGTGGCAACTCCGGATCGGTCCGCATTCGCGGATTTTGCGGAGGAACTACCTCAGCGTGGCCCGCAGCTTGCGGATCAGGCGGGCGTCTTCCGGACGTCCGGATTTTTCCAAGGCCGCGATAAGATTGTTGAGCAGGCGCAGCAGGATGGTGCCGGGATCGGCGGTCTGGCGCAGGACGGCCCGCTCCGCGCGCCCGAGGTCCGGGTTTTCAAGGAGCGTGGCCTGCAGATGAAGGCGACCGTGGTCGAAGCAGTCAATGATGATCGGATAACCGTCCTCATAGATGCGGCAGAGAAAATGGCCCGGAAAATTCACGGCCTCCACCACCAGGTCCAGCCGTTTCGCAACGAGCATGAAGACCAGGCCGAGCCCGAGTGGATTGGAGCGGCCTTCCGCGATCACCCAGGCGAGGTCCGAGTTGCTGGGGTTCTCCCGATCCTTCACGTTGCCCGCGAGGCGGCTTCCTTCAAACAGGAACGCGCGAAGATCGCCGGCGGAGCCGACCCCGCTCTCTTCGGCCTCCTCGGCAAGAAGGTCGAGTGCGTCCGAGAGGGGCTGTCGGATCGTGACGCCGTCATGGAGGAAGTCCGAGAGCAGACGGAGCAGCGCCTCGAAGGATTCCCAGTCTTCGCGCAAGGCGGGCGCTCCGCCGGTGGGCACGAGCCACTCGCGTTCGAGTGCGGCGCGGCGCGGTGCCCTGAGCAGTTCGGAAAGCACGGACTTCTCATGCCGGCTGAGGGTCTGCGGCCGGGCGGCCAGCCACTCACTGACGTCCCCTCCCCAGCGGGCGAGGCGCTCGGCCACGCGCGATCTCACTTCGGGCGTCTCATCGTCGAGCAGCCGCATCAACGAGTCCAGTTCTTCAGGTGCGGGTGGCACCCCATGCGATGACGGGCTCAAGGCGGGGCGGAGAGGTGGGCGAATCGGGCGGGAGCGGAGGATGGTGCGCGATACTGGGTTCGAACCAGTGACCCCTACCGTGTCAAGGTAGTGCTCTACCACTGAGCTAACCGCGCCTCGTGTCCCCTCCGGGGCGCGCGAAGCTAGGACGGCGCGCCGGAGGGATGCAACCCCTTTTTTGGCGAAAAGAGAGGCGGGAGATCCGAGGATCTCCCGCCGTTGACAAACCCCGGAACGGAGCGGCGACTCGGCAGCCGGTCACAATCTCCGCCGGGGTGTTGGGATTACTTCTTGGCCGCTTTCTTTGCTGCCTTCTTGGCGGGCGCCTTCTTGGCGACCTTCTTGGCTGGCGCTTTCTTGGCGGCCTTCTTGGCAGGTGCTTTCTTGGCGGGGGCCTTCTTCGCCGCGGCTTTCTTCGCAGGGGCGGCTTTCTTGGCAACCGTCTTCTTCACCGCCTTCTTCGCGGCTTTCTTCGCACTTTTGGCGACCTTCTTCACCGCTTTCTTGGCCGCCTTCTTCGCGGGGGCCTTTTTGGCGGGGGCTTTGGGAGCCGCTTTCTTGGCTGCCTTTTTAGCCGGAGCTTTCTTGGCAACTTTCTTTACGGCCTTCTTTGCGGGCTTAGCCGCAACCTTCTTCGCTGTTTTTTTCGCAGCCATGGTTTGGTGTCGTTGGAGTTCGCGTTCTATGTTTGTTTTCTCTTCCGGCGTTAACGTGCCAGCGGAGAGGATCGCGAGGAGCGCCTCACCGAGGCGTCCTCCAAAAGCGTTGGTCAGGAAGTCGTGGGTCGCCCGTTGGACGATCACCTCCTGCGAATAGACGGCCTCATACACGTGAGCCCTGCCGACCCGCGAGCGTTTCACGAGGTTCTTGCGCTCGAGGTTCTGCATGACGGTGAGCACCGTGGTGTAGGCGCGGTCTTTTCCATCCGGCAGCGTCTCATGTACGGCGGCCACCGTAGATGGTCCATCATGCCACAGGACCGAGAGGGCCTGGAGTTCAAGATTGGATGGATGGGATGGCTTTGGCATGCGCGGCAACCTCGTTGCTTGTGACGAGGAAACTAGTAGTTTTGGTTTGCGTCAAGTTGAAACGTTTTGATTTTTAGGAAATCTTTACAACAATTCCGCTGTGGTTTTCCTCACTTACGATGAGGGCCGTAATTCGCCGCCGCGTGTTCACTCCGCGGTGTCGTTTGCGGAAGCCGGCCGCACGATGCGCGTGTCGATCTTGTTGAGGGCGTTCCAGAAGTCGTCATCGGTTGGAGCGCCGTTGAAGAGGATGCTTCCGTCCGGCGAGACGAGAACCATCGCGGGAAGGTTCTGTATCCTCAGATCGCGACCGAGGGATTTGTCCTCGAGATCGACGAGCCACGCGCCGCAAGGCTTTCCCGCGTTGGCGGGAACCATGCCGCGCGCATCGGCCGCAAGCGCGGCGTCGCCCCCGGGAATCACGGAGGCGACCGCGATTCCGTTAGAGATGAGCGATGCGGCGGTCGCGGCGAAGTCCGGCATGGAAGCTTCGCACTCGGGGCTGCGGGGCGACCAGAAATGGAGGAGCAACGCCTTGTGGTCCTTCATCAAGTCTCCCAACGCGACTGGGTCGCCCGAGGACAGGGACGCCAGCTTGGCCGAGAAGTCGATTTTGACCGAGCGCATCTGTTCATCGAGGCGCAGGCGTTCGATATGTGGGGCGAAGGCGGCTGCCTGCCGCGGGCCGAGCCAGAAGGCTTCGGTGATGTGGCGCTTGAATCCGTCCTTGTCGCCCTTGCCCAGCGCGTCGATGGCCGTGACGTATTCGATGACAGCGAGCCAGTCCTCCCTCGTGCTGAAAATGGCGGAGTCCTCCGGCCTGAATGTCTCACGGCGGGCGAGGAATTCCGGAAGCATGGCGGCGATGGCCTGATCCTCGCGCTGGTCCACATGATAGAGGAAGCGCGCCTCGAGGATGGCCTGTTCGCCCACGCCGGCCTTGCGCGCGTTGTTGACAGCCTTTTCGTGAGCGGCAAGGGATTCCCGTTCCGAGAGAAGCTCATCAAGAGCGGCGTCCTTCAAGGACGCCCCGGCCGCCGGCGCGGCGGGTGCGGGAGGCGGTGTCTGCGCCACCAAGGCGGAGCCGGCGGCAAGGATAAGAACTACGGCGGCTTGGACTCGCATGTGGTGGAATGGCTTGGAGGTCGCCGGAACCTCCGGGGCTCCCGGCGATGCGGCGTTCGGATCAGCGCGGGGGGATGACCATCTTGCGGCCGAGCACGACGACGTCGCTCGTCATGCGGTTGGCCTGCTTGATCGATGCGATGGGCACCTTGTACTTCGAGCTGATTCCGGAAAGCGTGTCTCCCGCCACCACGGTGTGGATGATGGCGGCTCCGTTCGCGGGAGCGGAGGGAACGGCCGGCACCGGTGCGGGTTCCGGAGCGATGGATGGCGCGGCGGGACTGGCGGAGCTTTCCTCATACGCCGCCGGCGTGTCATAGACCGGATTCGCCGCCGCCGTCACCGGAGGGTTCGCTTGGCCGGCATCGGGCGAGCCGTATGGGTTTGCGGTATCGTATGAGTCCGCCTTTTGGGAGGCGCATGAAACAAGCGAGATGGCGAGCGCGGATGGAGCGAGGATACGGATGGATTTCATGATGGTGGTGGAAAGGTGGATGAGGAATCCGTGAGCGGATGGAAGCAAGAACGGATGCCCGACGTTTGATGAAACGTTTTCGCAACCCCGCTTTATTCAATTCGTGGAGGATCGGAAGCGGAAAAACTCGCAGGCGGTCTCGCCGGTATGGTTTGCGAGATAGTCGAAGGATTCGCCGCGATGTCCGGCGATGAACTCTGCGGTGTCTCTCACGTGGCAGGGTTCGTTGCGTTTCCCCCGGTATGGCTCGGGTGCGAGATAGGGCGCATCGGTCTCCAACATGAACGATCCCGCGGGACAACGGGAAACCGTGTCGCGCACCTCGCGGGCGTTCTTGAAGGTGGCGACTCCGCCGAAGGAGACGAGTCCGCCGAGATCGATGACCCGCTTCGCATTTTCCCAAGGACCGATGAAGCAGTGGAAAACGGCGCGAACGGATCCATGGAAATCCGAGTAGATCGCCAGCGCATCCTCGAAGGAGGCGTGCCCTTGACGATCACGCGTGTGAATCACGATGTGGTGCCCCGATGCGGCGGCGAGTTCGAAATGCCTTCGCAGAAAGACGGTCTGCCGCCGGCGGAAGGAATCCTCGTCCCATCCGTCCGGTGCGGGATGGAAATAGTCGAGACCGGTCTCGCCGATCGCGCAGACCCGCGGATCCCCTGCGTGCGCGGCGAGCCGCTCGATGGCATCGTCCGGAGCATGATGGACATCGCAGGGATGAATGCCGATGCACGCATGGATGGCGGGGTGGCGCGCGATGGAGAGATTTGCGTCGAGATCGCCGAGGCTCGTAGAGAGCGTGATCATGCGGGAGACGCCGGCGGCCAGCGCGCGGTCGATGAGGGCGGGCACCTCGGAGGGGTCGAAGCGGTGGGAGGCGAGATGGCAGTGGGAATCAATGAGCATGCGGATCAGCGTTTCAAGGCGGCGAGGAGGGATTCGACTTTTGCAAAGTCCTTGATGCCGGGGGAGAGTTCCACACCGGAGGCGACGTCGAGCGCGGCGGGCCGCACCACGGCGGCGGCCCGTGCGGCGTTACCCGGAATGATGCCGCCTGCGAGAATGATCGGGATTTCCGGATGGCGTTCCTTGAAATCGATGGCGGTGTTCCAATCGAAGGTGGCGCCGGTGCCGCCGTAAACCCCGGGCGCATGGGCGTCGAGCAGGATGGCGTCTGCGTGGAAATCCGGAGCGTGTTCGAGGTTATCCGCGGTTTTCACGCCGATGGCCTTGAAGAAGGGAATGCCGTTGTCCTGATAGACGAGCGCGTCGGCGGGCGATTCATCGCCATGCAGCTGCACGACATCCAGCAGACCCTCGCGGACCAATCGCAGCGGAAGATCCGGCGCTTCGTTCACGAACACGCCGACGCGCAGGATGCTGCCGGCGAGCTCCGCCAACCAGTCCGCCTGTTCCGGGGCGAGATACCGCTTCGAACGCGGCCAGAAGTTCGCGCCGAGCGCATCCACTCCGAGCGAGGCGAGACGCATGGCGTCTTCGCGGATCGTCACGCCGCAGATTTTCAGCGAGACCGTCGAGGGATCGAGGAAGCGGGAGAGCGTGGACATGGGCGGACGCTAGAACAAATCCGCAAGGATGAAACCCCGAAACGAAGGGGCATGATCACCCGGCTGGCACGGTGCCGGAACGCAAATGGTTCTTGACGGGGCGCGCCGCGGCCCGTGTCTTCATGGCTCATTGCCCGGAACGCATCCGGAACAAGCACGACAACCCCGCACGATGTCCCGGAAACCAAACGACCAAACCGATTTCATCCACAGCGAGGAGTTTCTCCGCGGATTGATGAAGCGGCAGCTCCGCCTCTCCATCGCCTGTGCCTCGGCCTTCCTGCTGCTGCTCTTCGGCCTGCCGCTGGCGAACTATCTGGCTCCCGCGCTGATGGCGACCCGGGTCGGCGGGTTCACCCTGAGCTGGCTGGTGCTCGGCGTGTTGTTCTTCCCCTATGTGTGGATCATCGCCAAGTGGTTCATCACCCGTTCCATCGCACTTGAGGCGGCCGAGGTGTGCCTCGCCGCGAGGAAGAACGAAAGCCCCTCGAACCACTGATCCTTCTCCGGAAACATGGACTTCTCCCAAATCAATCCCTGGATTCTCGCGCTGTCGGGCATCACGGTCATCGCCACCATCTGGATGGGCTTCCGCTCCGCGAAGACCTCGAAATCCGCATCCGACTTCTTCGTCGCGGGCCGTTCGGTGTCCGTTGGCTGGAACGCCTCTGCCATTTCCGGCGAATACCTCAGCGCGGCGAGCTTCATGGGCATCGCGGGCATGGTGATGTCGATGGGATATGACGCGCTCTGGTATCCGGTGTGTTACGCGTGCGGCTATCTGTTCCTGCTGCTCTTCATCGCCGGTCCGCTGCGGCGCTTCGGGGCCTACACGATCCCGGATTTCGCCGAAGGCCGTTTCGATTCACCGCTCTTCCGGCGGATCGCGGTGTGTTTCGTGTTGTTCATCGGATTCTTCTACACCATGCCGCAGATGAAGGGTGCGGGAACGACGCTCTCCTATATTCTTCCCGGGCTTCCCTACTGGGTCGGTGTCGTGGTCGTGGGCGCGGTGATCACACTCAACGTAGCGCTCGGCGGCATGAAGGGCATCACCCTGGTCCAGGCGGTGCAGTATTGGATCAAGATGTTCGCCATCTCCCTGCCGATCTTCGTGTTGCTCTCCGTCTATGGCGGATACGGGAAAAACCTGTCCTTCAATCAAAGCGGCGGCCCGCCCGCCATCGAGCGATCCGCCGGGCCCGCGGAGCACGCGCGCAAGCCGCTGCCGGAAAAGGCTCCCAAGGATGAGGCGTGGATCGCGCCCTTCGGACCCTTGACCACCAAGGCCGCGAAAGCCGCCGGGTTGCCGCCGGAGGAGGCCCGTCCGCTTTCGCTGCTCTACACCTACTCGCTCATCATCGCGCTGGTCTGCGGCACCGCGGGGCTGCCGCACATCCTCGTCCGTTTCTACACCAACCCGGACGGCGTGGCGGCGAAGAAGACCACCATGTGGGTGATGATCCTCATCGGGGTCTTCTATGTCTTCCCGCCGATCTTCGGCGTGCTGGGCCGCAATTTCATGCCGGAACTTTACAACGCCACCGGTTCCAAAGGGCCGGACAAGGTGGTGTTGGAGCTCCCGACCCTGCTGGGCAAACACAGCGTGCTCGGTTCCATCCTCAGCGGCATCACCTGCGCCGGAGCCTTCGCCGCGTTCATGAGCACCTTCAGCGGACTGCTGGTCTCGATGACCGGAGCCGTGGCGCACGACATCTACGGCCGCATGCTCAAGCCCGGGGCCTCACCGAAGGAGCGCATGCGCATGTTCAAGATCGCCGCCGTCGGCGTGGGAGGACTCGCGACGCTGCTGGGCACGCAGGTGGAGCTGCTCGACATCAACTTCATGGTCGGCCAGGCGTTCGCCATCGCCGCGGCCAGCTATTTCCCGCTGCTCTTCATGAGCGCCTGGTGGCGGGGCATGACCATGCCGGGGGCCGCCACCGGCATGCTCGGCGGAGGCATCCTCGCGCTCGCCTGCGTGACGCTCACCAGCGTGAGCGACATCATCTCGAAGACCGGCCAGGCCGCCGCGCTCAAGGCCGGCACCGCCTGGACTCCCGACGCCCTCACCCTCTTCTGGAAAGGCCATCCGCTGCTGCGCATCCTTTCCGAACAACCGGCCATCTGGACCGTGCCCACCGCGATCCTCCTGATGGTGCTCGTCTCCAAAGCCACCCGCGCCAAGGTCCCGGCGGACGCCCGCATGAAAATGCTCGTGCTCCACGCACCCGAGGCGCTGGGACTCAAACAGGAATACATCCAGGAACATCAGGGAACCGGACATTGAGGGGGACTGGTTGACAGCCCCGTCCGCCCGGGCTTTGCTCGCCGCGATGTCGCCCGACTCCCAGCAGGACTTCGCGCTCGCGTTTCTGAGCATCCTTTTCGAGGGAGCTCCGTTCATCCTGCTCGGCACGCTGATCTCCGGGTTCATCGACATCTACCTTCCCGCCGGCACGATGGACCGCTTCCTGCCCAGGAACCGCAACCTGGCCGTGTTCGCCGCAGGTTTGTTAGGCGCGGTGTTCCCCGTCTGCGAGTGCGCGGTGGTGCCTGTCATCCGGCGGCTCGTCCACAAGGGCCTGCCCGTTTCCTGCGCGCTGACCTACATGCTCGCCGCCCCCATCGTGAACCCGATCACCGCGCTGAGCACCTGGAAGGCCTTTCAGGGACAGAACGCGGCGATGATGACCGGCTCGCGGCTGCTGTTGGGTTACCTCATCGCGGTCGCCGTGGGCCTCATCGTCTCCCGCCTGCCGCTTGCCTCGGTGCTCAAACCAAGGCTTCTGGAAACCCTCGCCGAACCGCCCGCGAATGAAGGCCACCGCCATCAAGCCTGCCGCCACGATCACGGGGAATGCGGCGGGCACGGCCATTCCCATGATCACGGCGGAGACGGCAGGCTCGTCGCCGCTTTCCGCTCAGCCATGAAGGACTTCATCGATGTGGGCGTCTATTTCTCCATCGGGGTCTCGATCACCGCGCTCTTCAACACCGGCATCGCCCCCGGCGCGCGTTGGCTCGACGGACTGGCCGGAAACCCCGCGGGCGCTCCCGTGGCGCTGATGGCGCTGGCCTTCGTGCTCAGCCTGTGCAGCACCTCGGACGCCTTCATCGCGGCCACGCTCGACAAGTTCTCATGGGGCGCGAAGCTGGCCTTCCTCACCTTCGGCCCGATGATGGACGTGAAGCTCGTCTTTCTCTATCAGACGGTGATGCGCAAGCGCTTCATCCTCCTGCTTGCGCTCGGGCTCTTCCTCGCCATCGGCGGCATCACCGTCTTCTGGCAGCAACTGGTTTTCCAGGCAAAATGAAACCGGAGACACGCCGCATCCTGTTCTCCCTCGCCGTGCTCGTCTGGAGCGGCGTGCTGCTGTACTTCCACGCCAGCGGCCGCATCACCAAATATCTCGCGCCGGACTTCCGCCCCATCGCCTTCGCCGGCGGGCTCGGGCTGGCCGTGCTCGGGCTCTTCAACCTGCTCACCGCCCGCCAGAGTGCGGACTGCGGCCATGACCACGGCGACGACGGTTCCTCGCACGATCATGAAACCAGCGACGTGCATCCGCTCGCCGCCCTGGCGGTGATGGTCCTCCCGGTGGCGCTCTCCGTCGCATGGACGAAGGATGAATACTCGTCCGCGGCGCTCTCCCGCAAGGGACTCTACGATTCGCCGTCTAACGCCGCGCCCTTCCTCGCCTCGGCGATGCCTCCACTGACCCGTGAGGAGATCGAGAAAAGCCACCGCAGGACGCCGGACGGCTTCTATGAATTCAGCCTGATGGAATTGTTCTACGCCACGGGCGACCGCGAGTTGCAGTCCGCCATCGAGGGCATGAAGGTGGAAACCGAAGGCCGCTGGATCGAGGAAAAGACCCGCAACCCGGACGGCACCCGCAAGCGCCTTTACCGCCTGTTCATCACCTGCTGCGCCGCCGACAGCCGGGCCATCCCCATCGTGCTGGAGTTCGGAAAAACTCCGCCCGCCTTTCCCGAGAACAGTTGGGTGAAGGTGGCGGGCACCATGCGTTTCCCGCTGGAGGACGGCGTGCTCCAGCCGCTGCTCGTCGTCGAGAAGGCGCTGGCCGCGGAGCCGCCCTTCGAGGAAAGCTTCCTCCGCAATTGATCCCGCATTCCACCCATGGCTCGAAACTCCACCACTCATCCGCGCCCGGAAGGCCATGTGCTCGTCCCGGCCTGTGCGATCGGCGGCTTGTCCGTGGTCCTCGCGGTGGGACTCGAATTGCTCGGCGTGCACCGCCGCATGAATGAGGTCATCGGCGCGGTCGTGTCCATCGGGGGAAAGGAAACATTTCCCAAACACCTTCCCGTCTGGGGCGTCTGGCTGGCCGCCTCCCTGATCGCCTTCGCACTTGCCTTCGCCATGCTGGCCACTCCCGGCGGTTGGCGGAGGTTCGTGCTCTGGATCACTTCCGTGGTTCTGGTCTCGGCCTGGGCTCCGGTCCTCAGCCTCGCCGCACACGCCCCGGAAATCAGCGCCCCGTGGATCGCCGCCGTCTGGTCCGGCGTCTGCGCGCTGGTGTACACCGCCAATCATCGCATGCCCTGCGAGGAATCCCTCCAAGCCCCCGATGAACCGCGCTGACTTTCCACAACCCGTTAGAGAATTGGTCGGCGAGCTCAAGCGGCTTCCCGGCATCGGCCCGCGCAGCGCCGAGCGCATCGCCGTCTGGCTGCTGCAGAGCCCGAAGGCCGATCCCGCCGCCCTCGCAGCGGCGCTCACCCACGCCAAGGAAACCATCCGCCCCTGCCCGCTCTGCGGCTTCTTCGCCACCGAAGCCGGATGTTGCGTCTGCGATGACCCGGGGCGGGACGACCGCATGCTCTGCGTCGTTGAGCAGGCCACCGATGTGCTCCCGTTGGAACGCTCCGGCGTGTTCCGCGGCCGCTACCACTGCCTCGGCGGCAAGCTTTCTCCGCTCGACCGCGTCTCGCCGGAGGACCTGCGCATCCCGTCGCTGCTGCGACGCCTCGATGCTGCCAGCGGGGAAATCGAAGTCGTGCTCGCGCTCGGGTCCGACGTCGAGGGCGAGGCCACCGCGAACTACCTCGTGGAAATCCTGCGGGGAAAAAACTGCCGCCTCACCCGCATCGCCCAGGGCCTTCCCGCCGGCGGTGGCTTGGAACACGCGGATGATCTCACGCTTATGCGCGCGATGCAGGGACGGCGGAGTGTTTGAGCCTGGCGAGCACGCGCCGCAGCCGCAGCCGGTTGTAGCGCTGCGCCAGGATGCAGGGCAGGTTCGCGGACAGCGCGTAGATCACCATCACCGCATCGCCCCACCACGGATTCCACAGGAAAAACAGCGGCGTGAAAGCCAGCGCGCACCAATGGCAGAGCTCGCCGCGCCACGTCTCCCGGATGAAGCGGCGCAGATAATCCGCCTCCGTGCCAGCCAGCGCACCCTTTGCGAAGCCTCCGCCGAACCACCGCGCGGCGTCTGGCAGACGGTCCTTCCATCGCTTGATGCCGAATGCCGATTCGTAAAAACGCCCGCCGCATTCCCAGCCGAACGATCCGGGTGCCCGGAACCAATCCACCGGCATCCGCGTGAAACCCCACGCCAACCCTAACTGAATGACCGGCCAGCCCGCCACGTTCAGCGTCACGACCCAGAAAACCGGAAGCTCAATCGGCACGCATCTCCCTTCCTTTCCATGTGACGTTTTTGCCGGACCGCAGCGCGGATCTTGCGAACAGCGCGAAGAAAAACACCAGCGGGACCGGATAGAAAAGCGCCGCATGCCAGTGGAACCCGCCCACCTGCCGGGCGAACCACGCCACCTGCGCGGCGCACGCCAGATAGATGCCTAGCCACCAGCCATCCATCCCGCTCCATGCCAGGCCCAGCGGCGCGAGCATCAGCCCGATCATCCACAGGATGATGATCCACAGCACCCCCCGCGGCGTCCGTCCCGCGCCGGAAGCGAAGCCCTTCGTCCACCCTTCGATCAAACCGCCCAGCCCGTCCGGATACATGCGGAACGACAGCACGCCCCGGCCCGCCACGCTCCGCACCGGGATGCCTGCCTCGCGGAAATGCGCCGCTAGCCCGAAGTTCTCCAGGATCTTCCCGCGCACCGCCTCATGCCCGCCGGCACGCTGATAGTTCTCCCGCTCCACCAGCAGCATCTGCCCGAACAACCCGTCCGGCACCGTCCCGGCCACCATGTTCAGGTTGAAAAACAACGAGAGGTTCTCATACGGCTGCCGGATCGCATGCCACGGACCGATCGACAGCGCGCCGCCCTCATGACAGGCCAGCATCCGCGCCAGCCCGCCGGGCTCGAACGAGGTGTCCGCATCCAGAAAACAAAGCAGCCCGCCCGCCGCCGCCTCCGCACCCTGATGGCAGGCCCACGTCTTGCCGCGCCAGCCGTCCGGCAGCGGCTTGGAAACGATCACCCTCGCCCCGCTTTCCGCGGCGACCTCCGCGGTGCGATCCGTCGAGCCGTCGTCCACCACGATGATCTCACGCGGGCGCGGCGTCTGCACCGCCAGCGAGCCCAACAAGGCCGGCAGGTTGTGCTCCTCGTTGCGCGCCGGGACGATCACGCTCAAGTCCCCGGCCGCCGCCCGCCCGCTTCCTCCCCGGCAACTCCGCAGCCGCGGCAACAGCAGGAAACCCACCGCCCACAGCGCGAGAACCAACGGAATCAACATCAGCATGCCGGACAGACTGGTCCATACAGCGCCTCCCCGCAAGCCAACCACGATGCGCTCGCCATGTTCCTCCCGCGCGATCCGCAGGACCACTGCACCGCCCTTCAACTGATGCATCCGACGGCGAGACCCGGCCGAATGGCCTTGGATCGTCCATCACCTCGCGGATGGCGTTTCACGATGGCGGCACCGGCCCAGCGGAGGACGGTGAGGAAGCGACCGCGGCGCTCACCGCCTCGACGGCGACGAGGCAGACGTCATCGTCGTAGTTGAGGCGTTTCTGGAAGGCGCTCACATCGCAGACGATCTTGGCGGGCATGGCGGCCATCGGCCCGTCCAGCGCCTGGTCGAAGCTTGCCGCGAGACGC
>Ga0114938_1000589_pt1 | contig 26624 bp, 13 predicted proteins | sample AshMeaBigSpring_FD_88675 | JGI IMG/M metagenome (GOLD analysis project Ga0114938, IMG submission 88675) | Groundwater microbial communities from Big Spring, Nevada to study Microbial Dark Matter (Phase II) - Ash Meadows Big Spring | ecosystem: Environmental > Aquatic > Deep subsurface >... | reverse complement strand
CTCATCACGGGGTGTTTGTGTCCGATCGGACGAAACCGGATGTTTTGGATTTTATGCTGCAGAAACCTTCGTTGGAGGAACTGGAGCGATTGTCGAAGACTCATCTTTTCTTAATGGATATTGGTATCTGGATCCTTAGCGACCGAGCAGTGGACTTACTCATGAAACGTTCGTTGAAAGAGGGGACGGAGGAGATCGGCTATTATGATCTTTATTCGGATTATGGCTTGGCTTTAGGTAATAATCCACGAATAGAGGATCCGGAGTTGAATACACTCTCGGTGGCTATCTTGCCTCTTCCGGGAGGTGAGTTTTATCACTATGGAACGAGTCGCGAACTGATCTCTTCTACCTTTGCCATTCAAGATAAGGTGCGTGATCAACGTAAAATTATGCACCGTAAAATAAAGCCCAATCCGGCAATCTTTATCCAGAACTCGGCTGTCAGACCTGGACTCTCATCCAGCAATGCCAACCTATGGATTGAGAATAGTTTTATAGGTGAACATTGGCGTATCGGATCGGAACAGGTGATTACCGGAGTACCGGTGAACGACTGGACCGTCTCTGTGCCGAATGGTGTCTGTGTAGATGTGGTTCCAATGGGTACGGATGCATACGTGGCTCGTCCTTATGGGTTGGATGATGTCTTTAAAGGGGCATTGGACAAAGAAGGAACGACTTTCTTGGGTATGCCATTTACTGAATGGTTGTCGCAACGTAATCTTCAACTCGAAGAGATCGCAGGCGATCATAGAGATCTGCAATCCGCACCGATCTTTCCTATTACTACCTCTCTGGATGATCTGGGCATCTTGTTGCGCTGGATGCTTTCTGAACCTAACTTGGAAGAGGGACGCAAACTTTGGTTGGATGCGGAACGACTATCTGCCGACGATATCTCTGCTCGGGCTAATTTGCAACGTCTGTATGCTCAGCGATGCCGTTTTCGGAAAGAAAATTGGACCACTTTATCTACTAATTATGAGAAGAGCGTGTTCTATCAGCTCGATCTAGCCGATGCAGCTAATGAGTTTGTGAAAGAGGGACTGGTGATGCCCGATCCGTTGAAGTCGGAGGCGGCAACGATGTTGCAGATTCATAATCGCATGTTGCGTGCACGCATCATGAAACTCAGAGGTGAACCCTCTTATCAAGAAGAGGAGAAGGAAGCCTTCAATCTACTTCGTGACGGTTTGCTGGCAGGTGTTGGGCAACGGAAGTCTGTTCCCAAACTCAATGTCTATTCCGATCAGATTGTCTGGGGTAGAAGTCCTGTCCGGATAGATGTTGCCGGTGGATGGACTGATACTCCTCCTTATTCGTTATATGCCGGTGGAAATGTGGTGAACTTGGCAATCGAACTCAACGGACAACCGCCTTTACAGGTTTATGTACGCCCGTGTAAGGAGCATCACATCGTACTTCGTTCTATTGATATGGGGGCTATGGAGATTGTCAGTACCTACGAAGAACTCTCCGGTTACAATAAAATAGGATCTCCTTTCTCTATACCTAAGGCTGCGCTTTCATTAGCCGGCTTCTTGCCAGCCTTCTCTCCCGAACGCTATTCATCCCTGCAAAGTCAGTTGGATGCTTTCGGATCGGGTATTGAAGTCACATTGCTGGCAGCTGTGCCTGCCGGTTCCGGTCTGGGGACAAGTTCTATTTTAGCTTCAACAGTATTGGGAGCGATCAATGATTTTTGCGGCTTGGCTTGGGATAAGAATGAGATCTGCTACTGTACTCTTTTGTTGGAACAACTCCTCACAACGGGTGGCGGTTGGCAAGATCAATACGGAGGAACCTTTCCGGGAGTCAAACTCCTTCAGACGGAGTCGGGGTTCAACCAAATGCCTTTGGTGAGATGGCTTCCAGAACAACTCTTTGTCCAACCCGAATTTAAAGAGTGCCATCTGTTATACTATACCGGAATCACCCGCACAGCTAAAAGTATCTTAGGAGAAATAGTCAGTGCGATGTTCTTAAACTCGGGACAGCACTTGAACTTATTAAGTGAGATGAAGGCTCATGCATTGGACGTAACCGAGGCAGTGTCGAGAGGAAACTTCGACAGTTTCGGTCGTTTGGTAGGTAAGACCTGGGAGCAGAACAAGCTGCTGGATAGTGGGACTAATCCAGCGGAAGTGGAGGCGATTATTGATCAGATCAAAGATTATACATTGGGGTATAAACTTCCCGGTGCAGGTGGCGGTGGTTATCTCTATATGATCGCTAAAGATCCGCAAGCAGCAGCTGCTATTCGCCGCATCCTTACACTCAATCCTCCCAATCCGAGAGCTCGATTCGTAGAGATGACCCTTTCGAATAAAGGATTTCAAGTCTCTCGGAGTTAACTTCGTTATTAGTTACTCAATTTTTTAAAGATCCATTTATGGCGATTAAGAAAAATAATAATCCTTTTGTCGGTAAAGATAAATCCGATGCAAAGAAGAAAACCAGTGGAAAGCGAGTCGGGAAGTCGAAACCGGCAAAAGCTAATAACCAGTTGAATAGACGGGTGAAATAGTCTGTCCCGTTTGAGATAGGTTAGATCGGCTTTCCATAGTCATCTTCTTAATAAAGTTCAGCCTCATTACAAACGCTGTAGTGAGGCTGAATTGTTTCAAGTAAAGTGGATCGTAAAGCGTTTGATTCGTTCGCTTTTTTAGTTTCCCACTATGATCCTTTCTCAATTCAGTTTTAGCTCGTATAAACAAGCTTGTAGTTCTTCTGTACTTCCGGCATGTTTTCCGTAATCATCGGACAGTTTGATACATTCCCTCCAGTCCTGATTGATATTCATTTTGCACTGAGATAACTTCATCACAATGTTCGAAGGTTTGTAACCTGTATCGTTTGTGAGGTTTGTACCAATGCCGAATGCACATCTGATTTTTCCTTGGCAATACTTTTGAATATCCAAAGCTTTCCCAAAATCCAGCGCATTACTAAAGACGATAGTTTTAGTGGTTGAGTCGATCCCCAGTTCTTTGTAACGAGCAACCAACTTATCTATGAACAGATACTCATCGCCGGAATCACAACGAACCCCGTCGAACAGTTTTGCTTGCTTCCGACTCAGGTTCTTGAGGAAAATATCGGAAGTGTATGTATCCGAAAGCGCTGTACCCAAATCTCCATCGTATACGTTGACCCAATTTTCCAAAGCCATATAATTGGCATGTTTATATCCAAACTGAGCACCATGAAACATGAACCATTCGTGTGGATGAGTACCCATCATTTTCATCTGATGTTTCATGGCAAAATAGCAATTAGACGTACCCGCACAGTAACGTGAGTTATGCTTTAAGTAGCCAATAACCATATCTTGAACAGCCGCAGAAAAGCGTCTTCGTGTTCCAAATTCAGAGAATGAAAGCGTGTGCTCATTAGAAAGAACAACTTTTTCTGATAGTTTAGAAAGAATCTGCTCAGAATCGGGCGCATTTCCCAGATATTGATTTTTTATCTCAGAAATAATGGCAAGTAGAGGAACTTCGTAAAGTGTCGCTTTGTATAGATAATCGGTTACCTCAATATGAAGGTGGTGATCATCATCGAGACGGATCTGTATTTTGTCCGGACAAAAGCGAAAAGAAGAGAGCCATTCCCAATAGACTCTAGGAAGAAAACGGCAGTTGTATGCCATATATTCTAGCTCTTCATCGGTCAACCGTATTTTTGAAAGGTTGTTGATCTCTGTCTGAAGTACAGTCAGAAAGTCGGCTTTGTACACGGTTTCATCCCTGTCTTTAAAACTGAAAGTCCCGATTGCCGTGGGAAATAATTTGATATAAGCATACGATGTCGTAAACTTATACAGATCAGTATCTAGTATTGTTTGAATGATCATGGGTCTTGTAATATTTAGAAAACGCCGTAAAGTTACTATTTGTTAGATAAAACTAGAAGATTCTGCCATCGAAATGTAACTTTATTCATAAAAAGGACCTTTCTATAGAGAACCTTTCTATAGAGAATTAGAAATTGCCATCAGAGAGCAGAGATTTCTCTAAATACGAATGAAGTAAAGCATGTATTAATGAAATCTGTTAAATGTTAACAAAATATTCTATAAATGTTAACGCGGTATCTACTTTTATTAAACCATGTTATAAACAGGTCTGTTTTGCATGGATTATTTGTGTAATTCATGAAAGTTCGTACCTTTGCAATGTGTTTTTCATAGTATTAGATTTAAGGTTAACAAAAGATTGGCTGCTTGGGATAAGTAGCCTTTTTTTATGTAGATATCGCAATCAATAATTTATTTATTCAGGCTGCAAATGTTAATTGTTAACATTTGCAGCCTGAACTGTTAACGCAACTCTCATGCTCTTAAACCGTGTTATAATATTGCTCATTTTAAATCGAAAATTTGGATTTGAGTGAGGAGATGGTATCTTTGTAATGTGTTTTTTTCATAAGTATTAGATTTAAGGTTAACAAAAGATTGGCTGCTCGTGATGAGTAGCCTTTTTTTGTTTATTCAGCCTCTATAGTGCGGAATGATAAGTTGTATGCAAGTCACTATTTCTCGGAAGAAATAGGAGCGTATCTCGGAGAAAATATCACCGTACCTCGGAAAAAATAGGAGCGTATCTTGAAACCAAAAGGACCGTATCTCGGAGAAAATGTTACCGTACCTCGGAAGAAATAGGACCGTATCTTGAAAAAACGGGGACTGTCCGGCATAAAGCAGACAGTCCCCGTTTCGTTTCGACTAATTTGATGGATAGGTTTCCTCCTTTTTAGTACTTGTTTTGCTCAATAGCACCCTTACTGATTACAATCTCTGCATTAGGGATTGCAACTGGATAATTACGAGACGTAGGGCTGAGTTCGTATGTTTTAACAACATCCTTATTGACGCTATTTTTTTGAACATCATAAAATTGTCTTACAACAGTTATGTCGTCTGTTGGATCATCGTTAAAGTTACACCTCCGTATGTCATTCCATCTTTTTGAAAATGGGAATTCCATCATTCTTTCTTTTAAAATTAAGGCTACAGCATTTTGTTTATCGGTAGCTGTAAGATTGATAACATTAGAAGGAGCATTCTTATCTATTCTGTATTTTCTAAAATCGTTTAATTGGGACATTGCTTCGGCTATGTTACCTGTGCGGGCCAAACATTCAGCATAAACGAGTCGCATTTCAGCAACATTTGGTCCCGTAGTGTATACCCCATCAAAGACTCCATACCCCGGTACATCCATTGTGAATTTGTTGGCAAACATACCCATGAAGAAAACTTTCTGAAAGTTAGGAACGATAAAATAGCGGTAGCGCATATCGTATTGATGGTTATATGCATTAAGAAGCTTCGGGCTAGGTACACCCCACAAATTAATAGATAAATAATAATTATCTTTACTATAATATTCTCTATCTTTCTCACTTCTAAAAGTTTGTTTGCTATTAATCGGTTTCCACCAAGTAGACATTTTAATGATGCTATGGTCTGAAAAGCTTAAAACATCAGCGCCTGCTATTTCATCAGGATTGTTAAAGTCCAAAAGATCGTTACCAAAATCAAGAGCTTTCTTGGCATAGTTTTTAGCTTGCTCGTAATCGCCTTTCAATAAATAAAATCTTGCTGCTAGGGAATTGGCAGTAGCTCCCGTTTCTTTCCATGACTTGCGGACATTATCCTCAAATAGTGGGGTGTTTAGTTTAACTGCTTCAAGAACATCCTTTTCTATAAAATCATAAGTGTCTTTTAATGATACACGACGCATATCTTCGTCGTAAGATGTCTTTTGTTTAATAGGCAAACCTGGCTCATTTAGAGTGCTCTGACCATAAGGCATGCAGTAATAACAAGCTAATTCTAGATAATTATATGCTCTTAATAAATGTGCCTTGTAGGATACTTCGTCTATTTTTTCTTTTGCTCCTTTTACTTTGCTGATGTTTTCAAGTATTAGATTGGCTAAATAGATCGATGAAAAATTAGCATTCCACATGGAAACTTTTTCATTTGTATTTTCTGTCATACCCATTTGCCAGCAAATAATTTGATAAATTTCCGGAGTGGTATTCATTTTGGAGAATCCCTTGTCGTAGTATTCAGCATTCAACTCGAATGCATCACTCGAAAGGATCGATGCGTAATTGTTATCAAGCATTCCCGACCCAAAATTGTTTTTATTGAGTAATGCTTCCAATTCGTCTACTTGTGAAATAGTTATACCAGCACTTTTTGATGGTTCTTTGTCCAAAAAATCATCGCATGCAGTAAACATTACTATGCATGATATAAAGAATGAGACTGATAATATATATTTTTTCATGTTGTTTTTTTTTTGTTAAAAGATACATTTAAGTCCAAAAGTGTATGAAGGTTGAATGCGTATGTTTCCGTATAGAAATTCCGGATCTTCATCTGTACTTTTAAGTGTAAACAAATTATTCCCTTGGAAATAAAGTGTGACTTTGCTCATACTTAATTTCGAAAGCCAAGTGGAAGGTAGATTGTATGATAATAACAACTCTTGCAAACGAACGTGACTAGCTGAAGATGTCAAATATGTCATGTATTGTGCTTTTGACCATGTAGCTAAGTTATCATTGTCTTGGATAGGCATTGGCACTATCTCGTTTGGATCAGCATTCATGATTTCTTTCAACTGTGCATTTGGGTTTGTGTAGTTAGTGGCATAATTAAATCCTGTACGTCGAAATACGTGGCCAAACTTCCCTGTTAAAGTCATTGATAAATCAAAATTTTTATAACTGAATGCATGAGTCATGCCAGCATTTATTGGTGCTATTGTTGTTCCTTCATATTTCATGAAGTCGAGTCCGTCATAAGAAGTGCTTCCACCAAATGGCATATATTCATTATCATTGAGTTTGATCGTTGGCAGGTATTTTGGACTACTTTCAGTTCCTACGTTCTTCACCCCACCATAAATATATGAATACATTTGCCCAATTGGTTTTCCTTCAACAAAAAAGTTTCCAGATACCCCTTCTCCCGAAAGCCACCAATATGGAACAGAAGTAGATGTTAGTTTTTTCACTTTATTCTTATTGTATCCCAAAGTGATTGATCCGCTCCATTTAAGATCTTTCGTAATATTTAAGTCACTACCAACCAAAATTTCGAAGCCAATATTACTAATTTCTGCATTATTGAATACGGCGGAGGTTGCGCCATTTATCATTGGTATTGACACATTACCTAGAATGTCATAGCCCTGCTTCGTATAGAAATCAATTTTACCATATAATTTTTTATTAAACAAACTGTAATCAAATCCCGCATTGAGTGTGTTTGTTCGTTCCCATCTTAATGATGGATTTCCTTTACTCCATATGGATGCTTCCAAATCACCTGAAATCTGATTAAATCCGTTTAGACTAATCAATGGTATTACAGAAGTCGAACTGTCTGAGTTGCCGTTTGATCCATAAGTTATACGTGGTTTTAGAAAATCAATGAATTTATAAGGCTTCATAAACTCTTCATTCATTATGTTCCAGCTAAATCCAACCGACCAGAAAGGAGAGTATTTGTATTTGGGGTCATCAGTGATGAAGTTGGATGCATCAGTACGTACAGAAGCTGAAACGGAATACTTGTCGTTATAGGTATAAGCTATATTTCCATATGCTGAGAAATACCGATCGAGGTGATAAGAGAACTTGTTTATATAATCAATTGCTAGATCATTACCTGTCCAATTCTTTAAATTTTTAGTCCCATTTGGGAAAATTCCGACTGTTAGATGATCTGGATCATATCCATAAGTGGGTGCATAGTTTGTGTCATTCGATTTCATTTGGCTTATTTCTAAACCAGCTATTGCATTGATTGCATGTTTTTCTGCAATGATCCGATTAAAGTTAATTTGATTTCTAAAATTGAATGATTCTTTTAATGAGTTGCTTAAATTCATGATACTTCCTGAAGGAAGATTCTGAGAGATTTTATTGTTGTTACCAGCCCATGAAGAGGAGGTGTTTATTTTGTTTCTTACATAAAAGGTGTTTTCATTATAAATGGTTTTTTCATCTGCTTGAATGCGTTCATATTGCAGTTTTGAATCAAAAGTCAAACCTTTCATCAATTTGAAGTTTAGTCCTATCTGAAAACGGCCATTGATTGCTTTATTTATACTATTCGTATTGTTCATCTCCTCAATTGGTCTGTAGCCCCAATCTTCATAAGGAAAAAGATTTTTAGGCACCATGGCGTCAACCATAGGGGAATATAGCATTAAATGATTTAGATTTGCATACGATCCGTCTGCGTTGTATAACATGTCGTATGGTGCAAGATTCTTGATCTTGAAATTGGCTGTTCCTTTACTTTTTGAATATTGAAGATATGAAGAAATTGATAAGTCTAACCATTTGAAAACACTCATATCTCCTCTGTAGTTGAATTGCCAATTTTCAGAGTTTGTCCTTTTCGATAAAGGGTTGTTGTGGTTGTACATTATGGATACAAAGTTTTTCATTCGTTCAGTACCGCCATGAATTGCTATATTATATTGCTGAAAAATTGGTTGCTGATAAAATGCTCTTTTTAATTGATCATTATTATCTAGTTGTTTTAACTTTTCAAGTTGAGCGTTGAATTCTTGATCAGAAATTTCACCTGATATATGTTTGTTTCTTAAAATTCCAACTTGTGAATAGGTGTAATTAATGGTAGATTTAAAATTACTAAAATCTGTATTACTACCAAATTCTTTGATCCCATATTTCCCGAAAAGTGATTCTTCATATTTTACCATATCTTTTGAAGACGCAACATTTCTCAAATAACCTAGATCTATTTTGCTCCCTATTTTAAGTTGAGAAGTGACTTCCACAGTCAGTTTATTATCTTTTGCTTTTTTTGTAGTGACGACAATTACTCCGTTTGAAGCTCGTGCTCCCCAAATAGAAGCTGCAGCCGCATCTTTCAATACTGAAATTGATTCTACGTCATTGGGGTTGATGGAATTTAATCCACCTTCAATTGGAAATCCATCTACTACAAGTAAGGGAGTTGTATTAGTAAGTAATCCTCCTTGACCGCGAATCACAAAATTAGCTACTTCACCGTCGGCAGATTGGCTGGCGCTTAACCCTGGAACTTTTCCTAAGAGTGACTTACCAATATTTACTCTAGGTCGATCCATATCTTTCTGTCTGATTATATCAAATGATCCTGTTGCTCTTTCTTTAGAAATAGTCTGATATCCAGTTACAACAACCTCATTCAGAATCTTACTGTCTTCTTTCAGAACTATTTTAAGTTTTGTTTTACCATTGATTTTAAACTCTTGAGTAATGTATCCAACAAAAGAGACAAGTAGAATATCATCATTAGCTGCTGATAAAATAAATTTACCATCAATGTCTGTTACTGTACCAATAGTGCTTCCTTTTATCATAACTGTAGCACCTATTAAAACTTCACCTTTCTCGTCATATACAACACCTGATGTTTGATGTTTCTGTTGGGCAACTTGATGAATGTCAGAAGGTGCTGTTTGACTGTTAGTGATGGTCGCATGAATTTCCTCGGAAAAAAGTTCACTTAGAACTGTTTTTCTTTCAGCCTTTAAGTTAGGAACTTCTACTAGTATTAATAGTAGAATGATAAATGACTTAATTTTAATACAATTCATTTTATTTATACATTTATTTATAGTTGTCGTAATTGTTTGGCTTGTTTTTGACTAAAATTACAATAATGTCTAACGCATATTAATTTAGTTTATATAAACCAGAACTTTTGTGTTGCTTTGTATTTGTTGGGAGTGCAAATTTAGGCTATTTTTTTATTATTTCACCTTGTATTTGTGCAAAATGTTTTTTTTAATCCTTTTTTTGTTTTAATAAGCACTAATAATTCTATCAAATATTACAATTTAAGCTCAATGATTGCTTGGTGTATGTCTATTTGTTAAATTTATAGTGTCTTATTAGAAGTTATTGCTTTCGTAAATATTGGGATTAGACAATCAATAATTAACATGAAATGCATCTAAATACATACTGAATTTTTTTAAATAATTATTTTTCAATTCTTTGTTTGTATTTAATCATCAAACTTTCTGCAATCTTTATCCCATCTTTGCGGGCAACATTGGATGATACAAAATCATTCTCTGCCCAATCAGCCTCCAGATCAAGCATTCTTTCTTTTATTCTCTTCTCATCAAATGCTGATCCATTTTCTAGTGAGCGATAAACTTCCCGAATGAAAGTATTCCATCTGCGGGCATAATAGCTACTTGTCATACCAGACCAAGAACGATTGGCATAATCACTCAATGATTGCCCTCTTTCACCCCATGTCGTTAATAGGGTACGGGCGTTTTTCTTATAATATTCCTTTTCAGCAGGATCTTTGCCAAAAACTTCCGCACTCCGAATCCAACGTCCAAAGGAGAAAGTGTTGTGGCAGGATAGTAACAAATCTAGATCGAACAAGATTTCCATCATTTCATCTCCTTTGGCTAACGTCGACAACCGATCTTTTTTCTCATAGGAAGCAGTAAACTCGTCTCTGACGTTCTTAAAATAGTTACTTAAGACCTGACGGCCGATATTAACTACATCGAAAGTGTAAGAATCACGATTTGACTCACTTTTACCTTTCAACATCAACTCCCAAATGCGGAACAGATCTTTATTATCGTAGCAAATACGTGGATTAGTCGTCCAGTTTCCCTGTCCTTTTAGTGCCGGGCGTGCATTAGTCAGTGTACCTTGTCCCAATTGAGCATGATCGATATACACCTTATTCAATAACTCCGACCAGGCCTTTCTGACCTCATCATTCGCTTTGCCCAGTCTCCTATCAGCGAGTTCTGCGATCCATTGATCATCATCGGCCTTTTTATCCCAAGCTTTTTCAAATACGTATTCGTACATAAACGGGTTTACGTCGAACGATTCGAGCGTCGAACCTATTCCCCAAAAGTTTTTGCCACCGTTCCGATAAGCATTCTCTATTCTTTTCCCCGTTTCACGCAGGTTGCCTGTTAACATCGTGTTGCCTCCAAAGTTTCCCAGATAACACCATAAATAAGGCTGTCCATAATAAGATTCGGTCATTTTCCATATTTCGGTACTCTCGGCAAAATAATCTAATAATATCATCTTATTTTTAGGTATCCCGTTCACAAATGCATTGATACGTGGACCGGTCCAATGTTCCCGATCAAAATAAAACAACCAAGTCATTTGCAACCACACTGCATCTTTATCGACGCTTGTCATCGTTTTATAAATAGTATTGGAAACAGTAGCCAGATAATCGGGTTCCCAGCTAGGAGATTCAATTTCGTTGAATGGATCGGCACCATAGATATGATCCGTCCCATAAAGTCTGGTTTGCTCTTTCAAAAAAGCTTTTTGAATTTTTGAGAATAAAGGGTCAAGAGGGTCTAAGAAGAAACTACGATATTTATCTTTAAATCCGCCCCACGAACTCATACGATTGATTTTTGCATTCGGATAAATCTTAGTCAATGCCTCAGGTACATGTCCGGCAAAAGCGGGCAATACTGGTTTCATGTTGAGTTCTCGTTCCCGATTGACTATCAATTTTTGCAACTTCTCTTGGTGATCCAAATAAGAGTCGGGTAAAGGTCCTTGGAAATAGTCAAAGTTTGTCATCCGATGCCAAGCTAAATGAGCCGGACCGGTGAAATAGTTGCGTACATCTTCCTCGTGTAAGCCCAATTGCTTCCACACCCTTAGCCAAATTGCCTCTTGCCCAGTGATAGCCAAGGGCATATTGATTCCATTTAAAGCCATCCAGTCGATGAGCCGTTCCCACTCTTCCCACTGCCACCATGGCATTGTATAGCCAAACGTACAATAATTTAAAAAGAAGCGTTTGTCCATCCTTGCCAATATGCGCACTTTTTTATCCACATTAGGTAATACATCAGGTAGTTCGATCGGATCGTCCAAATACCACGAAACAGTAGTTTTGCAATAATACTTCAAATAATGATTCAGACCCACAGCCATTGAGTTGGCTGAGTTTCCTCTCACTCGGATTTTGCCGTTGATTGTTTCTAGTTCAAAAACATCTTTGCCCGATTCATCAGCTATTTCTTCAAAGATGAACCGATTAGCCACATGGGGTACCACTCGCTCCGCTAAAGCTTTTGCCGCTTTTTCATTTTTCGTTGCCATCACTGCCAATGGTACTATCAGTAGCCATAAAAAGGCAAATTTTCTTAAGTTTATCATGTTATTTGTATTATAAGGTTTTATTTGGTAGTGGTATGTATGTATCTGTCTTTTTACACTTAGATGTTCGATTCATTAATTTGTGTTTGCAAAGTTTATCTCTCTATCTACATCATTGCAAGTAGAATTATTTGTCCGGCAAGAATGCGTAAGAACATTGATAACGGATAAACAGTAGAGTAGCCTACTGCGGGAGCATCATTCGAAGCTTGGTGAGTTGCATAGGCTAATGCCGGAGGATCGGTATTACTTCCTGCGATCAATCCCATTAGAGTGAAATAATTAAGTTTATAGTGTAATCTGCCTATTGCACCGATAATTAATAAAGGGATCGTTGTGATCAGAAATCCACAACCAACGTAAAGTAAGCCGTCACCTTGGACAACGGTTTGCACAAAGTTGGCACCGGCTTCTATTCCTACACTCGATAAAAACAGCACAATGCCCACCTCTCTCAGCATCAGATTGGCACTCATGGTTGTGTAGGTTACCAAACGGAGCTTGTGCCCGAAACGTCCGATCAGAATCGATATAATCAACGGGCCACCCGCTAAACCTAGTTTTACGGGGGTAGGCATACCCGGAAATGTGATAGGGATGCTACCCAATAAGATACCCAGGAAAATACCAATAAAGATGGTGGCAATATTTGGATGGTCCAACCGCTTTAATGAATTACCAACCACACTCGCTACTTGATCGATCGCATCTTGCTCTCCTACTACCATCACCCGGTCACCGACTTGCAGTGTGAGATTGGGATTCGCGAATAGGTCGACACCCGAACGGTTCACACGGGTTACATTGACATTATATACGCTACGGAAGTGAATGGATTCGAGAGTTTTTCCGTTAATCTCAGGCTTCGTGATTAATAATCGTCGGGATACCATCGGAAGATCCAGCTTCTCCCAATCCAATGCATCTTCTTTGCCAATACAATCAATAATTGCTGGTGCATCTTCTTCGGTGCAGACAATAAATACATGGTCTCCTCTTTGAAGTATCGTTTCATGGTTAGGAATACTAACCGTTCCTTGGTGACTGATGCGTGAACAGACGAACTCTTTTCCAATGAGCTTTCTTACTTCCAGGAGATTTTTGCCGCAGACTTTTTCATGACTCACTTCCAGACTTAATGTACGAGGCTGGTTTAAGTTATTGGAATGATTGTTCTTGAGACTTTCTTCCTCTTTGGCTAATGATATTCGAAAGATGTAGTGAATGGCTATCATGGAGCCTATGATCCCAACGACGCCCAGAGGGTAAGCACATGCATATCCAAGTGCGATGGGAGATCCGGTATAATGTAATTGATTCAATGCATCTTGTGCAGCACCTAAACCCGGTGTATTGGTTACAGCACCAAAAAGAATACCTACCATCATAGGAAGTTCGATACGACCTTCCCATATATAATAAAGAGAGAGCGCTACGCAGATGTTTAATAAGATAATCCCAACTGCTAATAAATTTAACCTCATCCCACCTTTTTTGAAGGAGGAGAAGAAAGAGGGACCTACTTGAAGGCCAATGCAAAAAACGAATAAAATTAATCCGAATTCTTTGATGAAATGTAAAATATGTGTATCGGCAGTGAAGCCGAAATGACCCATTAAAATGCCTGTAAACAGAACAAAAGCGACTCCTAAAGAGACTCCGAATATTTTAATTTTGCCTAAATATACTCCGACAGTGATCACAAAAGCGTATAGAAATACGATGTGAGCTACTGAACTAGAGTTCCATAATAGATCGTGTAACCAATTCATAAATGTTATTTTTGTTGATTCTTTAAAAATAGCAATTACAAAATTAGTTATAACATTACACCTAATCAAATATTTCTCTTTTTTTAATTTTGGGCAGCATAATGATACTTAAAAGTGCGAATTTTCTCTAAAAAAACAACTCGTTCGAACAAATTAACTATATTTGCAGCTTTAATAAATGGTTTTTTGTAGAACAAATGGTTAAAAAACAATATTAATACTTGTTTCAATATTAAATAAACTATGGCAGACAAAAAAGAAAAGCTCTTCTCTGACTTTGCTCCGGTTTCCACAGAAAAGTGGATGGATAAAGTAACAGCTGACTTGAAAGGTGCTGATTTTGAGAAGAAACTCGTTTGGAAAACAAACGAAGGATTTAAAGTTAAACCTTTCTATCGCATGGAAGATTTGGAAGGTTTGAAAACAACCGATGCACTTCCTGGTGAGTTTCCTTATTTAAGAGGAACTAAAAAAGACAACAATGCGTGGCTTGTACGTCAGGAGATTATTGTTGACTCTCCTAAAGAAGCAAACACAAAAGCTTTGGATGTGTTAAACAAAGGAATCGACTCTCTTTCTTTCCATTTTAGTGGAAAAGACTTGACTGCCGAAAACATAGAAATTCTTTTGAATGATATTCAGGCTGAGTGTGTGGAATTAAACTTCTCTACTTGCCAAGGTCACGTTGTTGAACTAGCAAACTTATTGGTATCTTATTTCCAAAAGAAAGACTATGATGCTAAAAAGTTGAAGGGTTCTATTAACTACGACTTCTTTAACAAGATGTTGACTAGAGGAAAAGAAAAAGGAGATTTCCTTCAGACTTCTAAAGCTTTAATGGAAGCTTTGCAAGCTCTTCCTCTTTACCGTACTTTAAATGTAAATGCACTTAGCCTGAACAATGCCGGTGCATACATCTTCCAAGAATTGGGATATGCTTTAGCTTGGGGTAATGAATATCTTAATCAGTTGACTGAAGCTGGTATTCCAGCAGCTGCAGTAGCTAAGAGAATTAAGTTTAATTTTGGTGTTAGTTCGAACTACTTCCTCGAAATTGCAAAATTCCGTGCTGCTCGTATGTTATGGGCTAATATCGTAGCTTCTTACTCTCCCGAATGTTTGCGCGATTGCGATAACAAAGGTGCTAACGGCGAGTGTCGTTGCGCAGCTAAGATGAAGATCCATGCTGAAACTTCATCTTTCAACTTGACTTTGTTCGATGCTCACGTAAACTTGTTGCGTACTCAAACTGAAGCGATGAGTGCTGCTTTGGGTGGTGTTGATTCTATGACTGTAACACCTTTCGATAAGACTTACCAAACTCCAGATGATTTCTCTGAACGTATGGCACGCAATCAACAATTGTTGTTGAAAGAAGAGTCTCATTTTGATAAAGTGATCGACCCTGCTGCCGGTTCTTATTATATTGAAAACTTAACAGTTGCTATCGCAGAACAAGCTTGGAAGTTATTCCTTGAAGTAGAAGAAGCTGGTGGCTTCTATGCTGCATTGAAAGCTGGAACTGTACAAGCTGCTGTGAACGAAAGCAATAAAGCTCGTCATAAAGCAGTTGCTCAACGTCGTGAAGTGTTGTTAGGTACCAACCAGTTCCCTAACTTTACTGAAAAAGCAGGCGAAAAACAACCTTTGGTTGCTAATGCTTGTTGCGGTGACAACTCTACTTGTGCTAAAGATGTAGAAACATTGGTATTCGACCGTGCCGCTAGCGAATTTGAAGCTTTACGTCTTCAAACAGAAGCTGCTGCCAACCGTCCGAAAGCATTTATGCTGACTATCGGTAACTTGGCTATGCGTCAGGCTCGTGCTCAATACTCTTGCAACTTCTTGGCTTGCGCCGGATATGAAGTGATTGATAATCTTGGTTTTGAAACGGTAGAAGCCGGAGTAGAAGCTGCTATGAATGCGAATGCTGATATCGTTGTTCTTTGCTCAAGCGACGACGAATATAAAGAATATGCTGTTCCTGCATTCAAAGCTCTCAACGGTCGTGCAATGTTTATCGTTGCAGGTAATCCTGAATGCACAGCAGAGTTACAAGCTGCTGGAATTGAAAACTTCATCCATGTTCGTGTGAACGTGTTGGATACGTTGAAAGCATTCAACGCTCAACTGTTGAAGTAAATTCAACCGAATTTTATCAATCGTTAAATTGTAATTTGCAAGATGAGAAAAGATTTTAAAAACCTTGATATATTTGCCGCTTTTCAACCTGTAAATGGGGCTGATTGGCAAAAGGCTAACGGAGTTTCCGCTAACTGGAAAACTCCGGAACACATTAACGTGAAGCCGATTTATACTAAAGAGGACCTTGAAGGTATGGAACATTTGCAGTATGCTGCAGGTTTGCCTCCTTACTTACGTGGCCCGTATTCTGTAATGTATACTCTTCGTCCTTGGACAATCCGTCAGTATGCCGGATTCTCTACTGCTGAAGAATCAAATGCATTCTACCGCCGTAACTTGGCTTCTGGTCAGAAAGGTTTGTCGGTTGCATTCGACTTGGCTACTCACCGTGGCTACGACCCTGATCACGACCGTGTGGTTGGTGACGTAGGTAAAGCTGGTGTATCTATCTGTTCACTCGAAAACATGAAGGTATTGTTCGATGGTATTCCTTTGAACAAGATGTCTGTTTCTATGACAATGAATGGTGCGGTTCTTCCTATCATGGCATTTTATATCAATGCCGGTTTGGAACAAGGTGCTAAATTGGAAGAAATGGCTGGTACTATTCAGAATGATATCTTGAAAGAATTCATGGTGCGTAACACTTATATCTACCCACCTGCATTCTCTATGAAGATCATCTCTGACATCTTTGAATATACTTCTCAAAAGATGCCTAAGTTCAACTCAATCTCTATCTCTGGTTACCACATGCAAGAAGCTGGTGCAACTGCTGATATCGAGTTGGCTTATACATTAGCCGATGGTTTGGAATATCTACGTGCCGGTGTGGCTGCAGGTATCGATATCGATGCATTTGCTCCACGTTTGTCGTTCTTCTGGGCTATTGGTACAAACCACTTCATGGAAATCGCTAAAATGCGTGCTGCTCGTATGTTGTGGTCGAAGATCGTTAAACAATTCAATCCGAAAAACCCGAAATCATTAGCTTTGCGTACTCACTCGCAAACTTCTGGTTGGTCGTTGACTGAACAAGATCCGTTCAACAATGTGGGTCGTACTTGTATCGAAGCAATGGCTGCTGCATTGGGTCATACTCAATCATTGCATACAAATGCATTGGATGAGGCGATTGCTTTGCCAACCGACTTCTCGGCTCGTATCGCTCGTAATACTCAGATCTATATCCAAGAAGAAACAAACATCTGTAAGAATGTTGACCCATGGGGTGGTTCTTACTATGTAGAATCTTTGACAGAAGAGTTGGCTCAAAAAGCTTGGGAACACATTGAGGAAGTTGAAAAACTAGGTGGTATGGCGAAAGCTATCGAAACTGGTATTCCTAAAATGCGTATCGAAGAAGCAGCTGCTCGTACTCAAGCTCGTATCGATAGTGGTTCTCAAACCATCGTTGGTGTGAACAAATATCGTTTGGAAAAAGAAGATCCGATCGATATCCTTGAAGTAGACAATACTGCTGTTCGTAAAGAGCAGATCGAGAACTTGACTCGTCTGAAAGAAGGACGTAACGAAGCTGAAGTTCAGAAAGCATTGGAAGCGATCACTAAATGTGTAGAGACTAAAGAAGGTAACTTGCTTGAGTTGGCTGTAGAAGCTGCTCGTGTTCGTGCTACATTGGGTGAGATCTCTTTTGCTTGTGAAAAAATAGTAGGTCGTTATAAAGCAGTAATTAGAACTATATCAGGCGTGTATTCAGCAGAAAGTAAAAACGATAGCGACTTCAAACGTGCATGCGAATTGGCTGAGAAGTTTGCTAAGAAAGAGGGACGTCAACCTCGTATCATGATTGCTAAGATGGGTCAGGACGGTCACGACCGTGGTGCTAAAGTTGTAGCTACCGGTTATGCTGACTGTGGTTTCGATGTGGATATGGGACCATTGTTCCAAACTCCTGCGGAAGCTGCTCGCGAAGCTGTTGAAAATGATGTTCATGTAGTGGGTGTTTCTTCATTGGCTGCTGGACATAAGACTCTTGTCCCTCAAATCATCGAAGAATTGAAGAAGTTGGGTCGTGAAGACATCGTTGTGATTGCAGGTGGTGTAATCCCAGCTCAGGATTACGATTACTTGTACAAAGCTGGTGTTGCAGCAATCTTTGGTCCTGGTACTCCGGTTGCTAAGGCAGCTTGCCAGATCCTTGAGATCATGATGAACGAAGAGTAAGATATTACTTGATCATTCAATATTTAAAAACGAGATGCAATAAATGCATCTCGTTTTTTTTTGACAGGTATTATTGAGTCGGTTTTCCGGCTATCAGGTTATATTTATGAGTTTTATATAAAATATTTATTCACTATTTGGGGAGATATTCCCTTTTTTTTATCTTTGCAGCCACCTATTTTTTTTACTAATCTAGAAGGTTTAAAAGAAATCACTATGCGCTATTGGCTAATTGTTTTATTCATTTTTTTGAGTTCTGCAAAGAGTTTCTCTGCTGCGGGAAGAATTTTGGCAATTAGTTCTTACGGAACCGATTACCAATGGAGCAATGCTGTGATGGATGCAATTGGCGAGCGCTTGAAAAGTCAATGTTCTCATATTGAGTATAATCGGGAGTTCTTGTCGTCTGAATCGTTTGATGACCCTTCTAAGTGGGGTGAGAAAATGGAACTGCTGTTAAATAATTATCACAATAAGAATTTAAAAGCGATCATTTTAATATCGGATGAGGCTTGGATGGCTTATAGAAATGTACATAATCCTAAATTCAAAGATATACCTATCGTTTTATGTGGTGTTAAATTACGTTCGATTGCTACCGATGATTTTATTCGCAACCGAAAAACCCTTCAGTTGTCGGATTTCAAACCGACCACTGAGGTGATGAAAGATTATAAGGCTACCGGTGTTCTTCGTGGTATGAACGTAGCTGGTTCTCTTTCATTGATTAATAATTTGGTGACTGGTTTAGAGCGCTTCGTCTTTATCACGGATAGTCGCTTTTATGGGATCTATACTCGTCTGCTTTTACAAGATGAAGTGAAGAAAAATTATCCTCAAATTCCCGCAGAATATATCGATGCTCGTTTTGTGAGTACCGATTCGCTGCTTTCTAAACTTTCACATATACCTTCGCAAACTGGAGTTCTTATGACCTCTTGGCTGACAGGTGAGTATGGTTTTGAATCTTCTAAAGACTACACCTATTCATTGATGGAAAGTAAACTAAAAGCTCCTATTTTTATAACAAATGATATTGGTTTAGAGAAAGAATTCTTTGTCGGTGGTTATTTTAATGAGGCTTCCTTTTGGGGTGATAAGGCTTTCCTGATCCTCAAACAGGTCCTTTATGGAAAAGATCCGAAAGAGATAACGCCGATCGCCTTTTATGATCAGGAATGTCACATTGCCTGGAATGTTTTCAAGCATTACAACCTGGATCTCTCTAAACTCCCTGCCAAAGTTACGTTCTTCAATGCTCCATTATCTTTTTGGTCTTCGTTTAAATATTACATCATTGGGGCTATCGGTCTACTTGTTCTACTGCTCATCTTTCATTTTTATACTTTACGAAGCAACATTAAGCTCCAAAATACCCAACGGTTGTTGGTCGCTTCAATTGATGAAGCCAAACAAGCCAATGTACAGTTGAATCACGCAAAAGATGAATTGACCGATGCGCTTCATAAGGCTGAAGAATCCGATCGCTTGAAATCGGCTTTCTTAGCAAATATGAGTCATGAGATACGTACCCCCTTGAATGCCATTGTGGGTTTCTCCGGTATCTTGAGTGTTACAGAATCTGAGGAGGAGCGTTTAGAGTATGTCAAACTTATTCAGACAAATAGTAGTTTGCTCCTCCAACTGCTTTCCAGTATTCTCGATTTTTCGAAGATCGAAGCCGGCATTTTAGATTTCAATTTTAGTCCGGTGAATGCTTCTGATATTTGCAATAGTGTGGCTAATACATTGAAAATGAAATGTCATCCGAGTGTGACTCTCGATCTGGATTTGCCTAAGGATGCCATGCATCTCAACACTGATGTCGACAGACTGATGCAGGTCCTTATTAACCTGGTTAACAATGCTATCAAGTTTACATCGAAAGGCTTTATCAAAGTTGGCTATTACTCGTATGATGACAATTTCGTGGAATTCTTTGTCAAAGATACCGGTAAAGGTATTTCGCAAGATAAGCAGTCGGCTATCTTCGAACGTTTCACCAAGTTGGATAGCTATGTAGAAGGAGCCGGACTAGGGTTGTCTATTTCTAAAACCATCGTGGAGAAATTGGGTGGGGAGATAGGTGTTCATTCCAACGAAGGTGAAGGGTCTCATTTTTGGTTTAGGGTTCGAAAGACACAAAGGAATATATAAGAAGCTATATATTTTTTATACCTTTGCATATTGAATCAAAATCAAAAATAGATGATAGTTTGCATTGCCGAAAAGCCCTCTGTGGCACGCGATATTGCCGATGTTCTCGGTGCTAGGAATAAGAAAGAAGGTTTTATTGAAGGAAATGGTTATCAGGTGACTTGGACTTTTGGACATCTTTGTACGCTGAAAGAACCTCACGAATATACTCCTGCATGGAAATCTTGGAGTCTTTCCTCTTTGCCCATGATTCCTCCGCGTTTCGGTATCAAGTTGATTGGTAACCCTACTTACGAGAAGCAGTTCCATATTATTGAGGGATTGATGCAAAATGCTGACATGATCATCAACTGTGGTGATGCCGGTCAGGAAGGAGAATTGATTCAGCGTTGGGTGATGCAGAAAGCGGGTGCTCATTGTCCAGTGAAGCGTTTATGGATCTCATCGCTGACCGAAGAAGCGATTCGCGAAGGGTTTGCTAAATTGAAAGATCAAACAGATTTCCAACCTTTATATGAAGCGGGATTGAGTCGGGCAATAGGCGACTGGTTGCTGGGTATGAATGCAACTCGTTTGTATACGATCAAATACGGTCAGAACAAACAAGTCCTTTCTATTGGAAGAGTACAGACACCTACTTTGGCTTTGATAGTCAACCGTCAACTTGAAATCCAGAATTTTACCCCTAAGCAATATTGGGAGTTGAAAACCATCTACAGAGATACTACTTTCTCAGCAATTATCCGCAAAAGCGAAGAAGAACTGATCCTGGAAGATGATAAGAAGAAAGAGGAAAAAGATAGTAAGAAAGTCAAGAAGGAAGAAGAAAATCGCGGTATAGATCCCATTGAGACTCTCGAAAGGGGAGAAGCTTTACTTGAGCAGATTAAATATTCTCCTTTTACAATCACGAATGTGACAAAGAAAGAGGGAAAAGAATATCCTCCCCGTCTTTTCGATTTGACCTCTTTGCAGGTGGAGTGTAACAAGAAGTTTGCTTATTCTGCCGATGAGACACTGAAACTCATTCAATCGTTGTACGAGAAGAAGGTCGCTACCTATCCGCGTGTGGATACCACCTTTCTTAGCGATGATATCTATCCGAAATGCCCCTCTATATTGAAAGGCTTGCGCGATTATGAGATACTGACCGAACCGCTGGCTACGATTACTCTGCCGAAATCGAAAAAGGTGTTCGATAATTCCAAAGTGACCGATCACCATGCCATTATTCCTACGGGGCAACATCCTCAGAACCTTACAGATATGGAGAAGCGGGTGTTCGACTTGATCGCCCGTCGATTTATTGCTGTTTTCTATCCCGACTGTAAAGCTGCTACTACTACAGTATTGGGCGAAGTTGAGGGGATAGAATTCAAGGTGACTGGAAAGCAAATCCTCGATTCGGGTTGGAGAGTTGTTTTTGGAGCTGTTGGTAACAACCAGTCGCAGGAAGAGAAAGATGAAAAAGAGGAAGAGGAGAGTGTGTTACCTGCATTTGTTAAAGGTGAAAGCGGACCTCATCTACCTTCTCTGAATGAGAAATGGACTCAACCTCCTCGTCCTTATACGGAAGCGACTCTTCTTAGAGCAATGGAGACGGCGGGAAAGTTGGTCGATAATGATGAACTAAGAGATGCGTTGAAAGAAAATGGTATTGGTCGCCCGTCTACTCGTGCAGCAATCATTGAGACTTTGTTCAAGCGCAACTACATCCGCAAAGAGAAGAAAAACCTCATTGCTACCCCTACGGGAGTCGAACTGATCCAATTGATCCGGGAAGAACTGTTAAAGTCCGCTGAGCTGACAGGAATTTGGGAAAAGAAACTTCGGGAGATAGAGAGAAAGACCTATGATGCTCGTCAGTTTCTGGAAGAACTCAAACAAATGGTTTCAGAAGTTGTCATCTCTGTTCTCTCAGATAATAGTAACCGACGTATCACCATCCAGGAAGCGGTCAAACATAAAGAGACGGACAAACCTAAAGAAAAGAAAGAACCGAAGAAGCGAGAACGCAAAGTGTCTGCTCCTAAGGAGAAAACGAAAAAAGAAGATAGCTTGTTTGTGCCTGAAGCAACCGGCGACGCATGGGTTGGTCAACCTTGCCCTTTATGTGGAAAAGGAACGATCATTAAAGGACGAACCGCTTATGGTTGTTCGGAATGGAAGAGTGGTTGTACTTATCGGAAAAATTTTGATTAACCGCTCCACTCAACGGGAGTGTAATTTAAACTCTGTCTAGTTTTTAGTTGATTAATCGGGAAACGCCATCCTCTGAACTTTGGTCAAAGGTGGTTAGTGGATTATTTATATCCTGTATCTACCACTTTGCATAGCATAAAAATCCCCTTATTATCGCCTAGCTCAATATTGAAAAGGGATAATAAGGGGTTAAAATCACTTGTTTATCTAATTGCTAAAGAGATCTTATTTACTATATTCTTCATGGAATCTAATTACAGCCTCTATCCCTTTACGGAAAATATCCAATGAGAAATTTTCATTAGGAGAATGGATGGCATCTGACTCCAATCCGAAGCCCATCAATACGGTCTTTATACCGAGCACTTGTTCGAAAGTCGATATAATTGGAATGCTTCCTCCTCTTCTCACTGCCAACGGTTTTTTTCCGAAAGCCGCTTCGAAACCTTTTTCCGCAGCTTGATAAGCAGGTAATGAGATAGGGCATACGTATCCTTGTCCACCGTGCATCGGTGTTACCTTAACTTTTACTGTTTCGGGTGCGATGCTAAGGATATAATCGGCAAACATTTGAGAGATCTTATGATGATCCTGGTGAGCAACCAATCGGCAAGATACTTTAGCATGTGCTTTTGAAGGAAGAACGGTTTTCGAGCCTTCGCCTGTGTAGCCGCCCCAAATGCCACAAACATCAAACGAAGGGCGACAGCTATTACGTTCCAGCGTGCTGTATCCCTTCTCACCAAAGAGTTCTTTCACTCCGATCGCCTCTTTATATTTTTGCTCATTAAACGGTATATGAGCGATCATCTCCCGTTCTGCTTGCGGAACCTCTTCTACATCTTCGTAAAAGCCTGGAACGGTGATTCGACCATCCTGATCGACCACTTTGCTAAGCATTCCACAAAGCACATTGATCGGATTAGCAACGGCACCTCCAAAATGTCCGGAATGTAAATCGCGGTTAGGTCCCGTAACTTCTATCTCCCAATAAGCCAATCCTCTCAGTCCGGTTGTCAATGAAGGAAGATCTGCACTTAGCATGCTGGTGTCCGATACTAAGATAATATCAGCTTTAAGCAGCTCTTTATGTTCTTCACAAAAAGCTTCAAGACTTGGAGAGCCGATCTCTTCTTCTCCTTCGAATATGAATTTAATATTATTCTTTAAGTTGCCGTTTCTGACCAAATATTCAAAAGCTTTCACTTGAATGAATGCCTGACCTTTATCGTCATCTGCCCCTCTTGCCCAGATGTGTTCGTCACGGATCTCCGGTTCAAACGGATTGCTTTTCCATAATTCCAAAGGCTCGGCAGGCATCACGTCGTAATGGGCATATACCAATACCGTCTTTGCAGCCGGATCCACTATCTTTTGTCCGAAAACGATGGGATTGCCTTTAGATGGCATGACCATTGCTTCGTCTGCTCCGGCTTCTTTGAGCAATTGTACCCATCTTTGGGCACAAGCCAACATATCATCATGATGCTCAGGCAGAGCACTAATACTAGGAATGCGAATGAGGCTGAAGAGATCTTCCATCATCTTAGCCTCATTATTTGAAATATAATTTTGAATTTCGTTCATTATAACTGTGTAGTTTTATCTAATAAGTAATAGTCTAAGATGGTCATGGCTGCCATTGCTTCCACAATGGGGACGGCGCGTGGAAGGACACAAGGATCGTGTCGTCCGCGAGCTTTTAGGGTCGTATCTATCCCGTCAATATTAACTGTCTCTTGCTCCATCAGTACGGTGGCAACTGGTTTGAAGGCAACCCGGAAATAGATATCCTCTCCGTTGCTGATCCCGCCTTGTATTCCGCCCGAGTGATTGGTACGAGTCTCAATACGACCGGCATTATTATAAAAGACGTCATTTTGCTCGGATCCTTTCATTTTCAATCCTTTGAATCCATCACCGTATTCGAAAGCTTTGGCTGCATTGATACTTAACATCGCATTTCCTAAGGCAGCATGAAGTTTACCGAAAACCGGTTGTCCCAAACCGATTGGGCAGCCTTTTATCACGCAGGTCAATACTCCTCCGATGGTATCTCCTTCACCTTTGATCTTGTAGATGAGCTCAGCCATTTCTTTCGCTTTCTCAGGATCGGGGCAACGAACATCATTTGTTTCAATCAGATCTAAATCATAATCGGCATATTCTTTATCCAACTTGATTGCTCCTACTTGAGAAGTGTACGCAGTGATAGTAATACCTAATTGACGAAGAGCCAATTTGGCCAAAGCACCTGCTACTACGCGTGAGATTGTTTCACGTGCAGACGAACGTCCTCCTCCTCGGTGATCGCGAATGCCATATTTCACCTTATAGGTATAATCAGCATGCGAAGGACGGTAAACATTTTTTAGGTTGTTATAATCATCAGAATGCTGGTTCTGATTCCAAACTACAAATCCGATGGGACATCCTGTAGACTTCCCATTGAATATGCCTGAAAGAAACTCTACTTGATCCGGCTCTTTACGAGCGGTGGTCAGGATCGATTGGCCCGGACGGCGGCGGTTCAATTCTCTTTGGACGAATTCCTCATCTATCTTAATGCCGGATGGGAACCCGTCTATGACTCCTCCAATTCCTTTTCCGTGAGATTCCCCAAAACTGGTTAATCTGAAAATGTTACCAAATGAATTAAACATAGTTGTGGCTTTTTATAGTTTACTACTTGCAAATATAACAAACTTTTTGGAAGAAAGTTCGCAATTTTGGAATATCTGTAAATAAAGTTTTGACTCTGAAAAGCCGATTAGAGCGTAATGTTGCTGTCGGATCTACTTTCCATTCTTGACAATAAACTCGATAATTGAAGTAAATTTTATATTTCTTAGTTTTGCTGAAAATAGGATCGTATGAATAAGATATAATTATGTCTGTTTCTTTCGATTAATACTTCGGTGAATAATAGATTAACTATCACAAAAACAATGAGCTATCCTTAAAAATGTTCGTATGAAATGGCTGGACAAGTGATTGACTATCATTAAGTCTAAATGTTTGAATTTAGTTGTAATGAGCATGTCAGATGCAGTTGACCAAAATATTGATCTCTGCGAAGAAGCGAGCAAACTCTATACCTTGATTGCCCATTGATTGCCCATTGATTGCCCATTTAAAAACATTTGAATTCACAAGCGGAAAATGTCAGATTAAAGGTTTCACCTACATGAGCGACTTTGCCACGCTCTACTACCATCATGAATTACAATCACAGGCTAAAAGTAACTTTTAAAAGAGTTTTTTTAATTAAAAAAGGGAGTTTACTCTTTAGTTGATTTAATTAAATATTTTATCTATTGGTATTCTTTATTTTATGCGCCAAACCGGTGACCACTCCGGTGATCACTACTCTCTCGCAAATACCATGAACAGGGAGTTACAGGCGACCAAATCGGTGACCAAATCGGTGACCAAACTGGTGAGCACTTTTTTAAGCCATTCGTAAATCTATCTCCCTTTAACTAAATCCAGTATAAAACAGATAAACACAAGGATGACACACAATGCATAGTGCATTCGTCCCAAATGCATAGTGCATTTCAATTGAAATGGAATATCGTTTTCGATGAACATAGTTAAAAGACTAATTTACAAATTATATATACTCAATTGATTTTTTTGAGCTGTTTGAGTTTAAGCCAAACAAAAAGATAAATGCCAAGCCTGTCAAAGAACCAATTGGTATAGCCACCTATAGGGCAGCATGAATATCTTAAATACTATATGATTTTATAACGAACCATTCTTTTCGTATGAGCTTCTTTTATTGTTTTAATTTACTTCTTTTTGTTAAATAACAAAAAATGAAGGGGTCATGAAAAATAATCAAATGAAAATTATAGTTTGTTGGTGATCTTTATGCTGATATGGTTTGTTTTTTCTACTGTTAATGGTTGATAATGATTGTTATATGCT
>Ga0114938_1000587_pt1 | contig 26647 bp, 27 predicted proteins | sample AshMeaBigSpring_FD_88675 | JGI IMG/M metagenome (GOLD analysis project Ga0114938, IMG submission 88675) | Groundwater microbial communities from Big Spring, Nevada to study Microbial Dark Matter (Phase II) - Ash Meadows Big Spring | ecosystem: Environmental > Aquatic > Deep subsurface >... | reverse complement strand
TCGACTCCAGCGGCGGCATCCAGTGGCCGTTCCCCCGCGACGCGGCAGCCTCCGCCGACGACTGCGCGCCCGCAACCGAACGGAGGCTTTTTGAGGATGGCCGGTTTTTCACTCCGAATGGAAAAGCCCGGTTCGTTTTTGAATCGCCACGGGAGATGCCCGAGCCGCCGGATGCCGATTTTCCGTTTCTTCTCCTCACCGGCCGAGGCAGTTCCGCGCAATGGCATACCAACACGCGAACCGGTAAATCCGACGTGCTCCGCAAGCTACACCCGTCACGCCTCTACTGTGAAATCCATCCCGACGATGCATCGTCACTTGCCCTGGCTCCGGGCGGCCGCGTGCTGGTGGAGTCCAGACGGGCCACAGTCACAGCCGATGTGATGCTCACAACCTCAGTGCCTGCGGGTCACGTTTTCCTGCCGATGCATTTCGAGGAGACGAACAAGCTGACGCTCACGTCGGTGGACCCGATTTCCCGCCAGCCCGCCTACAAGTCCTGTGCGGTGAAGCTCAGTTCACTCTGACCGTCGTTCCGCAACTCCTGAAACGCACAGGCCCCTGTGCGGAGAGTTCCCGGGGACAGGATTCTGGCGCGCAGACCGCCGCGCCCTTTCATCCACTCCTCCGCCTGTTCGTGAATCGCACCGTTCATCCAGTAGCACGGCCGGCACTCCTCGGTGCCCACGAACCGGATTCCCTGAAGCTCAAAGGTGACGCCGATGAGGCGGTTCAGATCGATGCCGGCAACGATCACGTTACGTCGCGTGGCGGAGGGATCGCGCTCGCGCTCCGGAATGCCCAGCTCGCCCCACATGCGGACGAGGTTCTCCCACTCGAAAAAGGTGATCTGCCCTTTGTAGTCGGGCTTAAAATCGAAGTAGCGGTCACCCACGATCCCGCGTCCAGCGATGCATTCAATAGCTTCTGCCTCCGTAATTGGATGCCGGTCGGGAGGCGTGCCGTGATGGCCCCGATAATTGTGCCCGGGAGAAATATAGAGATGGCGGATGGTGGGCGACATGGAGGCAGGGACAGCCTCGCAATCCTCTCCCCTAGCACTTCCATGTTCCAGCCCGAAAATCGCAGCGCCAGCGCAACAGTTGACAGCAACTGATGTAAGCAATAGATTACTTACATGCAAAAAATGACGATGCGCCGTTCGGGAAGCGAGCGGCGGGAAGAGATTGTGGCCGCTTATCTGGCCCTCGCTGCAGAAGGGGATCCGGGCAGGATTACGACCGGGCAGGTGGCCGCGCGGGTCGGGGTTACGCAGGGGGCTTTATTTCGTCATTTTGCCGGGAAGGAGGCCATGGTTGAAGCGGTGGTGGATCGCGTGGCAGACGGGCTGATGAGAGCGGTGGGAGGCGTGTTGGAAGATGTAGAGCCCGGAGAGGAACTGGCAGCACTGGGGCGTGCCTTTTTAGCGCATGCCGCTTTTGTAGACCGGCATCCCGGAGGTCCGCGTGTTATTCTTTCGGAGCTGCAGCATGCGGGTGCGACGGGAGCGCTGCGCGCGGCGGGAGATTTGATGCGCCGGTATCGCGAACTTGTCGAGCGGGTGATGCGGAGGGGGTGCTCGGCGGACGTTCTGCGGTCGGACCTGAATGTGCAGGTGGCATCGGGGCTTTATCTGGGTGCCTTGCAGGGCCTGTTGTTCCAGACACTGGTGGGCGGGCGTGCGGCATCGGTGTCGAAGGCGGCACCGGCGGCATGGGGAGTCTTGCGGGTGGCCTTCGCCGGCGGAGAGGTTCAGGAATGAGAATCCGGCATTTGTTTTGGATCGCTGCAGCGGTCGCCGTGTTGGGAATCCTCTGGCAGGTCGTCATGCGCTCAGGTCCAATGGCGGCGGTCGAAGTGACCGTCCAGACCCTTTCGGAGCAGGAGGTTCGCAGGGAGGCTTTTGGCATTGGTCGTGTGGAGGCACGGAGGAGCTACAGGATCGGGCCAACCGCCCCGGGAAGAGTGCAGTCCATTCAGGTGGATGTAGGCGATGCGGTGGAGGCCGGTACGCTGCTGGGTGAGATGGATCCGGTGGATATCGAGGCAAAGATCCGTGCGCAGGAAGCCGGGATAACGGGCGCGAAGGCGGATGTCGCGGCAGCGGAGTTTGCGCTTCGCGAGCTTGCGACCAGGAAAGATCACGCGGCGAATCAGGCAGCGCGATATCAGTCGCTTTCAAAATCCAGTGCAGTGAGCGCGGAGACAAATGAGATCAAGCGGCAGGAACTCTCCATCGCCGAGGCGGCGTATCATGCGGGCCTTTCCAAACTCGACGCGGCCCGGCAGGGAATCCATCGCGCGGAAGAGGAACTGGCGGTTCTTGTTGAGCAAAAATCGAATCTCCGTTTGGTGGCTCAGGTCTCCGGCCTAGTGGTGGCGCGCCACGCGGAGCCGGGAACGACCGTGATGGCGGGTCAGCCGGTGATCGAAATCATTGACCCCGCAAGCCTGTGGGTGAGCGTGCGGTTCGACCAGATCGCCTCGGCGGGAATTCGCACGGGGCTTGCGGTGCGTGTGGTCCTGCGGTCGCGTCCAGGCGAGACCCTTGCGGGAAAGATCGCTCGCGTGGAGCCCCTGGCTGATGCGGTAACAGAAGAACTGCTTGCGAAGGTCACGTTCGATGAGCTTCCCGATCCACTGCCGCCGGTGGGGGAGTTGTGTGAGGTGACGGTGGCGTTGGGCAATGCCGGACGAGTGACGGTGGTCCCTGCAGCGGCGATTCACAGCGAGGGGGAAAAGTCATGGGTGTGGGTGCTCGAAGGGGGGCGGCCACGGAGAGCTGAGGTTCTGCCCGGCATGCGGGATCTTGGGGGCAACGTGGAAATCACCAGCGGGCTGGACCGGATGGCAGAGGTGGTGGTTTTTAGTCAAAAGCCTCTTGAGGCGGGCTCGCGCGTCCGGGTGGTTAAATCGGTCAGTGGAGGCCGGAGATGATCAATCTCGCCGCAAGGGACATCGCTCACGCGCGCGGGCGATTCCTTTTTACAGGCCTTGGCTTGGGCCTGTTGATAGGGGTCACACTTTCGATGACTGGGATCTATCGGGGCATGGTGGACGATGCGCTGGCTCTTCTGGACAATAGCGGAGCCGACCTCTGGGTGGTGCAAAAAGACACGCTCGGGCCCTATGCCGAACCGTCGAGCGTGCGGGACGATCTTTACCGCAGCCTGCTGGCCGTCCCGGGCGTGGAGCGCGCGGCGAACGCGACCTATCTGACCATGCAGGTGGGGTGCGCTAGCCGCGAGGTCCGGGCGATGGTGGTGGGCATCACGCCTGGCGACACCAGCACGCCGGGGCAACCCGCTTACCTCATTGCGGGACGCCCGATCACGCGCTCCCACTACGAGGCGGTCGCCGATGTGGCAACCGGCTTTGCCGTCGGCGACAGCATAAGGATCCGCCGCAATCTCTTCACCGTCGTCGGTCTCACCCGTCGCATGGTTTCCTCCAACGGAGACCCCATGATTTTCATCCCGCTCAAGGACGCCCAGCAGGCGCAATTTCTCAAGGACAACGACGCGCTCCTCCAGGAGCGCCGGCGTGCAGCAACAGCGGCAGAGAGCATCGACGCCGGCACTGCCACAATTGTAGGTGAGGGGAAGAACCCGTTTGTGAATGCCATCCTCGTGCGGGTTGCCGCCGGCCGGGACCCCGGCGCGGTCGCGGCGCACATCCGACGCTGGCAGCGCCTTCAGGTTTACACGCGGGGAGAGATGGAAAGTATTTTGGTCGGAAAGCTGATCGCGACGTCGGCCCGGCAAATCGCGCTTTTTCTTGTGATCCTTGCGGTGGTGAGCGCGGCTATCGTCTCATTCATCATCTACACACTCACGATGGGCAAAATTCGCGAGATTGCAGTCTTGAAGCTCATCGGAACGCGGGACCGGACGATTGCCGCGATGATCCTCCAGCAGGCCATCGCTCTCGGGCTCATCGGCTTTTCTATCGGCAAAGTGGTTGCGACCCTCTGGGCTCCCTATTTTCCAAAGTATGTCCTTCTTTTGCCGGGGGACTCCCTGCGCGGATTGGCTGCGACGGTTATAATCTGCGCGCTGGCAAGCGTGGTGGCGATCCGGTTGGCATTGCGGGTCGAACCGGCGGAGGCCATCGGGGGATGAGCGGGATTCACATTAGCGGCCTTCGCAAGTGCTACGGCTCCGGCGAGACCGCCGTCGAGGCGCTGAAAAGCGTGGATCTGTCCGTTGATCCCGGCGAGGTCGTCGGACTCGTCGGCCCGTCGGGCTCGGGCAAAAGCACCCTGCTCAAATGCCTCGGAGCCGTCATTGAGCCGACGGGCGGTCTTATGACCATTGGAGACGAGACGATTTATGACAACGGATGGAAGGTCCGCGATCTCCGCGCCTTGCGCCGGGACAAAATCGGTTTTGTTTTTCAGGCCCCGTATCTGATTCCCTTTCTTAACGCGACCGACAACATTGCGCTGATCCCGATGCTGGCCGGCATGGGCAATGCCCGTGCGCGGGAGCAGGCCCGTGAGCTTCTTTCCGCCCTTGACCTTTCCCACCGCGCGGAATCCATGCCGTCCCGGCTTTCAGGAGGGGAGCAGCAACGCGTCGCCATCGCCCGCGCCCTCATCGCCCGCCCACCGGTCATCCTTGCCGATGAGCCCACTGCCCCACTCGACAGCGAGCGCGCTTTGGCCGTCATCGGCCTCCTCAACGATATGGCTGGGCGATTTCAAACCGCGGTGATCGTGGTTACACACGATGAAAAAATTATCCCGACCTTCCGCAGGCTCTACCATATCCGCGATGGGCGAACGGTTGAGGAACATGCGGCCTGAGGCCCGCCAGACCTTGGAATGCGGGCGGATCAGTTGCGCAAACGCCTCTCATTAATTCGTGTAGGTATGGACGCTGGACGCTGCCGAGGGCAGGTAGTTCACTCCGAACCAACAGGTCGCAAGGACGGCAACGGCGGCGAGGAGAAACCAGGCGGCGAAGCGCTGGGATTCCGGATGGCGCAGGCGAAGGTGGATGTAGGCGAGATAGACGGCCCACGTGAGAAACGCCCAAGTTTCCTTGGGGTCCCACGTCCAATAATGTCCCCAAGCCTCCTTGGCCCATAGCGCACCGAAGAGCAGGCCCATCGTAAGCAAGGCGAGACCGATCCAGACTGCGCGGTCTGCAGCAGGAAGCGCGTCGGATTTTCCGGCAAGGAATCGAAACGAACCGAGAGCGGAGGCACTCAGGAAGGCATAGGCGAGGATATAGACGACTACATGCGGGACAAACCACGGGCTCTGGAGCGCCGGCATGAGGGTCTTGTCAAAGGTGTCGGGCTTGGCCGCATTGATGGCCAGAAAGATCCCTGCCATGGCGGCTCCGTAGGCGAGCGGCCAGCCGATGCGCCAACGCACAGTCAGAATGCAGGCCACACCTGGAAGAAGAACAGCATAGAGGAGGCGCGTCTCGCCGAGGGTCCGCAGGGGCGGCCGGCCCAGATGCGCCCATAGTATGCCGATGTAGGCGGCCAGCACAGCGACCCCCAGAGCAAAAACGATCAGGCCTGAATGCGGGCGGCGCAGCCCCCGGAGCAGGAGCCCACCAATCCAAAGCCCTCCGGCGGTGGCAGCAAAAGCGGGGTAGAGAGAGTTCACGGAAGAGAGTTGCGCCCTGCGGGATGCGGCATGTGTGGTTTCGCGACGGACCTGCTTGCTGCAGTGCGGCTGGGGTTGACAAACGGGCACTTGAAAAGCATGGCGAAGGCTCCGCCGAGCATCAGGAAGATGCCGAGATACACCCCGGGCAACCAAGGGTCGCGAACGGCTTCGATAAGGCATTGGTCGGTCTGGCCGTCGGGGGAGAGTTCGTAGTTGGTCAAATAGAGCGTCCATCCGTAGCGCCGGAGCGGGCGGTTAACCTCGATCACCGCATTAGGAAATGTTTTGTCCCTGGTGAGCACGGTGACATCGGCCGAAAACCGTTTCGGCGCGCCGGGCCTCCCGCTGGCGTCGCCATATTGTTCGACGTAGAATCGCTGGAGAAACAGGCCGAACGGCAGGTAGCCCGCGCGGCCACGACCGTCGACGATCATTGCTTCTGCACGGCCTTCGAACAGGATCATGCGCGCCCGGATTACATCACCGGCTCCAAAAAGCGCACTTGCCACGGTGATCCAAATGCCGAGGTGATTGAGCGAAAAAAACCATGCCCTCCACCCGAGCGAGTGGATTCGCCTGCAGGCCGCAACCCCCAGATTTGTCAGAAAAAGCAGCAGTGCGATCGCAAACGGAATTCCGGAAAACACGTGGTCGAGACCGAGCGACCGAGCCCATGACGGCGCGGTCTCGGCTCCCTGAGGCACTGTGCCTCCGATCGCTCCCAGCACCCCGACCGCCAGCATCGTCGCCAACGCGAATGGCACGCTCCCCAGCCATGCCGCAAAGGCGCCCGGCATCCGGGAAAGCAACAAGATCCATCCCATGAAAAGGCCGAGAAACACGGCATTTACCGGCCATTGCGGCGGAACAAGCTGCCCGCCACGTGCGACGGCTTCGATGGCAAACCCGACCAATACGACGCCAACCACCAGAAGCACCGAACCCGAATAGCCCGGGGATAATGTCCGAGGCGTGGGAGGGGCCATGGACACTTCAAGACGCACTGGCAGAGAGGATGGCATAAATTGACGCCTCGATGTTTGTATCGCGGCCCGTGCGGCTCATTTCGATCCGGGGTAGTTCGACTTGCTCGCATCGCTTGCGGGCAGCTTTGCTTCGCGGGCCTTTGCCTCCGCCTCCCACTTCGGAACCACGTTCTCGAGAAAGTCGAGCTTCTGGGCTTCGATGGCAGCCATATCCAGGCCGACATAGGCCTGCGCTTTTTCTTTGGTGGAGATGTCTGGCATCGGGATCGGGAGCGAGATGCCGCGCTGGGTGAGGAGCACCGCCAGCTCGCGGCGGGCCTGCTCCGCCTTGGCGATGGAATTCCCCAGCACGCGCGCCGCCTCTAGCGGAGAATGGAACCCGAAGGCATTGGCGGCGGCCACCCAGTCCCAGCGCCATTGGGCATGCCGGAGAAGGGTCAGAACCGGTTTCATTTCCGGCTCGGTGACTCCCGCATCCCATGCGGCCTTCGCCTCGATGTGGGCATGGGCCAGCGCGTCCTGGGCGAGGTTCAAGAGTTCCTTGATGCGATCCTGCCGTGCATACACATCACGCAGAAGGTTCTCTTCGCTTTCACGATGACAGACCCCGCAGGAGGCAGAGATGTTTTGCAGCGGGCTCGCCATGTGGTGGTTTGTGAACTTGATTCCACCCTCACTTTTGTAGGGCATGTGGCAGTCCGCGCAGGAGACGCCGCGCTCCGCATGGATGCCGGTCATAAAGAGTTCGTAGTCGGGGTGCTGCGCTTTGAGCATCGGCGCTTTACTGAGCGCATGGGTCCAATCTTTGAAGTCGATGCTGTCATAATACGACTCCATATCCTCCGCGCTGAAACCCTTGTCCCAGGGAAAGGTCAGGTATTTCCCCTCACCCTGAAAATAATACTCCACATGGCACTGGGCACAGACGAGCGAGCGCATCTCCTGATGGGTCGCCTTGTTGATGTCCTTGCCACGCCGCGCAAGGGCCTCGGCCAGCGCCGGACGCGTGATGCGCAGGTTCATGGTCTTGGGATCATGGCAGTCCTGGCAGCCGATGGGGTTCACGATCTCGGAACCCAGGTCCGCCCATTTTGCTTTGTAGAAATTTGCTGCGCCCATTTCGTTCATGACGCGCGGCACGTCGGTGCTTTTGCAGGTCCAGCAGGTGCCAGGCAGCGGTGCGGTGGTGCGCAGGGTGTCCCGGATGTCCTTGATTGCGTAGTAGTGCCCCCTTGCCTGCTTGTAGTCGCGAGAGAAGGGATAGCCCGCCCAAAGAACCACAAGGCGGGGATCGTCGGCGAGGTAGTCGGTTTCGGCCGATCCGCCGTGCTTGCTTTTAAAGCCGGTTTCCGCCGTGCGCATGTAGGATTCGTATTCGCGCGGGTAGTTCTGCCCCCAGACTTCGTTGCGCGGCTCCCAGTCGGCGATCGGGCTCACCTGCTGGACGCGGAAAGATTCCTGTCGACGCTCGAAGATCGATGCCGCAAGAAGACCGATGCCAAACACTGCAGCGAGCGTTCCAAGGTAAAGTAGCCAACCGAACCAGGGCTTCTTTTCGACAATTTCAACGATGCTTTTCATGGTGTGTTTACAGGTTGTGATGGGATTGAGCGGCGCTCCCAGCCGGGGAGGATGGGCGAGAGTTCAGGCACACGGGCATTTGGCGTCGAGGCTTCGCTGTTGCCGCGCCCGTGCGGCGTTTCGCGGTGGCAATCCCAGCAGAGCTTGCCTGTGCCGCTTTTGACCTCCTGCCATGTGACGGCAACATGCGCGGCGTGCTCCATCTGACCCCCATGGCAGCGGATGCAGTTGTTCTGAACCGTCCACTGTCCGGGCGCGTGCATTCGGATTACTTCAGGCTCCAGGTGGAATGTGAACATGAAGGCATGCCGCGTACCGTCCATTGCCTTGAACGCGTATTTGAGCGCGATGTTCTCATGCGGCACGTGGCAGTCGTTGCAAACCGCCACCCGCGCATGCGACGAATGCCTCCACGTCGCGTATTGCGGGGCCATGATATGGCAGTTCACACAGGCCTTCGGATCGTCGGTCAGGTAGGACGAAGCGTTCGAAATGTGAAAGGCCAGTGCTCCCAGCCCGCTAAAAACTCCCGCTGCCAGAATGACCGGCAACCTCCAGCGCACGGGAGGCAGCACGCGCTCCACGACCCGCCACATGGGAGTGAGAAAGCGCGCTGGCAGGTTTGCTTTCATCTCATTCCGAGTCCGCTCGGGTGACCCCGGGCAAAATGGCAAACGCCCAGACCAAAGCGCCAATGGCCCAGACAACGGCGGCGTAGGCGTAATGGCTCAAAGTGACCCGCGGCATCCAATCCGCGCTCACGCGCGTGAGCATCGCCAGTGTGATGAGGGCCGCCATCAGGAGAACCGGCCAGAGCGAGGCGCGGAACTTCTCCGATTGTCCGCTGTGGCCGAGCACGACCCGCGATGCCACGATGAAAGTCAACAGGCTGAAGCCCGTAATAAACACGACATGGAGAAACGTAAAGGCACGCTCGGGAAAAACTGCTAGGCAAATATAGCCCGTGGGAATCGAGACGAGCGCAATTCGCAAGCCGAGGGCCAAGGTGCCGCCGCCGAAGCCGGCGCGGTGCACCGGCACCTCACGGAAAAAGTAAACAATGACCGCCAGCGTCCGAACCACATATCCGCTACGCGCCTCACCGCTGACCTCCAAAGCGAAACTCGCCAGCACCGCAAGCCCGCAGCAGAGCGCAAAGGCCGCCCGCCCGCCCCACCCTTCCGGCAATGCGAGAGACTCCGGAAAACTCTGCCGGTTTGGTAACCCGAAAAAGCGGGGAAGTAGGAACGCGCCAATGCCCATAACGGGCAAAAGCAGAAATCCTTGATAGAGCGCCAGCTTCGCAGCGGGAGTGACCCAGGGCGGAATAACACCCGGAGCGGCTGATGTCAGCGACAAGGCGAAGGATCCTCCGAGCGCACACATCAATCCCATTGCCACCAGAACGAATGCGGGAGGCGGCGTGTCTTTGCGGAGGAGAAACCGCACGCCGAGAACCAGAACCATCGTCCCCAGCACGCAAAAAAACATGATATCCCCCCACATCGTGCGCCCGGATGCGTGCAGCGCCGTTACGCCAATCAGGGCGGATGCGAATCCCAAGGTCTCCCAAAGGGTGACCCGGGGAACCTCCAACAACCGCGGAAGCGCCGTTCCCAGAAAGCCAACCACGAAGGAGGCCAGAAACCCCTCCACCATCACACGCGCGTGCGGGACGCCGGGATAATTCGTAACATACCCGGCGACAAAAGCCGGCCACATCATCACCCCGAAGATTCCGATCAAAACCCCGATGGGAAAAAGAAGCCGGAAGGGCTCTCCCGCTGCAACCAACCCCCAATACCCCCGCGCCGCCCTCCTCGCTTGACGATTCGTCCGCGTGCAGTGCCTGATTCCCGGTCCCGCTGGTAATCCGATTTCCATTACGCTCGAAATTCTGAACGCCGGAGGTCGGGTAAACCAAGAAGGAATGTTCTTTATTTCATCTCTCTTTGCGGAAGATCAAGAATCTCATCCGCTGATTCGTTAGAACGTGACTCCGAGGTGCACTCCAAGAACGGTGGCGTTCTCGATAAGCCCCGTACCGCCGGGCCGGATCAGATATTGCAGGGACGGCTGGACATAGGCGAACCGGTTGACCTGGATGCGGTAGTCGAACTCCAGAACCGACTCGTAGGTCTGCTGGATGGCATTTCCCGCCTCGCGACGAGAGAGGATTTGATAGTAGCTGTATTGCCCGTAGGCGAAGGCGACACCGAGTTGATCCTCGTTGCGGCCGGGGATAAGGCCTCGATAAACGAGACCGCTATGGAAGTAGAAGGGAAGCGCGTTGTCATATTTCGGCGCATAGCTCAGAAAGCTGAAGAAATATAGCCCCTCCTTCGACGCCTCGCCGACAGGGAGGGATTCCTTCCCGCTTTTGCCAATCGCCGATTCGCCATCAGATTCCGGAAATGCCTTCAGTTCCTTGGTGGGCTCCCGATAAAGCATCTGATCCGCCTGCCAATAGAACCCAAACTTCTGGTCATACGAGGCCCCGAAGAACGACGAGTTTTCAAGGCCCCAGTAGTAGGATCCCAAAGCGTATTTGCCCGGTAGACCCGAGATCTTCGGCGTGACGCCCGCTTCCGTCAGAAAATAGAGTCCATTCGACGAAGGGGGGTCGGCGAGCGCGAAGTAGAGCCCATGGTTTGCCGTATCCGTGGCGTTGGGGACGGCGGCATAGAGACCCCCTTGAAGATAGCTCCAGGCTGACGGTTGGATTTTTGCCATCCCACCCCATGCACCATATGCACCATTGAACGGAATATTTGCTCCGATGCCTTTGGTCTGGGTGATGGCATTGTTGTTAAAGAGCTTCGACTCGGGCTGCTGGGCGAAGAAGTGGTAAGGGTTTTGCCATCCGCCGGAGAGCGTTACAAAGTTCTTCCTCACGGCAAGGTCCCCGGACTCCCAGGACAAGTAGGCCTGTTGGAATCGCCATTGCTTGCCTACTTGGTAGGCGGTCGGGTTGAACGCCGGACTTGCTCCCACATCCTGGTCGATGTTTTCGCCATCCCGCCAGCGGACGCTGGCATAGGCACCCAAACCGGGAATTCCTGCGAGCTTGTGAAAATCCACCTTGGAAAAGAAGACGAGTTCTTCATCAAACGCACTCGCCCGCTTGAGCCCGCCTGCGACGTTGCCGTAATAAGTGCCTTTCCAGTGTCCGCCGAAGGAGAGCCCGTGGTCGGCAAGGGTATCCCTCGCACCAAGCCAGTTTCCGCTGGCATTCTGGCCCTCCCACCACTCGCGGGCGGAGGATTGTGCGTGAGCGCCGGATACGGCGAGGCCTGTCGAAACGATCAGGAGAAGCAGGTTTTTTTTCATGAGTTAGTAGTGCTCGAATTTGTGTTCAAGGTGAGGGGTAGCTGCGCGGAGAATCCGAAGGACAACAAGGTGCATCCAGAGAAAGGCCATTGATGTAATGACAAACAGAATCGCAAATGTCGTCTGTGGGACTCCCGTCTGTGACCAGGCATAGGAGAACAGCGGCGGGAGGAAAAAACCACCCAGCGCACCCAGAAGGCCGACGAGACCACCGACCGCTCCGACGTCCCGTGGAAAGTATTCCGGTATGTATTTGTAAACGGCCGCCTTTCCGATTCCCATCCCGCAGCCGACCAGGAAGACCAGGCAGGTAAACAGCCACGGATTCATCACGAAGCGCAGGATGCTGATCGTCGCGTCGGGATTTGCTTTGCTGGGTGTGTAGAGGACGATGTGCCCGTTGGGGGCCGCGAGGAGCAGGAGGCATACGGACATGCCGCCAAAGACCCAATACATAACCCTTCGTGCTCCAAACCGGTCCGAGAACCATCCGCCCAAGGGCCGCAGCAGGCTCGCAGGAAAGATAAAAAGCGTCGTCAGCAGCGCGGCTTGAACGAGAGGGATTCCGAAGACATCGACGTAATACCGGGGCAGCCAGACCGACAGCGCGACGTAAGCTCCGAAAACCACGACATAGTAAAGGCTGAACCTCCAGACGCGGATCTCGCGCAGCGGGCGGAGGAGATCACCGAGCGGGCGGCCCTTCCCGGGGACATGATCATGCGAAGGTGTGAGCGCCCACATCGCAGCCGCCATCACCAGCAGAAGAATCGAATAGAGGAAGGGTACAAAACGCCAACCTCCCGGCACGAAGCCGCCGAGCAAGCCGCCGGCCGGCACGAGCGCAATCATTGCCGGACCGATCAGCTTGGTGACGGATGCCCCGACATTGCCTGCACCGAAGACGCCGAGCGCAAGCCCCTGTCGCTCCCGGCTGAACCACGCCGAGCACCACGCGATTCCCACCGAAAACGAGTTTCCAGCCATTCCCACCAGAAAGGCGTAGACCATGAGTTCCTCGTAGGTTTTGGCACGGCTCACCAGCCAGGCCGGCACCGCCGTCGCCAGAACAAGAAGGGTGAAAACACGGCGGCCACCGAACCGGTCCGCCAGCAGCCCGAAAAGCAACCGCCAGAGCGAGCCATTGAGGATCGCAATTGCCGTCAGCCACCCGAACTGTGCCTCGTTGAGTTGGAACTCTTTCCGGATCGGAATCGCCAGGACGCCGAACATCAGCCAGACCGCGAACATCAGCGTGAAGCCGATGGTTGATAGCGTAAGGATCGTGTAAGGGGCCCGGGGAGACGTCTCTTTCATCGCTGCGGATCAGCTCGGTTTTTCAGCGCCTTTCCGAGCGTAGAACCACCAGTTGATGGCCGTCGCAATACCGCAGAAGATGAGCAGCCCGATAAAGAACAGCTCGAAGCTTCCGGTCGCCGACTTGCACCAGCCCATCTTCATCGAGAACAAAAAGGGCCCATACGCCGCCACGGCTGCAGTAAAGCCGATCACGCCCGCTGCCTGCCGGGGGGAATGGGAGAAGATCACCGGATACTGCCGGAAGGTCGCGGCATTGCCTATGCCGGTAAAAAAGAACATCGCCAGCATCACTCCGACAAACCATGGAAACTGCTCGGCGGAGTCGGGCTTCAATAAGCCGCCGAAGACCAGAACAGCACAGCAAACCATGAGCCCAAGTCCGCAGAGCTGCGTCCAGATCGCCCCTCCGAACTTGTCCGTGAGGGGGCCCCACACCACGCGGAGCGCCGATCCAATAAGAGGGCCGTAAAAGGCATAGGCCAACGGGTCCGGTGCATTCTCAAAGTTCCCATAGATTCCACGGATCATCAGCGGAAAGACGGCTGCAAGGCCGGAGAACGTCCCGAACGTCATAAGATAGGTAACCGTGCAGAAATAGGTGTGCTTGTTCCCGAAGATGTCGAGTTGCTCCCGCACGGAGGCCTTGACGGGGACGCTCCGCAGCCAGACCCATGAGACAATGGCTAGAACAATCAGGAACGGCACATACCAGAAGGCCGCGTTCTGCAGCCACACACTCTTTGTCGCCTCACCTTTGGTGAACTCCTGCGGACCGCCGAAGAACGAACCTGCAACGGCAAGACCTATAATCCACGGCGTCACGAACTGCGTGAGACTGACGCCGAAGTTGCCAATTCCCGCCTGAATTCCAAGCGCCGTCCCGAGCAGCCGCTTCGGAAAGAACAGGCTCGTGCTAGGCATGAAGGACGAAAAATCTCCTCCCCCGAACCCCACCAGGAAGGCGAGGATCAGGAAGACCCAGTAGGGCGTGCCGGGCGTCATCACTGCAAACCCCAGCCCCAGGCAGGGCAGGATCTTTGCGAATGTCGCCACCGCCACGACCTTCCGCGTGCCGAACAGCGGGATCAGAAACATGTGGATCAACCGCAGCGTCCCACCGGCGAGGCCGGGCATGGCCGTCAGCCAGAAGAGTTCCCCCTCGGAGAACTTGAAGCCGATCCCGGGGAGCCGGACAACGACGGCGCTCATCACAAACCATGTCGCGAAACTCAGAATTAACGATGCCGTCGTTATACAGAGAGTTCTCCAAGCGATCGCTTTCCCGGTTTTTTCCCAGAAAGTCGGATCCTCGGGCTTCCACTCATCAAAAAAATCTCCCCGTGTTTTCATGGTTGCAAACACTCCAGACCAAGCCCGTCCCTAAAACAAGATAAAAAGGTAGGTGTTTCTTTGTTTTATACAGAAGGAGTTGTTGTTTCCTGCATCTGAGGGATTTCCAAAGGCGCGCGATTCTCCTTCTCTATCCGAATATCTGACGGCACGCGTTCAGCCGATCGACGCGGGAGCGGGTTCTTCCCTCGCTACTTTGAACTGCAGCGCAGAGTGGTCAGGCCAGTCCTGATCTGATCCAGCACCTGCGCGGCCTCGATCGGATCGAAATCCTCATGCTGGTTCTTTTTGACGCCCAGCCGGCTCAAATCAACTGAGATGTCCGGTGTGATCCCATGGCGTTTTAGGATATGGGCTGAGCACCGCAACGGACATCCGTCGAGGACGATGAGCCGACGTCCAGACTTCGCCGTTCGGACGAGGGGCTTCACATCTCCGCCCACGCCGGCAATGCAGGACATTTCGGCCTCGCCCATCCGGTCCAATCGAAGAGCCACGTGGTTCGCCATCTGTGCAGCACTCGAAGCGCCCGAGCAGGAATACACGATGGGCAAGGCTCCATTCGCCGCCCCGCCTTCCCATGCCGGGGGACTTTCCACACTCCCGCTGCGCGTCTCCGGTTTGCCGCTCAAAGCCGGAGACGAGCCGCTCACGGGAGAATTGCTCACAGCCCCGCCGTATTGCGCCGGTGACGGGCCGCTTTGTTTGCCCTCCGTATCGGATCGGGAAGATAGCGAAGTAGAGCAGCCCCTGCCAGGAAGAGAACAGCAGACGCAATAAATGCGGGCCACTTCACGGCATTATTGCCATCGAGCGACTCGTTCAGGGCGGCCGTGAGGAGCCAGATCTGCATCGTCAAAACGAGAATCAGGACGGAAATAATGCCCAGCGAGAGGGTGTTTGTCTTCGAAGGCGGAGCCTGACGTTGGGCAGAAGGTTGCTGAGGCATATTGAGGCGCGACTGGGTCTAGGCTTTGTGATCCGGCTCCCTTACGAAGATCGCTCCGTCCCGAATCACGACGTCAAGCCGGGGAAGCGGACGAGGAGGAGGGCCGGCGAGAACCTTTCCGTCGTCAGCGTCGAAATAGCCGTGATGGCACGGGCATTCGATCTTGTTTTTGTCAGGCGAGTAATACACCGCGCACGCGAGGTGGGTGCACTTTTGCTCGTAGGCCCGGAAGGTTCCATTCGTCAGATGAATGAGAATGAACGGCATGGCGGTCCCTTCCAATCTAAAGGGATGAGTTCCTCCGACGGGAACATCCGCGGCATCGCAGACGTAGCGCTCACCCTCGAAAGCAAACGGCGGGAAGATCCGGTCCTTCACTGCAACCCATCCGCTGCCGACCGCCATTCCTCCCGATACGAGGCAGAGGAACTTGGCGAACTCCCGGCGGGTAACATGCTCGGCCTCGGTGCGCTCGATCGGGAAATCTGCCTCGGCCGCGGAGCGGTGAGAAAGCGGGTTGTTCATAGAGTCATTCATGGACGATCAGTTCGGTCGCACCCTTGGGCATCATGATATTGACACGGGTCTTCACGGTCTCCTTGCCGAACTTGAAGGTGTTGACCGGGGAGCTGTTCGGCCGCCTTTTGGCCATCTCCTCGCGTGTGCCGTAGAAGAGGGCTCCGCTCGGGCAGACGGTGGCGCACATCGGCCGCTTTCCGATGCTCGTGCGGTCGTAGCACATATTGCACTTCATCATCAGGTCCATCGGTTCGATCTTGCGGGGAACACCGAACGGGCAGGCGTTTACGCAGTTCGAGCAGGCAATGCAGCGGGCCGTATTGGCGCTGTGAACCACGCCGAACTCGTCCTTCTCGATAGCTACCGCCGGGCAGACGCGGGCGCAGACCGGATCCTCGCAGTGCATGCAGATCTGGACGGAAGTCTGTGGGCTGAGAAAGCGATCCACATAGTCGACATGAATCATCGGAAGCTGCCCGTTGGTCTCACATTCGGCACAGGCCATTTCGCAGGCGTGGCAGCCTATGCAGCGCTGTGGGTCCAGAAAGAATTCCTGGTCGTTTCGAAAGTTGCTCATGGCGGTTATGCGCTGGCCCAGGCCTTGCTTTCGGAAGGCTCCGGAGCCGTCCGCCCGGTGGGGGTGAGTTTGCAGGCGCAGACTTTGAATTCGGGGATCTTCGAGATCGGGTCGAGGTGCCCGGAGGTAAGCTGGTTGGCAGACTTTTTTCCCGGCCAGTGGTAGGGGATGAAGACGGTGTCCTCGCGGATTGTCTCAACAATCTGTGCAGGAAACTCAGCGGATCCGCGGCGGGTTGCCACCGTAACAATCTCACGGTTGTGGATCTGAAACTTCTCCGCGAGCCGGGGATGAATTTCCAGAAGCGGCTCAGGGTATTGATTGACGAGCTTTCCGATGCGGCGTGTTTGAGTGCCGCTGAGGTATTGAGAAACGACACGCCCGGTGGTGAGAATAACCGGATATTCCTCGTCGGTCACCTCGCCAGGATCGCGATACGGGATGCCGTGAAAGTGAGCACGACCATCAGGCGTGCGGAATTGACCATCCTCCCAGAGGCGCGGTGTGCCGGGGTGGTCCTCGCTCGGGCAGGGCCAGAAAACGCCCATATTGTCCTCAATTTTCTTGTAGGTGATGCCGAAATAGTCCGCCGTGCCTCCCTTGCTCGCCACGCGGAGTTCATTGAAGATCTCCTCCGAAGACTCGTAGGAGAAGAACTTCTTCGCTCCGAGGCGGTCGGCAAGCTCAAGCAGAATCGCGGTATCACTGCGGGCTTGGCCGGGCGGATTAACGCACTTGCGGATGCGCACGACGCGCCCCTCCGCCGTCGTGACGGTCCCTTCCTCCTCCTCGTGAAGGGACCCGGGGAGGATGATGTCGGCGTGCCGGGCTGTTTCATTCAGGAAAAAATCGATGGCCACGTAGAAGTCCAGCTTCTCGAGCGCCTCGCGGATCATGTTGTTGTTCGGGAGCGAGACGAGCGGGTTGAAGCAGATGCTCAGAAGCCCCTTGATCTCACCCCGGTGGGCGGCCTCCATGATTTCATAGGCGGTGAGCCCTTTGCCGGGCATGTCTTTTTCTTCGATCCCCCAGACCTCACTGATATATCGGCGGTGTTCTGGATTCTCGATATCCCTGTTGCCGGGGAGCTGATCGCACTTGTGTCCATGCTCGCGCCCTCCTTGACCGTTGCCCTGACCGGTAATGGTCGCGTAGCCGCAGAAGGGTTTGCCGATCCGGCCGGTTGCCAGAACCAGGTTGATGCAGGCAAGGACGTTCTCAACGCCCTTGCTCTGGTGTTCGATCCCGCGGGCATGAAGGAGAAAACTCGTCTTTGCAGGGCCCCACCAACGCGCGGCCAGCTCGATTTTCTCTTTCGGGACGCCGGTCGTGCGTTCGGCCCATTCGAGATCGTAATCTTTGACGGCGTCCTTGGCTTTTTCGAAGTCGGTGGTGTTGTTCGCGATGAAGGCGTGGTCCAGCCAGTCGTGCTTGATGAGCTGGTGGAGGATTGCGCCGTACAGGGCGGAGTCGCGCCCAGGACGGACCGGCAGGTGGAGATCAGCAGTGCGGGCGATCGGCGTGAGGCGCGGATCGACTACGATCAGCTTTCCGCCATTGTCCCTGGCCTGCCAGATCCAGTGCGTCAGTGTGGGGAAGGTCTCGCTGACGTTGGTGCCGCAAATCATGATAACCTCAGCCTTAGCAAGGTCGGAGTAGTTATTTGATCCGCGATCAAGGCCAAAAGCCTTCTTGTTGCCAGCCCCGGCGCTGACCATGCACAGGCGACCGTTGTAATCGAGATTGCGTGTCTTGAGGGCCACACGTGCAAATTTCCCCACGAGATAGCTCTTTTCATTCGTAAGGGAGACCCCCGAGAGCATGGCGAACGCGTCGGGGCCGTGAGCCGTCTGAATACGCTGGATCTCTCCCACAACGCGCTCCATGGCCGCGTCCCAGCCGATCTGTTCAAAACCCTTGCCCCCAACCCGGATGAGTGGGGTGAGCAGGCGATCGGGGTGGTCGTTCTGAAGGTAGCGTTGAACGCCCTTCGGGCACAGGCGGCCCTCGTTGAAAGGAAATTCCTCCCACGGCTCAAATCCAACCACGCGATCATTTTTGACGAGGAGCTTGATTCCGCACTGCATGCCGCAGAAGCAGCAGTGCGTTTTCACCACGGCATCGGGATCGTCCCTGCCGGGGATGCCGTCTGCCCTCGGAAAGTTCAAACTGGGGCCGAATTGAGCGATGATATCGTTGGCGGAGATGGGGAGCGTGGCCATGGGGTCTAAAGGGGGGAAATCGGCGAGAGGGGGCAGAAGGGGCTGTCAGCGGTATGTTTCGGGTGTCGCTGCGCAGTAGGTTTGGTTTTCATCCAAAGTAGCTGCCGGATTCCCGTCGGGCTTTGAGATGCGCTTTCGCGAGGAGTGCGCGTTTGCCTTGTGGGCTGTAATCGAGGTGGGATCCTCCCTCCGCACGGCGGAAATCAAACCCTAGCTCAGCGGTGACATCCTTGAGGTCATCAACCTGCAACTTCGAGGTGAAAGCTTCGCCGGTGTGTGGACAGACAGCCTGCGGCCCCTCTGCTCCAGCCTTGCGATAGATGGCGATACCCAGCTGCGCGGGCCGCTGGACGATATGGAAAAATTTTCCGAACGGCAGCCAGATGAGAAAAAGGATGACCGTAATCGCATGGGTAATCGCCATAAACTGATGGGCTTTGCCGTCCATGAACTTGTAGTCGAGACTGATTCCCAGCCCGGTCACAGAGATCGCGAGAAGGAGAAGAAGCGGCAGCCAATCACCTTCGAACGTCTGTACTGCAATCTGACCTGCATTGGTCAGGCGGCGGCGGATGAGCAGCATGACGCCGGCGATCACGAGAAAAGCCGACCAGTTCAGGGCATTAAAAATCAGCGTGGCAATCCAAGTGTGGAGCGGGAATTCGGCCGTTTTGAACCCGAACGTATAGATTTCGTAAGTGTCGATCCCCCCCGGCTTGAGGTCGAAATGAATCCACCCGAAGACGAGCGGGAAGGTCACGGCGAAGGCCAGCATGCATCCCCACGCCATGAGCATATGTCCGTGCCCGAGGTCTCGTCCGCGCTTCTGGATAAAGCGCTGACCCACAAAGTTTACAAGGAAGTGCTTGGTGAGTTCGATGCCGTAAACAAATGCCCGGCCGCTGAAAAAGAGCTGCCAGCCCCGGGCAAAATAGCGCCAGGTCGGCGGGCGTTGAAGCCAGACCGTGTATCGATAGACGACCCCGAAACACGCAAAAATGCACGCAAAGAGGTAGGCGACCAGCGCCGGATCGAAGTTTCCAAGGTTTCGGGACCCCACGAGGATCGCGACCACCAGCCCCAAGGTGGCACCGGTGGCTGTCAGCAAGGCGATCGGATTGAGAGTGCGGATCATTGGGAGGTGTTTCGTTTGGATCTCGAGCGCGTTGGAACGACGCCAACGAAGACCCCCAGATGGGATGTCTCCATGAATTTTCGATTGCTCTCCACCATCTCTGCGATGCTGTCATGAAGCGGACACGGATCGCCACGGCCGCACCACCCGCTGCCGAAGGGGCAAAGGGTGGGGGTTTCTGTCTGCTCGAAGAGTTGGATGATATCGATCAGCCGGATCTTCCCTGCCGGCTTGGCCAGCGTATAGCCTCCTCCGGGCCCCGGCTGGCCGCTCACGAGGCCAGCCGCTGCAAGTTGCGTGAGGAGCTTTGCGGTGAGGGCCCGGGAGATTTTTCGGGCCTTTGCGATCTCCGCCGAACCGCAGCGTTTCGATGGATCCGCGGCGAGGTAGCTCATGACTGCAATTCCGTTGGCTGCTGTTTTTCCGTAGATGAACATGGGGACATTCTTAGCAACCAGAAGAGATCGAAAACAGGATAAACGATTCTACATTCGTGAACTGTGGAGGCCCTGCTTGAGTTCGCCGGCTGCCGTTCGTGGGCGGTCATCCTTCATAGGAACGTCATGCGGGCACGGCGTTTCGCTCGATGAGATCCTGAACCACCGGGAAAAGCACAGCGTTTTCCAAATGGATGTGCCGGTGGAGATCCTCCTCAAGATCCGCGAGACCTGCAAAAAGGGCCCGGTAAGTATTGCAGGCATCGGCCGGAGGCGTGTAGCCGGACGTGAGCGCGCTCAGGTGTTCTAGAGCCCCGCCGGCATCCTCGTGTTCTCGAAGCATGCAGGAAATCGGGCCATCAAGCGGAGTGGGGGCCTGCGTGCCCGAGGTGATACCTGCGATCGCCGGGAACAGGATTTGCTCTTCTTTCATGATGTGGCTCTCCAACTCGGCGCGCAGGCCGGTGAAAACATTACGCACCTCCACCAGCGATGCTGTATGCCCACCGTGGACGTGGGCGACGCGATCGGCCATGGCCTGAAGCCGCGGCAACTCATTACGGAGGAACCCGTGGTGGTTCTCCACAATGTAGGTGATCAGCTCGGGTGCCGGCAGAGCGGCCGGGTTGGCGACTTCAGCCGGCGAGACTTCCGCCTCCGCCTCCAGTTCCTCAAGAATGAGCGCCAGAGCCACGCCGCGCTTGTCACACGCCTCGCGCAGGGTGCGTCCGCCCTGGCAGCAGAAATCGATCCGGTGCGATTGGAAAATCCGGGAGCGCCCGGGGCGCTCGGCAACAAGTTCTCCAACAGTGCGATCCGGAAGGGCTGTGCCCTCCGGCGAGTAAACTACGGGATGGTGTGACATCGGCAGGCATCGTTAACCACTGGCCCTCCTATATCAAGAAAAAAGTATCTTGATTTACAGAATAAGCGGTGCAGCATGCCAGATATGTTCAAAAATCTTGCCCCGCCCGACTTCTCTGATCGACCGGCGATCGTGATTTGGGAACTCACACGAGCGTGCGGATTGGCGTGCCGGCATTGTCGGGCGGAGGCCACTCCATGTGCTTTACCGGGCCAGCTCAGCCCGGAGGAATCCCGGCGGCTCATCGCCCAGATCGCGGATGTGCAGCCCCGGGTTCTTGTGCTCACGGGCGGAGATCCCGCAGAGAGAGACGACCTGTGCGATCTGGTGGCGATGGCGAGCAACGCCGGGCTCAGGGTTGCTTTGAGCCCCAGTGCCACGCCTCGGTTCTTGAGGCTGGATCTTGTCGCCCTTCGAGAGGCGGGGGTTCGACGCATATCGATGAGCCTCGATGGTGCGAACCGCGAGACACATGACGCATTCCGGGGAGTGGCCGGAACATGGGATTGGACGATGGAATCCATCCGAAAAATCAAGGAGGCCGGGATCGAGCTTCAGATCAATACGACGATCACTCGCCAGAATCTGAACGAACTCGACGAGTTTGTGGCCTACGTATGGGGGCTGGAACCGGTTCTCTGGAGCGTGTTTCAGCTCGTTCCGACCGGAAGGGCCCAGAAGGAGGATCTGCTGAGCGGGGAGGAAATGGAATGGCTCTTCGGGCGCCTGTGGGAGGTCGGTCGGCAAGTTCCGTTTGATATCAAGACAACCGAGGGGCAGCACTTCCGGCGGGTCGTGGCGCAACGCAACGCAGCGGCGGGAATCCGTTCGCCTCAGCCGCCCGTTGGAGTCAACGACGGCCGCGGCTTCGTTTTCGTCTCCCATACGGGCGAGGTTTACCCGAGCGGGTTTCTACCCTTCTCCGCCGGTAACGTGCGTGAGGGTGAACTCCTCGATTTCTACAGGAACTCTCCCCTCTTCCAAGCACTGCGGGAGGAAGACGGCTTTTCCGGCAAGTGTGGCTGCTGTGAGTTCCGCAAGCTGTGCGGCGGCTCGCGGGCACGAGCCTATGCCATGACCGGCGACTATCTGGCGTCCGAACCCCTCTGCACCTACCAACCCAAAAGACAACCATGCTCAATCTGACGCGCCTGCTTTGTAACGTTCCTCAACCTGCCGATCCCCTCCGCTATGGCAGTGGCAGAGGGGCACCGCACAAGGCCTCTGAGCGCAAGCCCGTTGTGGTATGGAATATCACTCGCCGGTGCAATCTGAAGTGCCTCCATTGTTATTCGAACTCCGACGCACGCAATTATCCCGGTGAGCTGACATGGGAGCAGATGGAGCAAGTCGTCGAAAACCTTGCCGACTTCGGGATTCCGGCCCTCCTGTTCTCCGGCGGCGAACCGATGATTCATCCGCGCTTCTTCGAGCTTGCCCAGATGGCCAAAACCGCCGGCCTTCGCCTGACACTTTCCACCAACGGCACGTTGATCGATGCCGCCGCGGCCGAGCGGATCAAGGATATCGGATTCTCTTACGTGGGCATCTCGCTGGATGGGATCGGAGACACTCACGACCACTTTCGCGGCAAGTCGGGAGCCTTTGACCGGGCTGTCGCTGCCTTCCGCCACTGCAAGGCGGTTGGACAAAAAGTGGGGCTCCGCCTCACGCTGTCGCGACAGACGGTTGCCGATATCGAGGGCATCCTTGATTTCATCGAGGCCAACGGGATTGACCGCGTGTGTTTTTACCACCTCGTCTACAGCGGGCGCGGTGCAGATCTTGCTCTTCTTCAAGCGGAAGAAACCCGAAACGCGCTCGATGTCATCATGTCGCGGGTGGAGACGTGGCACCGGCAGGGCCTCACAAAAGAGGTCCTAACGGTTGATCAGCCGGCCGACGGCCCCTATTTGCTTCGGAGGCTGGAGCAACGTGATCCCGAGGCGGCACGTCAGGCCCGCAAACTACTCGAATGGAACGGCGGCGGTGCTCATGGCTCCGGCGTCGGCCTGGCAAACATCGATACCCAGGGAAATGTCCATCCTGATCAGTTCTGGCAATCTCTCACGCTCGGCAATGTCAAAGAGGAACCTTTCAGCCGCATTTGGACGGAATCCCGCGACCCTGTTCTTGCCGGCCTGCGCGCGGGAAAGCGTCCTGTGGGTGGAAAGTGTGCGGATTGCCCGGATTTCTCCATCTGCGGAGGTGGCTTCCGCGTGCGCGCGTGGCAGCGCTTCGGCGACCCTTGGGCCGAGGATCCGGGCTGCTATCTCCGATAGCCCGAACGGCGCAATGCTTCTCTGCCGCAAAGGCCGGAACTCTGCTTGGTCAGACATTCCAAACGAATAGTTGGAGATATACATACCTTTTTTTCTTGTTTTAGTTTCCGCCGCCCCTAAAAAGCTCTGCGTGCAGGGTGCGAACTCCCGGGAAGACGCCCGATCCGCCCTCCGCGAACGCTTTATCTCAAACCCCAAAAGATCAAATTATGTTTTGCTTTCAATGTCAGGAGTCCTTCAAGAACACGGGATGTCAGGATCGAGGAGTGTGTGGGAAACCCTCGGCGCTTTCGGATTATCAGGACCTGCTGCTCTTCACCCTCAAGGGCCTTTCGCGCGCCGTGGAATCGCTTGGAGGCGACGCCTCGCTCAGCCATGTGGATTTTGTCGTCGAGTGCCTCTTCTCGACCATAACCAACGCCAACTGGAGCGCCTCCTACTTCGAAGAGAAGATCGCCGAAGGTCTGAAGCGCCGTGACGCAGTCCTCGCCCGACAACCGGCAGGCGCTGCAGATGAGGCTGATTGCCTGACGTGGAGCGGGGGACCGGACGACTTTCTTCAAAAGGCTGGCGAGATTGGAATCCTGAGCTGTGCGGATCCCGACATTCGCTCCTTGCGGGAGTTGCTCATCACGGCAGTGAAAGGCCTGGCCGCCTATGCGCAACACGCCGGTGTGCTCGGATTCCGCGACGAGCGCGTCGAACGGTTCTTTTTCCAAGCCCTTGATGCAACAACGCGTGATCTGACCGTGGAGGAACTCGTCGGATGGTCGCTGCGTGCAGGTGAGATTTCCGTCGTTGCGATGGCGCTGCTCGATCGCGCCAATACGGAAACTTTCGGAAATCCCAAAGCTTCAAAAGTGGACCTTGGCGTGGGATCGCGGCCGGGAATCCTGATCAGCGGGCACGACCTCCGCGATCTGTCCGAACTTCTGGAGCAGTCCAAAGAAGCGGGCGTGGACATCTACACCCACGGGGAAATGCTGCCGGCCCATTTTTATCCGGCCCTCAACAAATACCCCCACCTGCGCGGCAATTACGGCAATGCCTGGTGGCAGCAGAATCAGGAGTTCGAGAGCTTCAACGGCCCGATCGTCATGACCACCAATTGTCTGGTCCCGGTGAAGACGGGCAACTCGTATCTCGAACGGCTCTACACAACCGGCGTGGTCCGCATGGATGGAGCCAAGCACATTCCGGAGACGGATCCCGATAAGGCAAAGGACTTCTCTGCGGTGATCACCCACGCGCTCACCTGCCCGCCGCCAACTGCGTTGGAAGAGGGTTTTATTGCCGGAGGATTCGCCCACCATCAGGTCCTCTCGCTTGCCGGTGAGATCCTCGAAGCCGTGGGATCGGGAGCCATCAAGAAATTCGTGGTGATGGCTGGCTGCGACGGACGGCACACATCGCGGTCCTACTACACCGAGGTGGCTGAAGCCCTTCCGAAAGACACGATCATCCTAACGGCCGGCTGTGCTAAGTATCGCTACAACAAACTCGATCTGGGCGAAATCGCCGGCCTGCCCCGCGTGCTGGATGCCGGCCAGTGCAACGACTCCTACTCGCTCGTGCTGGTCGCGCTCAAATTGAAGGAAGCACTCGGCCTTGCCGACATCAACGACCTGCCCATCGAATACGATATCGCATGGTATGAGCAAAAGGCGGTTGCCGTCCTTCTCGCTCTGCTCTCGCTCGGGGTAAAAGGCATCCGCCTCGGACCAACGCTCCCCGCCTTCCTCTCACCAAACGTAGCCCGCCTCCTCGTCGAAACATTCGACCTCAAAACAATCAGCACCGCCGAGACTGACATCACGGAAATGCTGGCTGCTTAGCAGATCGAGCAGGCAACTCGAGAAATCTCGATAACAGCAAGGCTGCGTCTCGAGGCTGTGCGCCCTTTAAATCTGAAGGGCGCCAGGCCTGAAAGACATGAAGGCCAGACGTATCTTCGTTGAAGACACGTGCTCTTGGCCGGATGAAGACAGGAATTCCTGCGGAATGGAAAACCGTACCAATTGCTCCCAGCTTCCCATGGATGAGGGTTTCATCCAGGTCGAGAAGGAGGAGCTTGCGAGGCGGTTTCACTCAGAGTGATTTTTTCGGGTCGCTCCGGCGGTGCGCTAAAGAGCGATGGTCTTGGTGATCGGAAGTTGCCCGACATTCGGCGTCGCCTTCCAAGTGGCGGTTCCGTTCTTGGTATCGATCCAGATATGGTTTGGGAACTTGGTCCGGATCGCGCGGCTGATCACGGGAACGCCGGGGTTGAAGCACCAGGTTTTCCCGATTTTGTCGGCGAAGTTGCCGGCATAGGGCTGGCCATGGAGGTGTCCGGAGAGGATGAAGTCGGGCTGGTATTCGCGGATCTTATGGAGGACCGACGGATCTCCCATGCGTCCCCCTACCATGGTATCGGCCGGTGGTTCGTGATGGAGGACGAGCCAGGGAGCGCCGGAGGTCACACGCATGCGCACTCCTTCTTTCCAGAGGGCGGTAGAGAACCTCGGTCCGCGCTCGCCCGGCTCAAAAGGGATAGTCGTAACGACGACCTTGCCGCCAGGTGTTTCGATGATCTGAGAGCGCCCGTCGGTGACAACGCCGGGGCGTTCCAGACTGTCCATCCAGAATTCCGTCGCGAGCAGGCTTTGGACGGCAGACTGATCGGGCATCTGCCAGATGTCTGCCGCAAACGCTGCCCCTTCGAGATTCCCGTCATGGTTTCCGCTGGAGAGCGCCAGTGGGCTGGGGAAACGATCGGCCCAGCTTTTTACGGTCACCATCTGAGGAAGGAGTCCGCCGGGGTGAAGACCGTCCAGAAGATCGCCCGCGATGGCGGTCAGGTCGGAAGTTTGGCCGGCCGCCCAGCGGAACCAATCGGCCCGGCAGTGGAGGTCGCTGAGAAGGAGCAGAGTCATGGGCGTTTACCTTCCAGAAGATGCGGCTGCGACGATTTTTCTGGCGACCTGACATGTTCAGACGACCGGCGGTTCCTCCAGCGACTGCCACGCGAAGAGAAGAGCGAAGACGGCGGCGAGAACGTAAGGCACGTGCACGAGCCAGGGATGGAACAGCCCGAGGATCAGACCGATAAACCATGCCGCCACCCAGCTGGATCCAGCGACCACGGCGATGGGAAAGATTACCGCACCAACGCAAAAGGCGACCGGTAGCGCAGCGAGAATATAGAGGCCGCGGGCAAGGACGAAAGCCAGTCCAACCCCGCCTTCGCGAGCGTAGCCGGCGGCCTGTGTTGCGGCCTCCATCTGGCCGATCTCCTTCCAGGCAATCCACCATGCCCAGAGCCAGAACACACCGCTGCAGAAGCCCCATGCATTATAGAGCCGGCCGTTTGTCGCCCAGCTTTTCATCGCGCGAACCACCAGATACGGGTTGATCAGCTCAAGCAAAACCACGAAGGGATTCCTGCCGGGAGGTTTGAGCGGGGATGCGTAGCACCAGCGTTGACGG
>Ga0114938_1000586_pt1 | contig 26669 bp, 20 predicted proteins | sample AshMeaBigSpring_FD_88675 | JGI IMG/M metagenome (GOLD analysis project Ga0114938, IMG submission 88675) | Groundwater microbial communities from Big Spring, Nevada to study Microbial Dark Matter (Phase II) - Ash Meadows Big Spring | ecosystem: Environmental > Aquatic > Deep subsurface >... | reverse complement strand
TTCATTATGGTGAGATAATACTGTGAAATAAATGTAGATGTAGGCGTTGATTGTAAAGAATTTCTAAGGCTTTTTATTTAAACCTTAGAAATTCTTAGTAGAAAAATAAGCAATTTGCCGCTATTTTCTGCGATTTCTTTGGGATTAAAATCTTCAAGATTTAAGCACTCCCAATCTACTTTTCTCTCAATATCATTATTTATAATGAGTTCAAAAATAAGGTCCGGATATTTTTCTTTAATAGATTGAATTTTGGATTGGATATCCTTTATCGCCTCTATTTCATTATTATATTTTGTTTCATCGGATTCTAATTTATTAGGGGAACCAATTCTTTTTATAAAAAGAGATAAGCATACCTGTATAGAATTTTCGCTTACTTCATCTTTTAGTGTTAATGCATCAGCTAAACGTTTGATATCACTTTCAATTTTTTTGAACGAACTATTAATTGCCTTAACCTCAACACCAATTAAAGAAATACAATTTGGGTATAAATATGGCCCATTATTAAAAGGCATTTTTGTGATTGCTATATCAACCCGACCCGATTTATTACCTATAGGATTATGGTTTTTTCTTCTTGTTAGAATACGTTTAGTATTTATTTCTTTGTATCTAAATTCAACGAATGCACCATTATAAAAGTCTTTTAATGGGTATTCAAGATTTACTATCAAAGAATATTTGTTTGACCATTCAATAAGATTTTGAGCAATATTAATTACTAATAAACTCTCAATTATTTTTTTTGGCAAAATTCTTTCATGGTTTGAAAAATAGGAATCTTGCCAAATTGCATCTTTGATGCCAATAACAACTTGTTTTAAGAAATAATCAAGGATATTAGAACTCAATTTATAGTTTAAGTTTGCTGCCACTTTTAATTTTTTGTGTTATTTCAGATTTTATAGCGGTTCTAATATCGCCTCGATGTTTAATTCTGAAATATAACTCATATTTTTTCTTATCTAGAAACAAAGTAATTTTATTATTATTTTCTTTAAGAAGCTCTTCTTTAATATGTTTCAACTTTTCAGGAACTTCTTTTACATGTTCTTTATAAAGAGCACTGCAAGTTGGACACAATGCTAAATACTTACATTCATGATGAATATTCAACGGAATTGCTTCAACTTTTTCAAAATAGTCCTTGCCTGAACGTAATTTAAAGGGCATATAACAATCACATAGCTGACATCTAATTTTATTGTTACTTTCTTTATAAAAATTTTCTAAATATTCACGAGCATCTATTTTATCTTTATTTGTATCAACAGTCCTCTGAACCTGTTCAGGTTTTTTCATGGGACTTTGATTTAATTGTTGTTCTAATCTTGTTGCCCTTTCAAGAGGATATATTTCACCTAAATTATTTTGATTAGGTCTTGGTTCTTCCTCTCTTATTAAATCGTCAATTTTTTTCCCTTTTGCTTTTAGTTTTTTAAAATACTCTGCAACTTTTCTGGCTTCTTCTCTATCTGAAAAACCTAAGTCCTGAACCAATTTCTCTTCTTTAGCCTGTTCTACTTCAGATTTAGCTTGGTCTATTTTTTTTTGCTCTAAGGCTTTACCAAATTCAACTGCCTCTAACCATTTTTTATCTTTGACAATTATGAAATCTTTATCTTTAGGCAGCAAGTTAAAAGATGCGTCTTGTGGTTTAGCAAAATCTGTTTTCCCGTCTACTATTTGTGGTACCCACATTGTTTCTTTAAGTAAAAGAATTAAAATTGATGGTGCAGTTCGTGTAGGAGAAGAGGCATTTGGACTATATCTTGCGGTCAGTATGACTTCAGTATTGTCGTTTAAAGTATGCCAAATGAGTTTAGAAATTTGTACATTAATCTTTTTATTATTTAAAATTTCTGGAAGGCCTTTAATTGTGTAGTCAATTTCCGTTTTTGTGTCATAACGTTCTTGTCCATTTACCTTAGAAAGTAAACTACCCCAATAAGGGTTTGTTTTGCATGATTTTCTTTCAATACTTAACTTGTCTATTACATTACAAGCAAGCAAAAAACTAGTGAAATCCTTTTGGTTCAACTTATCAAGTGTAAAATATTCTTGGCTTAATGGAAAACGAGTGGCTTTATTTCCTAACACTTTGTGAAACTCATTTAACCCTGTATCGTAAAATGGGCTATCAATATATAAGTCTTCTCCCTTTACCCAATTGCCAGCCGAAGTCATAAAAATGTAATAGTCTTTAAAATTTATATTATTTCCATATTGTTTAAAGTAACGTACAAAACGTAAAATATCTTGTATTTGGGGGTTAATATGGTTTTCGCTGTATCTTTTTTCTAGTATTATTTTAATTATTTCTTCTTCATCTACTTTTTTTACACCTAGATTTATGAGAAACTTCATTGCGGACTCTGCCTCTACTTTCTCCTGCTTTTCTTCTGGATTATACGAGTACGTTTTTTCATCAACAAACAAAAAATCATTTGTATATCCATAGTTTTTAGTTAGAAAATAGCAATTCTCACCAATTTCATACCTTCCGTTCTTTAGCTTTACTATTGAAAGATTTTCAGCTAAAATTTTATTGCTACTCTCACCGTATAACCAATGATAATTCTCTTGTTGTGTAACCAAATTTTTATCACTTAAAGTAGCATATAGTTTTCTAAACCAACTGGAATCTTTTGTATCAAAGAAGCTCGTGCAATCATTTTTAGTTACAAAAATTAAAAAATCTTTCCATCCCCACTTAACAATACCTAAATCATTCAAAAAACAATCTCTTCTTGTTTCATTTGCGTAACCTTTAACCCACATTGGAGCGAAATAATTGTGGTTTCTATTTGTATTTAAAAAAGTTGCTAAATCATCGTCATTAAATAAGGTTCTTACATCATTGTAACCAATAAATATTCCATTTGCCGCAGCATATTTACCTTTTTGCATGGGCACTAAATCATCGGTTTTAAATTTTTCTTTTATTTTAATTTCGATTATTTTATAGAATGCCGGGATATTATCCTGTGAGTTAGGTAAAACAGATAAAAAATTTGTATTGAGCAATTCTTTGTTTCGTATAATCAACATTGATTCCGCAGCTAATTCTGCAATTGCTGCAATTAAAGTTTCATTTTCTTTTGTATTTCTAACGCTATCTCTAGCTACGGTTGAAGCAAATGGAGCATGAATATGAAATTTTAGAAGCGATGTTTCTTTTTCACAGGGAAAATAAATATTCACTTTTCCGTCAATAGGATTAACCCTTTTGTTGCTTTTATCATAGCAGAAAGCGATAGACACTCTTAATTGCTTTTCTTGTAACGATACTGTCTTGTTAAATTGAAGCCAATCTTCATTCTGATCATTTAATTTAATGTGTATGAAATTTTCGTCGATATACGTCTTTTCTATGTGCTTAAAAAGCTTACCGTCCATAAGTATAGCTATACTTTGAATATTCTCTAAAAAAAGTAGAGATGTACTCGTTAATTCTTCCAAACCTTTTAATACTTCATTAAAAGCTGTTTTTGCATCTTTTTGGGGATTATTGAATGGGAAAGTAAATTGTGTTAAACTAGGATATGAATTTTCATTATATCTAATTAGTTCAGGTAAAACAAGTTGGCTGATTCTAAACTCTATCGAACCAGAATAAATTTCTGGAGTTTTTGTGTATGCAAAAACAGCTTTGAAACCAACACCGAATTTACCGATGTTAGTAGGGTCGTTTTGTTTAGTACTATTACCAATTGCAGTAATAGATTCTATATCTTCATAAAGAAAGAGTTTTTTTCCATCATGTTTGAAGATTAGCTTATCCGACCTTAGATCAAATTCTAATGTATTTGCTTTCGCATCTTCTGCATTTTGTAGTAATTCGTAAATAAAATGTGCATTATCGGGATATAATTGAGTTAATAAGTTTCCAATCCCTTCTTGAAAATTATTTTCCTCGTTTGCCTCAATCCACCTTCTCCTTTTCTCTGTTAGCTCTTGAATACGTTCTTTCATAGCAATTAATTTATAATTTTTAATACACCATAAATTATATTATTAGCAACAATATCGGCTGACATAGCTGATTGCTCTAATTGTTCTAACCTATAATTATAATCCTGTTCGGCATTAGCCAATTGAGCCTTTCTCATTTTTGTTATCTTACTTTCTTTGGCTTGTGCCAATTGATCACTAATTAAAGCTATACGAGCATCATGGCTACTTTGTAAACTCACTTTTTTGAATTTGATAATTTGTTGAGTATCTGCTACATGCTCATTTTTAGCTTTGCTCCACTGCCTAAAGTGTGCATTTTCAATATTTTCATTATTTATATTTCCTAAAAAACTGTTATCCTCGGCAGATGTAAGCAAACTAAATAAATGCTCTCTTAACAGTTGGTTATCACAAACCGCAATCAATTCTGTAAAGTTTTTTAAACCCGTATAATGCCATTGATAGATGCCAAACTCATAACTGCCAGATTTTAAAACATCAGAATACGTAGATAAGCCAATAAATTGGTTTGGTTTAATTTCTATATTCTTCGCAGCTTGTAAAACCAAAGGATGCATTGGATTAATGAAAACAGTATCTTCATTATCAGCACCAATAAGGCAGTTTGCAGTTAATTTAAGAAATTGATTATCGTTACGCAACCAATTTTCCCAATTTAGGTAGGTGTTATTTTTAGTGGGCGGCAATTGTAAAAAATCGCTTAGCATTTTTTTTCGGACCTCCGTTGAAATTCGTATATTCTTGGCATCGAGTTGATTTAATGTGCCTACATGGTCTTTCACTCCTTTTTTTTCAAAATATGCATTAACTAACCGAAATAAACTTTGTGAGTTAAGCCAAAAACTTGATGCATTATTAATTTGACTTTGAATATCATTATTTGAAACGGTTATACCAAATAACTCATGTTGCTTTTGCTCAAGCAGTTCCTGTTCTTGCAATAATCTGATTTGATTGTCTGCTACCTGTTGCAGCTTTTGTTTTCTTTCTTTTTCATTTAACAAATAATTGTTATTGATACTTTGTATTTCGTTAGTAATCTCTCCTAATATCTCTTCACAATCGCCAATAGAATTTGTAAAAACACCTATTCTTAATAAACATCTTTCGTAAATATCCGCATCAACTGTATCAGGTGTAATCAAGTTATAAATTAAAACACTTTCACTCTTTTGTCCGTTTCTGTCAATTCTACCTATTCGTTGTTCTATTTTCATTGGATTCCAAGGTAAATCATAATTTACCATACAATCGCAAAATTGATAATCTAATCCTTCGCATCCTACTTCCGAAAAAAGTAAAACATCTACTGAATTTTTATCTGATGGTTCTAATGCAAACCTATTTCTTAATGCTCTTCTTTCTTCGTCGTTTATATCTCCATGTATTAGACCAACACGTACTTTTTGAAGTAAAAGTATTTTATATAAGTATTGCAAAGTGTGTCTAAATGTACTAAATACCATTACCCTATTGTTGGTCATTTTTTGCTTTTGTAGAATGATATTTAGTAGGGCTTCAAATTTTGGGTCTATGGTTTCATCAAGTTGTTCCGCCTCTTTTATAATTTTTTCTATTCTTGTTTTAATACCCGAAGTGTCGATATTGAAAACCTCTTCATTTTCAATATCATCTTCTAATAATTCTAACTCATCCAAATGCTTGTTAAGAATGGCTCTTAAAAATGGTTGTAACCCAAAAATGCAACTTGCTGTTTGTCTACGAATTGTAGTAAGCATGAATTTTACATTATTGGAAGCGTGTATGGAATGAAATATTTCTTCTTGAATGGCAACTACTTTATCATGTAAAGCTCTTTGCGTTGGCGAAAACGGTACATAAACCGTTTCGGGCTTTCTGATTGTAAAATTTCCTATATCTCTTCTTCTTGTTCTATTAATAATGCTCGAAAGCGTGTGTAAATTTTCGGTTTTTTTGATTAATTCAATACGTTGATGTTCTGATACGACAGTTTGATTTAAAGTAGCTATAACTTCTTTGTATTCAATGCAATTACGTAAAACCGCCTTGCCCCAATTGGTATTTGCAGCTTGTTCTATTGCCAATAAAGTGTTGGTTTTCCAATCGGCCTCTGCTATTCTAGCTATTTTAACAGCGTGGTTTATATAAGGATTAGGTTCTGTTAAATGCTTAAAACTTTCTTGGTCAATTATTAAATCAGGTCTTAGTAGTTTGAGTAATACAAATAAATCTTGATTACCGATTTGTATAGGCGTAGCCGTTAAAAAAACAACTGCTTCGGCATTATTACAAAAAAAGGATACTACTTCGTGTCTTATTGTATTTGGATTGCGAATATGATGCGCCTCATCTACAATTACTAAATCGAAGCGGGGTGGTGGGTTTAGATCTAGTAAACCAATTTTTCTTTTTTTTCTTTCTCCCTTCTCAGTCCCCCTTAATAAGGTTTCATCACATAAAGAATATGGCATAATTACTCTCGAATAATTAGCAGGCCATTCACCGTCTAAATCCATTTCATTTATACAGTATCGCAAACTTTCACCGTTTAAATGCACGAATTTTTCATCAAACCGCTTCATTTCGCTTTCCCACTTGCGTTCTGCAACTAGTGGTCTAGGGCAAATAATTAGTATTGATTTTACATTTCTTCTTGCTTGCAATTCTCTAAGAATTAACCCTGCTTCAATTGTTTTACCAACACCTACACTATCAGCAATTAAAATACGGGGTCTATCTGAACGAATAAATTTTAATACAGGTCTAAATTGATAAGGAATAAAATCAATTCGAGACGTATTTAGTGAATATAAATTGAATAAACTTGGTTTAGTAATTTGTGTTGCTGTAATTACGTTGTGAAGGGAAGAAACATTTAACCTAGTTTTAGATTTGTTTTCTGAAGCAAGAATAAGTTGAGACTCAAAATAATTTTGAGTAGAACCGTTTACAAATACATCATACTTGGTTTGATTATTTAAATTAACAAGACCAATTATAGCTCCTTTAATTTGGGGATTGGATTTTAATCTAACTAGCTGTCCAATGTTGAATAGGTTCATAGTTGATATTAATATTCATAAAGATAGTTACACTAAGTAATTTACCTCTGAAATTGAATCTAATTTAATCGAATGATATAAAAGCAAACAATACCTATAAGGCTAGTAATCAGCAAATTTAAAAACTCAGATTGCAGCATAATTGCAAACTGCCAATTTAAAAATGAAGCAACTGAATGATTTAAAAATATGTGAAATATTTATTATTTACAAACAGGAGTTCAATTGCTTAATTATTTTTGTTATACTTAAAACAACCACAATACAATAATTTCACATACATGCAATCTAAAACCTTAAAAGCAAAGTTTAAAGCTGTAAAACCGTATATGAACGAAATGCATGCTGTAAGGCTGCATAGAGCAATTAGTTGGTTAAAATGTGCCGAACAACAAAATGAAAACCCCGATATACAATTTGTAAGTTTATGGATTGCGTTTAATGCTTGTTATGCTATTAATACCGGAGAAGAAACCCATCCGTCGGAAAAAGAAAGCTTTAGTGAGTTTATAAAGAATCTCGTTTTGCATGACACAGAGCAACGGTTTTTTAACATATTGTGGCACCAATTTTCATTTAGTGTACGACAGCTAATTGAAAGCAAGTTTTTATTTAAGCCATTTTGGGACGCTCAAGGAAATGAACAAATAGATTGGAAGCACCGCTTTGAAAAATCCGTTGAAAGTGCTATGAAATTTGTTTCGCACAATGAAGTACCCGAATTACTGATAGTAGTGTTAGATAGGTTATATATGCTTCGCAATCAATTAATTCATGGTGGTGCAACCTTTGAAAGTAGTGCTAACCGTCAACAATTGCAATATAGCTGCAAGATGTTGTTGTTAATTATTCCATTAATAATTGACATTATGATAGATAATAAGGATGAAAATTGGGGCGATATTTATTACCCTTTGATTAAAAAGGATAGATAAATTTGTTTGTTGTAGTACAGCTGTAATTGATAATACAAACTTCAAAAGTCACATTGCAAATTAGTTGCAATGTGAGAATAATTTAAAATGTGATAATATGGAGCTAATGAGCAAAAGTGAATTTTAGTTTCTACCTTAACAAAATAAATTAACTAGTTATTTTCCTATACAAAAAAAATTAAAAGGAAATACTTTTTTACCGGATAAAAAATATAGAAGTAAATTAATAAATTTCAGGTTCATATTATTAGAAACTGCAAAAAAATTGTAGTTTAAACGTACATTCAATTACAATTTTCAAAACAAAAACTCAATTGTTTTCCCACAATAACTGAAATACAAGAATCAAGCAGCAAAAGTTTCTTTAGTTCCTTCAACCACCCAACTACCATCTCTCTTTAAAAAGAATAAAATTAGAAAACGAAATGTGGTATTGAATTAAAACAAGAAACCCACATTTAATGTGGGTTTCTTGTTCAAAGTGGTGTGAGCCGGGATCGAACCGGCGACACAAGGATTTTCAGTCCTTTGCTCTACCGACTGAGCTACCGCACCATCCGTAAAGGGATGCAAATATAAAAGAATTTCTCACTTTTTTAAAAAATATCTACACTTTTTTAAAAAACTTTTCATTTTCTACAAGAAAGCTTTCAGTTTTAGTTTATATACTTGCCAACATAGAAATTTTTTTGCTAATAATATCCCATAAAAGTTTTCTTTTTTCTAATGCTTCAATAGAGGCCTCTGTAGCTTGTTTCCACTTTTCTGCATCATTACCACAAAGCGTTTCTACCATTTCCGTTGCCAAATGGCTGTGATGGTCTCCATCTACTTCAATATGCCGTTCTAAATAATACTTGAATATGCCAATTTTATCGCTGTGTGTTACTGCCAAATCTTTCACCATTTCAATAAACATATCTGGTATTAAATCTTCTCTTCCAAAAGTAAAAACTGCTGCTTGCACATAAACAGGCTGTTTTTGAATCGTTTCGAAAGTATTGTTTACAAATTGCTGTACTTCTGTTGGTAATTGCAATTGTTCCATCGCTTTTTGAACAGTAATTCCGTTAGATACATATGTAAGTAATTGCTGTATTGCTGTTGTATCTGCACCCATTTGATGCATTGCCTGTAAGTACAATTCAAAATGGCTGATTCTATTTCCTGCTTCATCTACATCACTTTCTTCTCCCAAAACAATTTCATTAATCAAATACCTTGTATTGGCATTTCCAATGGGTTGCCAAGGTATAGCAGTGCAGGTAAGGTTGTTTTGCAACGATTTTAATAAACTCATAAAATCCCAAACTGCAAAAACATGATAGCTTGCAAAATGCTGTAAATGCTGTAAATTTTTTAGTTGCGTGTATAAAGGATGTTGTACTAACTGTTGCCTGTAGGGTAATAAACTTTGTTTTAATTGGCTTACAAATAGATTTTGCTGCATAAACTAATATTGTGTAGATAATTACGAATAAGACATAAAAAAGGTTGTAAAACTAGCAACATCAACTTAGGTATTTATTCAAATTTTAACTTTTAGGCAATCATCATAAAAAACATTACTGTTTTATTATATTATTCAATAAGCATCTGTTTGTCTGAATAAATGCCATTCATCCCAAACATGTTTATGTACAATTATAAATCTGTCTACCTTTAAATGCATTTACCTATTTATTTTAGATACCGGAAAAACAAATTGAATGAATAAGATAAGCTGTTTTGCATTAATTGGATGTGTGTGTTTTGCTGCCTGTAAAGGAAAAAAAGAACCGCCAAAACCAAACACACCAACACCAGTAACAGTAGATGTGATGATTGCTAAAAAGCAAACAACCTCAAATAGTATTGAAGTAAATGGCTCTGTAATTCCTTTTGAGTCTGTAGAAATTAAACCAGAGGTTAGTGGTAGACTTACCTATTTAAATATTGCAGAAGGTACAAAAGTTGTAGCCGGCACCATTTTAGCCAAAATAAATGATGCCGATTTACAAGCTCAACTTACCAAAATAAAGGTGCAGCTAAATCTTGCTACTGCTACAGAAACAAGATTAAAAAAACTATTAGCTGTAAACGGTATTAATCAGGCAGATTATGATGTTGCATTAAACACAGTTAATAATTTAAAAGCTGATTTGGCTATTACACAAGCACAAATAGATAAAACGATTATTAAAGCTCCATTCAATGGAACGTTAGGATTAAAAATGGTTAGTCCAGGTGCATATGTTACGCCTGCTAATGTATTAGTAGCATTACAACAAACCGATAAAGTAAAAATAGATTTTACTGTGCCAGAATTATATACATCTCTCATAAAAAAAGGTGGCACAGTAAAAGTACAAACCAATAGTGGACAATCATTTTCTGCCACCATTATTGCAACAGAATCTCAAATAAATGCAAGCACAAGAAATCTTATTGCTAGAGCCGTTGTAAACAACAATGTTGCCGGTGCAGGTAGTTTTGTAAAAGTATTTATTGGTGCAGAAAAAAAATACGAGAGCATTTTGGTGCCAACCAACTGTATTATTCCTGATGCAAAAGCACAAAAATTAGTAGTAATTAAAGATGGAAAAGGCAAATTTGTTGAAATTGTTGGTGGATTAAGAAGTGCTGGAAATATGCAGGTAAAAGAAGGTATTCAAGAAGGCGATAGTATAGTGGTTACAGGTGTATTATTTGTTCGCCCAAATTCAGAACTGAAAATTAGAAGTGTAAAAAAGCCTGAAGAGGTTTTATAGTTAACACGATTTATTCAACAACTATTTATACCAATACTTTGGGTAAACACTTGCAAGTAAATGGTGTAGTTGTTGTACAGAAGCATTCATTTCAATTAATAATTTAAGCTATTCAATGAATATATCAGAATTATCGCTCAGACGACCCGTTTTTGCTACGGTAATGAATTTGCTCATTATCTTGTTTGGTGTGGTGGGTTACACGTTTTTGGCTGTAAGAGAATATCCTGCCATCGATCCTCCAACAATTAATATTAGAACTAGTTATGCTGGAGCCAATTCAGATATTATTGAAAGCCAAATTACAGAACCATTAGAAAAAGCAGTAAATGGAATTCCAGGTATTAGAACCATTACTTCATCTAGCTCACAAGGCAATAGCAATATTACTGTAGAATTTAATGTTGGTGAAAATTTAGAAGCTGCAGCTAACGATGTAAGAGATAAAGTGAGCCAAGCAATTAGAAATTTACCACAAGATGTGGATGCTCCACCTGTGGTTTCAAAAGCAGATGCCAATAGCGATTTTATTATTTTATTGGCTTTACAAAGCAGAACAAAAGGATTAATGGAATTGAGTGAATATGCAGAAAATGTGTTGGTAGAACGTTTACAAACCATACCTGAAGTAAGTGGTATTAATATTTTTGGTCAAAAAAGACCAAGTATGCGTATCTGGATTCAACCAGATAAAATGAATGCATACAATATTGCTTTTAACGAAATTAGAACAACGTTAAACAGAGAAAATGTAGAAATTCCTTCTGGAAAAATTTATGGAAATAATACAGAGCTTACTATTAAGGCATTGGGTAAACTAACTAGTGAAAAAGATTTTAACGAACTTATTTTAAGAGAAGATGCATCAGGCATCGTTCGTTTAAAAGATGTTGCAAGAGTAGAATTAAGCCCAGAAAATGATGAATATAGTTGGCGTATAAATGGAGTGAGTGCAGTTGGCTTAGCTATTATTCCTCAGCCTGGTGCAAACTATATTAAAATTGCCGATGAGTTTTATAAGCGTATAGACGATATTAATAAAACCCAAAAAGGCGATTTTGTATTAACACCATTGATAGATATTACAAAAAATGTTCGTAAAAGTATTACTGAAGTAGAAGAAACTTTACTTATTTCTTTTGGCTTAGTGGTATTGGTAATCTTCTTTTTCTTCCGCAATTTTTTAATCGCTATTCGTCCATTAATTGATATTCCTATTTCATTGGTTGCTACTTTTTTCATCATGTACATTGCTGGCTTTTCTATTAATGTATTAACCCTGTTGGGAATTGTATTGGCTACAGGTTTGGTGGTAGATGATGGTATTGTGGTAACAGAAAATATTTTTAGAAAATTAGAAGAAGGGTTACCCATTCATAAAGCAGCTTTAGAAGGCAGTAAAGAAATTTTCTTCGCTGTAATTTCTACTTCTATCACATTAGCCGTTGTGTTTTTACCCGTTATTTTTTTACAAGGGTTTGTTGGTAGCTTGTTTAGAGAATTTGGCATTGTGGTTTCTGCAGCTGTATTAATTTCTGCATTTGTATCACTTACCATTACACCTGTTTTAAACGTGGCTTTACATAGAAAAAAAGCAGGTCATGGTTGGTTATACGACAAAACAGAACCTTTTTTTAGTGGTATGGAAAATGGCTACAAACGTTTGCTACAAGGCTTTATGAAAGTGCGTTGGCTAGCTTGGATAATGGTTGCTATTTGTGGTGGTATTATTTATTTTATAGGAGGAAGTTTACAAAGCGAATTGGCTCCATTAGAAGACAGAAGTAGTGTTCGTTTTCAAATGTCTGGACCAGAAGGTGCTAGTTATGATTATATGTATAAAAATGGAGATAAGGTATTAAATTATCTCATAGACTCTGTTCCTGAAAGAGATTTTGCATTTATGGCTGTGCCAGGTTTTAGTAGTGGTGGCGTAAATAGTGGTACAGGACGTATTAAATTGGTTGACCCTGAATATCGCACAAAAACACAAAGTGAAATTGCTAAAGAATTGGCTAAAAAACTTGCAAGATTTAATCAAGTACGTTTATTTCCGGTAGAAGAACAAACCATTTCTGTTGGTTTAGGTAGCAGAGGATCTTTGCCTGTTCAATTTATTCTACAAAATCTAGAATTTGAAAAACTGAAAGCAGTGATTCCTAAATTTTTAGATGAAGCAAGAAAAGATAAAACTTTTCAAAACGTAGATGTAAACTTGAAATTTAATAAACCCATTTTAGAACTACGAATCGACCGTTTAAAAGCAAGAGACTTGGGTTTAAATATTAGTGATGTTGCAGATGTTGTTCAAAGTGCATTTAGTGGTAGAAGGTTATCGTATTTTATTATGAATGGAAAACAATACGAAGTAATTAGTCAGGTTGAATATAAAGACAGGCAGCAGCCTAACGATATTAGTAAATTATATGTTCGAAACAATAGAAACGAAAATATTCCACTTACATCTGTGGTAAGCTTACAAGAAAACTCAGAACCGCCAACTTTATACCATTTTAACCGATTTAAAGCAGCTACTATTTCAGCATCTTTAGCCGATGGTAAAACAATTGGTGATGGCGTAAAAGCCATGCAAAAAATTGCTGATAAATTATTAGACGAAACATTTCAAACGGGTTTAAGTGGCCCATCAAGAGATTTTGCAGAAAGTTCATCAAATACAACATTTGCTTTAGGCTTGGCTCTTTTATTAATTTATTTAGTATTGGCAGCACAGTTCGAAAGTTTTAAAGATCCATTTACCATAATGTTTACCGTTCCACTTGCATTAGCAGGTGCATTGTTAAGTTTGTGGTTATTCAATCAAACCATCAATATATTTTCTCAAATTGGTATGATTATGTTGATTGGATTGGTAACCAAAAATGGAATTTTAATTGTTGAATTTGCCAATCAAAAAAGAGAATTTGGCTTACCAAAAGGGCAAGCTGTGGTAGAAGCAGCGGCACAACGTTTACGTCCTATATTAATGACAAGTTTAGCAACTGCATTGGGTGCGTTACCAATTGCTTTAAGTATTGGTGCAGCAAGTACAAGTCGTATTCCTTTAGGTATTGTAATTGTTGGTGGAATTTTATTTTCGCTATTATTAACATTATTCGTAATTCCTGCCGTTTATACATACATCAGCAGTAAACATGAAGCTAAAAAAACAGAAATAACAGAATAACTACCTTTTAAATTAAAACCTATCTGTTTTGCACACGTACAAAATAGATAGGTTTTTTACTATCAAATGAAGGAATTTACCTAGACTGATTTTTAAAAATTGCTTGCTTTATTTACATGAAATAAGATAACTTGCAAACATCAATATTACGGTTAGGTTAACACTATTGAATAAATAAACAATAATTGTTCGTTTTTACGTTTATTTGTAATTATTGCTTAACTCAACTGCTTGCATAGAAAATCATTACATGAATTATACAATTAAACAACAGGATAAGTATAAGTTTATAGAGGAAGGAAACGGTGAAACCCTTTTGCTGTTGCATGGGCTTTTTGGTGCTTTAAGTAATTTTCATGATTTAATTGAACATTTTAAACATCAATACAAAGTTGTAGTTCCTATTTTACCCTTATTAGATCTAGATATTTTTCATACCACAGTAAGTGGATTAGAAAAACACGTTCAAGGCTTTATTGAAGCAAGAGGATATACCGATATTCATTTAATGGGAAATTCTTTAGGCGGTCATATTGCTTTGGTACATGTATTAAAACATCCAGAAAAAATAAAATCGTTGATTTTAACAGGTAGTTCTGGCTTGTTCGAAAATGGAATGGGTGATAGTTATCCTAAAAGAGGAGATTACGAATATATTAAAAAGAAAACCCAACTTACCTTTTACGACCCCAATATTGCCGATAAAGCATTGGTAGATGAAGTTTTTGAGATTACCAATAATAGGTTGAAAGTTATTAAAATTATTGCTTTAGCTAAAAGTGCTATTCGTAGCAATTTAAATGAAGAACTCAACCAAATTCAGCAACCAACGTTATTAATTTGGGGCAACAATGATACCATTACACCGCCATTTGTGGGAAGAGAATTTAACAAATTAATTCCTCACAGTGAATTGTATTTTATTGATAAATGCGGTCATGCACCTATGATGGAAGTGCCAGAAGAATTCAATGTTATTCTTGGCAATTTTTTAAATAAGCTAAAGCAGCACTAATGCTTTTTTAGCACTCTATTTACCACTATTATGCTTGTACATCCATTTATACAAACAGATTATCCTGTTTTGCAATTGCAAGACAAGGTTTCGTTTGCCCTTCAATTGATGGATGATTTTGAAGTACAACATTTAGCCATAGCAAGTGAGGAAAAATGGGTTGGATTAATTGCAAAAAACGATTTGTTAGATGCAGATGACAACCAAAGTATTGCATCGCTTTCAGCCAATTTTATTCAATCAATGGTAAAAGCAGACGCTCTTTTGTTGCTTGCTGTAAAACAAGTTGCAGAACAAGAATTATCGTTGTTACCTATTGTGTCTGAAAGCAAAGAATTATTAGGTGTTATTACTGCTCAAACTTTATTGCAGCAACTTTCTATTTATTTAGGCAACGAAGAACCAGGTGCTTGGATTGTTTTAGAAATTGAAAGAAGAAATTATTCTTTTGGAGAAATTAGTAGATTAATAGAAACCAACGACGCTTACATTACCCAACTAAACACATACACCGAACCAGCAACAGGCTTGGTTATTGTATCGATAAAAATTAATAAAATGGAAATTAGCGATGTTATTGCTACTTTTCACAGATACGAATATGTGGTACGATATTACTTTGGCGAAGAAAATTATGCCAACGAATTAAAAGATAATTACAACCACTTAATGGCATACCTAAACGTATAAACGTTTTCTCTATACCATTTTATCGTATTAAAAAATTCATTCCAACAAACAATCGAATTCCTTGATTAGGTGCAAAAACATAATTCGGATCAAAAGTTAAAGCATACGGATTATCTGCTGTTGCTTGTACTGTTCCATTTGCATTGTATTGAACCCTTTTATCAAAAGGATCGTTTGCCCTTGCAATTAAAAATGGATTTCCTTTTGCAGGCGTAAAATTCAACAGGTTTTTTACACCAAAAAACACCCTACATGTTTTTACTTTTTCGTAAGTAAATTGAATATTTTGTAAGCTAAACATTGGAGATGTTGGCTTACGTGGATCTAAATCTCCCAATAATGGCAGTCGCATTTTCCCGTAAACATTTCCTGTGTAATCTATAGTGAGGTGCAACTTTTTAAGGGTATAAGAAATAGCCCAAGTACCTGCAAAATTTTCTGTTAATATTTGCTGTTGCTTAATGCCATTATTGGTAGTTGAAACATCTTGCAACGTTGTTCCTACTATTAGTTTTAAACCGTTTTTAAAAGCAACATCTATATTGGTGCTAATGCCTTTACTAACTCCAAAACCTTGTAAATTATCGTAAATAATTTTATTGGCATCGGTTTCGTAGTCGGCAATTATTCTATTATTAAAATAGGTGTAAAATGCAGTTACATCAAGCTGAATAGCAGTTTCATTCGGTGCAATAATTTTCTTCAAATAATTCACATTTACATTCCATGTTCTTTCTGGCTTTAATTCATTTCGTATTTCTACCGTTCTAGCACCTGTTAACGCAGCATGGTCTTCTGTAAATAGGTTTACTATTCTAAAACCTGTTCCCATATTTACTCGAACAATATTGTTGTTATCATCGCTCCATTTATAAGCTATTCTTGGTGTAACAATATTGCCATGTGTGGCATTGTAATCGTAACGTAAACCCAATAGCAACTTACTGTTTGATGCAATACTGAGCTCATTTTGAACAAAAATTCCGGGCAACCAAACTTGCTGTGGTTTTGTCCGTTTATCAATTACATTTTCAGTAGCAGGTGTATTATCATCGTAATGTGTAAATCGCAAAGCTGTACCAACTAACCAATCATGCTTGCCTACTTTTTTATCCCAAGTTAATTGGGCAAATCCTATTTGTTGGTTGGCAATGTAAGAGGTGTTTCCGTAACGACTATCTTGTTGGTGTTGATTGTAAGAAAATGCCAACAAGATTTTTTCTTTTATAGGCAATTGATAGTTACCCAACATTTCCCATCTATTGGTGTAAATGCTTTCTCCATAAATACTATCGCCGCCTCTAAACTGTTTTGTCCATCTCGTTTCGCCACCCCATCTATCTTCATATACATAACGAAAAGCAATATTCATTAAGCGATTTTGTTTTCTGTTAAACGACCATTTTTGAAACAAAGAACTTCTGTTTTGTAAAGTAACATCAGTAAAACCATCGTTATTCGCATCTATAATATGTTGATACCTAAATAAGTTTACACCTGTTAATACATCGGCTTTTTTATTGATGGAAAATTTATATCCTAAATCTGTATTTAATTCTTGCCAACTTGTTGCTAAAATTTCGGCAGAAAATGTAGGTGCTGTACTTGCCTTTTTAGTAATAATATTAATTAATCCACCAACGGCTTCGCTACCATATAAAGTAGATGCAGGACCTTTTACCACTTCAACTCTCTCAATTAAAGCATTCGGAATTCCTGATAAACCATAAACGGTAGATAATGCACTTACAATTGGCATTCCATCTATTAAAACCATTGTGTATGGTCCTTCTAAACCATTGATATGAATATCGCCTGTATTGCAAATATTACAGTTTACTTGTGGCCTTACTCCATTTACTTGTTGTATAGCATCGAAAATATTGCAAGTAGGGTTTTTTCTAAAATAAGCCGGTGAATATACTTCTACAGGAACAGGACTTTCCATTCGTCTTACTTCTTTTAATGTACCTGTTACTACCACTTCATTCAAAGTATTCTCAATAGGCTGTAATTGTATTTGAAGTTTTTTTTGTTGCCCTAATTGTAGCTGCACATCAACAGTTTCGTTTTGAAAACCCACATGTTGAATAAACAAACTGTATTTGCCAACAGGTAATTGATTGAATATAAAATTGCCTAACGAATCGGTAATTATTTTTTGTTGAGTAGGCTTTAACCAAACCGTTGTGGCTGGTAAAGCATTTTTTTCAACCATCACTTTTCCACTGATACTTCCATTTTGAGCATAAACAAAAGAATGTGTGGAAATGAATAAAATGCCAATAAAACGAAGCCAATACTGCATATTTTGAAATTGAAAAATCGATGATTAAATGTTTTGCCACAATAATTATACGAACAAAAATATAATTGTTAGATTAGTCTAACAAAATAAGTTTGCATTTTTATATACATTTGGACCTATGTTAAGCTATACTGAAGAAAATTATTTAAAAGCACTGCTAAGATTAACGGTTGAAAATGGAGAACAAATAGATGCAGGCACCAACGAATTGGCAGCACATTTACAGGTAAAACCTGCTACTACGAATGATATGTTGAAGAAATTGAAAGAAAAGAAGTTGGTAGATTATGAAAAATATGGAAGATCTTCTTTAACAGATGAAGGGAAAAAAAGAGCAATTGAGGTTGTACGAAAACACCGTTTATGGGAAACTTTTTTGTACGAAAAACTAGAATTTACTTGGGATGAAGTGCATGAAGTTGCAGAACAATTAGAGCATATACAAAGTGCTAAATTGGTAGATAAATTAGATAAGTTTTTAGATTATCCTGCTTTTGATCCACATGGTGATGCCATTCCAAATGCGAATGGAGAACTAAAAATTGTAACTAAAAAACCTTAACAGAAGAAGAAATAGGGCATAGCTGTACTATGATAGCAGTTAAAGATAATTCTGCCTCATTTTTACAATATGTAAATAAAGTTGGCTTAGCTATTAACAAACCCATTAAAATTATTGATCGTCAATCTTACGACCAATTAATTGACATTGAAGTAAATGGAGTAAAACATAGTGTAAGCCCAAAATTTGCAGATAATATTGTAATTAGTTGTGCTGAATGCGATGCATTACATGCTAACAAATAAAAAGCCCCACTAAGAATAGTAGGGCGTGTCAGCAAAACTGACCGAACTGAATACGAGAATCGTAAATAATTTTTATAGTGGAAAAGGATCTTTAAAAGAAACCCCATTATTCATTTCTATAATTTCATCATCGGTACATAAACAGTTATCTAATTCAGCAATAATTGCCTCTTTATTCATATCCTGACCAATAATTACCAATTCATTTTCTCTATCACCAAATTGCTTGTGCCACTTTGCTTCTATAATCTCTTTGTTTTCTACAAAAGCAGCATATTGTATTCTATCAGCATAAGGCATACTACACCACCAAACACCGGCTTTTTCAGCACGCAAACTGCCACCTGCTTGGCTCCAATTAAGTGCTTCATTTGGCTTACTTGCCATCCAAAACAAACCTTTACTTCTTATAATGTTAGCATGCCATTCATTGTTTAAATAATTCCAATAACGTTCTGGATGAAAAGGTTTTCTGCTTCTATATACGAATGAACTTATGCCATATTCTTCTGTTTCAGGTTGATGATAGGGTTTGTTTAATTCTTCAATCCATCTTGCACTTTGTGAGGTAGTTTCAAAATCAAATAATCCAGTATTTAATATAGATGATAAGGGTACTTTACCAAATTGGCTTTCTACAATTACAGCTTTGGCATTTAGCTTTGTAATCATAGCTTTCAACATCCCTAATTCGTTAGGTTTTATTAAATCGGTTTTATTTAAAACAATTACATTGGCAAATTCAATTTGATCGGTTAATAAATTTACAATTGTTCTGTAATCGTCTTGCATATCTGTAATTGCTCTATCTTTTAAAGTGTCAATGGCACTATAATCTTTTAAAAAATTAAAACAATCAACTACGGTAACAAGCGTATCTAACTTACTAATTCTACTTAAATCAATATTATTTTGTTCGTCTTGATACGTAAATGTTTGTGCAACAGGTAATGGCTCACTAATGCCAGTACTTTCAATTAGTAAATAATCGAATCTATTTTCATTGGCTAATTTTTCAACTTCTTTTAATAAATCTTCACGAAGTGTACAGCAAATACATCCGTTACTCATTTCTACAAGTTTTTCTTCCGTTCTACTAAGTGTTTGTTCGTTTTTAACTAGCTGAGCATCTATATTTACCTCACTCATATCATTTACAATCACCGCTACTTTTAAACCTTGTTTATTGTGTAGAACATGGTTAAGCAATGTGGTTTTCCCGGCTCCTAAAAATCCACTTAAAACAGTAACAGGTAATTTCTTTTGCATTGTTTTCATTTTCAAATCAACTATTTCGGTACAATAAAAAATTTAATACTATTCTTTTTAAAAATTTTTGTAACAGCAACTTTACAATTTTGTGTACAGGTTTTACCCAATGTCATCATTACCAAAAAAATAAGTAAAACGTATATGAGCAACTTAGTTGGCATTTTGTAATAACAGTTTGTTTATGCTACGCTTGATTTATCTGTATTACATAATTCATATTTTTTACAAGCAATCCAATTTTTTATGTGTGCTGTTATTAAGAAAAATCCACCCAATAATTTATAGCTCATTTCTGGGATATCGTTCTTACTAAAAATGGGTGCAATCATGCAACACAATCCAATAAAAAATAAAATCAAGATGAATAAATTTTGATGGTGTTTTTTAAATCCCTGATACATTGCCCATCCACCAATAAACATCGACACAAAAATGGTAGTAGCTTCTACCATCGGATTTTCTAACCATTCTATTCCTAAAAAAGAAATGCTACTAAATAAAATAGGTAGTGCTACACAGTGAACTGCACAAACTAAAGAAGAGCTTATACTTATTGCATCCCATTTAACTTTGTATGTTTGATTTTGTTGCATATAATAATAATTCCACAAAATTACACATTTGCAACAATGTTGCATAATTTATTTTAACTTTGGTTATGATTCAAACAAAAAATATTGAATTTAGATACGATAATCGTGTTGTTTTAAAATATCCAGATATAAGCTGTACAGTTGAGAAACCATTATTAATTACTGGAAAATCTGGCTGCGGAAAATCTACACTTTTACATATTGTTGCAGGGTTAACGCCCAATTTTAAAGGCGAAGTTTGGATACAGCAAACTGGTATTCATTTGTTGCCACCAAAAAAACTTGATGCATTTAGAGGTAAGCATATTGGTATTGTATTTCAAAAACCACATTTTATAGCTAGCATCTCAGTTTTAGAAAATATTGAACTAGCTGCTTTTTTTGGAAGCGGAATAAGAAAAACGAAACAAGCAATCGAATTAATGCAACAATTAAGTATTGATCATTTAGCAAAAAAACTACCACAAGCAGTAAGTGTTGGCGAATTACAAAGAGTTGCAATTGCTAGAGCTTTAATGAATTTGCCACAATTAATTATTGCAGACGAACCAACAAGTAGCTTAGACGATTTGCATGCAAATATTGTTGCTAATTTGTTGGCAGAACAAGCCAATAAAGCCAATGCAGCATTAATTATTGTTACACATGATGAAAGGCTTAAAACCATATTTAACAATCACATTCAATTTCAATAAAAATGATTGTTACGCTACTATTTAAAAACTTAAAATTTAGACTAGCAAATACACTACTCAGTATTGTATTGCTTGCATTTGGTACAGGAATAATTAGTTTGTTGCTTTTGGTAGAAAAACAAATAAATGAAAAGCTGAATAATGATCTAGAAGGAATAGATTTAGTAGTAGGTGCAAAAGGTAGTCCTTTACAATTGATATTATCTGCTGTGTATCAACTAGATGCACCAACAGGAAATATTCCTTTAGCTGAAGCCAATAAAATTGGTAAACATCCGCTTGTATTGTCTACAATTCCATTGGCTTATGGTGACAGCTATGCAGGCTATAGAATTGTAGGAACCACAGAAAATTATTTAAAAAAATATAACGCTACATTAGCTATTGGCACCTTGTTTACAAACAGTTTTGAAGTAGTAATTGGCAGTCAATTAGCAAGCAAAGAAAATTTGCAAGTTGGCAGTACATTTACAAGTACACATGGTTTAAGCAAAGAGGGTGGCACAGCACATACAACGCAACGATACAAAGTTGTAGGAATTTTAAAACCAACAAATTCTGTTATTGATCAATTAATAATTACCTCTATAGAAAGTGTTTGGGAAATTCATGATGAACATGAAACTAAAGAAAATCATCAGCATGAAGAAGATAACCATAAAGAAGAAAAAAGTATTACAGCCTTATTAGTAACCTACAGAAGTAAAATGGCAATGATGCTTTTGCCAAGACAAATAAATGAAAATACCAAACTACAAGCTGCATCGCCAATTATTGAAATAAACAGATTAACTAACTTAATAGGATTAGGCATTAAAACTTTACAAATAATTGCATGGGGAATTATTGCCATTTCTGGGTTAAGCATTTTTATATCGTTGTACAGTAGACTACAGGAAAGAAAATACGAGCTTGCATTAATGCGTAGTTTGGGAGCTAAAAAATGGACTCTTGCTTTTATAATGTTTGGAGAAAGTATAACACTTTGTGTTATAGGATGCTTAGTTGGCTTTTGTATAAGTAGATTAGGTTTGTGGTTTTTACACAACTACAGTATGAACAACTATCACATGGCATTTAATCAATTATTTTTAACGAAAGAAGAATACTTTCTATTTGTAACTACTATTATTGTAGGTTTTGCAGCTGCTATCATTCCTTCTTTACAAACACTAAAAATTAGTATTTCAAAAACTTTGTCACATGTATAAAACATTATTTATTGCATTCGTTGTTTTTTGTTGTTCTAGTACCTTTAGCCAAACTAGTGTGCAACTTAGTTGGGCAACTTTACAAGACATTGAATTTAAATCGAAGTATGTGAAAGAAATTGAAGGCGATATGTTTTTCCCCAGTTTTCCATCAAATATTCTACAACTAAAAGGTAAAAAAGTAACGGTAAAGGGATTTTGTGTTCCAGTAGAAAAAGATGGCAAAACCCTTGCGTTATCTGCAAACAGTTATGCTAATTGTTACTTTTGTGGAAAATCTGGTCCTGCTAGTGTACTAACAGTAAAACTTAAAAATCCGAAACCCTATAAACTAGATGCTTACATTAGTTTTACCGGAATTTTAAAACTAAACGATAACGACATTAGAGAATTCTACTACATATTAGAAGATGCAGTAGAAACAAATTAAAAGGAAAGCATAGTATTGTATTTTATTAAAACACGAGTAATAATATAATTTTTCGTGTTTTTTTTCGTTATAGCAATACCGTTACCTTTTCTTATGCAACAAAATCCTTTACATAAGGGCATTTCTGTAGTACGATCATTAATTGTGGTGTTGCTAACATTGCTTCTATTACTTGCGGTAACAGCATTATTTAGTCAAGAAAATGCATCTATTCTTATTAAATTAAAATACTACAAAGAGAATGGAATTTATGGGCCAAAAGACAGTCGTGTTGGTTATTTTATTCAACTAAGAAATACGCTCAATGATAATCAGAAAGGCATTATTGCATTTGATGTAAAAAACGAGTTTGGACAATCTATTCATCATGAAGATGTTAGCTTATTTATTAAACCAAGAGGCTCATTTGGCAAAGAATTAAATGTGGATGTGGCTAAACTACAAGCTGGTTTTTATACAGCAAGTATTGGCGTTAGTACCAATCAGTTTAACGAAACCAAAACCTATGCATTTGGCATTGAACCAGAAAAGATAAAACCACATGCAATTAGTCCTGCAGATTTTTCTTCGTTTTGGGATCAAGCAAAAAATGAATTAGCCAATATTAATCCACAATATCGAATTACAAGAAGAGGCGATGTTTCTACACTTACGCATGATGTGTTTTTAGTAGAATTTCAATCTTTACAAAATACAACTATTAGAGGTTGGCTATCAGTGCCAAAAGGCAATAGAAAGTATCCTGTGTTGTATAGAATACCAGATTATATGGCCAATGCTTATGTAGAAACCATCGATCACACAGCTTGTTTTTCATTAGACATCAGAAATACAGGAAATAGTGCAGACAACGGTAAAATAGGATTTGATAACTATTTAATTACAGGGCTCAACAATCAAAACGATTATATTTACAAAGGTGCTGTAATGGACTGCTTAAGAGGTGTAGATTTTATTTACAATAATGCAGCTTTAAAATTAGATACTTCTAAAATAATTATACGTGGTGCAGGACAAGGGGCAAGTTTGGCTGCTGCAACAGCTGCCTTGAGTAATAAAGTAAAGGGAATAGTGATGGAACGACCGTCGATGATAGATTTACGCACAAGATTTACTTTGGGAGAAATACAAAACGATATTCCATGGCCTATTGTTGCTATTAAAAATTATTGTGCAGCAACAAAAATGGGATTAGACAATTTTTTTAAAATATGGGATTATTTTGATGGCTTAAGCTTTGCTCCTTTTGTAAAATGCCCAGTATTGGTGGCAACAGCATTAAAAGGGAAAATTTGTCCGCCTCAATGTGCTTATCATTTTTACAATCAACTATTGGTTTCTCAAAGAGAAATGTATAGCAGTCCTGATACAGATAGCTCAATGAACAAAGGATATGCTATTTTTGAAAACAACTGGATACGAGAGGTATTACGAATACCATAAACTATAATAATCAAATTTGAATTTAACCAAACACCAAAACCGGATGAAAAAAATTGCTATTTTATTAATATTGATAACAGCTTCTGTACCATATGTATTTGCTGGATTTCCGGTAGGAAAAGGTAGATTTATGCTTGTGCCTAGCTACAACTTATATACGGCAAAAGGCTATTGGGATCAAAGTAGAATTTACAAACCATTCGATAATAATGGTCGTTTTGTATCGCATTATTTTAGCTTATATGGTGGATATGGAATTAGCAGAAATTTGAATTTAATGTTCAATATTCCTGTAACATCACAAACCTTTTCACAAACTGGAAAAGTGGGAACTAATTTTGGATTGGGTGATTTAACAGTAGGCTTAAGCACTTTTTTAACCGATTTTGATAAAGAAAATCATGTATCATTAACTGGTTCTTTAATTTTACCTATGTATCAAAATCCTACATCGGCAGATTTACCATTTTTAGGTTTTCAATCTCCTGGATTAGAATTAAAAATGGGTATTGCAGGTAGCACAACCAAGTATTTTAGAAACCCTTACTACGATATTGAAGGTGGTGTAAGAACCTATTTAAACCAAGGTGGGCCAACACAATTATTTATTAATATTACAGGTGGTGTACCTATTGCAGATGATTGGAAAATTAGTGGAACTTTTAGTGGTGTAAGCTCTAGTAGTAGCAATGTTACCAACGTTTCTACAGGACAATTATTTGCAAATGGCGACTTTGATTATTTACGATTAACAGGAAATGTTGGTCATATTATTAATGATAAAGTATCGGTTTGGTTTGGCATTTTTACAGACATCAGTGGTAGAAATACAGGTAGAGGTAGCGGTTTATCTTTATCGGCCGTTTTAAAATTATAATCTCTTCATTCTGAATATTTAAAAAGTTCTAACAGTTTTGTTAGAACTTTTTTTAGTCTTCAAACCCATATTTTTTCCATAATGCTGGCAACGGAATTTGAAATGCTAGCGTTTCTTTTGTTACAGGATGCTGAAAAGAAATACAATTTGATTGCAAAAAAATGCTAGCGTCGGTATTCGTTCGTTTATATCCATACTTTACATCACCCACAATAGGGCAACCAATAGCTGCTAACTGAGCCCTAATTTGATGAAATCTGCCGGTATGCAATTTTATCTCTAGCAAATGATACTTTAACGAAGATTGTAAAAGCTTATATTCTAAAACAGCTTTTTTACCATTTTCTATTGGTTTGTCGTAGGCCTTTGCTTTTTTTAAAGCTGCATTTTTCAACAACCAATGAGTAAGCTTATTTTCAGGTAATGAAGGAGCCGTAGCAACAATAGCTTTGTATATTTTAACCACTTTTCTTTCAGCAAATGCTTGTTGTAAAATACTGTTTGTTGCTACATTTTTAGCAAATAAAATCAATCCACTTACTCGCTGATCTAACCTATGTACAGGTTGCCAACCTTTACTTGTATATTCATTTAAATCATCATTTCCTTGTGTCGCAATTCCTGCAGGTTTATTGAGCACTAATAAATAATCATCTTCATACACATGTGGAATCATCTATAACAAAAATTAATAGATACAAGATATTAATAAAAGAGAAATCAAAATAATTGCAAGTGCATATTGCTGTTATTTTTTTAAAACTAGCTTAGGTGAAGTAATACCAATTTTTACTTTTTCGGCAATTGTTAAAGCTCTTTCAATTCTTTTATCAACAGATTTAGCTTGTGAAACCAAATACATTAATCCACGTTGATTACCTTCTTTAAGTGCATGAAATAGAGCATTAGCTATTGAATCAGATTCTAAAACTTCTTTCAACTCTACAGGCATTTCGAATTGATAAGGAGAATCGTCAATGGCAAAATTTACTGTTACCAAAGAGCCTGTTTTTAGTTTTAGTTGTTTACAAATAGTAGAACCAATATTAATGAAATAGCCACCTTCTTTTTTAGGCAAAATGGCACAATGAAAATGTACCTTTTCATTCAGCGTACAAATAACTCGATTATTATTTTGATTGATGAGTGCAGAAATATCGTTTTCATTTAGTAAAATATAATGCATTCCACTATCAAAACGTTGCAGTATAAATGTGTTATTCATCTTTTCCATGATTTACGAAACGTATACTATAATACAACTTTTATTGTAGCTTGTTTTAAAACTAAGCTATGCATTACATTTAATTCTTCCAGCATTCTTCATTGCTGTTTGAATTCTATCAATTTGATGTAGATGTCTGATGATATGGTTAATTAAAAACTGAAAAGTATCGCCTAAATTCAATTTTAAGAGAGCCGTTAACG
>Ga0114938_1000585_pt1 | contig 26716 bp, 30 predicted proteins | sample AshMeaBigSpring_FD_88675 | JGI IMG/M metagenome (GOLD analysis project Ga0114938, IMG submission 88675) | Groundwater microbial communities from Big Spring, Nevada to study Microbial Dark Matter (Phase II) - Ash Meadows Big Spring | ecosystem: Environmental > Aquatic > Deep subsurface >... | reverse complement strand
GGTCTGGTTCTGTGTGGTTTAATACAATATAATCAATTTTACTGATGTCATCTAAACATGTTTTTAATCTTTCTAAAAACTCTTGGAATTTATTTTCTTTTACAGTTTCGAAAACTGCTATTTTTTTATCACCCTTAACTAAATAAGAGTTATACGTCGTCCCAAATTGAGTCTCCATAATCACATCAAACACTTTCAGATCTGGATTTAATGCTCCAATCCAATAGATTCCATTTTTCAATTTAAAAGAGTTCATAAGCCCACCTCGATATTTATTTACCTTCTTTTTCTCTTTCAGCTTGAGATTTTGTTACATAGTATGGCTCAAGAGTAAATAAATTATCCTCTTTATTTTCAGCTAATTCAGCTAATAAAGAAGCTCTAGATATATTTAAAGATTTTTTAATAAATATACATTTATCTCCTAATCTTTTTCTTATTATATCTTCGTATGTAGATGCTCCATCTCCAACAAATACAGTTTCTTCATCCACAATATTTAATATATTCTCTAGTTCTTCAGCCATATATTCTCCATCTAACATAAAGGCATCATTCTTTTTCTTATATACTCCAGAGAATACTCTTTCCTTTCTTGCATCTAATATTGCTATAACTTTTTTATCACCATTATATGTATTCGCAAGTAAATCCAGTTCATTTATTCCAGCAATTGGCTTTTTCAAAGCATATGCTAATCCTTTAGCTAATCCTACTCCTATTCTTATTCCCGTAAATGAACCTGGTCCTGTACTAACAGCAACTTTATCAATCTCTTTTTTATCTATTCCAGTTAAATTAAATAATGTATCTATTGTTGTCATTGTTATTGCTGAGTGATTTTGTTTTACATTTAAAGTTATTTCTCCAACAACACCCTTTTTACTATCATAGATAGCTACCGTCCCTATATTTGTAGATGTATCAATTGCTAAAATCAACATATTTTAACATCTCCTCCTCTTTTTCTTTATCTCCTATATACTCTAAACTAACGCTTCTAACCTCTTGATCTTCTTTATCTAAAGCATATTCAAACTCTATCTTTATATATTTTTTAGGTAATTCACTCTCAATTATATTTGCCCACTCTATAAGCGCTACTCCATCATTATTTATGTAATCTTCATAACCAATTTCATAAATCTCTTCTGGACTTCCTAATCTATATACATCAAAATGATAAAGAGGTAATCTTCCATCCAAGTACTCTAAAACATAGTTAAATGTCGGACTTTTCAAATTGTCCATTATTCCAAAAGCTTTTGCAAAAGTTTTTGTAAACGTTGTTTTCCCTGTTCCTAAATCACCTATTAGAGCTACTACTGTATTTGGTGAAACATAATCTGCTAATTTTTTAGCTAATATATTAATTTCATCAAATGTTAATATTTTTTTCATAATTCACCTATCCTTGTATCTTATTAACTATGTTCGTTGTAGACTTCCCCTCTACAAACCCTAAAATTCTAACTTCTCCACCATTTTTCTCTACAATTTTTGTCTCTGGAAGATCATCTTTTGTATAATCTCCTCCTTTTACATGAATTGAAGGTTTTAATTCATCTAATAACTCACAAGGAGTATCTTCTTCAAATATAACTGTATAATCTACAGCTTTTAAACCACAAAGCATTTCAGCTCTATCTACTTCACTATTAATTGGTCTACTTTCACCTTTTAATCTTTTTACAGACGCATCTGAATTTACTCCAACAACAAGTATATCCCCTTGTCTTTTAGCCTCATTTAAATATGTTAAATGTCCCACATGTAGAATGTCAAAACACCCATTTGTAAAAACTACTTTTTTATTTTGCATCTTTAACTCTTCTATTATTTGCGCTGCCATAGCTCTTTTTAAAATCATATATACTCTCCTATTATGCTACCTTTTTATGTTTTCTATTATACCATAATTTTTAAACTTATATACATCTCCTAGTTTTTTTTCTTATCTCATGCTAAACTATTTTAGAGGTGATTTTTTTGAGAATTTTAGGTATTGACCCTGGTACTGCAATCGTTGGATATTCAATTGTAGATTATAAAGAAAATAAAATTAATTTAATAAAATATGGATGTGTTTTCACTGATAAAAATCTTCCTATGGAAGATAGACTATTACAAATTTTTAACGAACTTGAGGAGATTATAGATTTTTATGCTCCACAATTCATGGCTGTTGAGGAACTTTTCTTTTTTAAAAATAATAAAACAGTCATTAGCGTTGGACAAGCTAGAGGTGTTATAATCCTAGCTGGAAAAAAAAATAATTTACAAATAGAAAGTTATACCCCACTTCAAGTTAAGATGGGAATCACTGGTTATGGTAAAGCTGATAAAAAACAAGTACAGCTTATGGTTCAAAAAATCTTAAAGCTAGAAGAGATTCCTAAACCAGATGACGCCGCTGATGCTATTGCTGTAGCTATTACACATATTAACTCTCTTACAAACTCTTTATATACTCCTAAAGTAGCCGCTCCTATAAAAATAGAAAAAGAGATTAAAAGTAATCGAATGACTGCTAAAGAGTTTAGAGAACTTCTATTAAAAAAATAAAACGCTAGAATCCTAGCGTTTTTTTATTTATTATTATATTTTTTTAATCCTAAATCTATTATTTTTATCGCTTTTTCCAATCTATCTAATTCTAAAGCATAAGATATTCTAATTTTATTTAATCCTAACTCTTCATTTTGATAGAAACCTTTTGCTGGTGCTAACATAACTGTTGAATTGTCATATGAAAACTCTCCTAATAGCCACTTAGAAAAATCTGTTGCATCTTTTACAGGAAGTTCAACGATACAATAAAACGCTCCTTCTGGCTTATTTAATACTACTCCATCTATTTTATTTAATCCTTCATATAGGAAATCTCTTCTTTCCATATATTTTTTATTAACAGTTTCGTAGTAATCTTTCCCCATACGTCTATATAATGCTTCTGCTCCAACCATATCAAGAGTTGATATTGATAGTCTTGATTGACATAACTTTAAAATATAAGACATAAACTCTTTATTTTTATTTAATATCGTTCCAACTCTTGCACCACATGTTGAGAATCTTTTTGAAATAGAATCTATAAGGATTATTCTCTCTAAATTATCTACAAAAGTTCCACAACTAACTGTATCTTTCCCATCATAAATAAACTCTCTATAAACTTCATCACTTATTAAAAATAAATTTCTATCTTTTGAAATTTCGTTTAGCATTAAAAGCTCATCTTTGGAGTAAACTGATCCTGTCGGGTTTCCTGGATTTGAAAACATTATAGCTTTTGTTTTTTCTGTAATTAAATTTTCAATTACATTTTTTTCTGGAAGTTTGAAATTCTCCTCAAATTTTGTTGGAATTCCAACAACTTTAATTCCTAACATAGCAAAAAAACTATTATAATTTGCATAATATGGTTCTGGAATTAAAACTTCTTCACCTGTATTAAAAAGTGTCATTAGTGTAAATAGTAATGCCTCACTTCCCCCTGCAGTTACTAGTATTTCATCATTTTCATAATTTATCCCTAAATTATTATAATATTTTTTTATCGAGTCTATTAACTCTTTTCTCCCAGATGAGTCTGAATAAGCTATTGTTCTCTCTCCAAAATTTTCTATTGCTTCAAAGAACTCCTTCGGAGTTTCTAAATCTGGTTGACCTATATTTAAATGTATTATATCTACACCAGCATCCTTAGCTTTTTTTGAATATGGTATTAACTCTCTCACTGGAGATGTTTTTAAATTTTGTATATTTTTTGAAAACATCTGTCCCTCCTAAAAAAACTTTTTTAATATTATATCAATCTATCGCATTTATGTGAAGTTTTTTTTTTAATTGAAGTGTTTTCTAAACTCTGATATAATTCACTTACTAACTATTCTTTATAAGGAGAGATTTTATAATGGCAATTAAATTTAAATCATTTTTCTTAGCATTGGGAATTTTTTACATTTTAATAGGTGCTCTTGGAATTAGTAATATGGGATTTTTTAATGAAAATATAGAGTATATTTTAAGTACTGTTTTATTTTTAAATGGGATATATCATGTTTTCTATTCAATGACAAATCGAAAAAGTCCATACTTTCATTGGGGGCTTGTTCTAGGTGAGGGAATAATCGAGCTTATATCTGTAGCTATCATTCTTTTAAACACTTTTACTAGTCAATTGTTTTTTACAAGTTATATTGGTGGACTTCTTTGTCTAAAGGGTTTAATCTTAATTTTAGGTAGAGACAATAAACTTACATCTTGGGAGAATACAAAAACTAAAGTAAAAATCTTAGTTATTGTAAAAGGTCTTTTACATTTTTTATTTGGTTCTTTAATCATTGTATTACCTTTGCTAACTGATAAAGCTGTTTATGTTGTTTTTGGATGGTATATCTTATTTTTAGGAATCCATTTTTTAACAGAGGAATATATTACAAATAAAAAAAGTGATGTTTAATTTACATCACTTTTTTACTTTCTCCATATATAAACTTGGGATTTTTCATAGTTATTTAATCCTATAAACCAAACTAATATTCCGTAAGATATTGTATAAAGTCCTATCTTTATTAAAAAATTTAAATAGTTAATCTCTATTAAATAACAATTTAAAATGTATCCAAATATCATTACTATTCCCATTGGTATTGACATTTTTATAATATTTTTCCAAAATTTAACTATATCTAATCCTACTGAAACTTTATAATATATATTCATAACTATTATTTGGCCTAAAATAAAAGCAATTCCCGTAGCTATTGCACATCCTATTGCTCCAACTTTTTTTACCAAAATAATGCTAAGAACTAAATTTAAAATAGCTATTATAAAATAAACTATTGATCTAAATTGATGCATATTTTTAGCCTGCATTATACTTACACCCGTACTTTGAATTAAAGGAACTGTTAAGGGTATCATTATCCATAACGCTATATTGTATGCTTCTATATATTCTTTTCCAACCCATAAAGTTATAAAATCTTTTCCAAATAATATAAAACCTGAAGAAATTAATCCTAAAAGAATGTATTGTAATCTTCCGCTTTTTAAGAACATATCATCTATTTCTTGGTGCTTTTCTTCTACTATTAACCTATTTATTCTTGGAAATAAAACACCTGAAACAGCTGATGCAAATCCCATATAAAGAGTATTAAATATTGCTCCAACAGAGTATACTGCAATTCCTTGAACCCCAACATACTTTCCTATTATAACTCTATCCGTTCCCCAATAAATTTGATCGATTAATACATTTAAAAAAATAAAAAATGAGTAAACAAATATCTCTTTTAAAATATCATTATTAAATTTAGAAAATTTTATTTTCATACCTAATCTGAAAGCGTAAATCATATCAAACAAATAAGACACTATTGCAAAACATACAGTTGAAACCGTTACTGCTATTAGAGAAAATCCATTCATCATAAGGATTGCTCCTACAATAGGATTTAATATAATTGTTATCAATTTTATTCCTCTTTGATATATAAATTTTTCTTTAGATGTTATATTAGTAGAAAAAATTCCCATTGGAAAAGATATAATCACATTTAAAGCTAATATTACAAATACTGCTTTTGTTTTTTGAAGTTCTATTTGTGTGAATCTTTCTCCAAAAAATCTTCCTATATTGATATAAATATAAGCTCCTATAATAAAAGCTATCGTCATTAAAATAGAAAAAATTACTAAAAACATTCCATTTAATGATTTTTCTTCCTCTATTTTTCCTTCAGCTCTGTATCTTGTTGTATATCTTAGCATTGTATTCCCTAATCCTAAGTTCAAAATAGATATATATCCCATTATTGATTGAACCAATGAGTTTATTCCGTAATCTCCCGGCCCTAAATACTTCATATATAAAGGCGTATATAAAATCTGAATAACTGAACTTATAATTATTGTAATCATTGAAAGAGCCGTTCCTATTTTTAGTTCATTTCTAGCCATATCAACCTCTATTCGCTTAAAAAATCATCTAATTTTAAAAAATGCCTCTCTGCATCTTGAGCTGCTCTTATAAGTATGTTTGAAGATAGTGCCTCATTCTCTTTAAACTTTTCAAAATTTAAACCTTGTAAATTTTCTAAAGAAGCATAATTTTGCTTAAACTCTAAATCTTCTAAAACATTTGTCATTTTTTTGCTATATGCTATTGGAAATACAGGTTTTTTAAGAACAAATCCTAATATCATTGCATGAAATCTTGTAGCTACAATACTATCAGCTTTATTTAATATTTCCAATGCTTCATTCATATCTCCTCTATAAAAATATTTAGAAATATGTTTGTGTTGCTCATTTGGTATCATATTTAATAATTTTTTTATAGCTTCTTCGTCTTTTTCACCTTGGCAAAATGACATAAATTTAACTTTTTTTCCACTTTTTATAATATCTAAAGTTAATGTTTTCAATCTATTAAAGTATTCTGACTCTACTCCAGAAAAATCTGACCTTGCTGATGGCAAAATTATAGAAAATAAAACATAATCTTCTTTTGCTACAGTATCTTGCTTTAGACTAAAAACTATATCCTTTCCAAATCTTACATTTTCTAAATCTTTAAAAACCTCATATGAATATCTTTCTCTAAAACATACATCCCTACATTTTTTGAAAAAATCATGATACATATTTTTAAATGCTTCACTTTTATAAGGTCCAAAATTTGCTCCTAAAACAAAATAGTTTTTTCCAAATTCCAAATTTCTTTCTCTTATTTTAAAGTCTTCTTTTGAAAAATCATTTTCTATAAAAATCGATCCTCCTATATTCACAGCACCATCTAACTCTTTTGCTTTTAAATCCTCTAATATATTATATACTCCAAATTTTCTTCCTAAACGAAATAATATCTTTTTTGCAAAAGTGTTATTATATAAAATCTTTAAATTATTTGTTTCAATCCCCTTTAAATTTTCATATTCAGGAGTAGCAAAAAGATAAAACTCTGTATCTTTATATCTTTCACAAAGCATCTTTATAAAAAGATCGTCTCCTAAATTTAATTGTGCATATGCCTTTATTAATATTTTTTTCACTGTCCCTCACCCTATTTTTCTATTAGCATTTTTTTAAATCCCTTAAGCCACATCATTTTTAATCTAAAAATTCTATAATAGTAATATATTTTTATATCTATAGTTTCTATTTCTTTTAATCTATTTATTTCTTCTTTTATTTTTATATAAAACCTTTTCCAATTTTCAACTTTATTTTCACTCAATTTTTGAAGTACATCAAAGGGATACATTATACCATGATATTTAAAGCATTCCCTAATTTTATTTATATTTTCTTTATATACCCCATTTCTTTTATAAAAAGATATTAATTCTCTTATGACAATATAAATATCTGTTCTATTTTTATAATTATTTGAAACTGAATTTTGGTTCATAAAATAATTATAGTATGGTTCATCTAAAGAAATAATATTTTTGCTATAAAAAAAACTTATAAAATTAAAAAACATATCCTCACCAGTATAGATATTTAATAAAAATCTAATATTATTTTTTTCTAATAAATCTCTTTTATAAATTTTATTACATGGTGATGCAAACCACTCTGTAGTACAATCTATATACTCATTTTTATTATTTCTTTTAGGAATTTTAACTGTTGAAAGAAGATTCTTATTTTCATCTAATTTCTTAAATCCACATATTACAATATCTGCTTGATTTTTTTCAGCTTCTTCTATCATATTTATATACATATCTGAATCTACCCAATCATCAGAATCCAAAAAGGCTATATATTTTCCTTTAGCCATTGAAATTCCTAAATTTCTAGCAACACTACACCCGCCATTTTGCACTTTTTTATATATTATATTTTTATTATTTTCAGATATCTTTAAACAAATATCTGATGTTTTATCTTTTGATCCGTCATCTATAACTATAATTTCAATATTTTTTAAATATTGATTTAAAACAGAGTTTATACATTGTTCAATATATTTTTCAACATTATAAGCTGGAATTATAACACTTAACACTTTTCCTCCTATTGTTCTTAATTTTGTTTTAAATTATATAATGATAATATTATTAAAGAAGTAGGAGATATTTTACATTATTTAGAAAAAGAAGAAACAAAAAAAGCTGAACTAAACTCCAGCTTTTTTAATTACTTTGTTCCAAATATTCTATCTCCACAATCTCCTAAACCAGGATAAATATATCCATTTGAATCTAATCCTTGATCTATTTTAGCAGTATAAATTGCTACATCTGGATGGGTTTGTAAAACTTTTGCTATACCTTCTGGTGCAGCTACTAAACACATAAATACTATGTTTTTTACTCCAGAATTTTTTAAATAATCTATTGCGTATATTGCAGATCCACCAGTTGCTAACATTGGGTCTACTAATATAACTTGCTTATTTTGAACATCTACAGGAAGTTTGCAATAGTAATAAACTGGTTGTAGAGTTTCTTCATCTCTATAAACTCCTATATGCCCTATTTTTGCTGTTGGAATTAAAGATACGATTCCGTCTACCATTCCTAATCCAGCTCTTAAAATAGGTACAACTGCAATGTTTGTTCCTAATGTATATCCAGTTGTTTTCATTAGAGGAGTTTCAACCTCAATTTCATCTAAAATTAAATTTTTTGTCACTTCGTAAGTCATCAGCTTAGATATCTCATTTAAATTTTCTCTGAATGATTTTGTATCCGTACTCTTATTTCTTAATAATGTTAATTTATGTTGTATTAGCGGATGATTTATTTCTATTACAGCCATTTTAACCTCCCTAGTTATATTTTTTTAAAAAAAAACAGGACATAGTCCCGTTTTCTTATTTTTTTAATCCAAATCTCTTATTGAATTGCTCTACTCTTCCAGCTGCGTCTATAAACTTAGCTTTTCCAGTATAGAATGGGTGACAGTTTGAACAAACAGCTATTTTAAGCTCGTCTCCCTTTGCTAAAGTTGATCTTGTTTCAAATTTGTTTCCACATGTACAATCAACAGTTATTACTTTGTACTCTGGATGAATTCCTTTTCTCATTAATTTCACCTTCCTAAAATCTTTCTATTTATCGTAAAGATTTTATCATAAACTTTTAACTTTTGCAACATTTTTTTTTACTAATAGTCCGAAGTTTTTTTGATATTTTCTTCTATTTCCTTTTTATTTTTTTTAATTTTATGATAAAATAATATAAAACTTTAGAAGGAGAATTATGGCTACAAAATATTATGCTTTTATTATATATAATGAAAATTACTCAAAAATTGTAACTTCTTGGCCTGAGTGTCAAAATGCTACTAAAGGAAAAAATGCTCGTTATAAATCATTTAAAACAGAGCTTGAAGCTAAAGAGTGGTTAAAAAATGGCGGTCTATATGAAGATAGAAAATTAAAAATTCAAGAGGCTAAAAATAAATTAGAAGATGGTATCTATTTTGATGCTGGAACTGGACGAGGTATTGGGGTTGAGGTAAGAGTTACTAACCGTTTAGGAATCTCTTTACTTGATAATATTCTTCCTGAAAAAATGATAAATGAATTTGGAAACTATCTCGCTCCTCAAGGTAGCACAAATAACTATGGTGAATTAATAGGTGTTTTTTTAGCTATTGACATTGCTTTAAGAGAAAGAAATTTTAAAATTTTTGGAGATAGTAAATTAATTATTGATTATTGGTCTAAAGGGCATTATAATAAATCGTCACTAAATGAAAAAACTATAAATCTTATTACGAAAACTGCTGAAAAAAGAGCACAATTTGAAAGTCTAGGTGGAACTATTCAGCATGTTTCTGGGGATATTAATCCTGCAGATTTAGGTTTTCATAAATAAATTAGGAGGAGTACATGGAGTTCGAACTATTTGATAAATTACATCTTTTTTATCTTTTGGGATATTCTTTGGTTTTTCTGTTCCTTTATTTTGGAGTTGCATACAATCCACAGCCTAAAAAACTTATGAGGATTATATCTTTTGTCATTTTATTAATTAAATGTGGTGAACTTTTTATTAGATATAAATTAATTGGTGAAGCTTGGTACCAATTACTTCCACTACACCTTTGCAACATAACTCTTATATTTGGGGTATTTGGATCTATAGTTAGGTTTGGACCATTTTTTTATGCAACATTCTTTTGGTCTATTGGAGCTGTTTTTGCTCTACTAACACCTGAAGTAAGAGAAACATTCCCTCATTTTTTTAACATAAGTTTTTTCTCAACGCATTTTTATATAATTTTTGTTGCTATAGTTGAGTATAAAGTATTTAAATTGAGACCATCTTTAGAATCTTGGACAGGTTCATTTTTAGGTTTAAATATTATTGCAACTGGTGTTTATTTTATTAATACTGTTCTTGGGACAAACTATCTTTATATTAATAAAAAGCCAACTTTTTCCTCTCCTCTGAACTATTTTGGAGAATGGCCATATTACATAATCGTCGTTGAGTTTGCTTATATTACTTTAACTTTAGTATTATTATTTTTATTCAAAAAAAAAGATTATAAAATAAAAGTTAACAGGTAGAACAATCTACCTGTTTTTACATTATTACCAATATATCTTTAAGTTCTTTTAACTTCTCCAATGTTTCATTAGAAACTTTTACTCTATACGTTACACGTTCGTTAAAATCTTTATTTACTAACTCTTCATTTCCATTTATAAGTAGTGCTTCTACTTCATTTATCTTTTCATAAGAAAAATCTAGCAAGCATTCAAACCTTTCTATAAATTCAATAACTTCTCCTTCTAAAATTGCCAATTTTGCAGTTTTAGCATAATTTCTTACTAACCCACCTGCTCCTAATTTTATTCCACCAAAATATCGTGTAGCAACTACTACTACATTATTTACTTCCATATAAGTTAATATCTCACCCATAGGTTTTCCAGCGGTTCCACTAGGTTCTCCATCATCATCAGCCTTAAAATATTCTTGCCCATTATCAATAACTCTATAAACAGTACAATTATGAGTAGCATCTGGATGCATCTCTCTAATCATACTTATAAAATCTTCAGCCTCTTCTTTTGTTGAAATTGGTTTAGCATAACCTATAAATTTTGATTTTCTTTCTTCAAACTCTATCCTTACAGCTTTTTTTATACTTTTCATTTAACTAACTCCTAATTATCAAATCTATAAATCTCACTAAAATATTGTATATAGGAGACATCATTTTACTTAATATTCCAAAATAACTTAATACCATTATAAATAAAATTCCATATGTGTCTAAAGTAAATACTTTTATTCTATTTTCATCATTTAAAAAAGATGCTATAACTCTTGATCCATCTAATGGTGGAATTGGCAAAAGATTAAATGTTCCCAAGGCCATATTTATTATTATAAAATAAGTTGATATGTCATTAAAAGGTATTATTCCATATTTTATTAAAATAGCTCCAAGTATCATTAATAAATAATTTGTTAAAACTCCTGCTATTGAAACTAAGAATTCTCCAACTCTCCCATTTCTAAAAGCAAAATAATTTACTGGTACTGGTTTGGCCCATCCTATTATAAAATTTGACCCACTTAACAACATAAAAATTGGTACTAACGCTCCTATTGGGTCTAAATGCTTTAATGGATTTAAAGATAGTCTTCCTGAATATTTAGCTGTTTTATCTCCACAAAATAAAGCCATATATCCATGAGCTAATTCGTGTAGTACCAAAGAAAATAGTAAAATTATAACTTTTAAAACAATCATTTTTATCACCTCGCATAAATAGCTTAACACAACTATAATTCTAATGTCAAATATGGAATTTCACTTAGTAATTCAATACTCTTTATTAAAATTATATAAGTATAATTTACCAATGAAATTGTTAAAAATTCTAAATAAAAATTTGATAAAAATATTGTCATAAAACTTATCATTATAAAAACTGATGCTATTGGAATTATAATTAAATTACTAAAAACTGAAAACAAAGGAATCGTGTTAAAAAATATATAAAAAATTGGTGTCATACAAAGTTGAATTGTTAATGTCATTAATAGTATGTTTAATACCTTATTTAAATATTTACTTCTATATTTTTTTATTTTAGGAATTTTTTCATAAATAAAAATTATAGAAAATACTGCTATATATGACATCCAAAAAGATATGGAGTAAATCCATGTTGGAAAAATTAAAAGTGAACAACAAAAAGCTAATATAAAACTTTTTTTACTATTTACCTTCTCATATAAAATATTTCCTAACAAATAAATTGATCCCATTATGTATGCTCTAAATATTGATGGCGATTTTCCAATGGAAATAACATATAATGTTAGAATGATAAAAACTAAAATATATCTTTTTCTTTTATTAATATTTAATTTTAATAATAACAATGACATTCCAGCAATAATTACCCCAATATGTAATCCGGATATTACTAATAAATGAGCTGTTCCTGTGTATCTAAACTTTTCTTTTACATCTTCATCTAATAAATATCCCTCTCCTAAGACTGTTGCTCTCAAAAAATGCTCTAAACTAAAAGAATAATCTGCACTTATTTTCTTTATTTTTTTTATAAAAAAATTTCTCAATATGTTCTCTTTATTTTTTACCTCTTCTGCCTCTATACTATATTGAACTCCCCATTTTGAAAACTTTATTTTCTTTACTTCTCCTAAAATAATTTTTTCTCCATCTTCTACTTTGTTTACTGTAAAATACATATTTTTTACTGGATATTTTCCATTTATATTTTCAATTCTTCCTCTTCCTGCATCTACTCTACCAGTTAGTTCAATAATATCTCCTATCTCAATTTTCTCTTTAAACGTTGTCCAATACAACCTAAAAAAGAAAATTGAGGCAAAAATTATAATTAATGCCCCAATTTCTGTTTTTTTCAACACTCCTCCTATTCGTTATATTTAAAATAAAATACATATGAGATTACAAAAGATACTGCTGAAAATATTGCCGATGAGTATATACCAAACTTCGTTACCTCTCCACTTCCTCTTAAAACAAGCATCAATGGTAATATAACTATTGAAACTAAAAATGCCATTTTTAAGAAAAACCCTTGAATTCCAAAGCAAACTCCTTCGATTCTATTATTTATTCTTTTACTTATTTTTTCACTTATATCACTCATCATTGCCGGTGGAAATATAAATGCTGCTCCTGATATTGGTATTCCTAAAAGTGCAAATATTAAAAATCCATATTTTACAGGTATTACTTTTCCTAATAATGATAAAGCTATTGTTAGTATTATTAATCCAACTAAAGATCCCAACATAATTTTTCTATATCCAAATTTTCTAGATAATTTATTTACTGGATAAAAAAATAAAGCTGACGCTCCAAATAATAAAGCTGACGCTATTGTTATTGTCTCTTTTCCATACCCCATTATATCCTCTACATAATAGTTCATCATAGCTCTTAAAGAGTTAAATCCTACAAAGAAAAATAGTAATCCTAATAAATAATTCCTAAAATCTTTATCTTTTACCACTTCTTTTAAAATCTCTTTAATATTCCCAACATGTTCAACAGGTCTTGAGTATTTCTTTTCTGGAACTAAAAAAACAGTTACATACAATCCTAAAACACATAAAATACTTAATGAAATAACCATACCTCTAATCCCAACTAATGTATCTCCTTTACCAAAATACTTAATTAAAACTCCTGGTAAAATCATTGCAATTGCACTGTACAACAATCTAAAAACTGACTGCCATGTAGACAAATCCAATCTCTCCTCTGAATTCTCTCCAATTTCTGGTATTAAAGCATTATACGGAGCTCCTACAATTGTATAAAATGTAAAAAATAAAGATCCTATAAGCGCTAAATAGATAAATGTTCCTTTTTCACTTATCATTGGTGGATAGAAAAAGGCTACTGTTGTTATAGCTAGTGGAATAGCTCCTACGGCAATAAATGGTATTCTTCTCCCCCATCTGCTATTAAATTTATCTGATAAATATCCTACTACTGGATCTGAAATCATATCTACTACTCTTGAAATGGCTAATGCCAATGATATTAAAACAGGTGTTAAAAATGGTTTAAGTCCTGAATTTTCTGGTGGAAGATAAAAATATAAAATCCATTGTGCAAATATTTGATCCACAATAGCATAACTTACTCCTACTCCATAAAATATCTGTGTTGTTAAAGGTATTCTTCGCTTCAAATTTTTTCCTCCTCTATCAATTTTAGTAAATAATTTTTTTTGTTTAGTTCAGGATTTTTCAATACTATATCTAAAGATTTTTCTAATAACTCTTTAATTTTTTTTCCATCTTTTATTTCTAAATTTAATATATCTTTTCCAGAAATTGCTAACTCCTTCAGAAAAATAGGTTCATTATTTATTATAATTTCATTAAATTTCTCTTTTATTAAAGATATATCATCTCTCAAATTTTCTATTTTTAATATATTTTTGAAATCTTCTACCCCTATGGTCATAATCATCTTTTTTATTTCATATTTACTATTAATATTTTTTATTTTTTTTAAATTTTCAATTATATTTAAAATCGATTTTTTACTTTTATTATCCAATTTTAAATAATTTAACTCATCTTTACTTTTATTAAAAATAACTACTAATTTCAGTACTAAAGATTCCTCTAATAAAAATAAGCTATCTATTTTATCTAAATCTTCCAATACCTCATTTAATTTTATATTTTTATATGTTTTTGGAAATAACTCTTCAAAAACTCCTAAATCATACAAAAGCTTAAAAGAATTACTTGAATTCTCTCCTTTTAACATCTTAAAAAACTCATCTTGAATTCTCTCAATAGAAACTCTTTTTATTTCACTTTTACACTCTTCTATCTCTTGTTTTGTTTCCTGTAATATCAATAATTTTTTTTCTCCTGCTATTCTTATGCCCCTTAATATCCTTAATGGATCCTCTTCTATTCTTTTTTTCCCATTTCCAACAAATCTTAAAACTCTATTTTTTATATCATCTATTTCTACTTGTGATAAATAAATCAGATTACTCCCATTATAAGCTATAGCATTAACCGTAAAATCTCTTCTCTTTAAATCCTCATAGATATCATTAATAAATTCTACTTCAGCTACATTTCTAAAAGATGTAAAGGTCACATCTCTTCTTAACTTTGCAATCTCATAACTTTTACCCTTATAAACTATTTGAATTATTCCAAAAGCTTTTCCAATCTCTTTTGGTGAATAACCTTTAAAAATTTCTTTTAACTTAGGATAATCTATATCTGTACAAAAATCACAATCTTTAGGGCTTAATCCAAGAAGATAATCTCTTATATAACCTCCAACAATATATCCTTTCCCATAAGTATTTAAAATATTTAAAATATCTTTTATATCTTTTGTTAATTTTATTCTATCCATAGTACCTCTACTTTATAATTATAGGTATTTTTCTATCCTCATACGGATTTACCATTGCATAAATTTTACTTGCCACTTCATTTTGTTCTAATAAATTTAAGGAATCTTTCTCTAAATATTTTTGTATATTTTTTAATGAAGTCAAAACTTCTACTTCTTCATCTTTTAATTTTTTTAAATAATTTTGTCCCTCTTTAGTAAATCCTAAAACCCTTATATATGGGATTTTCTCTTTTACTCTTTCTATTTGTTTTTTTTCTATTCCTAAAAGTATGTGAATTAAAATCCTCTGAACTCTTCCCTGAGTATATCTTTTACTTTTTATTTTTTCAAAAAAACTTTCAAACTCCTTACAAGAAAAAGCAGCCTCATATATTCTATTTTCATATCCCTGTTCAATATCTTGAATTCTTTCTAGTTTTTCTTTTTCTAAAAGTATTCTATGTCTTATAAATGGATAAAAATCTTGTAGTTTTGCAAAACTATTTTTTTCTAAACTCTCTTTTAATATTTCATATGTTGTATTAGGTACAACATCTTTTATTTCTTCTCCAGATTGAATTTTTTTTCTAATGCCAGTAGCACTAGAAATTCCATCTTTTATCTCTTCTGAATAATATCCACTTTTTTCTCTCTTTATAGCAATTGGTTCTATTTTACTTTTCCAAAATTTTAAAGCTTTAATATACTCAACACCTAAAATATCATTAGAATCTAACTCATCTGTTTTATCTAATATCTTTAAAGTATTTGAATAAGCTGTTGGATAAGAATATCCCTCTTTCAATTGTTTTTTTAGTTCTACTTTAAACTCTTCTTGCTCTTCTAAATCTCCTCTTTCAATTAATTTTTTTACATCTCCAGTTTCAGACCCAAAAACTAGTTTCTCTATATTCATTAAATTTAATATTCCTATTGCTCCTCTAGCAAATATTTCTGCACTTTGAGTTGAATAAAATATTGGTAACTCTACCACTATATCAACACCATTTTTTAAAGCTAACTCCGTTCTTGTCCATCTATTTATAAAAGCTGGTTCTCCTCTTTGAACATAATCTCCACTCATAACTGCAACAACAACATCACCGTGCTCTTTAGCTTTTAAACAATGATATTTATGCCCATTATGAAAGGGATTATATTCTACAACTATTCCTACTGATTTTTTCATATAAACACCTCATACTCTATTTCTTACATTATAATTCATTTAAATAATTTATCCGAGAAAAATTTACATTTTTTCAAATATAGTTTATAATATGGATTATCTAAATTTTTATTAGGCGGTGATTACATGCTTTTAGCTGTAGATATTGGAAATACTCACATTGTTACTGGTTTACTTAATCCAAAAGGAGAAGTTCTGCTTAGCTTTAGAGTATCTTCAAATGAAAAATTAACTGAGGATGAATATTTTTCATACTTAAAAAATATATGTGATTTTAACGGTATTGAAATTAAAGAATTAAATGGAATTGTTATCTCATCTGTCGTTCCAAATTTAATTGGAATATTTCAATTTTTAGGGAGAAAATACTTTAAAATTGAACCTATGATTATAGATTTGGATTTAAAACTTCCATTTTCTTTTGCTGAAAATCTTCAAATAAATGGTTTTGGTGCTGATCGAATTATTGATATTGCTCAAGCTATTATTGATTATCCAAACAGAAATCTTGTTATATTCGACCTTGGAACTGCTACAACATATGAAGTTTTAAAAGATGGAGTTTATATTGGAGGTGGAATTTTACCTGGAATAGAGATGTCTATTAATGCTCTATTTGGAAATACTGCTAAGCTTCCTAAAGTTAAATTTAGTACTCCAGAAAGTGTTCTTGGTAGAAATACTGCTGAACAAATTCAAGCTGGAATTTTCTATGGTTATGCTGGACAATTAAAAAATATCATACACGAAATAAAAAGAATTGTTCCTGATCCATATATTATAGCTACAGGAGGCTTAGGAAAAATTCTTTTTGCAGAGATTCAAGAAATAGATGAATATTGTCCAGAATTAAGTATTAGAGGTTTATACTCTCTTTATCAAATGAATAAATAATATTAACGAATGGGGGGATTTATGAAAAATATTATTTTTATTTTCGTTATTTTATTTCAATCTATTTTTTCTAAAGAGATTTTAATAAGTGGTGCAGCATCTTTAAAAGAGTATTTAGAAAAAAATCTTCAAGAATACAAAGCTATAAATCCTGAATTGACTATCTCTTTAAATTTAGGCGGTTCTGGAACTTTAAAAAGACAACTTGAACAAGGAGGAGATGTTGATATTATTTTTCTTGCTAACAGAGATTATATGATTGATTTAAAAAATAATAATTATATATTCAATGAAGAAGTTATTTTAAAAAACTCTTTAGTTTTAATAAAAAATAACAACACCTCTTCAAATAAGGGTATTTTAGCTATTGGTGACCCTAAGTATGTTCCTGCTGGCCAATATGCAACTGAAGTTTTAAATAACCTTCCATTAAAAGATTGCTCTTTAGTGTACGGAAAAGATGTTAGAAGCGTACTTTCCTATGTTGAATTAGGAGAAGCCGATTTTGGTATAGTTTATTTAACTGATGCAAAGTTGCTAAAAAATTCTAAAGTTATTGAAGTTTTTCCAACAACTCTTCATAAACCAATTGAATATTCAATTGGTATTTCAAAAACAACTAAAAATAAAGAGGATACTGAGAACTTTTTAAAATTTTTAAGAGGAAAAGGTTGGGAATGATTATACCTCTTAAATTATCTTTAAGTATTGTTTTTTTATCTCTAGCATTTAATTTACTTTTTAGTATTATACTTTATTTTTCCTTTAATAATAAAAGCAATCTGAAAAAAATAATAGAATTTATAGTTACTTTACCTATTTTTTTACCTCCTTCTGTTATTGGATATATGTTGATTATTTTTTTAGGAAAAAATAGTTTTATTGGAAAAATTTTTTATAATCTTTTTGGCTTTAGATTTATATTCTCTTTTGAAGGAGCAGCTCTTGCTGCAATAATAGTTTCTCTGCCTATAATATATCAAGGCGTTAAAGTTGGTTTTGATACTATTGACAAAGCTTATATAGAAACAGCACAATGCCTTGGGGTTTCTAAATTAAATATGATTAAGTTCGTTTACCTTCCACTAAGTTATCGAAAAGTTTTTTCTGGAGTTATTCTAGGAGTTGGACGAGCTTTTGGGGAATTTGGAGCAACTATTTTAATTGCTGGAAATATTCCTGGAAAAACACAAACTTTACCACTAGCTTTATATTCTGCTATTGAGTCTGGAAATTATTCCTCAGCTAATAAAGTTTTAATAATTTTATTATTTTTTAGTGGTTTATTTTTAATATTATATATTTTACTTACAAAAAAAGAGAGCTGAACTTAGCTCTCTTTTCAACATTATACAGTTGTAATCTCTTTTTCTTTTAAAGCAAGAAGTTGATCAATTGTTTTAATTGTTGCATCTGTTAACTTTTGAACATCATCTTCAAATCTCTTTAAATCGTCCTCAGTTATTTCTCCTTCTTTCTCTAACTTTCTTAAGTTATTGTTCATATCTTTTCTGATATTTCTAACAGCAACTTTTCCATTTTCTGCTTCAGTCTTAGCAAATTTTACATACTCTTTTCTTCTATCAGCAGTTAACTCAGGTATCATTAATCTAATAACTTTTCCATCATTGTTTGGAGTTAATCCTAAGTTTGAAGTCATTATAGCTTTTTCAATTGTAGGTATAACTGATTTATCCCAAGGATCGATTACTAATAATCTAGCTTCTGGAGCTGATACAGTTCCAACTTGATTTAATGGCATTAATGATCCGTATTGCTCTATTTTTATTCCATCTAACATTGAAACGTTAGCTCTACCTGCTCTTATTGATGCAAATTTATACTTTGTAGATTCGATAGCTTTATCCATTTTATCTTTACAATCATTCATTATTACTTGTGCGCTCATTTTATCCTCCTAAAATTATCCGTTTATTACTGTTGTTCCTATTTTCTCACCAAGAACTACTCTTTTTATATTTCCCTCTGTTAATGAATCAAATACAACTATTGGTAACTTATTTTCTCTACATAAAGATATTGCAGTTGCATCCATAACTTTTAAATCTTTATTTAAAACCTCTGTATAAGTAACATCTGTATATTTTTTTGCATCAGCAAACTTTACAGGATCCTTATCATAAATTCCATCAACTTTAGTTGCTTTTATTACAACATCTGCGTTAATTTCTATCGCTCTAAGCGCTGCTGCTGTATCAGTTGTAAAATAAGGGTTCCCTGTTCCTCCACCAAATATTACAACTCTACCCTTCTCTAAATGTCTTTGAGCCTTTCTCTTTATGAAAGGTTCAGCTACCTTTGGAATTTCGATTGCAGTTTGTACTCTTGTAGGTACTCCTAATAATTCAATTGCGTTTTGAAGAGCCAGTGAGTTTATAACTGTTGCTAACATACCCATGTGATCTCCAGTTACTCTGTCTATTCCTTGTTCAGTTCCAGATAATCCTCTAAATATATTACCACCACCGATAACTATTCCTACTTCTACTCCTAAGTCTGCTATTTCTTTTATTTGTTTAGCATATGAAGTTATTGTCTCTGAAGAGATTCCAAATTCTTGGTCTCCCATTAAAGCTTCTCCACTTAATTTTAATAGAATTCTATTATAAATTGGCTTCATCTCAAAACTCTCCTCTATTATCATATTTAGCTTAAAAAAAGGGGGTGCTAAGTCGCACCCCTATACTTTGTTGTATTACGCGTTAAGTTGAGCTGCAACCTCTGCTGCGAAATCTACTTCTTCTTTTTCAATTCCTTCTCCAACTTTGTATCTAGCGAAAGAAACTACTTTAATATCTCCTGCGTACTCTGCAACTGTCTCTTTATTTTCAGCTTTTACGAAAATTTGGTCAACTAAACAGCTCTCCTCATAGAACTTGTTCATTTTTCCAACTAAAATCTTTTCGATAATTTGAGCAGGTTTTCCTTCAGCTTCTAATTGCTTTCTAGAAATCTCTCTCTCTCTATCTAAATCATCTGTTGTTACAACTGATCTGTCAACATATTTAGGATCCATAGCTGCTACGTGCATTGCGATATCCTTAGCTTTAGTAATGTTAGCTTCTGTTGCTTCTCCAGTCATCTCAACGATAACTCCTAATTTTCCTCCTAAGTGATTGTAAGTAGTTACAAACCCTTCAGTAGTTACTTTTTCAAATCTTCTTAGAGACATGTTCTCTCCGATTTTTGCGATTAAGTTAGTTATAGTTGTTTCAACTGTAACTCCATCAATCTCAGCAGCTTTTAAATCTTCAACAGTTTTGATTTCTGGTCTTAAAGCAATCTCTACCATTTTTGCTCCTAAAGCTTTGAACTCGTCGTTTTTAGCAACGAAGTCTGTCTCAGAGTTGAACTCTAATACTACTGCTGTTTTGTTATCAGCAGAAACACCGTCAAATATTAATCCCTCTGCAGCTGTTCTTCCTGATTTCTTAGCAGCTTTAGCAATTCCTTTCTCTCTTAGTAAGTCTATCGCTTTTTCGATATCTCCGTTTGTTTCTCCTAATGCTTTTTTACAATCCATCATTCCAGCACCAGTTCTATCTCTTAGTTCTTTTACTAATTTTGCTGTAATCTCTGCCATTTTTTCCTCCTAAATTTTTAGAATTTCTACATATCTATATAGTACAAGGAATTGAGGGCTATGCCCTCAATTCCATTAAATTCAAGTATTTATTACTCAGCTGATCCTTCTTCAACAACGATTTCGTCGTTTGAAACTGCAGCGTTTTCTTTTCCTTGGTTTCCTTCGATGATAGCGTTAGCCATTACAGAAGCGATTAACTTTACTGATCTGATAGCGTCGTCATTTGCTGGAATTGGGTAAGTTATTAAATCAGGATCCACGTTTGTATCAATCATAGCGAATACAGGGATTCCTAATTTAGCAGCTTCTACTAATGCTAATGTTTCTTTCTTAACGTCTACTACGAATATAGCAGCTGGAACTTCTTTCATATCTTTGATTCCTGATAAGTTTTTAGAAAGTTTTACTAACTCTTTTCTGAAGTTAGAAGCCTCTTTCTTAGTGTATGCTGTATCTAATGTTCCATCAGCATCCATTCTTTCTAACTCTTTTAATCTCTCTACTCTAGTTTGGATAGTTTTGTAGTTTGTTAACATTCCACCTAACCATCTGTTGTTTACGTAGTACATTCCTGATCTTTCAGCTTGATCTTTTACAGCTTCTTGAGCTTGCTTTTTAGTTCCTACGAATAAAACTTTTCCACCGTTTGCTGCGATTTCTCTCATTACAGCATAAGCTTCCTCAATTTTCTTTAAAGATTTGTGTAAATCGATTACGTGGATTCCGTTTCTCTCAGTGAAGATGTACTTAGACATCTTTGGATTCCATCTCTTAGCTTGGTGTCCAAAGTGAACTCCAGCTTCAAGTAATTGTTTCATAGTAATTACTGCCATTTTTTAATTCCTCCTAATTTTGGTTATTTCTTCCACTGATCTCAAAACTAAACATCCCCTAAGGGCACCTTGTTTAGAAATAATCAATGTGCATTTTATTAGCAAATTATTGTATCACTTTTTTCTATTTTTGTCAACAAATATATATGCTCCATTTCTTCCTAAATCCTCTTTTTCTCTTCTATAAGAGTACAAATTATCTCTATATGTGCATAGATTATTAGTTATTATATTTTCTTCCTGTATTCCAATCTCTTTCATAAGATTATAATTAAATTTTCTCTTAAATTTCAAGTAAATTGCCTTTAATCCTAACTTTGAAAACTCATCAAGTTCATAATAAAATTCTTTATCTATAAACATTTTAAACTCTCTTTAAATTCTAGCGTTTTTTTCATTTTTTTACATAAAATTTCAAACTCTTGAAAATTTAAACTTTGTTCTCCATCAGATAAAGCACATGCTGGATTTTGATGTATTTCTACCATGGCACCATCAGCTCCTGCTAAGATACATCCTAGTGTCACTGGTTCAACTAAAGATTTTTTACCCGTTCCATGACTTGCATCTATTATAATTGGAAGATGAGATTTTTCTTTTAAAAGTGCTACACCATTTATATCAACAGTATTTCTAGTTGCAATTTCAAATGTTCTAATTCCTCTTTCACAAAGAATAACTTTTTCATTACCAAAAGCAACTATATATTCTGCTGCCATTAAAAACTCTCTTATTGTAGCACTTAATCCTCTTTTTAAAAGAATAGGTTTATTTGTCTTTCCTAGTTCCTTTAATAAGCTAAAATTTTGCATATTTCTAGCTCCAACTTGAAATATATCTGTATATTTTTCTATTAACTCTATATCTCTAGTATCCATTACTTCTGTTACCATTACAAGGTCATATTTATCACATGCTTCTCTCATATATTTTAGGCCCTCTTCTCCTAAACCTTGGAAGTCATATGGAGATGTTCTTGGCTTAAAAGCTCCACCTCTTAAAAATTCTCCCCCATTTTCCTTTACAACTTTAGCAATGCCCATTATCATCTCTTTATCTTCAATTGAACACGGCCCTGCCATTAGAATTAAATCTGTACCACCTATTTTTCTACCTTTTATTTCTATAAGAGAATCCTCTTTTTTAAACTCTCGACTAACAAACTTAAAAGGTTTTCCTATTTTTACAATCTCTTTAACTATTGAGAACTCTTTCAATTCCTCTTTAGTTAATCCACCTTTTTTTCCCATTATTCCTATTTTTTTTATACTACCATCTAAAACCTCTAAAGCTCCATGCCCTGTTTTTTGTATAAATTTCTTTAGCTCTAAGATTTCTTCAGATGTAGCACTTTCTTTTAACACTACATACATTTTTATCACCTAATTTTTTATTATTATTATATCATATTTATACCAAAACAGTGCTTTTTAAATTCACATTTTAAACATTTTTCTTCGGATAATCTTTTTTCTGAAAACACACCGTTAGATATCCCCTCTGTTATCAAATCAAAATCCTTTAAAATTTCTTCTTCGTCTCCTATATTATAAGGAACTTCAATTTTATTTTCATTTTTTACAAAATATATACATCCTCCTGAAACTTTCTTCTCACTATTCATTGATAATAAATAACAATAAAGTTTTATTTGTGATGTATAATTTTCTAAACTCTCTTTATCTATACTATCTGATCCTGTTTTAAAATCTACAATTTTTAAATTTTCTCCTTCTTGTATAATTAAATCTAATTTTCCTTCAATAGTATAAGCACCTCTAAATACAAATAATTTTTTTTCAACATCTACTATTTTATTTTTTAATAAATCACCATTGTAATATTTTAAAATTTGTTCTAAACCTTTATTTAAAACTTCTTTATCTAAAAATAAATTCTCCTTCTTTTTCATAAATTCATAATCAGAGTAGTATTTATTTTGTATTTTCTCTATATTTAAATTTTTACCATTTAATATAGAAAGATTTAAATACTCAAAGCTTTCATGAATTAAGGTTCCATAAAAATTTTCAATCGTTTTTTTCCTTTGAAAATCATAAATTTTATTTAATTTGTATCTATATGGACACTCTTTGTATTTTAATAAATCTCCCGTATAAGAATAACTATCTTTAATATCTATAATACTTGTGTTTTCTATATTTAACTCTGAAAAGTTTAAATCTCCAGATAATATATCTGGAATATTTTCATAAACTCTTTTAAACGGTAACGATGGTGTCTGTCTTTTACCTTTGTTATTTTCTATACAACTTAAAATCAATAAATTTTTAGCTCTTGAGAAAGCTGTGTAATACAATCTCCAAAAATCAAAATCTTTTATTCTGTATTCAGGTTCAAAATCATTATAAGGAATGTATTTTTTTTCTAACTCTTCATCATCATTCTTATCTGATTCAGGTACACTTTCTAAAGATCCTACTATTACTATTGGAAACTCCAATCCTTTTGACTGGTGAATTGTTAAAAATGAAACTGCACCTTTTGGAGCATATTCTTTTATATCTTCATATTCATCAACTCCATTTTGTTTTAAAAATTTCAAATGCATTGTAAAAAAATAATCTCCAATTTTTATTATATTTTCATTATTTAAATTTTGAATACTAGATATCTTATCTGCTTTTTCAACAATTTTTGAAAATATACCTAAATTATATAAAGCTCTATTTTCTAAGACACTATTATCTTTATTTTCAAATATTTCTTTAAAACATTTTATAGAAATAATTTTATAATATAGATTTAAAAGATTTCCTATATTAGTATTTATATTTTCATATTCACTTTTTATTATTTCTAACTCTCTTTTTAACTCTTCATCTACTTTTATTTTTTTCTCTATAATATTTAAACATTTTTTGTAATAGTCTAGTATTTCTAATTTATATTCATTATTATAAATTTTACTATTTTCTCTTAACAAAACATAAAGAAAAATACCTATAATTAATATAATTTCTTCTCTATTAAAAAATAGATTTGATCTTGGAGAATAGACACCAATTCCTCTATATTCTAAATAATGAGCTAAAGAAACTATTTTTTTATTCTTCACTGATCTAAATAAAAAAGCTACTTGATTATAATCATTTATTTTTTTTGAATTCTTCATAAAAATTAAAAAATTCGCAATTCTTTCTTGCCATTTATTTTCAGAACTTTCCACAGATAATTTTACGACTCGAGTTCTATCTATATTTTTTTCTTTAGGTACTATTAGTTCTTTTGAATGTCTAAATTCATCCCAATATAAACTATCTATCCACTCTTTACAAAAATTAACTATATCTTTTTCTGATCTATAATTTACTTCTAGTTTAACAACTTTACATATTTTCCCTACTCTTCCTTCAAATTGAAGAATATTCCTAATTGTAGCCCCTCTAAACCTATATATTCCTTGATCATCATCTCCAACTACACAAATATTTTGTTCTTTTCCACCTATTAAAAAAATTAATTTTTCTTGTATTGTATTTGTATCTTGATATTCATCAATCATTGTATATTTTATTTTACTTTGAAGTTTTTTTAGAATTTCTAAATTTTCTTTTAAAATTCTATAAGCTTCACATTGGATCATAGAGAAATCTATAACATTCTCTTCAAAAATTAATTTTTTGTACATTAGGTAACTTTGTGTTAAAAAACTGTTATCATCTAACTCAAGCCCCTCTTCACTAAATTTATTAAACCACTTTATTAAGTTTTCTCCAATTTTCCAGTTAGTTAAATAATTTTTATTTTGAAAAAAATTATTAAATCCATTAATTTCTTTAAAAAATTTTAATTTTGAAAAAACAAAAAATTTTTGATCTACATTATCTAAAACTCTATATCCTCTTTTTAAATTTGAATACTCAATATTCTCATCTATTATTTTCAAACAAATTGAATGAAGTGTTCCTATATACAATCCCTCTAAATATATTTTTTCATTTTTTAATCTATTTCCTATTCTAGTTGTTAACTCCCTTGCTGCTCTTTCTGTAAAAGTAGAAACTAAAATTTCTTCTGGTTTTATATTTTTATCCTTTATCATATAAATCATTCTTTCAACTAAAGTTCTTGTTTTTCCAGAACCTGGACCAGCTATTATAAGTAAAGGTCCATCAATATTTTCTACAGCTTCTTTTTGGCTTAAATTTAAATTCATAATAACCGTCCTTTTTATTTTAGTATACAAAAAAAACAAAAAAAAATAAAGCTTAGGTTTTATACCTAAGCTTTAAACTTTTAATTAATAACTATGCTGTTATTGCTGATACTGGACAAACTCCTGCGCAAGCTCCACAGTCTACACAAGCCTCTCCAATTTCATATTTTCCATTAGCGTCAGCTGATATTGCTGATACTGGGCAAGTTCCTTCGCAAGCTCCACATCCAATACAAGTGTCTTTATCTATTACGTGCATTCTAAATACCTCCTGATTTTTTTATGTTTCTATACTTACTATACTCAATTAAATGGAAAAAGTCAAGATAATTTGGTTGAAAAAAATACATTTTTTTCTAAAAACTTTGATTTTCAAATCATGCAATAAACTAATTTAATCTTTTGGATTATCCTTCATCATTTCTTAATTCATCATTATTTTTAAATTCATTTTGTAATTTTTCATAATATTTCTGTGTAGCTTCTTGAATGGAAACTCTCTTTCTTATTTTTTACAAAAAATAAAAAAGATTGGCAACTTCCTATCCTCCCAGGGGGCTGCCCCCCAAGTACTTTCAGCGTTTATGGGCTTAACTTCCAGGTTCGAAATGTTACTGGGTGTACCTCCATAG
>Ga0114938_1000584_pt1 | contig 26734 bp, 21 predicted proteins | sample AshMeaBigSpring_FD_88675 | JGI IMG/M metagenome (GOLD analysis project Ga0114938, IMG submission 88675) | Groundwater microbial communities from Big Spring, Nevada to study Microbial Dark Matter (Phase II) - Ash Meadows Big Spring | ecosystem: Environmental > Aquatic > Deep subsurface >... | reverse complement strand
TGTGCTCCAAGAAGCGGCCGACCACCGAGGTGACTCGGACAGTCTCGCTCAAGCCGGGTATTCCTGGACGCAAGCAGCAGATGCTGCGCACTTGAAGATCCACCCGAACGCCTGCCTGCGAAGCCCGGTAGAGAGCTTGGATGCATTCGGGGTCGGATAGGTTGTTGAGCTTGAAGGCGAGTCTTCCCGCCCCGGTGCGACGGTGAGCCTGGATCTCTCGCTCGATCTTGGCCAGGATCTCTTGACGCATGAAGACCGGGGAGACGATCAGTTTCCGATACCGCTGGGGACGGGCATACCCGGTCAGGGCATTGAAGAGATCGGTGACGTCAGCCGCCATCTCGGGATCCGCCGTGAAGTATCCGAGGTCGGCGTACACCCGACTGGTGTGTGAGTTGTAGTTGCCGGTCGAGAAATGCACGTAACGGGCGATTCCTTCCGCCTCCTTGCGCACCACCAACGCCAGCTTGGCATGTACCTTGAGCCCCACCAGCCCGAACACCACGTGCACGCCAGCTTTCTCCAACGCTCGCGCCCATTCGATGTTGTTCTCTTCATCGAAGCGGGCCTTGAGCTCGACAACCACCGCCACCTGCTTGTCGCGTTCGCGGGCCTCCAGCAGCGCGTCGACGATCGGAGAGCGGGGGCCGACTCGGTACATGGTTTGCTTGATGGCAAGCACCGCTGGATCGCGGGCAGCCGCCCGGACAAAATCAATCACCGGAGAGAAACTGTCATAGGGGTGATAGAGGAGGACATCCCGGCGACGAATCACCGAGAACATGTGCTCGGCGTCGAAACCAGGCGGCAGCGAAGGAGCGAACGGTTGGTCTTTGAGATCGGGACGATCGATGTTGACCAGCGCCACCAGGTCAGCCAGACCCAGAGCTCCCTCGAGGGCGTACACCTGATAAGGGGCCAGCTTGAGATTGTGGGCAAGCAGGGTCTGTACGGTCTCCGGCATCCTGGCGTCTACCTCCAGCCTCACCGCCGACCCGAACTCGCGTTGCTCGACGCTCTCTGCCATTGCCGCTAGCAAGTCCGAGGCTTCGTCCTCTTCGATTTCGAGATCGGCATCCCGAGTCACCCGGAAGGGATAGGCGTCGACAATCTCGAGCCCGGGAAACAGCAAATCGAGGTTGGCGGCGATCACCTCTTCCATCCACACCAAGTTGTTGCCGGCCAACTCCCCCAGCCCAAGTCGCTCGGTGCTCTCGGCCCTCTCCTCGGACGGGATCCTCAGTAGGCGAGGCAAAGTGTTAGGCACTTTGACCCGGGCGAACCGTTCGCCGAGGGCAGCATCCTTCACAACCACTGCCAGGTTGAGCGCCAGGTTGGAGATGTGGGGAAACGGGTGGGCGGGATCGAAGGCGAGCGGAGTGATCACCGGGAAGATCTCACGCTCGAAGTAACTCCGCAGCAGCAGGCGCTGGCGGGCGCGCAGGTCCGAATAGGAGAGCACCCGAATCTCGGCGGCCTCCAGCTGAGGACGCAGGTCATCCCGCCAGGTCTGCACGGCGACATCCAGATCAGGTTTGAGTTCTCGGCGGATGGCAGCCAGCTGTTCGGCCGGCGGCAACCCGTCCGGGGGAAGTTCCAGCGTCCCCGTTGCCAGCTGATCTCGTAAGCCGGATACTCGAATCATGAAGAACTCATCCAGGTTGGATCCAAAGATGGAGAGGAACTTGACCCGTTCCAGAAGTGGGTGGCGCGGATCCAGCGCCTCCTCCAGCACATTGTGGTTGAACCGGAGCCAACTGGTTTCCCGGTTTAGGTAAAGCGCCGGGTCGCGCAGGTCCCAAGCAGCTGGCTCGGAAAGGCGCGTCACCACAGCAAAACAACTCCTTCCCCGCCCGGATGGGTACCGATTCTACACTGGTCCCATCGGCAGAGAGGGAGGCGCCACTTGAGATGCGACTTCTCATGCTCTTGCGCCACGCCAAATCCGATCGCACCCCGGTGCCGGGCGGAGACCATGCGCGGCCACTCAATCCCCGCGGGGAGCGAAACGCCGCCCTCGTCGGCCGCTACCTGAGCGACCCTGACCGGACCCCGGATTCTGTGATCACCTCCACCGCGGTGCGGGCACGCCAAACCTTGCAGTTGGCAATGGACGCCGGGGGATGGAAATGTCCGGTTCGGGAGGCAGCCATGATCTATTCGGGAAGTGTCACCGACATCCTTGATGAGATCAAGGCCGAGGATCCGCGGCGACAGCGCCTACTGGTGGTTGGTCACCAGCCGGCCTGGTCGGATCTTGCCAGCCGGTTGATCGGCGGTGGGGAGATCGACCTCCCCACCGCCGCGCTGGTTGCGATTCGGTTTGAGGTGGAGGATTGGGAGTCGATCGGCGCCGGACGCGGGAGCCTTGCTTGGCTGGTTACTCCTGCTTTACTGGGGACGGCTGAGTAACCCCGGTTGAACTCATGGGACCGAGAGGTTGACCCACAGTTCGACCGGCTGGTAGGGCCCGCTCCAGTTTGCTCCAAACAGGTCGCCGTCTCCGTCGAAATCCGCCGCCGCCATGTTGTGGGATCCGGTGGTTGCGATCACCCTTACGTCCCAACTGGCAGCCCCGTTGCGGCTGAGGTAAAGCCGGATCTCGTCGGCCCCTTCCGATTGATGCATCTCGGCAGTCACGACGTCGAGTCGTCCGTCAGAGTCGAAGTCCGCCACCATCAGGCTGTGGGTGAATTGGACCGGCACATCAATTAGCCGGTTCTCCCACGTCCCGGCCACCGGATCAGATGGGGCTCGGTACCAACGCGTAGCATCCTGACCCTCAGCTGGAGTAAACACAATGTCGGAGCGACCGTCGGCATCCAGGTCAGCAACCTTCAACACCGCCTGCGAGTAGACGCCACTGGCAAATACCTGCTTCACCCACGCCCCCGCCACCAGATCGGAGGGCGGTGCGAACCATCCGCTGGGAACGACTACGTCGGGACGACCGTCGCCATTGATTTCCCCTACCGTCAGACCCTCACCCTGTTCAAGGCCTTCCACCAGGCGTTGTTGCCAGACGTTGGCACCGGCATGACGCCACACCACCACTCGCACCCCATCCGGGCCCTGGTCGCGAGTCACCACGTCGAGATCGCCATCCAGGTCGAGATCGGCCAACTCGATATCATGGGCTCGGGGAGAGCCAATCACATGCCGGACCCACGAACCGGAGTTGTTCTCGTACCACTCGATCACATTCAGGTTGTACTCGGAGATGACAACGTCGAGGTCGTTGTCGCCATCCGTTGAACTCGTCCGACACGATCCCGGTTGCCGCCGCCAAAGCCGCGGTCGTGAGGCCGGAGGCCGACGGAAAGGCAAGCAGCGATATCGCAATCGCCACTACCACAACGAAGGCAACGCTCTCCGTTCCAGATCATACGAGCCCCTGTCTGTTGACTCTATATTGGAGTAATCGGCAGTTCGCTCAGCCGGGCACGATTCGGTAGACCGAGCCGTCGAGGGTGGTGAGGTAGAGCTCTCCGTGGCCGTCCTCGCCGAAAGACGAGGGGCTTCCGGTGACTTGGATGGCGGGCCAGGAGAGATCGATCCAGCCTGATTGCCAAGCCCTGACGCCTCTCAGGAACCCACCGCAGAAATCTGAGTAGAGGAAGGTTCCGGCGAGTGACGGGATAGCCGTGCCCCGATAGGCGAAGCCACCGATCACCGTGCAACCGTCGGCGCGGTAGTACTCGGTGACCGGGGGAACCAAGCCTTGTAATTGGCAACGGGTTGACCCGAAACACCCAGAGCCCTCCCTGATCGGCCACCCGAAGTTGTTGCCTGCCGCAGCCGGGGCAGCATTCACCTCCTCCACAGTCCGCTCACCTACGTCCCCGATGAAGATGGTGTTAGTAGGCGGATCGAAGTCGAACCGCCACGGATTGCGCAGCCCCTTCGCCCAGACTTGGTTGGCCCCGGTATCTACATCGATACTGACAATCGACCCCAGCAACGATGCCGGGTTCTGGGCGTTGGCGCGGGCCGCGCTCCCCCCCCCGTCCCCCAGACTCAGATACAGCTTGCCATCCGGACCGAACTGGAGCATGCCGCCGTTGTGGTTGGAGGCGGGCTGGTTGACCGTCAGCAGCGTCTTCACCGGAACCGGATCGGCCCGATTGGCGTCTGCTGAGACCCGGTACTCGATCACCTGGGTGTCGCCGGCGATGTCGGTGTAATCAACAAAGAAGCGGCCGTTGCTGGCGTAGGAGGGATGGAAAGCCAGCCCCAACAAGCCCTGCTCGGCACCGGTGGAGACCAGGAAGGAGACGTCGAGGAAGTTCTGGGTGAGCAGCCGCCCGTCGGCAACCACCCGGATCCAACCTCCTTGTTCAACCACGAACAAGCGGCTGTCTCCGGCCGGAGCGTTGAGAAAAACGGGTTTGGTGAAGGGGTGAGGGAGTTTCTCCAACTTCAGCGGAGGAAGCGGAGGTAGTCCTGCAAGAAAGCGTCCTGCGACTGGAACCCCGGTCCCACCCCCGGTCGCAATCTGGACGTCGGCTACCCCCTGCTGGTTGCGATTGGAGAGATAGAAGGTTGCGTTGGAAGGCCGGAAGATGCCGACGGTCTCATCGCCATCGTCGTCCCAGTCTCCGGCCAGGATCTGATCACCGGGGTTCCCGTAGTAGAAGGATGTAGAGGTGGGAGCCACCGGCTTTGCAAGATCGTTGGTGAGGTAGGCGAACCCGGAAGCAGCCCGGTACAACCCAACCGTGTCGACACCATCGCCATCGAAATCGCCTGCGAAGGGAACATCACCCGGGACGCCGAAGTAGACAGCGCGGTCGGCGAACCCGGTTCCCAGCGTATCGCGAAGATAGAGCCTCCCCTGTGAGGGACGGTAGATGGCGAAGGTGTCGAGCCCGTCACCATCCCAGTCGCCGGCCAGCGGGATGTCGTTGGAGAGGCCGAAGAAGAACGACTGGTCGGCAACGCCGGTGGCATTGAGGTTGCGGAGGTACACGAAACCGTTCGACCTACGGTACATGGCAACCGTGTCGATCCCATCTCGGTTCCAATCGCCCAACAGTGGCGTGTCTCCAGGGTCCCCAAAGAAGAAGCTCCAGCTATCGCCGGCCGGTGATCGAAAACTCCACAACCCAGCGGCACTCACCATCGCGAGTGCGGTCCCGGGGCCACCAAATGCGAGCTGGGCCAGGTTCACCTCACTCGCCGCCGTGAGTCTCGGGGAATCGGCCGGTTCAATCTCGGCGAGGCCCTGCCACGAAGTTGCCAAGCCGAGGCCAGTCATGACCGCGACCCAAATCGAAAGGGCCCCCCTCCGGAAGGGACGGGGACTAACCCCGCCCCTTCCGGCACGACTCAGGGTGTCACCACCGGGCAGGCGGGTGATCCGCCGGTGGTGCACACGATCCTGCCCTGGATGGCTGGGCTCACCGGGCTGCTGGCAATGAGGTGGTCAGTCAGCACCTCGTCCATCAGGTCCCGAGTGGCATAACCCGACTTCCCGGTTGACACCGGATAGCCGTCTCCACCGGTAGCCATGAAGTCGTTGATGGCCAGCGTGTAAGGACCTCCCGTCGCGCTCAGGTCGATGGCAGCCCCGTCACAACCGGTGGCGGTCTGGCGGATCGCACCGGTTACCCGGCTTCCTGCCACCGCCGAGATGTCGTACGTAAAGCACAAGCCCGAAACCTGGGCGTAGCGTCCGTCTGCCGCCGGCATCGCAGAGACGCCGCGCTCGAGGAACTCCTTGAGCTCAGCGCCGGTCGCCTGGAAGGTTGACACAACGTTCCCGAACGGGAGCACCGTGAACACCTGGCCCCGGGTGATCGTGTGTGGCGGAGGCGGCGACCCGTAGGCGGGACAGAAGTCGGTGGGGCTATCGGTTGCGGGACAGGTGAGGTCTGCTCGCAAGCCGCCCGAGTTGGTAATCGCGAAATCGGTGCCATAGATGGTCCGCATCGCATCGGTGGTCAGATCGCCTACCAGCGACTCACAGGTGCGTCCGGCGCTTTGCCCGCAGGCGTCGGCCCTTGGAATCCGCACGCTGGAAGTGCCTAGCACCACATTGAAGATGGGGGCCAGCTGGGCGTTGAGGTCATCGATCCGAGCCTGGATAGCCGGATCGGCAGTGACACCGATGTTCCACGGCTTGTGGAAGTCGGCGGTCTTGTAGAGCACGCGCTTGGTGTTGGCATCCACCACCAGTGTGACCCGGGTGAAGCGGATACCCCTGCTCCGGTTCTCCGCAACCAACACACCGTTGGGTCGGTTGGCGACCACCTGCGCGTCGGTGTGGTCGCCCAACACCGCGTCAACATAACCGCCCAGCGCATCTGCGATCTCCACCACCGGCCCGGTCGGCTCGGTAAGCGTCCCTCCGGTCGCACCCTCATGGCCGATGGCGATGATGGCGTTGAGCTTGCCCTTCGAGCGCAGCTTGTCCACTTCGGCCTTGATCGCCGCCACCGGGTCGGTGACCACGAACGGGTCGAGATTCCCGGGGAAAATGAGCGAGGTGAGGTTGGTGTTGGAATAGCCGACCACCCCCAGCTTGAACCCGTCGAAGTTAAACGTCGCCGAAGGCTTCCACTCGGCCGGAGTCTTCCCGGTAGCTGGATCAACCAAGTTGGAGGACAGGTAGGGGAAAGCGGCCAGCGGGATCAGCTCCGTGCGCAAGTAGTTCTGCCCCCGATCGAAGTTGTGGTTCCCCAGTCCATCGGCCGAGAAGCCCATCAGGTTCATCGCCTCGATAGTTGGCTTGTCGCCGAAGAAGTTGGAGATGGGCGGGGTCGCGCCTACCGAGTCGCCGGCCGCCACCGTGATCGAACTGCCCGGGGCCAGCGCTCGATACTTGTCGAACCAGGGCTTCAAGAAGGCGGACCCTCCAATCGGGAAGCTCGGGTTATTGGCCGGGGTCGGAATGTTGTCGGCCGCCTCTGAGAGCGGAACCAACTGGCCGTGGTAGTCGCTGATGTCGAGTACCTGGGCGATCTTCCACTGTCCCGGGCTGGGGAACAGCTGGGTGAGGATCTTGCCTTCGGTGTTCTGCGGTCCCGGGATCCCCATCAGGAAGGAGACAGTCGGGGCGAGATCGATTGCCCGGATTCCAGCTACCGGGCCCTGATGGCGGATGCCGGGCCCGGCTGCCACGAAGGTCCCGTGCATGTTCACGTTGTGGGCCACGTCAACCAGGTCGGGCAGGTAGCCGTGCTGGCCGAAGAACTGGCTGAAGGCTATGGTCTGGCCGGGTGTCGCAGCATCGGTCTGATAGGGCGGGCGGAACACCACCACCACATCGCCGCTCCGGCTGGGGTGCAGGGCGTCGCTGCCGTCAACGTTGCGGAGCTCTTCCTTGCGCATAACCCGTTCGACCACCTGCGCGCCCGGGTTGGCGGGGTCGGTGAGGTTCTCGAAGGCAGCGACGATCTGGTCGCGAACCGTCTCGTAGCACACGGTTACCGTAGAAGTGCAGGCCAATGGAATCCCCCCAGTGCCGGGATCCCGGCCTGTCACCTTGAGATAGATCTCGGCGGTCCCGCCGGCGTGGCATTCCTTGGCCTGGGCAGTCGCCGCCGCCCGGCAGTTCGAGGTCTGCTCAGTAGCCAGGCCGAGGCCAGCCAGAACTTTGGAGACGTTGACCGCGTACCACTGGGGAGCAAAGCCGTGATCCGAGCTGGCAAACACGGTGGTCCCGTCCCCCATCAGCTCACGCCCCAAGCCAAGAGTGTCGTTGGCCTCCATGTAGGCAGAGCGGATGTAACCCTCACGGATATCAACCCGCCCGTCCGGGATGTCGTCGTTGGTGAGGTCGTCGTAGTAGGGGTTGGGGTTGCCATCCATGTCGGTGGGCGTAACCAGCCCCATGAACTGGTGACTGAATTCGTCGGTGACTGGGTTGCCCATCATGAGCAGGTCGGGTTCAACTCCGAGTTCGTCGAAAATGTATTTGAGGTAGCCGAAGTGGGCGTCCTTCCAGAACAGGCCCTGCTGGACGTAGGTGTCTTCGTCGACGATCCCCGCCTCGAGGGGAGAGAAGTCGGCGGCGGTGGAGGTGGGGAAGTTGGCGGCCAGCGTCTCCTCGAAGGCCAGCGAACCCGCCACGCCGAGAGCGTTATAGGTGGCGTTGGCGCGGGCAATTGAGGTGAAGTAAATCCGGAACTGGCTGAGGTCAGGAGCGATCTCGATCGCCTTGATATAGAACCCGGCAGTCTGACCGACGCGAGCTCCGGTAAGCGTGACCTTCACGTCCGCCCACTCCCCTGCCGAAAGATTGGCGATGGCTTGGGCGCCGTTCTTCGCAGCAGTCGAGGGAACCACCAAGACCGCGTCGTAATTGGTGGTGGAATCGTTGGTCGAGTCGTAGATGAAGAGGTCATACGTGCGGGTGACGTTGTCTGCGGCCGGAGAAGCGGTGTTGGTCAGTGTCAGCGTCTCTTGCTTTGCTGGGGAGAAGGAGGAAGGCGTGTTGGTCCAACCGATAGCGTCGTCGAGGTCGACCCGCTGGTACGACACTCCGAAGGTGTTGGCAAGCCCCGGCTGACCGGGAAGGTCGAAGTTGAGGAGAACTCCGCGATTCGAAAAGAACGTGCGGAAGTCGACTACCGGTCCCTGCAAGGCGGGCACCAGACTGCGGGAGCCGACCCACTCCACCGACACCACAGTCTTGCCGGAGCGTTCTGCGGCTTGCTGGATGGAATCAGCCTGCAGGATGCCGGTGGCTGCAAATGAGGTGCGGTTGTTGAAGTTGGTTTCACCGGTGCGGTGAAAGGTGTTGTTGATGGAACCGTGGGTTCCCGGACCCGACCCGGTGGCGAGCGAGGCCCAGCCAACACCAGTGTTAGGCGGGAACTCTTGGCGGAGACCGTTGGCGCCAGCAACACCCTTGGCGAGCAAGTCGGCATAGGTTGGCATCAGCCCGAGCGAGGCGTACTTTTCCATCAGGTCGGGACGCATGCCATCAGACGCAAAGAAGATGACCTTGTCTGCAGTCGGCTTGGTTGGTGGAGCCCCGGCAGCAATCGTTGAAGGTAGGGTCGCTATCAGTAGAGCCCCCGCCCATACCACTGCCAGTCGTCGCGTACTTGTGTTCCCCTGCATGACTCCTCCTCCGCTAGGCCATTGCTCGCAGCCTATCCTCTCGACAGGTGGCGATGCAACCACCCCGCGCGCTTAATTCGCGTTCTCGCTATGTGACTAGTCACCACCTTCCCCAAATTGGTGCCGGATCGGACAACTGTTGTCGCATTGACGCACCCAAATTGGAGCGATCTAGCACAACAGCTGTATCAGAGCTCCCAAATTGGAGCGATCTAGCACGACAGTTTCGATCGAACGTGCGGGAAATGGGTGGGAAGGCCCGCCCGTTACGATCTCGGTTGGATGCACGTTCGCGCCCAAGACCTCGAAGCTGCGCTGGCTGCCAATGGTCTCAGGCTCACGGCCGCCCGCCGGGCGATTTGTCGGGTGCTGGCGCGTTCCCATGACCAGCACCTCACCGCGACTGACCTCCTGCGCAAAGTCAAGCGCGCCAGCCCCGGCGTCAATCTCTCCACCATCTATCGGACTCTCGAAGCCTTGGAAGGGGCGGGACTCCTCCATCATGTCCATCTCGGCCACGGGCCCGGGATCGTGCACCTGAGCGAGGCAACCGACCACCACCACCTTTATTGCGAGCGCTGCGGCAAGACTGTCGATCTTCCCCTCCCCGAACTGGGGCCGTCCCTTCGCCGGCTGGCGGCCAGGCATGGGTTTCGGTTGGGAGGCGTTCATTTCGCCATCGCAGGGTTGTGCCAGGCGTGCGCGGCCGAATCAGACGGGCCAACCAAGCTCGGGCCGTAGAACGTCCGCGAGCAGGTGCCGGCTTCCGTCAAGTTCAGGCTAGTTGCGAATCGTTCGCAACAAAACTAGGGTGAGCACTCTGTGCACATTCCGGATGGATTTATCAACGGCATCACGTCGCTGGGAGCCGGGGCGGGAGCCCTCGGCGCCCTCAACGCCTGTCTGCGACGGCTGCCGCGGATAGATCCGCTGGTCCCTCTCACCGGGCTGGCCGGGGCTTTCATTTTTGCGTTCCAGATGCTGAACTTCCCGGTGGCGGCCGGTACCTCTGGCCACCTGGTGGGAGCCGCTTTGGCCGCCATCCTGCTCGGCCCTGCCAGGGCGGTGGTAACGCTTTCGCTGGTGACCCTGCTCCAGGCCTTGGTCTTGGCAGACGGAGGGATCTCCGCGCTCGGGCTCAACGTCCTCAACCTCGGGGTGGTTGCTCCCCTCGCCGGTGGGGCGACCTACCAGGTAGTTGTGTACTCCTTTCCCCGCCGCCGGGCCTCGGTGGCGAGCGCGGCAGTGGTGGCGGGGCTGGTTTCGGTGCTGGCCGCCGCCATGGCTTTGGTTGCGGAGTACGCGCTGGGAGGCAACCACGCCGTTCCCGTTCGCACCGTTCTCACCGCCATGGTTGGAGCTCATGTCGTGGTCGGCCTTGCCGAGGGCCTAATCACGTCGGCGGTAGTCGCAACGGTGCTCAGAGTTAGACCCGACTTGGTGAGAGGAGCGCGTGGTCTGGCTCCGGTTACCCAGACCGGCGGGCGCCCAACTTGGGGAATCACGGTGGCGGGTGTTTTGGGCGCCGCCGTGCTATTGGCGCTCCTACTCCCCCGGTCGAGTGCGGATCCGGATGCGTTCACCTCGGTCGCCACCGATCAGGGACTGGTGACGACCGCGCCTGCTGCCGATTCCCCGGTAGCGGAACGAAACGCAAGCCGAAAAGCTTCCACCAGCTCAACCATCGTGGCTGGAGTGCTCGGCACGATGTTGGTCTTCGGCGCCGGGACAGGACTGTTCACCGCTTTGCGAAGGGTTGGCAACCGGTGAGCGCTACCCATACCCACGCCTTCCTCAGCCACCAGAACTCGGCACTTCACCGTCTGGCGCCTCAGGTCAAACTGGTGGCCTGCATCTGGTTCGTGCTGGCGGTAGTCGCCACTCGCCGTGAGGCTCTCGCCTTCTTGGCCATCGATGCGATGCTGGTTGGGATCACGGCCTTGGCGGGTGGGCTCTCGCTCGGCTTCTTGGCCCGCCGCCTCACGTTGGGGCTCCCCTTCATACTTTTCGCCTTCCTGCTCCCATTTCTGGGGGGGGGACCGCAGATTGAGGTTGGCGGGATGACAATCTCCGAGCCGGGGCTATGGGCTGCCTGGAACATCGTTGCCAAGGCCACCCTCGGCCTGGGGGTGGTGGTGGTGATGGCAGCCACTACTCCCCCGCCAGATGTGCTGGCCGGGCTGGAGCGGCTCCGCTTCCCCCATTTCGCGACCGCCACTGCCGGGTTCATGCTCCGCTACCTCGATCTGATCGTCGACGACTTCCGGCGGATCCGGATCGCGATGGCGTCCCGCGGTTACCGGGGACGCTGGTTCGGATCTGCTTTCGCCCTCGCCAGTTCCGCCGGAACGGTGTTCATCCGCTGCTACGAACGAGGAGAGCGTGTACATCAAGCCATGGTCGCCCGCGGATATGTTGGCAACATGCCAATCCCTGCTCACCCATCTCCCAGCCGGCAACAGCTGATGACCGCCTGCGGGCTGCCGACGCTGGCAACCGGGTTGGCCGCCCTCAGCTGGTTGATCAAATGAGCACCCCCGCGCTTGAAGTAACCGGACTCGAGTTCGCCTACCCGGATGGCACCCAGGTGCTACGGGGAACCGAGTTCCATATCCATCCGGGAGAACGGGTGGCGCTGTTGGGAGCCAACGGCGCCGGGAAGACGACGCTGGTGCTGCACCTGAACGGAATCCTGCGCCCACAGGCGGGAACAGTGACGGTGGCCGGACTCCCGCTCGATCAGCACAACCTGGCTGAGATACGGCGCCGGGTGGGGATCGTCTTTCAGGATCCAGACGACCAGCTGTTTATGCCCACCGTATACCGCGACGTCGCCTTCGGCCCTGCCAACTTCGGCATCGGCCAGCCCGAGCTCGACCAGCGGGTGGGGACCGCTCTCGCCGCGGTAGGAATGGAAGGGGTGACACCGCGTGCGCCTCACCACCTCAGCCTGGGAGAGCGCAGGCGGGTGGCAATCGCAACCGTGCTCGCCTGTCGGGCTGACATCCTGGTCCTGGATGAACCCTCATCCAACCTCGACCCCGCCGCCCGCCGCGAGCTGGCCGACCTGCTGGAAGGACTCGACATCACGCTGCTGATGGTTTCCCACGACCTCCCCTACGCGCTTCGTCTGTGCCCTCGCACGTTGATCCTGTCCGAAGGTCGCATCGTGGCTGACGGGCCGACTGAGGAGCTGCTCGGAAACCAAGCGCTGCTCGCCGCCAACCGACTCGAGCTCCCCTACCGCTTTAGCTCTTCGAGTATTCAGAGTCAGTGACTGCCTGACCAGTCCATTGAGTGGGACCGCCGGTGGTCAACGAGAGATGGAACATGAAGTTGGTGGGGCCGGCGCCGTGCCAATGCAGCTCTTGGGGTGGAGTCACAACCGCATCTCCGGCACCAATCTCAACCAGCTCGCCCGCCTCGGTTCCAACTCGTCCCGCCCCTGAGATCACCACCAGCACCTGACCTTCTGGATGCCGGTGCCAGTGCGAGCGCGCCCCCGGCTCGAACAGCACACCCAGCACCGACAGATCCTCGGGCGCCGACGGCGGCGCGATCGGGCCGAACCAGACTCGGCCGGTGAAGTTGTCTGGTGGCGCCGGGTTCCAGGCCATCTGCTCGGGTCGCACGATCTTCATGTCTCCGACACTACCCGTTGGGTCGGGGGTTGGCCGCACAACACGCCCATGCCAAGGGGTTGCCAGCGACTGGTTGTCAGAACCATCCCGACTTGTTGTCACTCCGGCACCGGTACATGATGCAAGCAACCGAGACAGCCAGCTGGCACCAAACCGCGGAGGAGGGAAATGCGACGCACGATCGGACTGATCCTGGGACTGGCGCTGGGGACGGCGGCTTGTGGCGACCAAACCACCGAGACCACCTCAGCCACCGCCACCACGCCCGCCCAAACCACGAGTACTACCGCGCCACCAGGCACCTCCCAGGCCGGGAGTGTCACATTCGTCGGCGCCGACGGAGTGGAATCGGCCATCACCGACACCAGCCGGATCGTCTCGCTCAACGGAGACCTCACCGAGATCATCTTCGAGCTGGGTTTGGGTGACCATGTGATGGCAGTCGACGTCACCACCACCTACCCGCCGGAGGCAGCCGGGCTTCCCCGGGTGGGCTTTGGACAACTACTGGCTGCCGAACCAGTGCTGGCCTTCCAGCCAACCTTGGTGATTGGAGACACTCAGATCCAGCCCCCGGAAGCCGTCCAACAACTCCGCGATGCAGGGGTCCCGGTGGTCATCCTCGAAACCCAGACCACGCTGGAGGGTGTCGAAACCAAGATCACTCAGATTGCAGAGATGCTGGGGGTCGCAGAAGCGGGCCGCCAGCTGGCTGATCGGGTCAACACCGAAATCGAGGCGGCCCGCGAGCTGGCGGCGACCGCGGCTGAGCAACCCGAAGTGGCGTTTGTCTACGTGCGAGGACCGCAGTTGGTGCTCCTCTTCGGTCAAGGCATGCCGACCTCGTCCATGATCGAGGCCGCCAACGCAGTCGATGTCGGGGCCGCCAGCGGAGTACGTGGCGCGGTCCCGATGACCCCCGAGGCGCTGGTGGCAGCCAATCCCAGCGTGATCGTTGTTCCCGAATCCGGCTTGGCCGCCCTTGGCGGAACCGATGCCTTCCTGAAGATCCCGGGTGTCGCTGAAACCGCGGCGGGGCGAGCCAAAGCAATCCTGGCTTACGAGGAGGGCTACTTCTTGGGATTCGGTCCACGGGTGGGATCCGCCTTGGCGGAATTCGCGAAAGACCTACATCCCGAGCTGGCCGGTTACTAATCCGTATCACCAACCCGAACAGTTACCCGTTCGCCCCTCGTAGGCGGGGGGTGACGGTCAGCCTATCGCTTGCCCTGCTAGTGGCTGCCATCGTGAGCCTCAGCATGGGATCGGTGATCATCCGACCGTCTGAGGTGCTCGGGGTGTTCGCCCGCCGGATTGGATTGTCGATCGGTGCCGAACCATCCACCCTGTCCGAATCGGTGCTGTGGAGCATTCGCTTTCCCCGTGTTCTGATGGGAGTCGTGGTGGGAGGTGGACTGGCACTGGCGGGGGTTGTCCTGCAAGGTGTGTTTCGGAACCCGATGGCGGATCCCCAGCTGCTCGGGATCAGTGCCGGCGCCTCGTTGGGAGCGGTGATCGGTTCAGCCGCAGGCGGTGCCGGCTCGGCGATCATCTCAGGGGCAGTAGCCGGGCTGTTGACTGCGCTGGTGATCCGACGGCTTGGCCAGCGCGGAGCCGATCACCCAGCTCGCTTTGTTCTCACCGGGGTCGCTCTCTCGGTTGCCTTGAGTGCCTGGGTTGGTTTCGTGGTGTTCGGAGCAGACCGGACCAAGGTCCCCCCGATTGAGTTCTGGCTGCTGGGCAGCTTGGCCGGCTCGACCTGGGGTACGCTCGGCCTCGTGACTGGTTTGGTTGGCTTAGGAGGAGCGATTCTCGTCTCCGCCGCTCGTACCCTCGATCTGATGGCCCTCGGCGAAAGCGAAGCACGCCACCTCGGAGTCGACGTGGATTCGGTCACCACGCTCCTGTTGATAGCCACCGGCACCGTTGTGGGCGCGACGGTGGGTGGGGTGGGAGTGATCGGGTTCGTTGGGTTGCTGGTTCCCCACCTGGCGCGATTCCTGACCGGACCCACCCATCGGCCATTGATCACAGCCAGCCTGGCGGCGGGCGGAATCCTGGTCGTGCTCGCCGATCTCAGCTCGCGCACCGTGCTCGCCCCGATCGAGATCCCGGTCGGACTGGTCACTGCCCTGCTTGGCGGACCCTTCTTTCTGTGGTTGATCCGCCCCGCCACCAGATTGTGAGCCGGACGTGATTGAAGCGATCGGCCTCGGCTACCGGGTGGGCAACGTGACTCTGCTGGCCGGCGTAGATCTGGCCGTTCAGGCGGGAGAGTTCGTAGCGGTGGTGGGTCCAAATGGTGCTGGCAAGACCACGCTGCTTCGCCTGCTGGCCGGCGACCTGCGCCCCACCCAGGGTCGGGTGCAAATGAATGGCTCGCAGGTGGAGGAATACAGCTACGACCAGCTAGCGTTGCAGCGCTCCTTTTTCAGCCAGCTGACCGAGCGGGAGATTCCTTTCACGGTCGACGCGGTGGTCACGATGGGTCGCTATCCGCATCGAAAGAACGCCCACAACTCGTCATCGATCGATGCCGCCGCGGTCACCAGCGCCCTGGTTCGCTCCCAGACCAGCCACTTGACCGGCCGGGTGTTCGCCAGCCTGTCGAGTGGCGAGCAGACTCGGGTAGCGCTGGCCCGCACGTTTGCCCAGGATACACCCCTCCTGCTGTTGGACGAGCCCGCCGCCAACTTGGATGTTGCCAACCAGGAACACATCACCAAAGAGTTGCGCAACATGGCAGACCGAGGGCGAGCAGTGCTGGCAGTGCTGGACGACCTCAACTCGGCTGCCCACTACGCAACCAGAGTGGTGGTGCTGGCAGATGGTGCGATTCGGGCGGACGGCACCCCGGCTGAGGTGTTCCAGGAATCGTTGCTGAGTGAGGTTTATCGTCAAGCCATGCGAGTCGTTCGACATCCTTTCCGAGACTGCCCGCTGGTGTTGGTAGCCGACCGCTGATCGATTTCGCTGACCGCGGCTCTGGGCACTGGTCCAGGAGACGGATCGTGAGCCACTTCCCCCCTGAACCGTGACTGGGGCGCAGCCGGATAACCAAGTCCCAAGCGCTCTGGTAGCTAATTCGGCTAGTCACGCCCAAGCCGTTTCTGAATATTGCCCGATTCCGCCCACCCTCATTTTCAGAGGGGATTCAGAACGGTTTCTTAGGTTGCCAACAAAGGTGGCTTGGGACACTTCGCCGAACGATGGAAAGGAGGGCCACCCATGAAACGTATTTGGTGGATCGTGCTTGCTTTGTTGCTGGTCGCCATTCCCCTGGTTGCAATCGGGGCTTCCCAGCCGCAGCAGATTCCTTTGAAAGCGACCAGCCTGATCGTCGAAATCAATTCCACTGACGGAGACGCCGGACTACAGCCATCGCTCGACGGCGATCCGTGGAAACGACTACAAATGTACTGGCCAGACGGCCGCATTCTGTTCGATATGACAACCAAAGGCGAGCTGCGCAACTACGGACTAACCGAACTCTTCTCCGAATCGAGCGAGCCGGCTTTTACCGAGTTTCCTTTGAATGAGTTCAAACGCCTCTTCCCCGAAGGTGAGTATCGGGTGGTGGCGACCGCCATCGACGGGGTGAAAATGGTGGGCTTCGACACGCTGACCCACGACTTCCCGGCTGGACCCGAGATCATCTCGCCGAAGGCGGATGCCATAGTTGTCCCCGGTGATTTGATGATTGAATGGAAGCCGGTCACGCAACCGGTTGGCATCAACATCGTCGGCTACCAAGTGCTGGTTGTAGCTGACAACCCCAAGCGTGTGTTCTCGGCCGACCTGCCGGCAGCTACCACCACAGTCACGGTTCCCGGCGAGTTCTTGCAGGCTGGGACGGAATACAAGGTGGAGGTGTTGGCGATCGAGGTGAGCGGAAATCAGACACTTTCCGAGATCCCGTTTGTTACCGAGTGAGGTTGGCTGTTCCGCATACGGGTTAGTGACCTCGTCTGATCGGATGTTGCGGCGGGTTCTGTGGCAAGAACCGGCCGCTGCAGAGCGCTAGCGGAAGTCTCGCGACTGGACGGCGGCGGTTGGCCAAGCCTCGAAACCATGGGCAACCAGGTTGGTGACACCGTCTCGATATTCGAGTCTTCCCTCGATCACCATTCCCACCGCCTTGCGCCCCACCTCCCAGTTCGCCTCCCAGATCTCTGGCAGCACCACCACGTTCAAGATCCCGGTCTCGTCCTCCAAGTTGAAAAAGCGGACCCCCCGAGCCGTCCCCGGTCGCTGGCGGTGGGTCACCACCCCGCCTACCTTGGCTCGCTGCCCGTGCTTGCGTTGCGCCAATGCCTCGGCGATGCTGAGACAACCTACCTCGGCCAATCGTTCCCGAATGAACTCAACCGGATGGCGGGGCGACATCCCCGTCGACCACAGATCGATCTGCATCACCCCCACCGGGTTGAGGGAGGGAAGCCGAGGTGGGCTCGCCCCTTCCACCAGCCCGAGTCGCTCCGGGCCTGCCATCCCCAGCGGCCCTGCCGCCCAGATGCCCTCTCTCCGCCCGAGTCCCAGACTTTCGAGGGCACCAGCACCGGCCAATCCTTCCAGCGCGGCAGTGCTCAACCCGGTGCGATGGGCGAGATCGATCCCGGAGGTGAACTCACCCCCGATCAGCCGGGCCGCCTCGATGCGGGTGATCTCGGCTTCGCCCAGATCACGCACATAGCGAAGCCCGACCCGAAGCGAGACCGCGGGACGAAGCGGATCATCCACCGGTCCCCTCCCTCGCCTCCAGGCGGCGCCGTAGTAGGAGACGACGTCATCGGTGTCGGCGGAAGCTGGCTCCACCGTGCAGTCGAAGTCGGACAGGTTCACATCCGGCCCCAGCACCATCACCCCATGCCGGCGAGCATCGTGGATCAGCGAGTTGGGACTGTAGAAGCCCATCGGTTGAGCATTGAGGAGCCCGCCCAGGAATTCGGTTGGCCAGTGGTACTTGAGCCAGGCCGACATGTAAACGATGTAGGCGAACGACACCGAGTGGCTCTCGGGGAACCCAAACGAGGCAAAACCCTGGAGCTTCTCCCAGATCTCTTCCGCGGCAGCTCCCTCGATCGCTTGCCGCGCCATCCCGGCGAATAGCTCCTGGCGAAGCTTTTCCATCTCCCGATCAGAGCGCTTGTGGGTCATCGCTTGGCGCAACCGATCCGACTGCCCCGGGCTGAATCCGGCGCAGATCCGTGCCAGCTCCATCAGCTGTTCTTGGAACACCGGCACCCCCAGCGTCTTAGCCAGGATTGGCTCAGTGGTGGGATGTGGGTAGCGAATCGGTTCCTCTCCATTCCGCCGACGCAGGAACGGATGCACCGAATGTCCCTGGATGGGACCGGGGCGGATGAGGGCGACTTCGATGGCGAGGTCGTAGAAAGTCTTGGGTTTCATGCGCGGCAGCGTCGCCATCTGGGCGCGGGACTCCACCTGGAACAACCCCACCGTGTCTGCCTTGGTGAGCATCGCGTAGATGGCTGGCTCCTGCGGGATGGCAGCTAGATCGAGGCTGATCCCGTGGGCTTCTCGCACCGTGTCGACAGCCAGATGCAGCGCGTTCAGCATCCCCAGCCCCAGTAAATCGAACTTCACGATCCCCATCGCCGCGCAGTCGTCCTTGTCCCACTGCAGCACCGATCGATCCTGCATGCGTCCCCATTCCAACGGGACCACCTGGTAGAGAGGGCGATCGGCGATCACCATCCCTCCCGAGTGGATCCCGAGGTGACGGGGGAAGCCATCCAGGCGCAGGCAGATCTGGTAGATGCGTTCGGCAGTGAATCCGTCCGGAAGCTCGACCAGCTCAGGAAGGTGAGCGGGATCGTGACTGTCGACGTAACGGGAGAGGGCGTTGACCTGGGCCTGGGTGAAGCCAAACGTCTTGCCAACGTCCTGGAGTACTGAGCGAGCCCGGTAGGTGATGACGTTGGCGACCATCGCCGCCCGCTGGCGGCCGTAGCGCCGGTAGCAGTACTGGATGACTTCCTCTCTGCGTTCGGCCTCGAAGTCGATATCGATGTCAGGAGGTCGGCCGCGTTCTTCGGATAGGAAGCGCTCGAAAGGAAGCCCGAGCCGGATTGGGTCGACTCGGGTGAGACCTAGACACCGACACACCGCCGAGTCGGCTCCCGAGCCCCGGATCTGACAGTAGATGCCGCGCGCGCGGGCGAAGCCAACCAGATCCCAAGTGATCAGGAAGTAACCGGGGAAACCGAGCTCGCCGATGATTTTGAGCTCGTGGCGAAGCCGGCTAGCGGCGTCGGCCTCCACCTCGCCGTTGCCATCCGGGTAGATGGTCTGCGCCCCCTGCCACACCAGGTGGTGCAAGAAGTCGGCCTCGCTCCGGAACCCATCCGGCATCGGAAAGTCGGGCAGGCGAGGTGCCACCAACTTGAGGTCGAAAGCCAGAACCGCCCCCAACTCGGCGGCAGTCTCGACTGCCCCCGGGTAGCGAGAGAACCGGCGAGCCATCTCGACCGGGGTCTTGAGGTATCGCTCGTCGCTGGCTGGCCGGAATCCATCTGCGCCATCCAGGTTGCACCGCCCCCCCACCGCTGCCAGCACTTCGGCCAGATCTGATTCGGCTTGGCTGCGGTAATGGACGTTGTTGGTGGCAACCATCGGGAGGCGCAAGCGGTGGGCGGCGGTGGCAAGCAGATCGTTGCGGGGATCATCCTCTGGCATGGCATGCTGCCAGAGCTCTACGTAGAGGCGGCGACCGAAGACTTCTCGCAGGGAACTCAGCGCAGCCAGCGCTGTGTTCAGATCCCCGGCGGCGGCCGCCTTGGGGACCGCCCCCCCCCGGCATCCGGTGAGTGCCACCAGTTCGCCGGCGGTTGCGGCCTCCACCAAGTCGGTCCATGCATATTCGGGCAGGTCTTTCTCACCCCGGAACTGGGCCCGACTCACTAAACGGCTGAGAGCTGCATAGCCGGCTGGCGAAGGTGCCAGCAGCACCAGATGGTCGCCGGGAGGCCGCGCCAACGGCTTCTGTCCATGCATGCGATGGGTACGGCCGCGACCGGGAGCGTGGTAATCGATCTCGATGCGATCGAGCGGATCGGGTCCCCCCGGCGCTGGGTGCAACCAGCTTCCCGCGGGGAGCGAGACCTCTACCCCGTATACAGTGGGAAGGCCACGCTCGGAGGCAGCCACATGGAACTTGACTGCTCCGTAGAAACCGTTGTGATCGGTGATCGCCAGCGCCCGGTAGCCCAGCTCGGCCGCCCGCTCTACCAGCGCTTCAGGAAAGGAGGCGCCATCCAGAAAGCTGAAATTGCTGTGGCAATGGAGCTCGGCGTAGCTGGGAACGTGTCGCACAGCAACGATACTATCGAACACATGTTCGATATGCACAGGGGGCTACCCCCTAGGCCCGAGGTGCGACCGACCTGCTCTGCTGAAAACCGATGATCTCGGTTTCGCGCCCTGTCAAACGTAAGGGAAGGCGCCATGCTTCGAGGCCTCGAGGCTCGCAGAGAGGACGCCCTCCCATCCCGCGGTAGGCTTGGTATGAGGTGACACCGAGCGAACTGGACGCGGCGTTCCAGCGGGTGAGGGGATGGCGGAGTAACGGAACCCCGATTCTCTCGCTCAGTCTCGACCGAGTCAGCGACATTCACCTCCCCCGCTCGATCTCGGCCCGGGTCAAGGATCTTCTCCGCCAGATCGAACCCAACCAGGCAGATCACGCCTGGACGATGGGATGGCGCGGCAACCTGGAACGGGTCCAGGAGCTGATGCCGCGGCTCCGGAACGACCTCGGACACGGAGTGGCGCTGTTTCTGAATCGCGACCGGGAGGAATACGTCAGCCTGCCCCGCCGGCTAAGGGAGGCTGCCGCCTCCGCCCCACTCGCTTCGCTGCGCCCGCTTCACGAGGTAATCGCCAACTCGTACTCGATGGCGGTGGTGGCGCTCGATCCGCGCGTCGCCCATCTCTACAGCTATGCACTCAATACGATTCACCAAGCAGAGACCCTGGACGGCGAGGAGATACGCAAACGTAATCGGGCGGGCTGGTACGGGCTCGATGAATACACCAACCGCAACCGAGCCCAGGAAGTGACCCATCATCATTTCCGATCCGCGGCAGAACTCCTCTCCAAGCTGGTCGAAACTCGCCGGCTTCAACTGATCGCCATCGGAGGCCACCACCAAGCCGTCGACGAGTTCCGCAACTTGCTGGATCCCGCCCTCGCCAAGCTGGTGGCAGGAACTTTCATCGTCGACCTGCACACGCTCACCCCCGCCGCAGTCAGAGACCATTGCATATCCATCGAGGACGCTTGGCGCAACGCCCGCCAGGCCGAACTTGCCCAATCGCTCGCCGCTACCCCACCCGACCGGATCGCGGTGGGGCCCAAGCCGGTGATCGACGCCGCCAACCGGGCCGCGGTATCGCTGCTCGTTCTCGATAGCAAGGCTGTCAGCCCGGGAGTGGTTTGCACCGCCTGCAGCTGGATCGGCTGGACTGGAAGCAGCTGCCCGGTGTGTGGCGGGGCGGTGCGGTCCAGCCCTGACCTGTATGACGATGCGATCCGGCTGGTCTTGGACTCCGGGGGAACGGTTGAGCACACATCCAGCGTGGGTTTCCTCCAGGAGCGCGAGGTGGTAGCCCTGCTTCGATTCCCCCTCAGCCAGCCGGTCCAGCGATCGCTGGCCAGTTGAAGCAGCACGTGTAGCCCACCTGACCAGGCTGGACTCGCCGCACCGCCAGTTAGCCTGCGGGGCCCGATGCCGAATCCCGCTATACAGGTAGAAAACCTCGTCAAAGACTTCAAGGATGTACGGGCAGTCGACGGGATCAGCTTCACGGTTCCCCGGGGAGAGATCTGTGCCCTGCTGGGGCCCAACGGAGCTGGGAAGACCACCACCATTCACGTGCTGCTCGGATTGAGCCTCCCCACTTCCGGCCGGGTCAGCATCCTCGGCCACGACGTCAGTCGCCACCGCAGCGAGGCGGTCCGCAATACCAACTTCACTGCTTCCTACGTCGCCCTCCCCTACCGCCTCAACGCCATCGAGATCCTCCGCATCTATGCCGACCTCTACGAAGTGTCGAAGCCGGCGGCCGCCATCCAGGAAGTGATCGAGCTATTTGAGCTGGGCGAGCTGGCCAATCGCCCCTTCTCTCGGCTCTCGTCTGGCCAGCAGACCATGGTGGGAATGGCCAAGGCCCTGCTCAACCGGCCTGAGTTGATCTTCCTGGACGAGCCGACCGCCAGCCTGGATCCTGAACACGCCTTCCACCTTCGCCAGATTCTGCTACGGATCGCGGCCGCCCGCGGCATGACGATCTTGATCACCTCACACAACATGACAGACATCGACAAGATGGCGCAGCGCATCCTGTTCCTCTCCGCCGGCCGGCTGATCGCAGACGGCAGTCCCGAGCAGCTACGCAACCGGTTCCAAGCCTCTGACCTAGAGGAGGTCTTTCTCCAGGTCGCCCAGCAGTCACGGACATGAGCTGGCGTCGAATCCGAGGCGTCATCCTTCAGAATTTCTTGGTGATGCGCCACTCTCCGATCCGGATCATGGAGGTCCTTTACTGGCCGCTGCTGGAGGTGGTGCTGTGGGGGTTCATTACCCGCTACTTGCTCTCGATCGACGCCAGCATCAAGGGGGGAGTGGCGGTGCTGCTGGGTGCCGTTGTGCTGTGGGATCTCATGTTCCGCAGCCAACAGGAGCTCTCGGTCACCTACCTGATCGATATGTGGGACCGCAACGTGATCAACCTGCACGCCTCTCCCCTCCGCCAATCGGAGTACGTGGCAGGGGGGATGATCTTCTCGCTGGGCCGGGTGCTGGTAGGAACCACCGTGCTGGTGGTGGTGGCCCTGCTCGCTTTCGATTTCAACCTGTTCAACGCTGGCGCGGTACTCCTGCCTTCCCTCCTGATCCTGATGGTGATGGGATGGGCGCTGGGACTGTTCATTCGAGCAATGGTGATGCGCTTTGGTTCCAACGCCGAAGTCCTGGTCTGGTCATTGGCATTCGGGTTGCAACCCGTCTCCGCCGTCTTCTATCCGGTGGCTTCGCTCCCGTCTCCACTGCAGGCCGTCGCCCATGGCATCCCGGCCGCTCACGTTTTCGAAGCCCTGCGGGCGTTTTTCTCGAGCGGGGAAGTACTTGGGTCCCGTCTGTGGTTGGCAGCTGGACTCGACGTCCTGTACTTGGGTGTGGCCGCCCTAGTTGCCGCCAAGATGTACAACAACGTCCGCCGCCTCGGGATCCTGGCGCGGCCCGGGTACTAACCCAGTCGCACCGGGTACTCCTGCACGTGGATGGGACTGCCGTCCTTGGCGGAGAACTCCCACACACGAAGGATTCCGGTCTGGGCGGAGGCCAGGTTGTAGGTCACGTTCTCGAACCAGTCGCCCCAACACCCGGTTCCGCAGGTTGCGGTCACGAAGTGCTCGTAGAGCTTGGCCCCCGAGGCGTCGAAGAGAGCGATTTGGCTGGTGGCCTCGAACACGTTCGACTTCCCAACTACCAGCTGTCCTGATTCAAGCGGCCCCCCAAACCCAGGATCATCAATGAAGATCGGGGGCAACAGCTCAAGTGCGTCATCGCGATCCATCGGCTGGTCGAGTAACAGCCCCTCGGATGAAAACACCTCGACCGGTTGGCCGTCCAACAGCATCTTCACTTTCTGCGACTTGGGGAACTGGGTGGCGGTGTAGACGAGCTGAGCCAGGCGGGCGGACATCGAAAGCGTGCCACCTCCAGATTCGAACTCACGGGAAAGGTTGATCTCAACCACCCCGTCTTGGACACTTGCCCCCAACAGCCGGGTACCGCTGGGAACCGCAGTCGAAAACGAAGGCTGCCACTGCTTCTCCTCGGAGTTCAAGCCGTCCAGCAACGCCAGCAGGACCCCCTCCAGGGGGTTTCCGCCATCGACGATTCGATGCACCGAAGCCAGGAAGGGACCCTGCCCCTCAAGGTCATCCAACATGAAGTAGGCCCTGGCGGCGACGGGCTGCCCAGTCGTCGTGGTGGTTGCAATTGTGGTGGTTGTTACAGGCGTAGTGCCAGCTGGTGTCGAAGTCAAGGCTGGCGGATTGATGGATGTTGTGGTAAACGACCTGGTGGTGGCTCCTCCATCGTCTCCGCTTCCACAAGCGGTAAAGCCCAACACGAGAACAACCACAATTCGACGCATTCGACTCCTATCGCTCGCGTCCCAGCATACGCCGATAGCAGCGGTCTCAACACCACACCAATCGACCTAGGGTTGGGGCTCACATGGGGAAACACGTGCTGTTCGTCTGCACTGGGAACACCTGCCGTTCGGCGCTGGCCGAGGTGCTGGCTGCCGATCTACTCGACCAGGCGCGGCGTTCCGAGATTCGGGTGACCAGCGCGGGCACCCATGCCTCCCATGGGTCTCCAGCCACCATCGGCGCTCGCCTGGTAGCCGCTGAACTCGGCCTCCACCTCGAGTACCACCATTCCACCTTTCTGGACGAGGCGCTGGTGGCGACCGCCGACCACATTTTCTGCATGGAGACGACCCATCTGCAGGCGGTGCAAGCGCTCAAGCCAGATGCCACAGTTTCTCTGCTCGGTCTAGAGGGAAGCGAGATTGCTGACCCCTACGGCTCCGGCATCGACAGCTACCGGACGACTCGTGACGTGATCCTCAAGGCGCTGGCCGCCCGCCTGCCCGAGCTGTTCGCCGACGGCTGAGCGACCCCAACCACCACAAGAGCTTGGATGCTTCAACAAAGCTCGCGTCGGGAACACGTTCACGAGTCTTGGTGATTGCCTGGCGGGTTCCGCCCAGGAACACGATCGGGCCCTTGTAACCCCGGACTCCACTGGCGATCTGGCGGCCATGCGAAGGCAGCTTGCCGAGCGAGATCACAACTGCGTCCGGGGGTTGGGCCAGGATCTTGCGACCGGCGACTGCTCCGTCGCGTGATTCGATCGCAACCGTCCAGCCGGCTTTGCGCAGAGGCGCGGCAGTGGCAGCGGCCGAGACAGGATCCCAATCGACCAGAAACACCCGTCGGCGCTTGGCAGGCACCTCACTAGATTATCCTGGCGTTACCGAGCCGTCAGGCGTACATCGATTCGATGGTGTCTGCGAAGTTCTCGGTCACCACCTTGCGCCTGACCTTGAGAGTTGGAGTGAGCTCCCCACTGGCAATCGACAACTCCCTGGGAAGGATTACCCAACGCTTGATCTGCTCGACCCGGGCAAGCTTGGCGTTGGTCGCCGCTACCGCCCGTTCTACAGCCGCCCTCAACTCTGCATCCTCATGAGCGGGGCCTGCCCGCCCGGCCATCCGCTCTCGTGCGATTTCGGCATCCAGCGTTAGCAGGCAAGTGAGGTAGTTGCGCCGATCCCCGATCACGACCGCCTCCGAGATGAGTGGGTCGTCCTTGAGCATGCCCTCGATCAGGGATGGAGCAATGTTCTTTCCTCCCGAGGTGATGATGATGTCTTTCTTGCGTCCGGTGATGCTGAGGAAACCATCCCGGTCGAACTCGCCCAAGTCACCTGAGTGCAGCCAACCGTCGATCAGGGTCTCCTGGGTGGCAGCCGTATCCTTGTAGTAGCCGAGGAAAACATTGTTGCCACGCAGCAACACCTCGCCATCTTCCACGATCTTCACTTCCGTCCCCGGGAAGGCTGGGCCAACGCTGCCCGGCTTGCTTCGCTTGGGTTGGTTGAAAGTGGTGGGTCCGCTTCCTTCCGACTGGCCGTAGACCTCGAGAACCTGGAGGTCGAGGCCTCCGAAGAAATCGACAATCTGACGAGATACCGGTGCTGCCCCCGAGACCAGAACCCGAGCTTTACCCAAACCCATTGCCTGGCGGACCTTGTGAAAGACGAGTCGGTCGGCCAGCCGGTATTGCAGAGCGAGTAGCCCGGAGGGCGAGCGACCCTGGTTCTTGAGAGCCATCACCTTGGAACCCACTCGCATCGCAAACCCCGCGATCTTGGCTTTGGCTCCGTGCGCCTCGGCCAGCTTGGTGCTGACTCCGGTGTGGAACTTCTCCCACACCCGTGGCACCGCGAAGAACAGGGTTGGCTGCGCGCTCTTGAGATTCTCCGGCATCCGTTCGATCGACTCCGCGAAATAGGTCACCCCTCCTACCACCGCCGGGAGGTGGATGGTGAACATCTGCTCTGCGATGTGAGAGAGGGGGAGATACGAGAGGTTGCTGTCCATTTCAGTGACGTCGAACATGCCGGCCGCCTGGCTTGCCGTCCAGTGCAGGTTGCGGTGCGAAAGCATCACTCCCTTGGGGGGGCCGGTGGTGCCGGATGTGTAGATGAGGGTGCCGAGATCGTCAGGCTTGAGCGCATCGATGCGTGCGTCGAAGGCGGCGTCTTGGGTGGCGGCGGCCTTGGCGGTGAACTGCTCCCAGCTGGCTGCCAGTGGGTCATCCGCGGTCCCCTTGACAAATACGACTGTGCGCAGGTGGGGTAGCTCATCCCGCTTGGCCTTCACCTTCTCCCACTGGGCTTGGTTCTCGACCAGGACTACCGGGGAGGCGGCATGGTTGAGGATGTAGGCGACCTCATCCGGCGAGGAGGTTGCGTAGATTCCGACCGGGACAGCTCCGATTGCCATGGCGGCGTGGTCCATGATCACCCACTCCGGAGAATTGAAGCCGAGGATGGAAACGGTCTCGCCTGGCTGCAGGCCCAGCGCCATCAACGCCTTTCCGGCCTGCCGAACCTGACCGGCGAACTCCGCCCAGGTAGTGGTCTTCCAACCGTCACCAGCCCACACCCGATGGGCCGGGTGCGTCGCTCGCATGGTTCCGTTGCGGCGGACCAGCGACGGAATGGTTTCGGTTGGCATTTTGGCAAACCAAATGTAGCGGTTTCAGCCCGGCCGCGCCGGGCCGCCGACAACGCCACCTAGTGCTCTGTCTGGGAAATAGCGTGAGGGGATAGGCGATGCCACGGCGTCCCTGGCCAGGATCGACGACGAAGGCGCAGCCGTGTGCTGCGTCGAGGAGGAGGACGCCGCCAGGGTCGTC